>JGI11705J14877_10000242_pt1 | contig 34798 bp, 50 predicted proteins | sample Etolaghawater15m_FD_14877 | JGI IMG/M metagenome (IMG submission 14877) | reverse complement strand
AAGCCCACAGGACACTTAGGGTCGTTCCTGGAGAAAAAGACAGAGACACAGATACAACTTAAGGTCAGAGAAGAGAACGATGACATCGTAGATGTTATATGTAAACGCAGTAGGGCTTATCCGTTTGAGGATTTTAGCTTTGAGGTAGATAGAGAGGGGACGCCACAAATAATAGATAAAATCGACAATGTACTCAGAATTGACACTCCGTTTTAATTTAAAGCCAACACCGCACCAATCCTTTAGAAGGGGCAGAAACGGTGTTGCATACACACCCAAGAAGATACTCGACTTCAAGAAAGACGTAGCTTGGGAGTTGTCTAACCAGCTAAACAGCGACTTTGAAATCATTAAGGCAGGTACGCCCATCATAGTGGAGTATCTGCATTATTGTTTTGAGTTTCCCAAGTCCACAGCTCTTAAACGCAGAATAGAGGGTCTACAGAAGACTACTAAGCCTGACTTACTAGACAACCTGAACAAAGCGTTCATAGACGCTTTGGAAGGGATAGTGTTCGAGCAAGACCAAAATATCGTAGAGGTAAAAGACTTAAGAAAGTTTTACGGAGAAAGCAACTATATCAAAATAAAATTACTATATTAGCAATATGTTTGGAATATCATTTTTTCCCATATATGGGGTTGTAGCTGGAGTTCACATAAAGGACTCGACAATGGATGGAGTACCTACTGAGGAAGGGGACTATATGATGGTTCAGTTCCTCTTTTTTATTTTTGGAATAAGCCTTATATATGTTAGAGATATTAACTAAGAAAAACGATGAGTGGCTGTCTATGGCTAGGTCTATCTGTAAAGATAATGACCTTGCCAATGACTTAGTTCAGGAGATGTATCTCAGGATAAATAAGTATATTGATAATCCAGATAGAATAATGAAGAATGATGAGGTTAATTCATTCTTTGTCTATACCACACTTAGAAATCTATTTTATGATTATAAAAAAAATAAAAACAATAATAACAAAAGTTTTGAGGAGTATAGAGGTTACTACACGGACGACTCGGATGAAAGTGTTATCAGCAAGTTTGCAGTACTTCCAGACCAAAGAGAGAAAGATGACCTTATGGAGGAGGCATACTATAAAATATCTGAAGCCATATATCAGGAGGTTTCAACCTGGCATTGGTATGATGAGAAGTTATTCAAGTTATACTTCCTTACTGATAAATCTCTTAGGGACATTGCTAAGGATACAAAGATTTCACTTACGAGTATATATAACTCTTGCAAGAACTATCGAGAGAAACTTGAAGAAAAGTTCGGAGAGGATATAATGGATTTTTACAACGAAGATTACGATAAGATATGAGACGTAGAAAAACAAAAGCAGAGATAAATAATAATGTAAGGTTTATTCCTACAACGGAATTTCAAAGCACATATTATTATAGTAGAACCAACAGGAAGTCAGGGTATATTGATAGATCACTAAAAAGATAAAAATGAACATACCAGAAGCACCAAAAGATAAACGCACCAAAGCATATAAGGAGTGGAAAGCTAAATATGATTCTGCACCTAAAGGCTTAGGGGATACCATAGAAAAAATTACCACAGCAACAGGAATAAAGAAAGCTGTAAAGTTTTTAGCTGGAGAGGATTGTGGTTGTGATGAGCGTAAGGAAATACTAAATAAGAAATTTAAGTATGCAAAGCCTGAGTGCTTCACTGAAGACGAATATAACTTTGTTGGTGAGATAATAGATAGCGGGATTAACACACTTTCTATAGAACAGAATAGAAGAATGGTTCAGATATATAACAGAGTTTTTAACGACAACAGAAAGCCGTCAGGCTGTTCGTCTTGTTTTCTAAATAGCGTATTTAAACCACTAAAAACATTGTATGCAACTTATAAGTAAAGAGGCTGAACTGTTTGAGTTTCTTAAACGCAGTACGTATCCTGATCTTGTTAAGGCAAGAAATCAGATGAGTCGATGGGATTGTTATTCCCCATCGACAAGACACCGAGTAGAATTAAAATGTAGAAAGACACACTATGAGACGTTACTCATCGAGAGAAAAAAATATCAAGCCCTTGTGGACACCTGTGAGGCTCATTTTGACATTCCTATTTATATATGTAGTACTCCTTCTGGTATATTCGCATATAATTTATTATGCGTTTCGCCTGAGTGGGAAGTCAACAGAAGAAATCCAGCTACTACTCAGTTCGCTAATGGGGCTAGAGTAGAAAAGGAAGTAGCATATTTACATACAAATTTATCTATAAAATTATGAGAGACGCTAAAAAACCATTTTACGGAGGAGGATATTTTTCATCCTCCACTGCAAAAACAACAGAAGACAGAAAGAAGATACCTGTTTACTCAGGTGTTTTAAAATACTTTCCTGATGCAATAAAAGAAGTTGCTAAGTGTAGTTATGCTGGTCAGCAACAACACAACCCTGATAAACCTCTAGCGTGGGATAGAAGCAAGTCGGGAGATGAGCTTGACGCTTTAATGCGTCACCTCATCGATGCAGGAACAATAGATACAGATGGCATAAGACATTCAGCTAAAGTGGCTTGGAGGGCATTGGCCAATCTGCAAAAAGAAATAGAGAATGAATGAGAATGATTTAATACAGGCGGGATTTAAAAGAGTAGATGTAAAAGAAGAAGACGTTGGTGAGAAAGATTGGTTTTACTACGAATATCATTTTAACGAACACCTATCGCTTCTTGCTTGTCGTAACGACAATGCTGAGTATGGATCGTGGGAGTGGGAGGTTGATTTCTTTGAACCTATAGACATACGATTCGATAATTTAGATAAATTAGTCAGTATTGTTTGGCTTAAGGAAAACCCAAGAATAAAATAAAAATATAACCCGAAAGCAAGATTAATTAACTATAGGGATGGTTATTGCAGTCTTGTGAGTAGGGTTAAAATATTAGATATGAATAAGAAAAGACTGAGTCAGGCTCAACAGATAAAGCAACTAGAAAAAACCGTTGCGCAGCTCCAAGAGATGTGTGTATACCTACATCAAATGATTACTAAAGATAAAGAAGATGGAGACGATAAAGCTTCTTGATGGGACTGATTGGGCTGTAGAAGACCTAATCGAAAAAATGTACGATAATGAGTTTTATTATGGCTACCTTAATAAGGCTTGCCTGTCCTCATCATCTTGCAAGAAACTTCTGGAGGGCATCGACAGCTATTTAGGCAACAGAGAACCTTTGGATGCAAATATGAAGCCTCTGCGTGAAGGGAGGCTTATTCACGTTTCACTATTAGAAAAAGATAAGTTAGATGATTACTACCATTTTGTTGATGTGGCTACTAGGCGTAATAAGAGCTATAAGGAAGCTGCTAAAGACCCTTCGCTGGAGGGTAAAGAGATTATGCTATCTAAGGAGAAAGTATGGGCGGAAGGCATTGTTGATGCTATTCTGGACAACCCAACAGCAAATGACTTATTTACAGGAGGAGAATATGAAGTACCAGGAATTAACTATGTGCAAGGACTTCCCTTCAGGGCCAAAGCAGACTGTTTAAGAGGCGATAGGATTGTGGACCTCAAGACCACATCCGACATCGATTCTTGGCAGTACAATATGGATTTATATGGATATGACGCACAAGCCTATATTTATATGTCGATATTTAAGAAAAAAATGTTTACCTTTGTTATCGTAGACAAAAGAACACTAAAGGTAAAAACATATGACGCAACCCCCGATGATATACAGCAAGGTAAAGAGAAGGTTAGCGAGGCAATTGCAAGCTATATTGAGGGAGTGGGATTTTAGAACTCCTGTAGTAGAGGAGTTTTTCATCCTCACCTGTAACGATATTCTTGCTGGAGTATCACTTGATGATATCTATGTCAGCCTCAACTTGTTTGAGGAATTGGAGGGATATGAGGAATGTGAGGGAATACTGATGGCTTGTGAATTGGTTACAACATTAACAGTACAAATATTATTAAATAAAGAAGACGATGAATAATGAACTAGCACAAGAAGTGCAAAGAATAGAAAAGATAGTTTCAACAGTAACAGGCAGAGACCTTAGAAGTCCGATAAGAGACCATAAGAATGTTATGGCTCGTTCTATATTTTATAGGATAACATATGACTTCCTTAAACGCAGTGGGTTTGGGTCTGGTGCTAAATCATATATAGCTAAGTATATTAGAAAAAACCACGCCACAATATTGCATTCGTTAAAAAACTTTGAATTAGACATACTTGATTCTCCATTAAACAGGAAGATGTACTTCAAGTCTCTTGAGGTGTTTAACAGTTTAGGTGATGTTTATAATAATATTGATGAGAGAGACATTACTATTGATAACCTGAAAAACAAAATAACCGAGTTACAGTTACAATTAAAGGACGCTAGACCTTATCGCAAAGAAGTTCAGCTACTTGTGGATTTAGTTAACGACATTCCATCAGACAAGATAGAAGACGCAGAGTTTAGGATATTAACAATGTTAAAAGGATTTAAGATTGAGCCGAAAAATCAGCAAACAAAGACTTACAGCACTTACGAAACTGTTACCTCGTTCTAGGAACTTGGAAGCACAGAGCTATTGTCTTAATAACGGTTACAAGATATATCCAATCCCTGAAGGATTGGATTATCGCCTTGAGATAGAATACAAAGGGCAAAAGAAATTAGGAGAGAAGTTGTATAGCAAAACCGAATGGTATAATGCTATATGGGAATTATACGAGAAGATATATGAAGGAAGTAGAAATTAATCACTTAGACTTGTTCTCAGGTATAGGTGGATTCCATTTAGGATTCGAGCGTGCAGGATTCAAGATTAACTCTTACTTTAGTGAGATAGATAAGTACGCAATACAAGTATATAAAGATAAATTTAAAAACAGTAATTATGTCGGATCAATTACGGATGTTCGTGGAGGAGACCTCCCCGACATCGACCTCATCACTTTCGGAAGTCCTTGTCAAGACTTCAGCCTTGCTGGAAAACGTAAAGGGCTTGGGGGCGAACGAAGTAGCCTTATCAGTGAAGCAATTAGACTCATCAGAGAAAAGAGACCTCGTGTTTTTGTCTGGGAAAATGTTAAGGGAACATTCTCCTTAAACAATCGCCAAGACTTTGCGGCAATCTTGCAAGCGTTTACCAACATTGGGGGTTATAGACTCGAATGGCAACTGCTTAATACAAAGTGGTTTCTACCCCAAAACAGAGAGAGAATCTACCTTGTCGGATATCTTGCAAACGGAAGTGGAGGACAAATATTTCCTGTCGGAGAAAGTGGTAAACAGACTGATGAGCTACAGGGACAACAAGGAAATACCTGTACACTCACAACAAGATACGAAGCGACAGGAAACGGAAGCTACGTTATTGAACGTAAACTCAATGCACAAGAAGTAGAAATAATAGATAAAAGAGGCAACATTAAAGCAGACCAAAATAATATACCTACTGTTGTTGCTGGTTACCATAAACACCCAAGTGATTCCCCTTATTTAGAAATAAAAACAAATAACTTAAAAGGATATGAAGTAGAGGTGGGAACGCTAAGAACGCACAATGACGGGAAAGGTTTTAGGAAAATTAAAGATGGAGATTGTCCTACAATACCTGCAAGAGCAAGGGAGGATGGCTCAGGTCAACCAATTGTCAAGGTAAACTCAGCAACATCAAAAGGTTATGAAATAGCTGAAGAAGGTGATAGTATAAATTATTCTGTCCCTACGTCTAAAACAAGAAGAGGTAGAGTTGGTAAGGGTGTAGCTCAGACTTTAGATACAGCTTGCAATCAAGCGGTAGTAAACCCCGCACAAATAGGACAGTCTAAAAAAACATTTGCTTATAAAAATGGAACAATGATAGGAAAAGATAATCAAGATGCTTTTACTATTAGGTCGGCAAATCCAAATGGGGTAAAAACAGAAAATATGATAAGAAGACTAACACCAATCGAATGTGAAAGGCTACAAGGCTTTCCAGATGATTGGACTAAAAAGGGTACTGAAGGTGTAATAAGTGACACACAGCGTTATAAGATGTGTGGAAACGCAGTGACAGTAGATGTTGTTGCAGCTGTAGCTGAAAGAATAAAAAAGGTAGTCTATGCCTAGACAAAAGGGAGAGCGTAAATATATGAAGAAGACCGATGGTCGGAAGGGCAATGGTGCAAAGCGTGGCGATGCACTTGTTCGGAAGACTATGGCCACTCCTGCTAATCTGAATAAGGCTAAGAAGAACAGGTCTAAAATACTTGCAACCAATGCGATAGAGGAGGTTTATGGGTCTGAGGCTAACTTCTGGAAGATGGTTGCTGAGAAGGCAGAGAACTCCCAATATGATCGTAAGATGGTTATTGAGTATATATACGGTAAAGCAATGGATAATCCTGATGCGCTAAGCCAAGCTAAGAACATAGATTTTTCTATTGTGAATATATTTCCAGGCTCTGAGCAACCAAAAGAAATAGAAGACATAATCGATATAACACCTGAGGAAGATGAAAGTACCGAATCTGAATCCTAAGTACAAAGCATTTGGTAACGACTCCAGATACTTTATTACAACAGGTGGTAGAGGGTCTGGTAAGTCTTTTGCGGTAAACGTATTCTTACTGCTCCTAACATACGAGAAGGGGCACAAGATACTCTTTACACGGTATACGATGACCTCCGCAGCATCGTCTATTATTCCTGAGTTTATTGAGAAGCTGGAACTTATGGGTGTTGTCGAGGACTTTCGCATAACGAAAGACGAGATAACAAATATTAAGACGGGGTCTTCCATATTGTTTAAAGGAATCAGAACTGCTTCAGGAAACCAAACAGCGTCACTGAAATCGTTAAACGCAATAACCACCTTTGTCCTGGATGAGGCTGAAGAGCTTACGGATGAAGATACCTTCGACAAGATTGACCAATCGGTTAGGGTGAAAACTAAACCTAATAGGGTCATCTTAATACTTAACCCAACCACTAAGGAGCATTGGATTTGGGGGCGTTTCTATGCGAATAGAGACATCCCTGAAGGATTCAATGGTATAAAAGATGGCATCACATATATTCACACCACATACCTAGACAACACTGACAACCTGTCTCAGTCGTTTCTAAATCAGATAGCAGAGATTAGAAGACGTAGACCTGAGAAGTACACACACCAGATACTTGGTGGATGGATGGAAAAGCAGGAGGGTGTTATCTTTACTAATTGGAGAGTGGGAGAGTTTAACGATAACTATGAAACTATCTTTGGACAGGATTTTGGTTTCTCTGTTGACCCCACTACACTTGTGAAGTTGTCTATTGATAAGGGCAATAAGCGGATATTCCTTAAGGTAATGTATGCTAAGGTAGGGATGTCCACTACTCAAATAGCAGACTATAATATTAGGTATGCAGGTCCGCACCTTGTGGTGTCGGACTCTGCAGAACCACGACTAATTAAGGAGATTAAACTGAAGGGGTGTAACATTACCCCGACCGTTAAACGCAGTGGGTCTATATTATCAGGAATAGCACTGCTCCAGGACTATGACCTCATTGTTGACCCCGACTCCACAGAACTGATTAAGGAGCTGAATAACTATGTTTGGGCTACTAAAGGACAAACAAAGCCTGTAGATAAATGGAATCACTGTATCGATGCCATCAGATATGCCGCTCAATATGTTTTAGTAAATCGCACAAAAGGTGCTTATACTATTAGGTAGTTTAAAATATTTTTGTATATTTGTTGTGCCAAGAGGCGTTAATTCAATTAGATAACCCTCGGTTTTGTTAGGTCTTGACTCCATTTTTAGAGACCTCTCAGATTGGGGGTTTATCATTAAACGCAGTAGGGTTTCTTAAACGCAATAGGGTTTCTTAAACGCAGTGGGCTTCCAAATTCTTAAACGCAGTGGGCTCGCTGAGAGCCACCCCTCTCCACTCCAGGTTCATAATTCTTAACGATTTCTTAACATTAGCTTAACGTTAACTTAACGTAGACATTGTATGTTTGTGGTATCAAACAATTAAAAACACACTATTATGAAACACACTAAATTATTTATAGTATTAGATGAGGCTACCCTTCTAACGATGAAGGGAGCCAACAATAAGACGGCTAAGTTTGCTACTGAAGAGGAGGCTGATTGGGCAGCCGCCGGTAAACTAGAGATGTGGACCGTTGTTGAGGTTAACTTCAAGCACAGGTTCTTACACCATAAAGTATAACACTAAAAAGTAAATTATGACAACAACAGAATTTAATCCTTATAACTACGAGGCTCATTACGACCACAGAATAGACGTAGATAATATTAGCTATAGCCTTTATAGAAAAGGCGAAACTTTCGAAATAGGCTATGTTCATTATAATGTTAGAACTAACTTCGCTCACGTCACAATAGGTGACATAAGTGAAGAGAGTTTTGAAGATGATATTGCCCTCGCTATTGAGAGTAGAGAAATTGAATTAAAATAATAAAAACAAAAGATATGGCAACAAGATGCACAATTAAAATAGACGGTATAAACTATGCTAAGATATATAAACATTGGGACGGATATCCTGACGGTATGCTAACTTGGCTCAATGAGTTTAACAATGACTTTAATGAGAATAGAGGTCACGACCCTGAATATAAATTTGCTCAACTACTGAGGTTCGCTCAAAGGAAGGCGGAAGAGTTTGGCTTAGATAATAGCAGATATACAGGCTGGGGAGTTATTCCTTTTAATAATACCTGCTGGGCTGAGTACGAATATACCCTCACAAAGGATGGCGTTAGATTAATTGAAGAGCCTGAGCTGAAAAACTTAACATTAGCTTAACATTAGCCTACTTATATTTGTGGTGTAATTTTAAATATATATAATTATGACTTGGATACTAACAAAAAAGAAAACACGAGTAGAAACATTCTTAGACGCTACAGAAGGCGGTAAGATATTTAGTGCCACCTTTGAAAAAAAGGATGGCACGATTAGAACGATTAACTGTCGTAGAGACGTTAAGAAGGGCGTTAAAGGCGTAGGTATGTCTTTCGACCCTATGAGTAAAGGACTCCTTGTGGTGTATGATATGCACCGTAAAGGGTTTAGAATGATTAACCTGGATAAACTTATCGAGGCTAAAGTAAATGGTAAAACAATTAAATTCTTATAAGATGAACAAAGAAGTATTTATATTAAAGACAGTAAGTTTACATAGCACCACAGGTGTTGTACATATTGAGTCAGTAGGTTTTGACCCTGAGGATTCAGCATACATAGAGATTGACGCTAGAGCTTTACTAGAGGATATTCCAAGCCTTTACAAAATGGCTAAACAAGCCATAAAACAGGAGGAGGAATATGAACTTAAAAAGTATGTTGACTTCAAGAAGGAACTTGCTGGAGACTATAAAGGTAAAAGAGGTCGAAAAAAATCTATCGCATAATATGGATAATGAGACCCTTAAATTGGTAGAGGACTGCAGGGATTTATTGAGAGATATAAATTCCTGCACGGACTCCAGAGATAGCTCTAAGAAGCTAATAGAAAAACAGATATATGAACTAAATAAATTAATAGACAATGAACTACAAGAAGATTAGAAAACTACAGGAAGAGTATGGCGTTGCTAATATGCAACGCCTAATCGATGACGGTTCCGTATGGCATATGGAGGGGTCAATGGGGCGCAATGCAATGAGCCTGCTAGAGACAGGTCAGTGTATGTTACCCAAGAAGCAATATAAAGACTTCTACGGCAATATAATTCCTTCAAGGGATGATGTTAAACCTGGTACTACAGGAAGCTATCAGAACGCTGTAAAGTATTGGGAGTCTATTCACGATTATGATGCGATGTATGTGTGAGATAGTAAGTAATTGTTGTGATGCTCCACCGATTTGGAACACCGACCTTTGTTCGAAGTGCAAAGAACACGCAGACTTCATCGACATTGACGACATAAGCGACCTATTTGATTCTTAAACGCAGTAGGTTCTTAAACGCAGTGGGGTTTCTGAGAGACAACAGCCCCCTTATTTAGACTGATTCTAAATAGGAGGGCTTTACAATTTCTTTACAGTTTCTTAACATTAAGTTAACATTTAGCTAGATAGGACGCCGTATGTTTGTAGCAAATCTAAAAATAAAAATATGAGCAATTTTGAAACTAATGTATGGGACGCCGTTGCAACGAGCGTGCCAAATATGCCAAAAAAACTACTTTCACCAGGTAGCACGAATGCGAAGACAGCAAAGAATGAGATTAAGACTTTTATACTTTACTTGATGCCATATAACCAAAACAGCGAAGGTAAACAGTTGTGCCCTCACGCGTCCAAAGGTTGCGCGGCTGCCTGTTTAGTCAGTGCAGGGCGTGGGTCCTTTAGTAATGTAATAAAGGCGCGAGTCAATAAAACTGAGCTGTTTATAAAAAATAAGCTAGCCTTCCTAAATAAATTAGCTGACGAAATTACGCAAGAAACTAAAAAAGCAAAGGACGGCGGCTATAAGGTTGCCTTCAGGTTAAATGGGACCAGCGATGTAGACTTTGTATATATGTTAAAAAAATATGGTTTCTTAGATATTGAGACACTACAGCCGCACGCGGTTTTGTACGATTATACAAAGAATATTCAGAAGGCTATACGATATAAAAACCACCCTAACTACACAGTCACATTTTCACGTGCTGAGGACAATGCCGTACAAACGGCGTTGGCAATAAAACACGGTCTAAACGTTGCGGCGGTTTTCAATGAGCTGCCTAAAGTTTGGCGCGGTGTTGAGGTTGTGGACGGTGACACTAGCGACCTCCAGATGCTCAAATACAACGGCGTCATATTAGGGCTAAAGGCTAAAGGGCAAGCACGCAAAGACACAACAGGTTTCACAATATTAAACGGATAAATTATGTACTTTAAACCTTTAAACTATAGCGACACACTCCACGAGGTGACAAGCGAAATGTATGCGCCTTTCAAATATCATATGTTAAACTTAGAACAGCGTTTAAATGTAGTAGGCGAAACTCATAGGCGAATGAGACAACACGCACTGAACGCAGTGGGCTCCGCTAAACGCAGTGGGCTCCATTAAACGCAGTGGGCTCCCCTCCAATTTGCCCCCTGTCAGGGAAATCCGACCCTCCTTGTAGGGGAAATCTGACACTCAGTTCTTAACGATTTGTTAACGATTTCTTAACATTAAGTTAACATTGGGCAACATAGATTTTTGCATATTTGTACTAACAAAACGAGGGAACGACAGGCGTTCCACGTGGAACATTAAAACAGACAAGATGAATACTTTTAATAATTTAAAACCAGAGATACAAAAGAATCTTAGAGAAAACGCTAAAAAATACAACACCGTCAAAAGTTTAGTATATCGCTTAAGAGGTAACGGAAGCCGATACAACTTAAGTTTTGACGACGTCAGAGACGTAATGTTCTGGGGCGGTGCTAGCCTTAAAGATACTTCAGTGAGCGACGTCTATAACGCTATATTCAAATAATATGAGACCACAAACAACACTGGAAAAAATAGCCCTATTAATAGCAATAATTTACGGCGCCGTCACTTTTGGCGGTGCTGTTGTAATCCTTTTAAATTTATAACAATGAGACACAACAAATTTAATAAATTTGAAGCCGGTATAATTGAAGACGCTTTAAACCTTTGGTGCGATACTTTTGTACAGGAAATAAACGACGGACAAAGTTCTTTATTCCATCCGGACTTTCCTAAGGGTATTAAATCCGATATTTTAGACAAAGTAAGAGACCTGACAAAAAAAAGCTAATATATTAATTCTGAGGCGGTCTGACGTTGTTTGTTCTAGCCGCCTCTCTTTTCCTTTCAAATATGCATTACCTCCACATTTTAGACTACTCCACCGGCACAAATACAGCGTATACATACAACGTGCCGCCTGACGATATCGAGCTTCAAGTGATAACCTTAGGTCACAGGTTAAAGGACTGCGAGTGGCTACTTTCAACGAATAAACCGGAAACTCAGTAGGGTGGCTCAGGGCAAACAACGTAAAACGGACTGTGCCCTGTTTTAGTACCCACGTTTAATCAAATCAACCCAAATCGAAATGGTCAAGCAAGGACCTCTAGATATATTTGATGTTTAGGAATGAGGGCACACCCGAATATATATATTACATATAATATTTACCAAAAGAACATACCCCTCCCGTTTCCCCACTTATATGGTACTCTTATATTATATATGTTTTTATAATAGAGAGATATTATATGGTTTATAATATCCTGGTAGTGGATGTGCGTGTATGCCTTTTTATGCGGCATCCACGACACCAGACATATAAGTAACTGTTTTCATATGGATTTTGTTGTATTTTCAGACACATTTATTTTGTTATATTTGTAACAAATACCCTTTGGTACATATTAAAGCATTCTAAGTTATATATATATGACTAAAGAATTTGATATAAAAGTCCCTGCGGTACAAGAGAATGTGGAGTTGCGCAAGTACCAAGAATATATAAAACTAATGAAGGACAACGGTGAAAATATAGACCCTGACTTTCATAGGTTAAAAGTCCTTCAGATATTTTGTGGATTAGAGCTTGAGGAGGCGTACAAACTTCCTGTTGCCGAACTAGACTTTATTGTTAACCATATAGTGGATATCATAAGCAAGAAGGCTAAATTACAGCGCAGGTTCACTATGACCGACCGAAGCGGAAAAACAGTTGAGTTCGGTTTTATGCCCAATCTGAGCGAAATGAGTTTAGGTGAGTACATAGACTTAGAAAGTTATATTTCGGATTGGGAGCAAATGCACAAGGCACTTGCGGTTATGTACAGACCGATTATCGGGGGTAATAAGCAATTCTACGAAATAGAAGAATACAAAGGTTCTGCTAAGTATGCAGAAATAATGAAGGATGCTCCAATGACCGTTGCACTCGGTTCTACCCTTTTTTTTTACAATTTAGGGAACGAACTGTTGAGAATTATGAATCACTCTTTGCAGCAGCAGGTTCTTCGGGGGATGATGGAAGTTATGGACGAGAACAGTCCTTCGGCAAAAAATGGGGGTGGTACTCATCAATATACGCACTCGCTGGAGGAGATGTCCTCAAGTTTGAAGAAGTTACAAAAACCAATCTAGGGAAGTGTTTGATGTGGTTGGAATTTGAAAAGGAAAAGAATAAACTAGAAGCCGACAGAATTAAAAAGGCATATAAAAAATGAGAGCAGTATACGAAGTATTAGACAAAATAAAGGACAAGCTTAGACAGTCCCCTAACATACAAACAGTATCGTTTGGAGACCTGTTCAGTGTTGACCTGAATAAGACGGACATATATCCTATTGCACATATCAATATGGGGAATGTATCCTTCCAGGAGTACAAGCTTGAAGTAACTATAAACCTCCTCCTATTGGATGTTGTAGACGATAACAGGGATGCGGATATGACGGATGACTTCTACGGCAATGACAATCTTCAGGATATCTTAAACACTCTGTTGGCGGAAGCCAACATCCTTATAGCAGACCTGAGAAGGGGACAGGGTTATGAAGACTTGTTCCAGATAGAATCTGACCTTACTGCACAGCCGTTCTTAGATAGGTTTGAGAATCAGCTTGCTGGGTGGGGTATAGACATTGTGATATCGTTCCCGAATAACGAAGTAACTATTTGCTAATGGCAGCTAGAAGTCCACTTACAGGCAAGTTTGCTAGGGTTCAAGAGGTCCTTGAAGAACTCGCAAGGGATGTTATTATTCCTGAGTTACAACAGACCTTAAGAAACCAAGACAAGGTGGTGGGCGCAAAACCGCCACCACTTGTCGATACATTCGATTATGACCTTTCTGAAGATGGAGTTAATATATTTTCTACTTCTTCATATTCAGGTTCGGTGGATTTAGGATATAACGGTCCTAGACCTCCATACAAGAGTATTCTCCAAAACATTGTTCCTTGGGTAAAGAAGAAAGGAATAAGACCACGCAATAAAAGCGGAAGGTATGTACGTATGACGGACAGTTATATAAACAGAACTGCATTTGCGATAGCTAATAAAATAGGTAGAGAAGGGTATTTAGGTTCTAATTACGTGGGGAAATCATATATAAACGTAGTAGATATAATAACAAAGTCCTTGAGCGAAGCCTATGCAGAAGATATTAGAAATATGCTAAACGAAAACATAAGTAGACAATAATGGCAACAAAGATAAACGTAAGGAGTCCATATTTTATAAAAGCTACAGCGGAGACAGGTACACTAAGCAGTGCTGTAATGAGTTTATATATATATGATGGCACATTAACAACTGACAAAGGAACTGCAAAATACACTATAGAGAAGACAGCTCTGTCTGGAACAGATTACGTTGTGTTCGAGATATCAGAACTCGTTAGAGACTATCTAGATATTGAGTTCAATGGTATATACGAAAGTTCCACCTCCCCCGAGATAGACCCTGTGCGATGGGTAGAGTCTGATATTGTAATAACAAAGACCGAATCGGGAACAGCCACATCAACAACTTCCAATAAACTTGTAGATACAGCAGGGCAGTTCACAGCCAACGTTAAAGTTGGAGACATTGTAAGTAACACAACAGACAATACAACAGCGAGCGTCACTGCTATAGATAGTAATACGCAACTTAGCTTGTCCGCAGATATTATGGCTTCTGGAGAAGCGTATGTTATAAAACAAAGTTCAGCTTCTCAGTCTGGATTAGACACAAATTACATTGCCTTTGATGGGTATGGATATTTTGAAGATGGAGTAAACCCTCAACTTAGCAGAACACTATTGCAGTCAAACAATACAATATTTAGAATAGATGATTTCAATGTTCGTGTCCCCGTCTTTACGGAGGACACTAACAGTGTTACATTCTTTTATAAAGGAGAAGAGAAGAGAACTCAAACAATATCAACCTCGACTAATACCAATGCTCAAATAGATTATATTACGGTATCTGGAAGCGACAATACAGACAGCTATAGGCAAAGAGTATTAGCTGATAGTGGAACATTTGAAGATAACAGCCTTTTAGATGACTTTCTAAATAGTATAGACATAGGTCTAGTAGATGAATTATATGTAAATTCAGATAGCGGGACAGAAGTAGTCAAGATAAAGACTTTAGATTGCTCAAGGTATGAACCAATAAAGGTGACTTTTGTAAATAGGTTTGGTGCATTGCAAGATATGTTCTTTACACTTAAATCTATAGAATCTACTGATGTAAGGTCGGAGCAATTCAAAAGGTCTATATTCAACGAAAGCACACTTTCCTACAAGACATATGAGCACCAAAAACAATTATTTCACACAAATGGAAGTGACAGGATAACGCTAAACACAGCCTACATTGACCAGGAACAGAATAAAGTTATAGAAGAGATTATGTTGTCTGAACAGACTTGGATTACACGACTAACGGACGAAGAAGAGTTGGTGTTACCTGTTATGCCTAAAACAAAATCTGTTACTTACAAGACAAGTGTTAACGACAAGTTAGTTCAGTATACTATTGAGTTTGATATGGCATTTGACAAGATAAATAATATTCGATAATGAAGAGAACGGTACAGATATATGTTGCTGATGCGGATAATGTTCTGCAACGTCTCGACCTATTCAAGGACGAGACGATTTCACTTACAGATACCATACAAGATGTAAGAGACATAGCAAAGGTATTTACTGAGTTTAGTCAGTCATTTACTGTTCCTGCATCAAAAACCAATAACAAGGTTTTTAGGCACTTCTATAATGCAGATATATCAGATGGATACGATTCAAGGCTTCTTCATAACGCTAGGATAGAGATAAATAACATACCATTTAAGAGGGGATTTATCACTCTTGAAGGTGTAGATATGAAGGATAATAAACCTAATTCCTACAGAATAACATTTTATGGCGAGACTGTTACTCTTAAAGATATTATAGGTGACGATAAATTAAGTAATCTTAATTTTCCTTCCTCATTAAATAAAACATATTCTGATTCAGATATATTAACTTCTTTGAAACTAGACCCTTCTTCTAACGATGTCATAACACCCTTAATCACACACACGCAGAGACTATTCTATAGTTCAACTACGCACGTAAGAAGCACTGGTAATTTGTTTTTTCATACAGGAGATGGAAGTCATCTTCACGGAGTTAGATGGGATAACCTAAAGTATGCCTTAAGAGTACATCAAATTATATTAGCTATACAATCTACATACGGCATAACTTTTTCTGATGACTTCTTTAACACCACAAATGAGACATATTACAACTTGTTTATGTGGCTACATAGGAAAAAAGGTTATGTAGAGAATCTAAGTGGGTTTAATGAAACTAAAATATCCACATTTGGAAGTGATACAACTACAGCAGGATGCGATGCTTTAGGTACTTTTGGAGATGCTTTTACTGAAGGAGGTGTATCTTACCCCTACTTAATAAACGCCTCTTCTGACTCAATGGACGTAAGAGAACCGATTAGGGATGAAATGAATAAGTTTCAATTAGATTTATCAACATCGTCTTCAGTTCCATACACACTAAGAGTTACAAGGAATGGTGTAGACATTTTTAACACAAGTGAGTTAGTTGGAGATACAAGAATAACAGACAGCAGTTTGGAAGATGCAGCGGGAGCTACTGGCACGGATAACTTTTTTACTTGGGTTTATCAGCCTGGGATATATGAAGTCTATGTAACTCCTGAATCAACCATAAATATAACATTCTCTATGATAGAGTGGGATATAAGATTTGAGAGACCAACACCTGACATTAGTAAAGAATTTTGCACAGGAAGTATAGTTACAGGTGGCTCTTTTGATTTTATTATATCTCAACAGATACCAGATATGGGGGTTATAGACTTTCTTACAGGTCTATTTAAAATGTTTAATCTTACTGCATTCGTAGAATCAGATGGAACTATATACGTAGACACTTTAGATGAGTTTTATGTGGACAAGCAGTCTTCGGGTAATCCATACACAATAGACGAGTTCGTTGATTCAACTAAAAATACAGTTGATTCTGCGCTTCCATTTAGAGAGGTTAAATTCAGATATGAGGATACAGGGACGCTTCTAGCAAAACAGCACGAACAAATAGCAGGTACTGTTTGGGCTGAAGAAGAATTTAATAGAAACAAGTTTGCTAGTATTGGCTTAGCTGAGGTAAACACAAATATATCTGGAGAGATTTACACGGTAGAAGCTCCATTTGGTCATTTAAAGTTCGAGAAGATAATCGATACAAGTGATTCAAGTCAAACCACTATTCAATGGGGATATTCTGCTGACGATAACTTTAACGAGGATTCAGGTGATTACGATTCCTACATAGGTAAACCTGTTTTGTTTTACCCAATATTAAACCAAGCTAAAGACCCTGAAGGAGGTAGTAATGTTTCCATATCATTTGTAGACGATATAGATACGGAAGGAGTGTTTCAAGACCACGAAGAAATAACAGTCCCTATAAATATGCCATCCAATTCTGTTTATTTTGACCCAACATCTCCAAATAACAGTAAAAACATAAACTTTAAAGCAGAGAAAAACGAATACCAAGGTAGTGAATTTGACCAAACACTATTTAAAGTTTACTATGAAACATACATAAAACAGATGTTTACTAAAAGTAACAGGATAATAAAGCTAAAGGCTTACTTACCCCTGCGTATTCTACTGAACTATACACTTGCAGATAAGTTTATATATAAAGGCAGAAAGCATCAAATAAACAGTATTACGACTAACCTTACAACAGGAGAAAGCGAAATAGAACTCTTAAACATAGTAATAGAATGATAAAACACATTTTAGACCTTTTAAAGTTAGATGACTATTATGGCGTGTCGCCTTACATCGACATCGCTAAAGGAAAGTATCAAGCACCTAAAACAGTAAAAGAGGCAATTAACAAACGAAAAAGATTTAAGTAATGGCAAACCAAGTACAAGATATAAAGATAAGGGTAAAGGTTGATGGAGCCGGTCAAGCTTACGTTCAGATAGACAGACTAGGAACGGGCTTTATGAGGGCTAGCACGGCAGCAAAACAAATGCAAGATGCTATAAAGAAGCAAAACCCAATCTTAAAAGGTTCTGTTGCTGATTATGCAAGGCAAATAAAAGCACTTAAAACCGTAAGGGATAATACCGCTAAAACCGCTGCAGAGTATAGAAAACAAAGTATATCTATAGAGGAGTTACAAAAGAAGCAAAGAGCTTTGACTGTTTCTACAAATGCAGTAAACAAAGTTAATGAAGACCAAGTCTCAAACGCAGGTCTTGCAGGAGCAACTCTTACGGAACTTGGTCGTACAATATCTGATTTACCATATGGTATACAGGGTGTTGCAAACAACTTGTCTCAGTTGTCAACATTGTTTGTTACATTGGTGGCTAAATCTGATGGCGCAAAAAATGCGTTAAAACAATTAGGTGCGCAGTTATCAGGTCCATTAGGAATTATCTTATTATTTCAGGTAGCTATATCTGCAATAGACTTTTTTGCTAAAAAAGCTAGAGAAGCTAAAGCTGAATTAGATGACTTCTCAAATTCTTTTGGTCAGTCTGCAGCAAACTTAAGGGCATATCAAACTCTCCTTAACTCAACAACAGTATCAGAAGAAAATAAATCTTATGTGGTTAAACAAATCAAGGAGGAGTTTGACGGTTTAAACGTGGAGTTGGACGAAAATAATCAATTAACTAAAGAGTCTAATAAGCTTATTGATGAAAATATATCCAAATTAAAAAAGCAGGCTGAAGCTAGGGCATTATTCGAAAGACTTGTTGAACTCAACACTGAGAAATTAAAGATAGAGTTTGAATTAAGAAAGGCTCTTGGAGATGATTATGACAGATTTATACATAGTCTTAATGCTTCTGTTGGGGCATTAAGTGGCGCAGGGGGTGCTCTACTAAGTTTCTTAGGTGTTGATAAGATTGAAGGTTATTTGGAAGCTTTAGGTAAAACAGACGAAGAGATAGCTGATATCGTAAAAAGAATATCTGATTTAAACCTAAATATATTCGAAGACCCAGATAGTGGTAAGGGTATGAAGGAATACTTAGACGATTTCAATAAATATATTACAAAAGAAAATGATAAATTGAATGTCGCCATCAATCAATCTGAAATAAAGAGGCTAGAAGAGGTAAGAATGCAAAGGTCCAATGCCCTTAGGATAGAGATTGATGAAAGGAAAGCGAAGGAGAAAAAGAGATATAAGGATGGCTTGATAACTTGGGAGGAATACTTAAGTAGGAGGGCGCAAATAAACGATTTATATAATAGAAAGTTAGCTCAGATAAACACTGAAACAGATAGAGAAATATTAGAAGCTCAAATAAAACAAATGCTAGACGGGATGAACCTTGTAGCTACTTTAGCAGATGATTTGTTGGAAGCTGAAATAACTAGGGAAGAAAGAAAAACAACTATAGCTAATAACCAACTAAAAGAGAGGCTTAAAAACGAAAAACTATCTGCACAAGAAAAGGAGGCTATAAATAATCAGATAGCAGCAAATGAAGAGGCGTTAGCAAAGAAAAGGGATAAGATAGCTGAAAAGCAGTTTAAAATAAATAAAGCTGTAAATATAGCCACCGCCCTTGCGAACACATATTTGGCAGCAACAGATGTTTTAGCTAGAGAGAAATTAGGTGTTGTAGGTAAGATATTAGCTATGACTGCCGTGATTGGAGCTGGTTTAGCTCAGGTTGCAGCTATTGCCAGAACTCAGTTTGTCCCATCTGGAATAGGTGCCGGTGGTGGTGGTGGAGCAGGCGGCGGCGCAGGTGCTACAATGCAAGCCCCAGACTTCAACGTAGTGGGGGCTACTGCACAGAGCCAATTAGCTGAGACTATAGCAGGTGCTGAGGCTAGACCTACTAGGGCTTATGTTGTTGGTAAGGATATTACTACACAGCAAGAGCTAGATAGAAATATAACCAACATAGCATCCTTCTGATAAGAACAAAAAGCAACTCAATAAGTTATTAATATATGGAAGAAATAAAAGTAATCGAACTAATCATCGATGAGGAGAATGAGGTTAGCGGAATAGACGCTATCTCAATCGTAGACGACCCCGCAATCCAGGAGGACTTTATTATGCTTAGTTCTCAGGAGGTAAAACTTGCAGAGGTAGACCAAGAGAAGAAAATACTTATGGGTCCAGCACTTATCCCCAACAAAAAGATATACCGCAGAAATGGAGAGGACGAATACTTTATATATTTCTCTAAAGATACCGTCAGAAAAGCCTCAGAGCTTTTCCTGACGAAAGGAAACCAAAATAATGCTACTTTGGAACACGATGGTAAGCTAGATGGCTTATCAGTAGTAGAATCTTGGATTATAGACGACACAAACCAAGATAAGTCTCGTAAATATGGCTTTGACCTACCAAACGGCACTTGGATGGTGTCTATGAAGGTGTATGATGATGAAGTTTGGTCAGATTACGTTAAAACAGGCAAAGTAAAAGGTTTCAGCATCGAAGGACACTTCGCAGATGCTATGGAAAGACCCCAAGAGCAACTTCCTGAGTATGGTGATGAAGAATTAGAGGCTTTATCACTCATAGAAGAGCTTACGGGTGCTTTAGACGTTGAATTACGCACATATGATGATTACCCTAAGGCTGCAAGAGAAAATGCACAGAAAGTCCTCGATTGGCGTTTACGCTATGGTCGTGATGAGGTCAAGGGAATGACTAGGGTGGGTTGGCGAAGAGCCAATCAGCTCGCTAAGGGACAAAAAATCAGCCGTTCAACGATTGCCAGGATGGCTTCCTTTAACAGACATCGTAGAAACGCACAGATTGACCCAGACTTAAGAGGAACTCCCTGGAAAGATGCAGGGTACGTTGCTTGGCTTGGTTGGGGAGGCACTGAAGGTGTAGAATGGGCTATTCGCAAGATGAAGCAGTTCAGAAGAGGTCAGTTTGCTTCTATGTTAATTAGTGATGATATGGCAATCATAGATGACCGCCTTGCATACTCCACAAAAGAGCTTGCTGAGAGGGCAGCGCAAGATATTGGATGCGAAGGATACCACGAACACGAATTTGAGGGTAAAACCTGGTATATGCCGTGCAAAGAACATAATCTAGCAGAGATAGGACCAAGAGGCGGAGTAAAAGAATCTCCTAAAGCTCCAAAATCGGACACTCCGAACCCTAGACCAAAGGGTGAGGGGTCCGCTAAAGGTGATGCGTCAGGAAAAACAGGTGCTAAGGTATCCGCGCAAGACAAGAAAGCCCTACAAAAGAAGGTGGGCGAATTTAACGACCGCTACAAAGAAAAATTAGGGTATGGGGTAACCGTTGGAATGTTATCTTCAGTGTTTCAGAGAGGTTTAGGGGCGTTTAACACATCCCATTCACCAAATGTTAAGTCAGCTTCGCAGTGGGCGCACGCTAGAGTTAATGCTTTTATGTATTTAGTCAAAAATGGAAGACCTGAGAACGCTAAATACACTACAGATTACGATTTATTACCTAAAAAACACCCTAAAGCACCAAAATGAGAAAGAAGTTTGAAACACCATCATACAGTAGTCCAAGAGGCGGTAGGAGAGGCTGTTTATGCAAAGACGGAAAGACCTACAGCAAGAAATGTTGTGATGGAACACTCAGAGCGCAGGGAATAGGTAAAACTAGAGCTTAAAAATACAACAGACACATAATTATTAAGTTAAATACTTAGTTTAACCCTATTAAATTAACATATGAAAGCTAACGAAATCGTAGAGCGTTTCAAAAATATTTTGCTTAGCAATGAAGCTGAAGTAGAGCAAGCTCCTGAAGTTCAGGAAGAAAAAGCTCCTGCAGTTGAAGAGCAAGTAGAACTTTCTGAAGACGTGAAAGACATCGAAGTTGAGGCTTCTGAAGAGGTAGAGTCTACCGAAGAAGTTGAGGCTGAATATGAGGATAAGATGGAAGAAGAGGGTATGGAAGAAAAGTATGCTACTAAAGAAGATTTAGCTAAAGCTATCGCTGAGGTTAAGGCTATGGTTGAAGAGCTTAGTTCTCAAAAAGAGGAAGAGCTTGAAGTGCCAACTGAGCTATCTTCTCAAGAGCCTGCTGTAGAGCCTATCTCTCACAGTCCTGAAGCAGAGGTTTCTAAGAAGCCTTTGAACCTTTACGCACAAAGACGTGCAATGACTACTAAAGATATTGTATTTAACAAACTATTTAATTCATAAAAATGCCAACAACCACATCTATTACAACAACTTACGCTGGTGAATTTGCAGGCAAATATATCTCTGCAGCTTTATTGAGCGGTAAAACTTTGGCTGACGGTGCAATCACTGTAAAGCCAAATGTTAAATTTAAAGAGGTAGTAAAGAAAATCTCTACAGATGCAATCGTAAAGGATGCAACTTGTGATTTCGACCCTACATCTACACTTACACTAACTGAGCGTATCCTTCAACCAGAAGAGTTCCAAGTAAACCTTGAGCTTTGTAAGAAGGACTTCCGTTCTGATTGGGAAGCAGTACAAATGGGATATTCTGCATTTGACCAACTTCCTTCTAACTTTGCTGATTTCTTAATCGGTCACGTAGCTGCTAAAGTAGCTGAGAAAACTGAGCAAACTATTTGGGGTGGTGTAAACGCTACTGCAGGTGAGTTTGACGGTCTTACAGTACTTATGACTGCTGATTCTGATGTAAATGACGCAGCTAACGGTTCTGAAACTTCCTATACATCTTCTAACATTGTTACTTTGCTTGGAAATGTTGTAGACTCTATTCCTGCTGCTGTTTACGGTAAAGAAGATTTGACAATCTATGTTCCTACTGTAGCCCTTCAGGCTTATGTACGTGCATTAGGAGGATTTGGTGCTTCTGGACTTGGTGCTGCTGGTGTTAACGCACAAGGACAGCAGTGGTACAATATGGGTAATGCACTTTCTTTTGAAGGTATCAAAATCCAACACGCTCCTGGAATGCCATCTGACCACATCGTTGCAGGTGAGGCTTCTAACATCTACTTCGGCACAGGTCTATTAGCTGACCACAACGAGGTTAAATTGTTAGATATGGGTGACCTAGACGGTTCTCAAAATGTAAGAGTTATTATGCGATATACTGCAGGTGTACAATATGGCATCGGTGGTGACCTTGTATTACAAACTCTAGCATAATAAAATAAATTGTTAAACATAGAAGGGTAGGTATGCCTAGAGCCTACCTGCCCTTTTTTAATACCAAATAATATGAGCTGTGATTTATCACTCGGAAGAGAAAGACCTTGCAAAGACTCCGTTGGAGGATTAAAGGCAGTTTACTTCATCAACTACGGTCTTATTGATGCTTCTTTTGACGCAACTGACACCGATATGATTGATGGTCTAGGTACAGGGCTTAGTGCATACAGATATGACCTAAAAGGAAACTCAAATCTTGAGCAAACAATCACTTCCTCTACCGATACAGGAGGAACATTTTTTGAGCAAGTTCTTACATTGGTACTTCCAAAACTAACAGTTAAGGACCACAAGGAAATTAAATTGTTAACATTTGGACGACCACACATCATTGTAAAAGACAACAACGATAATTACTTTATGGTTGGTCTTGAGCACGGTGCTGATGTAACAGGGGGAACTATTAGTTCTGGTGCTGCTATGGGAGACCTAAGTGGATATACTATAACACTTTCAGGAACTGAAAGAACACCTGCTAACTTTGTTGACGTTACTGCTGAAACAGATGCTCAGTTGACTTTAGGCGATGCAAGCACAATTACTGTAGTGCCTGGAACTGTTGCTGACGTAGACGTTGATGACGACTTATCAGGAATACCAGGAGGTAATAACTAATAACCACCTTCTTAAACGCAATAAGCCCTGCCTCACGGTGGGGCTTTTTTGTAAACAAATACTACCTCTTTAAGTTATATATATATGAATGTATTAGCTCCTGTTCAGACTAACCAAGAATTGAAAATAGTTCCTAGAGGTTACAGACCTTCTGGAACTGACTATACAGTTAGGCTTACTGAAGACGGCACAGGCAAAACAGAGACGCTTACAAACGTAAGTGCGGACCAAGATGGGAACTATATGGTATTTACTGTAGCATTTACAATACTCACTAACAACTCTATGTACAACATAGAAGTAGAGAGGGATAATAAGGTAAAGTTTAGAGGAAAAATATATTGCACAGACAGGTCTAGTAAAAAGAATAAAGTTTCTCTAAACACCAACAAATACACAGAACATAGTGCATCTCCTGCAGGGCAAAAATATATAACAATTTAAAATGGCAAGAAAGAAAAAATCAGAAGGAGCAATCAGAGTAGTCAATCTACAGGGATATACAATCCCTCAGATTAAAGAAGACTACCGCAACGATTGGGTTACTTACGGAGAAGACAATAACTACTTCGGAGACCTAATCGACAACTATCTTAGCAGTCCAACAAACTCCTGTTGTATTAACGGTATTGTGGATATGATTTACGGAAGAGGATTGTCTGCAACGGACAGCGAAGAGAAGCCTGAGATGTTTACTCGCTTCAAAATGATATTAAGAGACGAAGAGGTAAAGAAGTTAGTAAATGATTATAAACTGCTTGGTCAAGCTGCTATTCAGGTTGTATACAATAACAGTAAAACTAGAATCACTTCTCTTACGCATTTTCCTATGGAAACGCTAAGAGCTGAGAAAGCTAAAGAGGGTAAGATACAAGCATATTACTACCACCCTAAATGGAAGGATTACAAACCATCTGACGAGCCTAAGCGTATACCGACATTTGGTAATGGTAAAAATAGCGAACCAAGAGAGCTTTATATTATCCGCCCTTACAGACCAGGATTCTATTACTATGCACCTGTAGATTATCACGGATGTTTACAGTACTGCTCGCTTGAAGAGGAAGTATCAAACTACCATATAAACAATATTCTTAACGGACTTCAGCCATCACTCTTAATCAACTTCAATAACGGAGTGCCAGACGAAGAGGCTCAACAACTCATTGAAACGAAAATCCAAGATAAATTCGGAGGAACATCCAACTCAGGGAAGTTCATCTTAGCGTTCAATGAAGACCCTGACCGTAAAGCAGACATAGAGCCTATCCACCTCCCAGATGCACACGCACAATATCAGTTTCTATCTGATGAGGCTCGTGAGAAGATTATGCTTGGTCACAGAGTAGTTTCTCCGATACTTCTTGGCATCAAGGATAACACAGGCTTCGGAAACAATGCAGAGGAGCTTAGAACGGCTTCTGTGCTTATGGATAACATTGTTATCAGACCATTCCAAGAAAAGATAATAGAGTGCCTTAAAACGATTTTGGCATTCAACGAGATTGACCTTAACCTATACTTCGTTACACTTCAGCCGATTGAGTTTACTGAGCTAGAAAATATCGAGACTAAGATTAAGCGTGAGGAAGAAACGGGAGAGAAGTTATCGGCAATAGACCGAGTAAAGTCACTATTTAAAAAGAAAGAAGATGAAGGCACTGTTCGTAACGACTGAAGATTTAAGACGTAAGTCGATTGTAGGAGGTACTGTAGATGCTGATAAATTCATTCAGTTCATCGAGGTAAGTCAGGATATCCATATCCAAAACTATCTTGGCACTGTGCTGTACGACAAGATGCAAGAACTAATCGTAGATGACGAAATAGACCTTCCCGCAAATGCTGACTACAAGACTCTCTTAAACGACTATTTAACGCCGATGCTTATTTGGTTTGCTCAGTCAGACTACTATATGTTTGCATCGTATCAAGTGAGTAATGGGGGCGTATTTAAGCATCGAAGCGAGTCTTCAGAGACTCTCTCGATGCAAGAGGTGCAATATCTAGTGGAGAACTCTCGCAATAAAGCGGAGTTCTACACAAGAAGATTTTTGGATTATATGACGTTTAATAACGATTTGTATCCTGAATACAATGCTGCAAACAATGAGGGTATGTACCCAGACAAGTCAGATAATTTTAATAGTTGGGTTTTATGAGATATAAGCCAAAAAAGGAAAACATAAACAAGTTAAAACAGTTTTTAAGTAGATGCCAATACCAAGACCAACACCAGGAGAAAAGCAACGGGATTTCATCCAGAGATGTGTTGCACAAATTGGCAAAGAATACAAAACAGGTCAAGCGTTAGCAATCTGTTATAAAGAATATAGAGAAAACAAATAGAGATGCCAAACGAAATATATCACAGAAGCGAGTGGGGAAATCCTAATTCTGAAGGTTGGGGAGATATTTACTTTGACCCTGCTGCTACTAATAAGCTGTACAATCATTCTGACTATTACGAGAACTCTGATGGCACAGATAAGATATTAAGGGATATACCTAACAAGGCAAGTATTGTCTTAACTCCTACTGCTTATAGTGATGGTAGCTTAAATACTGTTATACCGCCTTATCAGGTCTTACCACAAGAATTTATTGACTTAACGCAAGGAACTGCTGTAAACCCATCGCAATGGTCGAATATAACAACTAATAGTGTAGATTTTTTAACTGGCGCAGATGGAGTAAAACACTTTGATGTTACTTCTACTCAAAACACATTGATTAGCGGTAAGAAATATGCATTAGTTTTAGAAATATTTAATTACTCGGGTACAGATACTTTAGGTCTATCAACAATGGGAAATGTAAGTATTGATGCTCGTCTTGATGCTAATGGAGTACATAAAGAAGTTTTTGTGTCAGATGGAGGGACGTTAAGAATTTTTGGCAGACCAACAAATTCAGCAACAATAACTTTATCGGTAAAAGAAATACAAGAAGCCGACTTTGACTTTTCAAGAGGTTCAAGTGCTACAAGAGTAAACGAGAAAGGACTTATAGAAGATGTTGCAAGTGGTATTCCAAGAATAGATTACACAAGTGGACAGGGTGCTTTGCTTTTAGAGCCACAGTCAACGAATTTAATTACTTATAGTGAAGATTTTAGTGATAGTAGTTGGTTAAAAAATTTAGGAACTGTAACTCTTACGTCGGAAGTAGCTCCTGATGGAACAACAAATAGTGTTTTTAACTATGTAGGTAGTAATTGCAATCTTTTTACACAAACACAAGCTAGTGGTGTTGAGTACACTATTTCTTTCTTTGTAAAATCTAACAATCAAAGTAAAGATAATTTTAAATTAAGATTAGGTAGTTCAAGAAGTGAGGTTTTTACTGCTACTTCTGAATGGGTAAGATATTCTTACACAAACACTCCTACTTCATCAATTTTTAGTATAAAATCAAATGGAGCTAATGATGTTGATATATTAATATGGGGCGCACAACTCGAAGCAGGAAGCTATGCTACTTCCTACATACCAACAGAGGGTTCAACCGTAACACGCGCGGCTGACGTAGCAAACAATAGCGGTAATGCTGACCTGTTTAACGATAGTGAGGGTGTATTGTATGCAGAGATTGCTGCTTTAGCTGATGACGGAAGTTCAAGGGCTATTAGTTTGAGTGATGGCACAAGTACTAATCAAATTGTAATAAGATATTATTCAACACAAAATAGCATTATTGGATTTATTAGAGTTGGTGGTGTTTTTTATGCAAGTTTAAGTGCTACTTTAACACCTACGTCTTTTAATAAAATAGCTTTTAAGTTTAAAGAAAATGACTTTGCGCTATGGATAAACGGAAATGAAGTAGCTACTGACACAAGCGGTAACACTTACACACCTAACACTTTAAATGAATTAGCTTTTGATAGAGGGGATAACGCAGATAATTTCTACGGAAACGTTAAAGCACTTGCAGTATTTAAAGAAGCATTAACAGACGAAGAACTACAAGCACTTACTACATAATGGCACTATCTGATATTTACAAAAAAGCAAGTTTAGTACAAATACCAAGTGGCTACAAAAGTGGTACACTATATTCTGTTGTGCCTAATACAAGCGCAGGAGACTTTATAGTTACAGGAGACCCACAAGGCAAAGCAACAAGAATAAACAAGGATGGTCTTATAGAAAGCGTAGCAGCAGACGTACCAAGACTAAACTACGACCCTTCTAATCCACAAGACCCACATTTACTTTTAGAGCCTGAAAGGACTAATCAATTTACAAATAGTGAAAATTTAGCTAATATAGATTTTCAAACAAATTCAACAGTAACAACCGACAATATAATCGCGCCAAATGGAAGTTTAACTGCTGATAAAACAACACAAACAAGTGGCGGTTATTTAAGAGAAACGGTAAGCGTTTCAATTGGCACTACATATAGTTTTTCTGTATTTTTTAAAAAAGGCGATTTAAGGTATGCGGTAGTACGTTCTTTATTTTCGCAAAACGGTGTAAATCCGGCAAATTCAAATAATGTTTTTGATTTAGATAATGGAAGTGTAATATATACAGGTACAGATGTTATAAGCGCAAGTATTGAGGCGTATGCAAACGATTGGTATAGATGTTCGTTTGTTTCACTTGCAAGTGGCGCATCATCTGCTTCTTTTATTGATTTTTATTTTTCTTCTTCTTCTTCTGGTACACAGTCAAGTGGAACAGCTGGTTTTGGTTATGGCTGGGGTATGCAATTAGAGGCTGGAAGCTATCCAACAAGCTACATACCAACAACAATAGCAGTTACAAGGGCAGCAGATAACGCTCAAATAGCAAGTGGTGCAGAAGACATAATAGGCAGTCAAAACGAAGGTACGTTGTTTATAGATTTAGAAATACCTTACGATACTACTTCCTCTGACTATTTTCAGTTTTGTATATCAGATGGAGCAACAACAAATGACAGGGTTTTAATAAACTTTAGGTCGCAAAAAGCTGATTTTCAGGTGTTTTCAGGAGGTTCAGGTGTTGGTTTTTGTGATACGCCTGTTACTAAAAACACAAGATTAAAAATTGCTGGGAGTTATAAAACAAATGAGTTTATATTATACAAAAATGGTTCTTTGGCTGACACAATAGATACAACAGGTGTTATAGATTTTACTACACAAATGGAAACTTTGCGCTTTGCTGACTTTGGTAATGGTTTAAAATTTCAAGCTAAAGTGTACCAAATGATGTTTTTTAAAGAAGCATTAACACAAGACGAACTACAAACACTAACAACGTAATGAAATATATATTTAAAAAATACGAGTTTGAAACTCAAGAGTTAGCAGAAACAAGAATAGCTGCTCTACCACACACAGAAGTAGATGGCGAAAGCTATCCATCACACAGCCATACGGTTGTTAAATTAGGTAACGTAGTACAAGTAGAGGGTACATACGATGAGGAAGGTAACGAACTTACTGCGCCTGTACTTGCAGATATGTATTCTGTTGACGTTCTATGGAGAGCATCAGAGATTACTGTAACTGACGAAGAAGGCAACGAGGAGATTGACTATCCTTATGGATGGGTATCTAAAGAAATAACAGTAGAGGGTAACGGTGTACACACCTTTGCAGGTAGAAACTTTTAATTATGGACTTAACTACTTTGAGAGTATATATTCTTAACATATCGGCAATGACCGTAAGCACTTTTAATATCGTAGAAGATAGTCTTAAATTATTACTGCTTGTGGTGTCGATTGGATATACTATTCAAAAGTGGTGGGAAATAAAAAAGAAAAAGTGAGGTATTTTAATTACAGCGAGTTTGATAGTCCTGACGTACAAGGTAGCGGTCAGTTAATGGATAAAACCCTACTTGAAATGTTAGACGATGTACGAGATAAATTCGATAAGCCTATACACATTACAAGCGGTTACAGAACAGAACAACACAATGAAGCTGTTGGTGGTGCAGAAGGAAGTAGCCATACAAAAGGACTTGCAGTAGATATAGCTTGTACCAATAGTAAAGATAGATTTGATTTAATTAATTGCCTTTTAGACGTAGGGTTTAGTAGGATAGGAGTAGCGGATACTTTTATACACGCTGATATAGACCCTGACAAATCACAGGGCGTAATGTGGACATACTGATGAAAAAGATAATACAAGCGATTACAGGCGGTTTACTGAAGGATATTGGCAAAGTAATAGACAACCTCCACACAAGTGAAGAAGAACGCTTAGAAGCCAAGCAAAAGCTTCAGGAGCTGTTAGAGCAGGCTGATAAGGAAGCGCAGGACCAAGTAACGGAGCGTTGGAAGTACGATATGCAGTCGGACTCGTTCTTGTCAAAGAACATTCGTCCTCTTGTTCTTGTATTCCTAACGGTGATGTTTACGCTGTTCGCTTTTACAGATGGTAACATAGGTGAATTTAAAGTACAAAAAGAATACATTCCAATCTTCCAGACATTACTGATTACCGTTTATGGTGCTTACTTTGTGGGAAGAACTTGGGAGAAAGGCAAGAAAAATGGCGAGAAAGATAATTAACAGTTTTACGCCATCTTCAAGAACAAGAAGACCAGGCGTTCATTCAAAGAACGCATCTGTTGGACAAAAGGGACACAAGAAAGCTTATCGGGGACAAGGGCGTTAATTCTTAAACGCAATGGGTATACACGAGCTTAAGCACTTCGAATACGAAGAGTTTGACTGTCAGTGGTGTGATAAGCACTCTACAGGATTTAAAAATATGGATAGGCATTTTCTGCAAATGCTTGATGAAGCAAGAGATTTAGCTGAACTAAAGTTTAAAATACTTAAGGGTTTTGTCTGTTACGGATGCAGGATAAAAATAAACGAACTTGAGCATTCATCACACTTAATCGGCAGAGCAGCCGTTATTCAATGTAAACATCCCTATAAACGATATCGGATTATTGCAGCCCTTTTAGAGGCTGGTTTTACACGCATAGGTGTGCATAATAAATACTTATATGTGGATAACGATGATATGAAAGCTGATGCTATATTTCCGTTCGATATGATACACGAAAGAAGTATTAAATAAGTGGGCTAGCCCCTTTTAAGGGGGCTAAGCCCTATATTATATTATATATTATACTAGTATTATATTATATATGTTATTATATTATATTATATATTATATATACTATTACATAAAAATAAATTTTATGTAATAATATTATATTAAAAAACTTTTTATATATTAGCAGCATAAATATCAAACACTATGACTGCAATACAAGAAATAAACTTCTATAATAATTTTGACTTATTGGCTGAAACACTAAAAGACCACGACCACCAGGTCGTGCGAGCACTGAATGAGATAGCCATTTACGTGGCAGGCTTGCATATCGAAAACAGAGACAATGCAACATTCATAAATAGCCTCAAACAGGAGTGCTACGAAAAGGATAATATGATAGATGTATTGTCTTTTATGTGTGATCCTAATGAGTTTTTGGTAAAAGAATAATTTTTTATATATTTGCATTATGACTACGCTAGTAAATAAGTTGGTGAACATTCAGGGGAGGCTGAAGGCACCTAAGAACCAAAGGAATAACTTTGGTAAATACAACTACCGAAGCTGTGAAGACATCCTTGAGGCTGTCAAACCGCTTCTAGCAGAGCAGGGACTTGCCCTGACTATTACAGATAATATAGAATCAGCAGGTGGATGGGGTGAAGACCCTGGTATTTCATATGTAAATGCTACCGCTAAAATTACTGATGGTAAAGACTCTATATCTGTATCTGCACAAGCAGGAGTTGACCCAAATAGAAAGGGAATGGATATTGCCCAATCGTTTGGTTCGTCCTCTTCATACGCTCGCAAGTATGCGCTCAATGGTTTATTCTTAATCGATGATACCAAAGACGCTGATGCGACTAATACACACGGTAAAACATTGGTAAGACCAGATGAAAAAGTTGACGTTAAAAAACCAATGTTGAAACCGAACACACCAGAGTTTGATAAGGTGAAATCTTATATGGACAATGGAGGTGATATAGAAAAGGTGCAGCTGAAATACAACATTTCGGATGCAGCAAAAATTAAATTAGTAAATAAATAAATAAATATGGCAGCATTAACTGAAATCTCAATCGATGTCAAGAAAATTGACAAAAGTAAATTATATAAAGGTCAATACCTTAATCTGACTGTAGCGACTCGTGATGAGTTGTCTCAATACGGACAGAACGCATCCGTCTTCTACGCTCAATCTAAAGAGGAACGTGAAGCTAAAACACCTAAGAGTTATATCGGAAATGGCAAAGTTGTTTGGACCGATGGTAACATTAAATCAGCTAAGGATCTTAATCCCGCTGAAACCGAAACCCTTGACTCTAGTTTAGAGTTCTAGTGTTGTCTCTTTTGTTTGACCCAAAGGGCGGTGTAAAATCCGCCCTTTTTTAACTACTAAAACCAAGAGATGACATTACAAGAGAGATTTGAACAACTTAGAGCAAAAGCGTACATCGACCCATATAAAGAGGTTGAGCGTCCGCCTGTAGCAATTAGCTATGGCGAATACAAAACAAAAAACGATATATTTCACACGCCCATAGGAACTTATGGGAACTTCAGTTTCGTACAAGCACCACCAAAGAGCAAGAAGACATTCTTTATATCTATGCTTGCGGGGGCTTACCTTACAGAGACAACAAAGTACACCGGTAATATAAGAGGACACAGAGAGGGAAAAAGATTAGTACATTTCGATACTGAACAGGACACACACCACGCTCAGAGAGTATTTAAGAGAGTACTTCAAATATCTCAGTACAACGGTCTTAATTATGACACCTTCGGTCTAAGGACTTTCTCAACACAGAATAGGGTAGAGTTTATAGACTTATATCTTAAGCTATATGGCGAAGAAACAGGTGTAATGATTATTGACGGTGTTGCTGACCTTGTGTTAGATGTGAATGACATTAAGGAATCCAATGACATAGTGCAAAGGATTATGAAGTGGACTGAAATATACAGTGTACATATTATTGTGGTTATCCACAGCAACTTCAATAGCGACAAGCCCACAGGACACTTAGGGTCGTTCCTGGAGAAAAAGACAGAGACACAGATACAACTTAAGGTCAGAGAAGAGAACGATGACATCGTAGATGTTATATGTAAACGCAGTAGGGCTTATCCGTTTGAGGATTTTAGCTTTGAGGTAGATAGAGAGGGGACGCCACAAATAATAGATAAAATCGACAATGTACTCAGAATTGACACTCCGTTTTAATTTAAAGCCAACACCGCACCAATCCTTTAGAAGGGGCAGAAACGGTGTTGCATACACACCCAAGAAGATACTCGACTTCAAGAAAGACGTAGCTTGGGAGTTGTCTAACCAGCTAAACAGCGACTTTGAAATCATTAAGGCAGGTACGCCCATCATAGTGGAGTATCTGCATTATTGTTTTGAGTTTCCCAAGTCCACAGCTCTTAAACGCAGAATAGAGGGTCTACAGAAGACTACTAAGCCTGACTTACTAGACAACCTGAACAAAGCGTTCATAGACGCTTTGGAAGGGATAGTGTTCGAGCAAGACCAAAATATCGTAGAGGTAAAAGACTTAAGAAAGTTTTACGGAGAAAGCAACTATATCAAAATAAAATTACTATATTAGCAATATGTTTGGAATATCATTTTTTCCCATATATGGGGTTGTAGCTGGAGTTCACATAAAGGACTCGACAATGGATGGAGTACCTACTGAGGAAGGGGACTATATGATGGTTCAGTTCCTCTTTTTTATTTTTGGAATAAGCCTTATATATGTTAGAGATATTAACTAAGAAAAACGATGAGTGGCTGTCTATGGCTAGGTCTATCTGTAAAGATAATGACCTTGCCAATGACTTAGTTCAGGAGATGTATCTCAGGATAAATAAGTATATTGATAATCCAGATAGAATAATGAAGAATGATGAGGTTAATTCATTCTTTGTCTATACCACACTTAGAAATCTATTTTATGATTATAAAAAAAATAAAAACAATAATAACAAAAGTTTTGAGGAGTATAGAGGTTACTACACGGACGACTCGGATGAAAGTGTTATCAGCAAGTTTGCAGTACTTCCAGACCAAAGAGAGAAAGATGACCTTATGGAGGAGGCATACTATAAAATATCTGAAGCCATATATCAGGAGGTTTCAACCTGGCATTGGTATGACGAGAAGTTATTCAAGCTATACTTCCTTACTGATAAATCTCTTAGGGACATTGCTAAGGATACAAAGATTTCACTTACGAGTATATATAACTCTTGCAAGAATTATCGAGAGAAACTTGAAGAAAAGTTCGGAGAGGATATAATGGATTTTTACAACGAAGATTACGATAAGATATGAGTATACCAGAACCACCAAAAGATAAACGCACCAAAGCATATAAGGAGTGGAAAGCTAAATATGATTCTGCGCCTAAAGGCTTAGGGGATACTATAGAAAAAATTACCACAGCAACAGGAATAAAGAAAGCTGTAAAGTTTTTAGCTGGAGAAGATTGCGGGTGTGACCAGCGTAAGGAAGTGCTGAATAAAAAGTTCAAGTACAAAAAGCCTGAGTGCTTTACAGAAAACGAGTACGACTTTGTAAGGAATGTAGTAGAAAGAGGCTCTAGTAAGATATCTGTCCAGGAGAATAGAACGATGGTAAAGATATATAACAGAGTTTTTAAGGAGAAAAGGAAGTCTACAGGATGTTCCTCTTGCTTTATAGAAAACGTATACAAACCGCTAAAAGCATTATATGAGACTTATAAGTAAAGAGGCTGAACTGTTTGAGTTTCTTAAACGCAGTACGTATCCTGACCTTGTTAAGGCAAGAAATCAGATGAGTCGCTGGGATTGTTATTCCCCATCGACAAGACACCGAGTAGAATTAAAATGTAGAAAGACACACTATGAGACGTTACTCATCGAGAGAAAAAA
>JGI11705J14877_10000241_pt1 | contig 34842 bp, 40 predicted proteins | sample Etolaghawater15m_FD_14877 | JGI IMG/M metagenome (IMG submission 14877) | reverse complement strand
AAGATAGGTGGGGTTACATTTGTCATGCAATGGAAAGTGAAATAAAAAAATTCAATATTATATAAAAAATTTCGATTTAAAAATATACTTCTATCGCCTTAAAGTGTACCATTATTAATAAGTTAGATAATATGTTATAATAAAATAGATAGTTTATTGAAAGGATTCATATGCAAAAAATAGTATTATTTATAGGATTAACAGTAGCATTGTTGGCAAACGAAGTTACTTTTAAAGGTGAAGAGGTTACTTTGAACAGTAAAGGGATAAAAGTGGGCAAGGATGCGCCTGTCTTTACTGTGATAGATCAGAACTTTGCTGAAGTTACTGTGGGTGGAAAAAAAGATAAGGTTCAAGTGATTGCATTTATTCCATCGTTTGATACAGGTGTCTGTAAATTAGAAACCATGGCATTCAATAAAAAAGTGTCTAAGATGAAAAATGTCATTGTGACGGTTATATCAAAAGATTTACCTTTTTCTATTGGAAAATTTTGTTATGATAATAAGATCAAAAATGTCATGACATTGTCTGACTATAAAGATGCCAATAATGTTCTTAGATATGGTTCTACTATCTCTGCACCGGTATTTTTAGAAGGCTTTTTTGCTCGGGTTGTATACGTAGTGGATACAAAGGGTAAGATAGCATACAAAGAAGTAGTCAAGGAAATTACAGAGGAACCTAATTACAACGAAGTAATAAGAGCTGTAAATCGTTTGTCATATTAAAAAATCTTCTTATTCCCATACTGTGTGTGGGAATGTCTATTCCCTTATAATATTGTAATTTCTTCCCATTTTTTTTGCGTCAATGCTAACAAAACTACTTGTGTGAGTATTTTTATGAAGGCAACCAAGTGTTAAGATAATCAAAGATTATTTTTGGTGAGTTTGTGCTATTTAAATAAGTATGGCGCGGTGGACGAGACTCGAACTCGCGACCCCCTGCGTGACAGGCAGGTATTCTAACCAACTGAACTACCACCGCGCAAAAACCAAACTAATGGCTAAATAATGATTACTTTGAACACAAACGAAACAAGTTTCGTGAGCCTACTGCTGAAGTAAAGACAGCGTTAGCGTAGTAAAGATGAATTTTATTCATTTTACGTTCTTTTCATGGTGGTCGCTACAAGACTCGAACTTGTGACATCTACCTTGTAAGGGTAGCGCTCTACCAACTGAGCTAAGCGACCATAGTTTTAATGTTTATTTGGAAAAGATTGGCGACCCCTAAAGGATTTGAACCTCTGTTTTTACGTTGAAAACGTAATATCCTTGGCCACTAGATGAAAGGGTCATCAAGAACCATAAACATAAAATTGTTAAAGTGGTGACCTGTCTAGGATTCGAACCTAGGGCCCATTCCTTAAAAGGGAATTGCTCTACCAACTGAGCTAACAGGTCAAAATGGCGCGGTGGACGAGACTCGAACTCGCGACCCCCTGCGTGACAGGCAGGTATTCTAACCAACTGAACTACCACCGCACCTATAATGTAAAAAATGACATAGTGTCATGGTGGTCGCTACAAGACTCGAACTTGTGACATCTACCTTGTAAGGGTAGCGCTCTACCAACTGAGCTAAGCGACCATAGTTTTAAAAGTGGTGACCTGTCTAGGATTCGAACCTAGGGCCCATTCCTTAAAAGGGAATTGCTCTACCAACTGAGCTAACAGGTCACACGTTTTTCGCACCCATTACTTGAATAAGTGGACGGAATTATAGCTCAGAAACCTTTGATTGTCAAGAGAGTTATTGGAAATATTTTAAATTTCTAACACTTCAGCTAATTTCTCGATCGCAAACTCTGTAGATTGCTCTTGAACGGCTTCTCTTGGACCATTAAAGTTGCAATGATATACTTCTTGGGTAAATGGTGTTTGCACCCCTATATATACTGTTCCTACAGGTTTCAATTTAGTACCACCGGTCGGTCCTGCTATACCTGAGACGGCTATAGCATAGTCANAACTTGCTAGTTTTTGTACCCCGTCCAACATTTNGGAGACACATTGTNGGCTGACAGCACCATGTTTTTCGAGTACTTCATTAGTTACACCCAACCAAAGATGTTTTATATTGTTTGAATATGTCACACAGGAACCATGAAACACTTCTGAAGACCCAGATATAGATGTAAATACTGCAGCTATACGACCACCGGTACAACTTTCTGCAAAAGAGACAGTTTTTTCTTCTTTTGTCAATTTTTGAATGATTTTTTCTACTGTATTTCGAATATTTTTCATAAGATAATTGTACCAAAAGTAGCTTCTAATGGTCTTTTAGATAAAATCACGGGATAATATAAGACTAAGGTATTATCACACATGGATTTTAAAGACACACTCCTCCTCCCTAAAACTGATTTCCCTATGCGTGGGAATCTTCCAAACAATGAACCCAAAAAATACAATGCATGGTTTGATGCCGATATATATGAGCAGATGAAAACAAAACGCGTAGGCGCTGAAATGTTTACACTTCATGATGGACCTCCGTATGCCAATGGTGACATTCACATAGGACATGCACTCAACAAAGTGCTTAAAGATATTATTTTAAAATATAATTATTTTCAGGGAAAATCGGTGCGTATGACTCCGGGCTGGGACTGTCATGGTTTGCCTATCGAGCAAAAAGTTGAAGAGAAACTTGGTAAAAGTAAAAAAGAAGCGATGCCTACAGAGAAGTTTAGAGAACTTTGTCGTGCACATGCTGCGAAATTTGTAGACATTCAAAGAGACGGATTTAAAGCTTTAGGGATCATCGCAGATTGGGAGAACCCTTATGTGACCATGGACTTTAAATTTGAAGCAAACATTTATAGAACACTTTGTGAAGTAGCACAAAAAGGTCTTTTAGTCGAAAGACATAAACCTATCTTCTGGTCATGGGCTGCAAGAACAGCACTTGCAGATGCTGAAGTAGAGTATGAAGATAAAGAAGATTATTCTATCTATGTACATTTTGAACTGAGTGACGCAGCCAAAGAGAAGGTAGGAGTAGAAGGTAAAGCAGGGCTTGTCATTTGGACAACGACACCTTGGACACTTCCTGCAAATACAGGTATCTCTTTAAACCCTGAGGAGATGTATGTACTCACGGAAGATGGGCATATCGTAGCAGATGCACGTTATGATGCGATGATCGAAGAAGGTGTGGTTTCTGGACATGCAAGCAGAAAAATAGCGGCAAGAGAGATGGAAAATCTCTTGGCAATCAATCCTGTAAATGGCCGACCATCTAAAGTGGTTCTTGGTGATCACGTGCTTATGGATGGTGGTACAGGATGTGTACACACAGCTCCCGGACATGGTGAAGATGACTACAAAGTAGGACTGAAGTACGGTCTAGACGTAGTGATGCCTGTAGATGAGCGTGGGTGTTATGATGAGAGTGTCAAAGGGTTAAATCTTCTTCCCCATGCAGATGAGTTTGTTGGGATGCATATCTTTAAAGCCAATGAGCCTATTTTAGAGATATTGGGTGATGCATTGTTAAAACAGAGTAAATTTGTTCACTCTTACCCACACTGTTGGAGAACAAAAAAACCATTGATTTATAGAGCAACGAACCAATGGTTTATCTCCATAGACGATACAGCTAGAGGTGCTAAAAATACACTCAGAGATACAGCACTCAATGCCATCGAAGGTGTGGATTTTTATCCTAAAACATCTAAAAATCGTCTCAAACCGATGATAGAGGGAAGACCTGACTGGTGTATCTCACGTCAGCGTTCTTGGGGTGTGCCTATTGCATTCTTTAGAAATAAAAGTACCAAAGAAGTTATTTTTGATACAGATGTTTTAGCGCATGTTGCTGCATTGTTTGAAATGCATGGGGCAGATGCATGGTATTCCATGAGCAATAAAGAACTTTTACCAGAAGGGTCTAAGTATAACCCAGACGATTTAGAAAAGATCTCTGATATTTTGGATGTATGGTTTGACTCTGGTTCAACGTGGAATTCAGTTCTTAAGAGCGGTAACTACGATGCAGGAGAATATCCGGCGTCTCTTTATATAGAAGGAAGTGACCAGCATAGAGGTTGGTTCCAGTCTTCATTACTCCTTTCTGCAGCAGTCAATGAAGTCTCACCTTATAAAACACTTATCACTCACGGATTTACAGTTGATGAGAAGGGCGAGAAAATGTCTAAGTCTAAAGGTAATGTGGTTGCTCCAGACAAAGTCATTAAAGAGTATGGTTCAGAAATACTTAGACTATGGGTTGCTCTTTCTGATTATCAGTCAGACTTGAAGATTTCTGATGGTATTTTGAAGCAAACTGCTGAACAGTACAGAAAAATAAGAAATACGTTTAGGTTTTTACTTGCGAATGTGGATGATCTTGATACCTATGTTACCGACGATGCTTATGGCGAGTTAGACAGATGGATACTCACTAAGGCAGGAGAAGTTTTTGCATCAGTCAAGAGCTCTTTTGATGCCTATGATTTCCTTAGAGGGTTTGCAACACTTAATCACTTTATCACCAACGAACTTTCAGGTATCTATATGGATATCACAAAAGACAGACTTTACTGTGAAGATAAAAATGATCCTGTAAGAAGAGCAACACAGTCTGCAATGGCACACATCTCTAAGTCGATGTTGGGACTTGTAGCCCCTGTATTGACTTACACGGTTGATGAGATACTTGAATACGCACCGGCACTTTTCAAAGGTGAGATCGAAAATGTATTTGACCTTGTATATGTTGAAGTACCAAAGGTTGAAGCGAGTTTTGATGATAAGGTACTTTTGGACGCCAGAGTGAAGTTTTCTGAAGCGGTAGATAAGCTTAAAAAAGAGAAATTAATGAAGTCTACACTTGAAGTAGAGATCGCAGGTGACATGAATGCCTTTGCCATTAACGACAGTAAAGACCTTGAAGACTGGTTTGTTGTCTCAGCGATGAAATCAAGCAGTGAAGGTGAACAAGTCGCTTCTTTTGAAGTAGATGGATCAATATTTACCGTACATAAAGCAACTGCTTCAAAATGCCCAAGATGTTGGAGATTTACAAGTACCTCAGAGTCCTGTGCTTGTGACAGATGTTCCAATGTTGTTGGTAATGGAGAAGTCGCCTAATGTTTGACATGACTCAGCCTATACAGATAGAAGTGATCATCGGTTCGATTGTTTTTATATTTGGATTGGTGGGTATAGGATTGGCAGTAGTGGAATATTATAAGAGAAAAGGAAGCAAGTCGTGATAACACTAAAAGAGGCGTTAGCAAAATCTAATGAAGAATTAGAAGAGATAAGAGCCCAACTTGAAGTAAAAGCAAAAGAGTCTGGGTTAAATGCTTATGTCGGTTTTGAGACTTCAGGTGAGGGTGTGCCTATCCTCATTAAAGATAATATTCAAGTCAAAGACTGGTCTGTTACTTCCGGTTCGAAAATCCTTCAAGGGTACATCGCTCCCTATGAAGCTACGGCAATCACTAACCTTAAATCTAAAGGTATGATGGCATTTGGTAGAGCAAATATGGACGAGTTTGCGATGGGGTCAACTACGGAGAGTTCTTTTTATGGAGCGACGAAAAATCCACATGGTACTGACCGTGTACCCGGTGGATCTTCAGGTGGATCAGCGGCTGCTGTGGCTGCAGGTATTGCTATTGCTGCATTGGGTTCAGATACGGGTGGTTCGATCAGGCAACCTGCAGCGTATTGTGGGGTAGTAGGAATGAAACCTACTTACGGAAGAGTGAGCCGTTTTGGTTTAGCCTCATATGCTTCTTCACTGGATCAGATAGGTCCTATCGCACAAAATGTTGAAGATGCGGCGATNTTGTATGATGCGATCAAAGGACATGANNCAAAAGATTCAACATCAGCAGATTTTGAAATAGAAGATATCGCTAACCATATTAACAGGGATGCAAAGCTGACTATCGCAGTGATAGATAATTATATTTCTGAAGCAGATGAAGATACGCAAAAAGCGTATGCACAAACAGTGAAGGCACTTAAAGAAGCGGGACATACGGTCGTACATAAAAATATGCAAAATACCAAGTATGATATTGCAACCTATTATATTTTGGCTACAGCAGAAGCGGCAACCAATCTTGCACGTTTTGATGGGGTACGTTATGGAAGAAGAGCCGAGTCTAAAACCACAGAAGAACTTTTTTACCACACAAGATCTGAAGGATTTGGAGAAGAGGTGAAAAGACGTATCTTGTTGGGCAACTTTGTTCTTTCTTCAGGATATTATGATGCGTACTATGTCAAAGCACAAAAAGTAAGACACCTTATCAGAGATGAGTTCAATGCTATTTTTGAAGAGGCTGATCTTATACTCTCACCTGTTGCACCATCTGTTGCACCAAAGATAGGCGCTTCTGAAGATCCTCTTGAAATGTACAAGAGTGACATGTATACTATTGCGATCAATCTTGCAGGGCTTCCTGCGATTTCACTGCCTGTTGCTAAAGATGATGAGGGGATGCCTATAGGTTTACAACTCATTGCCAAGGCTTTTAATGAGAAAACGCTTTTTGACGGTGCTGCTAGCATGGAAAAAGCTGTAAAATATATTAAATAAACAAAGGAAATAACATGAGAATTAAAAAGAGAGCATTAACATTTGAAGATGTATTACTAGTACCCCAGCATTCAGTTGTACTTCCTAAAGAAGTTTGTTTAAAAAGTAACTTGACGAAGCGTGTAACACTTAACATCCCTATGGTTTCAGCAGCAATGGATACCGTAACTGAGTATAAAGCAGCGATTGCTATGGCACACTTAGGTGGTATCGGGATTATCCATAAAAATATGGATATTGAAACACAAGCAAAGCAGATTACAAAAGTAAAAAAATCAGAAAGTGGTATTATCATTGATCCTATTTTTATAGGCCCAGATAAAACAGTTGCAGATGCAGATACTTTGATGGGAGAATATAAGATTTCTGGTGTACCTGTTGTGGATGACGAACTTAAACTTGTAGGTATTATTACGAACCGTGATATGCGTTTTATCACTGATATGCGTTTAAAAATTTCTGATGTGATGACAAAAGCACCTTTGGTCACTGCAAAGGTGGGTATTACACTTGAAGAGGCAGCAAAAGTACTACAAAAACACAAGATAGAAAAACTTCCTATTGTAGATGAAAATGATGTACTGCAAGGGCTTGTTACGATCAAAGACATCGAGAAAAAAGAGAAGTTTCCTAATGCAAACAAAGATGAACATGGGCGTTTGAGAGTAGGTGCTGCCATAGGTGTAGGTCAACTTGATCGTGCCACTGCACTCGTGGAAGCAGGGGTAGATGTTATTGTACTTGATTCAGCGCACGGACATTCACAAGGTATCATTGATACACTTAAACTTATTAAAAAAACACTTGATGTCGATGTGATTGCAGGGAACATTGCTTCAGCAGCAGCAGCACAGGATCTTATAGATGCGGGTGCTGACGCAGTTAAGGTAGGTATCGGACCTGGATCTATCTGTACAACACGTATCGTCGCAGGGGTAGGTGTCCCGCAAATTTCTGCTATTGATGAAGTAGCAGAAGTCGCAAACAAGGCCGGTGTACCTGTTATAGCTGATGGTGGTATCAAATACTCTGGTGATGTAGCTAAAGCCTTAGCTGTGGGTGCAAGCTCTGTGATGTTAGGTTCTGCTCTTGCAGGTACATACGAAGCACCAGGTGATATGATACTCTTTAACGGAAGACAGTTTAAAGAATATAGAGGTATGGGAAGTATCGGTGCGATGACCAAAGGAAGTACAGACCGTTACTTTCAAGAAGGAACAGCCGCAGATAAACTTGTACCAGAAGGGATCGAAGGACGTGTACCATACAGAGGACGTATCTCAGATGTTGTGCATCAAATGGTAGGTGGACTTCGTTCCTCTATGGGGTACTGTGGTTCAAAAGATATTCAAACCTTCTGGGAAAAAGCAGAATTCGTCGAAATCACCTCTGCGGGACTTAGAGAGAGTCACGTTCATGATGTGACTATCACGAAAGAATCTCCAAATTATTCTTCATAGTTTTTTTTATAAGTACCACCACTTCCAGTGGTGGTACACTCTCTATAAATAAACTATCTTTTCTTAGCAATTAATCTTCTCTTCAAGCAAGCACAAGCTATAATTTACCTATATAATTAAATAAGGAATTATAATGCACGAACAAACACTGGCCATCCACGCAGGATATGAGAAAGATGCACAAGGAACTATGGCGGTACCTATCTATATGAGTACAGCATACGAGTTCAGAGACACAGAACATGCAGCGAACCTTTTTGCACTTAAAGAGCTTGGAAATATCTATACAAGACTTATGAATCCGACTACAGATGTGTTCGAAAAACGTTTTGCAGCACTTGAAGGTGGTGTAGCTGCTATAGGGACTGCTTCTGGAATGGCGGCTATTTTTTATGCCATTGCCAATGTGGCAGAAGCTGGAGATAACATCATCGTAGCAAAACAAGTCTATGGCGGAACAAACACACTTACGGGACATACCATTAAACGTTTTGGTATAGAAACACGCTATTTTGATGTAAGAAATCCTTCCGAGATTGAAGCGTTGGTAGATGATAAAACAAAGATCATCCTTTTTGAGAGCATTACAAATCCAAGTATCGATGTGGCTGACATAGGGGCTATTGTTGAGATAGCAGATAAATACAATATCCTTACCTGTGTAGATAATACCGTGGCAACGCCTGTATTATGTAAGCCATTAACACATGGTGTAGACTTGTCCGTACATAGTACAAGTAAATATACAACTGGGCAAGGTTTGGCACTTGGGGGTATCATCGTTGAACGCGAAAATTTGGTAGAAAAAATCAAGGGTAATGCTCGTTATAGCCACTTTAACACACCAGATGCAAGTTACCATGGACTCGTTTACAGTGATGTACCTCTGCCTCTTTTTACACTTAGAGTACGTTTGGCACTTTTACGTGATCTTGGTGGGGCACCAAGTCCATTTAACTCATGGTTACATATTCAAGGTCTTGAGACGCTTCCGCTACGTATGAAACAGCATTCTACTTCTGCACTTGCTATCGCAAAATTTTTAGAAGCGCATCCAAAAGTCACAAAAGTGAACTATCCTGGATTAGTATCGAGTCCACAACATGCGCTTGTCTCTAAATACTTTAAAGAGGGGATGGCAAGTGGTCTTCTCTCATTTGAAGTGGAGAGTCAAGCATTAGCGCAAAGCATTGCTGATGCGACAGAGATATTTGCAGTAGTCGTAAACATTGGTGACAGTAAGTCTATCATCACCCATCCTGCAAGCACAACACATCAACAGCTTTCAGCGCAAGAGCTTATAGACGCAGGTGTACCTGGCGGATTGATTAGATTGAGTGTGGGTATAGAAGATACACAAGACCTTATTGATGATTTAGCAAAGGCATTAGGGTAAGCATCAATCAATCACACGGAGTGTGACTATGTTGTGGCGAAGGACCTTGTAATTGAATCGATTCGAGAGCCACAACACTTTTTTTGCTTCGTTTTTTAAAAAAATAATAAGAGAAACAATATGTCAATGAAAACTGTCTGTATGGTAATTTTATAAAACCTATCAGTAATGTATCTAATACACGCTACAAAGTTTAAATATGATAAAATCATACAAAATATTATAACAACAAAAGCAGTCTATGAAAATCACTACTCAAACAGCGCAGTTTAGTTCTCCTCTCTACTTAGAGAGTGGGCGTATCTTAGAACCGTATGAAATCGCCTATGAGACATATGGTGAACTCAACGAAGATAAATCGAATGTTATTTTAGTGTGTCATGCCTTGAGTGGTTCTCACCATGCAGCCGGCACATATGAAGGTGAAGCAAAAGCTGGCTGGTGGAATGGATTGATTGGTGATGGCAAAGCAATAGACACGAGCAAATACTTCGTGATATGTACCAATGTACTAGGTTCCTGTTTTGGTACGACGGGACCTATGAGCAATAATTATCCCAGTCAAAATCCGTATAGACTTAGATTCCCTGTCGTGACTATTAAAGATATGGTTCGTGCACAAATGCATCTTCTCTCTCAGTTGGGTATTTACCATGTACGAGCGATAGTGGGTGGTTCAATGGGGGGTATGCAAGCACTGCAGTTTGCAGTGGATTACCCAAATTTTTCAGATGATATCATCTCTCTTGCTGCCACATATGCAACGAGACCTTGGACTATAGCATTTAATAAAGTGGCGATAGAAGCCATACGCCGGGACCCTAGATTTGAACATGGAAATTATGAAAAAGATGCCTTCATAGAAGAAGGGTTGGATGGATTAGCCATAGGACGTATAGCAGGACATATCTCTTATTTATCACCAGACTCTATGGGTGATAAATTTGGACGTAATTATGTTAATAATGATGGTCTTTTTGAACTTTTCGGACGGTATGAAGTTGAAAGATATATGGAATACAATACTAATAACTTTTCACGTATATTTGACCCGCTTTCTTACCTTTATATTGTCAAAGCAATCAATACCTTTAATTTAAGTCGAGGCTATGATTCTTTACATGATGCTATTTCACGTATTAAGGCCAATGTACATTTGATCAGTTTTTCATCTGATTATTTGTTTTTCCCTTCTGAGATGGAACACATCGCCAATATGATGAAACGCAATGGGCAGCCTTATAGTTATCTTGAAGTGCAAAGTGATTATGGGCATGATGCATTTTTAGTAGAGTTAAATAAATTTGAATCACATATCAAGGATGTATTACAATGAAACATGAAACATTTGAAGAGAAATTAGAACATTCAAAAGTGTTACTTGAAAAACTTATGAATCCAGAAATTACACTTGAAGAGTCTGTAAAGTTGTATGAAGAAGGTTTGAAAAATATTAAAGAGGCACAAGTACTGATAGAGGAAGCCAAAACAAAAATTACTGTCATAGAGCAAGCCAGCCAGAATATAGGAGACACGCTGTAATGGCACAACTTGTTGTCGCTGCGCTCCAACTGCCAACATTAGGTATGAATGCGACTAGGCTTGAGTTTTATCTCAAGCAAGCCAAGCAAAGAAATGCAGAAGTGATGCTTCTTGGGGAGTATATACTCAATCACTTTTTTAAAGAGTTTGCTACGATGTCACCCAATATGGTCAAAGAACAAACGCGTAAACACACAGAACTTCTTAAAAATCTTGCTAAAAAATATGATATTGTTTTTGTTGCACCTATTATTATCACTAAAAAAGATGGGTATCATAAAATGATTGTAAAAATTACACCAAAGACTACAAGATATTATGAACAGCAAATTCTTCTTCCCTATACACATTGGAATGAAAAGAAATTTTTTGCCAATCCTATCAAAGCACTTAAGGATCCTATGACATTTAATCTCAAAGGATTTAAGGTGATGGTGATGGCTGGATTTGAACTTCATTTTGACCATTTCTGGCAAAGAGCAACTGAAAAAAAGATCGATCTTGTACTTCTTCCTACTGCTTCAACTTTTGGGTCTCATAACCGTTGGAGAGAAATCATAAAAACCAAAGCTTTTTTACATGGTTGTTATATACTTAGGGCAAACCGTTTAGGTGAATATAGTGATAATGAAGTTAAATGGAAGTTTTATGGTGACACGATGCTGGTCTCACCAGAGGGTGAAGTGGAGATGATGCTTGAAGATAAAGAGTCCATGTTGGTTGAGGTGATTGATAAAAGAGAAGTTTTAGAACACCGTAAAGCATGGGCATTTGAAAAAGAGTTGCAGTTAAGAATGGAATAGCGCTTTTTAACAAAAAAAATATTTTGATGAAAATATATAAAAAGGACTTGATATGACACCAGAACAATACTTTAACAGACAGATACAATTATGGGGTGAAGCTACACAAAAAGCACTTCAACATAAGAAGATAGCTATTATCGGTTCTGGTGGATTGGGATGTACATTGGCAATGGCTTTAGGTACTTCAGGCATAGGCGAGATACACATGGTGGATTTTGATAGAGTATCAAATCATAATATACATAGACAAATTGCCTTTACACTTGAGGATGAAGGGAAAAATAAAGCGAAAGCTGTAGCTGCGCTTATTGAGGCTAAAAATCCTTTTGTGAAGGCTATTGCGTTTGATATGGATTTCGACGCTTTTAAAGAGTTGGGAAATACCTATGACCTTATATTGGATGCGACAGATAATCTTCCAGTCAGAGGTGAGATAGATAAACATGCCAAAAAGACAAATACACCTTGGATCTATGCAAGTGTAGAAGAGTTTAATGGACAGGTCTGTTTCTTTGACGAAGCAAACTTTCAAGTCTTTAATATTTCTGATCATAAACCTGGTGGTATTACTGCACCAATCGTAATGCACATAGGTTCACTACAGGCGAACTTGGCTTTACGATACCTTGCTGGAATTCCTGTTGCAAAAGACAAACTCTATTATCTTTATTTTAATGATGAAGGTGAGTTAATTACACAAAAATTTGGCATGCCAAAGGCGTAAGTCTAAAACAAATAGTGCTAAAATATCTATCTTATGAAAGAAACGAAGGAGAACAAATAAATGAAATTTATTTCAACAAATGAAGCACCAGCAGCAATAGGACCATATTCACAAGCAGTAGAAGCCAATGGATTTATCTATACTTCAGGACAGATAGCATTAACATCTGAAGGCGTGATGGCTGCAAGCGATATAGAGAACCAAACACATCAAGTGATGAAAAATCTTTTTTATGTACTTGAAGCAGCAGGTGCACACTTTAATGATGTGATCAAAACCACTATATTTTTAGCAGACATGAATGATTTTGAGAAAGTGAATGCTATCTATGCACATTATTTTGGCATACATAAGCCAGTACGTAGTACTGTAGCAGTGAAAACACTTCCCAAAAATGCATTGGTTGAGATAGACTGCATCGCTCTTTCGGGTGCAGATTATAATTATTAGAGACAAAAGTAGAGAATAGTGAGAGAAAAGCGTTAGTTTAAAAAAATATTAAAAGAACTTTGGGTATAATCACGAACTTTTTTAAGAAACAATAAGATATAAAGGGTTTGCAATGTACGCAATCATTAAAGCAAGTGGCCAACAGTTTAAAGTTCAAGAGGGTGATATCATCTGTTTTGACAACATGAGTCTTGAGCCAAAAGCAGCGGTAGAATTTAAAGAAGTTCTAGCGCTTGACAACGGTGAATTAACTGTAGGAGCTCCTTTCGTAGAAGGTGCTGTAGTTAAAGGTGAAGTGATCAATGAAGGTAGAGATAAAAAAGTTATCATCTACAAGAAAAGAAGAAGAAAAGATTCAAAACTTAAAAGAGGTTTCAGAAGAGACTTTACAAGAGTTAGAATTACTAAAATAGCATAAGGAGCTCAGATGGCACACAAGAAAGGACAAGGGTCCACTCAAAACAACCGTGATTCAGCTGGACGTCGTTTAGGCGTTAAAAAATTTGGTGGTGAAGCAGTTATCCCTGGTAACATTATCATCAGACAAAGAGGAACAAAAGTTCACCCAGGTAATGGTGTAGGAATGGGTAAAGACCATACAATATTTGCACTAGTAGAAGGTGTAGTTAAATTTGACAACAAATCTGCAACACAAAAAAAAGTTTCAGTAGTACCTGCATAATCCTTATCTAAGTCCGAGATTTTCGGGCTTATTTTCTGGCTTTATCAGAGTTTAATCCTCTTTTTCATCCCCTCCTATAAGCAATAAATGTTTACATCTGTTACGACCCAAAAACCATCCATCATTATAATTTTGACTGTTATTAAAAAGTGTATGTGATTTTTTATATATACCTTTGGCTGTAGTACATCCATCGACAATACCTTGTTTGTAGACTTTAGGAAAAGTGTTACCAAAATAGATACCACTATGATAAAAGCCTTCTTTAGTGGTAGCTTCCTTTACATAATGACAACCTGTAAAATATAAGAGTGCACTAATAATTGTGAATAATGACATAGCTTTTTGGTGAAACATCTCTATACCTTTTGAATCTAATATAAAAATTATAGCGATTATTCCCCTAATTTAGATATAATCACGTAATTCATATACTATCAATATATACGAAATGTATATACGATAGTTTTTTCATAAGATTAAAGGTTATAAATGTTTGTAGACAGCGTAGAACTCATGATTAGTTCAGGTAAAGGTGGTGCAGGTGCTATCTCTTTTTGGACAGAAAAGTTTGTCTCTAAAGGTGGTCCAGATGGTGGAGATGGCGGTAAAGGTGGCTCTGTATTTTTCAAAGTAGATAACAATACAGATACACTTTCAGGTCTTCGTGGTCGTAATCATATCAAAGCTGAAAATGGACGTCCTGGAGAAGGTCGAAAATGTTATGGACGTAAAGGCCATGATACTATTATTACTGTTCCTCCAGGCACTACGGTAGTCGATATCGAAACAGGTGAAGAACTTCTTGACCTTATCAATGAAGGTGATGTTGTTCTCTTCATTGAGGGGGGAAAGGGTGGTTTAGGAAATATGCACTTTAAAAGTTCAAGCAATCAAAGACCAACCTATGCACAACCTGGACTTCCTGGAGTAACAAAACAGGTGAGACTTGAAATGAAACTCATCGCTGATGTAGGTTTGGTAGGATACCCAAATGTTGGAAAGTCTACACTCATCTCGACACTTTCAAATGCAAGACCTCAAGTAGCAAACTATGAGTTTACAACATTGACCCCGAAACTGGGTGTTGTGCATATGGGTGAGTATGATTCTTTTATGATGGCAGATATTCCTGGTATTATCGAAGGTGCAAGTGATGGTAGAGGTTTAGGGTTAGAGTTTTTAAAACATATTGAGAGAACTAAAACGTTACTTCTTATGATAGACGCTGCAAATTATAGAGAGATGAAGTATCAGTATGAGACACTTCTTGTTGAATTACAACGTTATTCCGAAACACTAGCAACACGAAAGCATGCGATTGCGATTACTAAAATTGATTCACTTTCACAAGATGAAGTGAATGTCTTAACAGAAACATTCTTGGATGACATAGGTTTGAAAGCAAATGATACATTAGGTAAATATAAGGCAGATACAAACTATCTAAGTTATGGATTCAAAACAGACTTTGGCGTAAAATTGCCGGAAGAAAAACCATTTTTTGTACTTCCAATCTCATCTGTAGCACACTTAAATACTGAAGCATTACGTTATGCTATTGGGGATTTTGTGAAAAATGTCAAAGCAGAAAATGAATCTGAGTAAGTGGGTTTTATGGAAAGAATAGTCATTAAAGTTGGTTCGCATGTTTTAACTGATAATGGGTCGATTGCTAAAACACGGATGTTGGCTTTAGTAGAGTTAATTGCAGAACTAAAAGAAAATAAATATGAAATTATTTTAGTCAGTTCAGGTGCTGTATCTGCAGGGTATACACAATTACCCCTAGATAGAAGTATTGTAGCAAACAGACAAGCACTTGCTGCTATCGGACAACCTTATTTACTTAAAATGTATCAAGAAAAATTTGCTAAATTTGATCTTCTCTGTTCACAAGTACTTTTGAGTGCAGATGTTTTTGATTCTAAAAAACACACAGAACATGCTAAAAATGCAATAGATACACTTTTAAAAAACAATGTGGTACCTATTATCAATGAAAATGATACTGTGAGTATTGAAGAATTGGTTTTTGGAGATAATGACAGACTCTCAGCACATGTGGCGCATTATTTTGACGCCCAATTGCTTGTCATACTTTCAGATATTGATGCATTTTATGATAAAGATCCCCATAAATATGAAGATGCTAAACGTAGAGCAGTAGTAAACTCCATAAGCGAAGATGAACTTAATGCTGTACATACACCCAATAATGAATTTGCTACAGGTGGAATAGTGACCAAACTTCAATCTGCAGATTTTTTAATGAAACAGGATAGAAGGATGTTTTTGGCAAGCGGATTTGATCTTAATGATGTCAAGACTTTTCTGTTAGATGGTGATCATAAGGGAGGAACACTTTTTAAGGCTTTATAGCGTTTAATGTGTCATAGGGAGAATAAAATGAAATATACAATAGTCTACATGGGAACACCTCATTATGCCAAAGAGATCCTTCATACATTGATAGAAGCTGAAGATATCGAAGTCCCTTTAGTCTTAACACAACCAGATCGTCCTGTAGGACGTAAGAAGGTTTTGACACCACCTCCAGTGAAAGTATTGGCATTGGAGAAGGGGATTGATGTGTTGCAACCCAATAGGCTGAGTGATGGAGGTATAGAAAATGCTATAAAAGATGTGCAACCTGATTTTATAGTGGTGGCAGCCTTTGGACAGATCTTACCTAAAAGTATATTAGATATTGCTCCTTGTATTAACTTACATGCTTCACTTTTACCTCAGTATAGAGGTGCCTCTCCTGTACAACAATCTTTACTCAATGGTGATGAAAAAACAGGTGTCACTTCTATGCTGATGGAGGAAGGTTTAGATACTGGTCCAATATTGGAAAAAATAGAATTTAATATCCCTAACACTATGAGACTGCAGGCACTCATGTCACAATTGACCAAGGATGCATGCAAACTCACGCTGAGTACCATTCGAAACTATGATAATATTACAGCCCAAATACAAGATGAAACGCAGGCAACACTTTGTAAAAAAATTAAAAAGAGTGACGGTGAAGTCAATTTTGAAGATGCAAATCTCATCTATAATAAATACCGGGCATTTGAAGGTTGGCCTGGTATATTTACGCCCAATGGCACAAAACTTGAAGGACTGAGTATTGTAGATACGAAGTCACATAACAGTGTTTTAAAGATACTTTCCTTTGACGAAGAGTCTGTAGTGGTTGGATGTCGTAGAGGTATATTGAAAATAGCAAGTTTACAACCTCCATCTAAAAAGTCGATGTCGGCCAAAGCCTATTGTGTAGGAAGGGGGATCAAAATTGGAGATACGCTGCTTTAATACCCTTTCCTCTACACAAAGTTATCTTCTGGAAGAGCTTGAAAAGGGTAAAATCCAAGCGCCTATGGCTGTGATTAGTTCAGAACAAAGTTCAGGTTTGGGAAGTCGTGATAATTCCTGGGCTGGGGGGAAAGGAAATTTTTTTGCTTCTATCGCACTCAATTTAGAGATGCTTCCGCAAGACTTACCACTTGGTTCAGCGTCAATTTATTTCTCTTTTATCATGAAGCAGACACTTGAAGCACTTGGTGAGAAAATCTGGTTAAAATGGCCCAATGACTTCTATTTAAATGATGATAAAGTAGGTGGAACGATCACTAACAAAATGAATAATACTTTAGTCTGTGGAATTGGAATAAATTTAAAAAATTCTCAAAATGGCTATAGAGCCTTAGAATCCGATATTTCACCTCAAGAATTACTTGAAAACTACCTTCTTGCACTTGAAAAATTTCCAAATTGGAAGCAGGTTTTTAGTGAGTATGAGATAGAATTTAAGTTAAGTAGAAATTTTTCGGTTAATATTGGAAAATATAAAAAGAGCCTCTCAGATGCGACTTTATGTGAGGATGGTTCTTTAATTATAGAAGGAAAGAGGGTGTTTAGTTTACGATGAGCGAAGTCATTAGCATAGCCAACCAAAAAGGTGGCGTAGGAAAAACAACAACAGCAGTAAATTTGGCAGCCTCTCTGGCTGATAAAGGGAAAAAAGTCCTTCTTTTAGACATAGATCCACAGTCCAACGCAACAACAAGTTTAGGCTTCAGCAGAGGTGACTATGAATATAATATTTATCATGTACTTATAGGAAGTAAAAAGCTTTCAGAAGTGATACTTAAAACAGAAGTTAAAAACCTTAAGCTTGTACCTTCTAACATTGGCTTAGTTGGGATAGAAAAAGAGTTTTACAACCCTAAAGCCAAAAATAGAGAGTTGGTACTTAAAGAAAAACTTAAAGAGATTTCTTCGAAATTTGATTTTATTATTATTGATTCTCCTCCTGCACTTGGACCTATTACAATCAATGCTTTGAGTGCATCAGATTCTGTCATTATTCCAATTCAGTGTGAATTTTTCGCATTAGAAGGTTTAGCACAGTTACTGAATACTGTAAGTCTCCTGAAAAAAACAATCAATCCAAAACTCAAGATTAAAGGTTTTTTGCCTACGATGTATTCTGGGCAAAATAATCTTTCAAAACAAGTGCTTGCAGACTTGAGTCATCATTTTAAGGACAAACTTTTCCATATCAAAAAAGGCAAAGAGTGTATCGTTGTACCACGTAATGTGAAGATAGCAGAGAGCCCAAGTTTTGGTAAACCTGTAACCTCCTATGCTGTAAACTCTAAGGGTTCGATAGCATATAGAGACTTAGCAACTGTTATAGCAAGAGGTTAAGAGATGGCATTAGGTAGAGGACTAGGAGAAATACTTTCGGAAGTGGAAGAGGCTTACGAAAAAGACCTTCGTGATATTGATAGTTTCGAGCTTGAATCCAAAGGTGCAAAAATAGATGAATTACCAGTTGATAGCATCACGCCAAACCCTTTTCAGCCACGTAAACACTTTGATGAAGAAGCACTCCAAGAGTTAAGTAAATCGATTTTGGAGCATGGGTTACTTCAGCCTATTGTTGTAATAGAAAAAGAAGATGGGTATCTACTTATTGCCGGTGAACGTCGTCTTAGGGCACATAAACTTGGGAAACTGACACACATTAAAGCTATCATAGCAAGTGCAGATATCGATGAAATCAAACTACGTGAGCTTGCACTTATTGAAAATATTCAAAGAGAAAATCTTAATGCTATTGAACTCGCAAACTCTTATGCTGAGTTAATAGACGTACATAATATTACCCATGATGAACTCTCTTCCGTTGTGCATAAAAGCCGTTCACAAATTACAAATACTATGCGTCTTCTTAGCTTATCTCCTTATGTAAAAGAACAACTCATTGAAGAGAAAATATCTCAAGGACATGCCAAGGTTTTAGTAGGGCTTGATGAAAAGAAACAAAAAATTGTGATAGACAGTGTGATTGGTCAAAAATTAAGTGTAAGAGATACTGAAAACTTGGTCAAGAAGCATAAAGTAAATCCTTCTACAAGCGTCGCTAAAGTTTCTGTACCAAGCATGCTTAAAAAGTATGAGGAAGTTTTTGCAGAAGTTTTACCTTTTAAACACCAGTTTAAAGCTAAAAGTATTGAAATTAGTTTTGAGAATGAAAAAGAGGTAGAAGACTTTTTAGCACAGTTCCAAACGATGAATGAAACAAAGATAAATACATTATTAAAACGTATCCTAAAATAAAGTTTGAATTCACACTTATATTTACAATAACCAATAATTTTAATCATACCCTCATAACAAAAATGGTAAAATAATGCGAAATTACATGAGGAGTTTTAATGCTTGACATACATTTACCATTGATGTTGTTCGTACTAGCTTTATTTCTAACCCTACTTGTTCTTTTAAATAACATGCTATTTCAGCCATTGGTAAAATTTATGGATGATAGAGATCACTCTATAGCAAAAGATTTAGAAGCGGCAAAAGGTCTTAGTGGCAATAGCGACGAACTAAATGCAAAGGCAGATGAAATTATTAGCAATGCTAAAAATGAAGCTGCGGGAATCAGACAGAAAGCAATCGATGATCAGAAGACATTGGCTGCGAGTAAAATTGAGACCAAACAAAATGAATTAGAAACTGAGTATACCAAGTTTGTAGAAAAGCTAAACTCTGACAAGGAGAACCTTAAAAATTCTCTTCTTTCTCAAATGCCTCTTTTTAAAGAGAGCCTAAAAGCTAAATTTAGCAAACTATAAGGAAGGGATAAATATGAAAAAAACAGTACTATTTTCTTTACTTTTTGTACCTGCTATGCTTTTGGCTAGTGGTGGAGATGCTGAATCAAGCCGTTACTTTGCTCAAACAGGTAGAGAAACAGACTTTTGGCCAAGGGTAGTTAACTTTACGATCTTTGCAGCGCTACTTTATTATTTACTTGCGAATCCGATCAAAAACTTTTTTAAAGATAGAAGTGAAGATATTGCAGGACAATTAAATGAAATTGAAAAAAAACTTCAAGCAGCAAAAGATGAAAAAAAAGAAGCACAGTATCGTGTAGATGAAAGTAAAAAAAGAGCAAAAGAAATTATTGAAGATGCCAAAGCAGAAGCAATTATTTTAGCTGAAAAGATTGCTACATCTAATCAAAATGACTTAACTCTTTTAAGCAAGCAACTTGAAGAGAAAATGTCTTTAGAAGAAAGAAAGTCTGCAAGAGAAGCTATCGATGAGATATTGAGTGACAATATCACAAATGACGATATCATGTTAGATGAAGCTAAAGTTGTTGAAATTATTTCTAAGAAGGTTGCGTAATGGAAGAGTTAATTGCAAAAAGATATGCACAGGCTCTCTCTTCTGTATCTAAAGATCTTGCAGCTCATTTGGAAGTATTGAATGTCATGAGTGAAGTGATTAGTAACCCTGAGATCAAATCAACATTGATTTCTCCCATCATTTCAAGTGACAGTAAGACAGAAATGATTTTATCTGCTATGAATGCTGATGATAGTACGCTTGTAAATTTTATCAAGGTTTTGGGTGAGAACAAAAGACTTGACTTAATTCCAGCTATTACAAAAGTGCTTAATACAGATCAACAAAGAGTTTCAAATGAGTATGAAGGTGTATTGAAAAGTACATCATCACTCGATGAATCAGTTTTGACTAATCTTGAAAATACACTTAAAAAGTATACAGGTTCAACAATTAAATTGAGACAAGAAACAAGTGATCTTGAAGGACTACGTGTTTCAGTCGATGATTTGGGTATAGAGGTAAACTTCTCTAAGCAGAGAGTTAAAGAACAGTTAATTGATTTCATTAAGAAATCTTTATAGTTATCTAATAGAAAGGAGTATCAGTGGCAGTTAAATTGCAAGCAGATGAGATAAGTTCAATCATCAAAGAAAGAATTGAGAATTTTGAAATTGATGTTGACATCAATGAAGTAGGAAAAGTAGTAGGTATCGCAGATGGTATTACAACAGTATATGGTCTTAACAATGTTATGGCTGGTGAAGTTGTAGAGTTTGATAATGGTGCTAGAGGACTTGTATTAAACCTTGAAGAGGCAAACGTTGGTGTTGTTGTTCTTGGTTCAAGTACAGGTATTAAAGAAGGTATGAGCGTTAAAAGAGCTGGAGATCTTCTTAAAACACCAGTAGGTGATGGTATGATAGGTAGAGTTGTCAACTCACTTGGTGAACCAATTGACGGTAAAGGTGCAGTTGAAGCAGCTGAACACAGATTTATCGAAGAAAAAGCACCAGGTATCATGGCAAGAAAATCAGTTCATGAACCACTTCAAACAGGTATTAAAGCGATTGATGCACTTGTACCGGTTGGTAGAGGGCAAAGAGAGCTTATTATTGGTGATAGACAAACGGGTAAAACAACATTGGCTATTGATACAATCATCAACCAAAAAGGTCAAGATGTTGTATGTATTTATGTTGCGATTGGTCAAAAACAATCAACAGTTGCTGCTACAGTGAAAAAACTTGAAGAGCACGGTGCAATGGATTACACGATTATTGTTACTGCTGGTGCAGCTGATTCTTCAGCACTTCAGTTCCTCGCTCCTTATGCAGGTGTTACAATGGCTGAATACTTCAGAGACAATGGTAGACATGCAGTTATCTTCTATGATGACCTTTCTAAGCACGCGGTTGCTTATAGAGAAATGTCATTGATTCTTAGAAGACCTCCAGGTAGAGAAGCATATCCAGGTGATGTTTTTTATCTTCATTCAAGACTTCTTGAAAGAGCGGCAAAACTTTCTGATGAGTTAGGTGCTGGTTCGATTACTGCATTCCCTATTATTGAAACTCAAGCGGGTGATGTTGCGGCATATATCCCAACAAACGTTATTTCTATTACAGATGGTCAGATTTTCCTGGAAACTGATCTGTTCAATTCAGGTATCAGACCGGCAATCAACGTAGGTCTTTCAGTATCTAGAGTTGGTGGTGCTGCTCAGATTAAAGCAACAAAACAAGTTTCTGGTACATTGAGACTTGACCTTGCTTCATTTAGAGAGCTTCAGGCATTTGCACAATTTGCATCTGATCTTGATGACTATACAAGAGGTCAACTTGAGCGTGGTCAAAGAATGGTAGAAGTACTTAAACAAGGACCTTACCAACCAGTTGCAATTGAAAAACAAGTTGTAATTATCTTTGCTGGTGCAAATGGATATCTTGATGATATCGCTGCATCTTCTGTAACAAAATTTGAAGCAGATCTTATGCCATTTATGGAAGCAAAATATGCAAACATTCTTGATGCTATCAGAAATGAGAAAAAAATCTCTGATGATACAGATGGAGAATTACGTAAAGCTATCGAAGACTTCAAAGCTTCATTTGCTGGATAAGAAAGGCTTAAAATGGCTAATTTAAAAGAGATAAAGCGTAAGATTGGAAGTGTTAAAAACACACAAAAGACCACTAACGCTATGAAGCTTGTCTCTTCTGCTAAATTAAAAAGAACAGAAGAACTTGCTAAAAGATCTAGAGTCTATGCTGAAAAATTGACGGGTCTGTTAAATGAGATCGCTCAAAAAATGCAGCAGTCTAATGCAGAGGGTATAGATAATGTTTATTTTAAGGATGCACAAAATCCTAAGATGGTCGACATTATATTTATTACTGCAGACAAAGGTCTTTGTGGTGGTTTTAACTCACAAACAATCAAAAGAGCAAATCAGATGATTGCTGAGTATAAAGCACAGGATGTAAAAGTACGCCTTAGAGCAGTAGGTAGAAAAGGTATCGATTATTTTAAATTTAACAATGTTGAATTGAACAATGAGATCGTAGGACTTTCTGCTGCTCCTGACTTTAAGCAAGCTGCAGAGTTTATCTCTGAAGTAGCTGAATCATATGTCAATGGAGAGACAGATAAAATTGTCTTGATCCACAATGGTTATGTAAATATGATTACTCAAGAAATTAGAGAAGATCAGATTTTACCAGTGGATTCGTCAAAGCTAGTACTTGACGCGGTTTCAACTTCTGAACTTGAAGTAGAACCAGATGATGATGATACACTTCTTGATGCATTGGTTAAGCGTTATATTGAGTATACAATGTATTACTCACTTATCGATTCATTGGCAGCAGAACACTCTGCTCGTATGCAAGCGATGGACGCAGCAACCAGCAATGCTAAAGAGATGGTAAAAGAACTTACTGTGAAGTATAACAAAGCAAGACAAGAAGCCATTACTACTGAACTCATTGAGATTATCAGTGGTGTGGAATCAATGAAATAATTAGAGGAGAAGTAATGACAGGTAAAATAGTACAAGTCTTAGGTCCCGTTCTCGATGTGGATTTTACAGACTACCTACCGGAAATTAATGAAGCGTTAGAAACTACGTTTATGGTTGACGGTAAAGAGCAAAAATTGGTTTTAGAAGTAGCAGCACAACTTGGTGATAACAGAGTTAGAACGATTGCTATGGATATGAGTGAAGGTGTTGTTAGAGGTCAAGAAGTGAAAGCTACTGGTGACTCTATCAAAGTTCCTGTAGGTGAAGAAGTGCTTGGACGTATCTTCAACGTTATCGGGGAAGCTATCGATGAAGCTGGCGATGTAAATGCTAAAGAATACTGGTCGATCCATAGAGATCCACCGGCATTTGAAGAGCAAAGTACAAAAACAGAAGTATTTGAAACAGGTATCAAAGTAGTTGACCTTCTTGCTCCTTATAACAAAGGTGGTAAAGTTGGACTATTTGGTGGTGCTGGTGTTGGTAAAACCGTCATTATTATGGAGCATTATTATGGAACTTATTAACAACGTTGCAATGAAACATTCTGGTTATTCTGTATTTGCCGGTGTTGGTGAAAGAACACGTGAAGGTAATGACCTTTACTACGAAATGAAAGAATCGAATGTACTTGACAAAGTTGCACTGTGCTACGGTCAAATGTCAGAGCCTCCAGGTGCACGTAACCGTATCGCACTTACTGGTCTTACTATGGCTGAGTATTTTAGAGATGAAATGGGTCTTGATGTATTGATGTTTATCGATAATATCTTTAGATTTGCGCAATCAGGTTCAGAGATGTCTGCCCTTCTTGGTCGTATTCCTTCAGCTGTTGGTTATCAACCGACACTAGCAAGAGAGATGGGTGCACTTCAAGAAAGAATTACATCAACAACGAAAGGTTCTATTACTTCTGTTCAAGCAGTTTACGTTCCTGCGGATGACTTGACTGACCCGGCTCCTGCATCTGTATTTGCTCACTTGGATGCAACAACAGTTCTTAACAGATCTATTGCTGAAAAAGGTATCTATCCTGCAGTTGATCCATTGGATTCAACTTCAAGAATGCTTGCTCCACAAATTGTTGGTGAAGAGCACTATGGTATTGCTAGAGGTGTACAACAACTTCTTCAAAAATATAAAGATCTTCAAGATATCATTGCGATTCTTGGTATGGATGAGCTTTCTGAAGACGATAAACTTGTTGTTGAAAGAGCTAGAAAGATTGAGAAATACCTTTCTCAACCATTCCACGTTGCTGAAGTATTTACAGGTTCTCCAGGTGTTTATGTTACACTTGAAGATACACTTGAAGGATTTAAAGGTCTTATCGAAGGTAAATATGATGACATGAATGAAGCTGCGTTCTACATGGTAGGTAACATGGCTGAAGCTATTGCTAAAAACGATAAGATTAACGCTAAGTAATCTTAGTTCTTGTCTTACAAAGGATAATTATGGAACTTATGAAGCTAGAAATAATCACACCCAATGGTGTGATTTTTGACGCTGAAGTAAAACAGGTAACGTTACCGGGGGCTGAAGGTGAGTTTGGCGTTTTAGCCAACCACGCTACTTTGGTATCGCTACTTGATACAGGTGTAATTGTGATCGATAAAACAGATGGGAGTGAAGTAGCTGTGGCTATTAACTCAGGGTATGTAAAAGTTGATGAATCAAAAACAACGTGTATTGTAGATGGTGCAGTTGCGCTTTCAGGTGAGGATAGTGATCTTTCTCGTGCACTAGAAGCAGCCAAAGAGCTACTTAAGAGTACAGAAGCTTCTAATACTGCTATTGCAGCTGCAGTAAGCAAAGTTGAACAAATCGGAAAGTCTTTCTAAGTTGGGCTCTCTCACTACTTATTTCTTTGAAAGCAGTGCAATAACTATTTTTGTACTGCTTTTACTTTCACTTTATTTTATCGTGACATTTTGGGTATTTCTTGATAGATTTTATATCTTAAATTCACGCATAGGCTCAGAAGCAAAATCACTTAAAGCACTCTATACAGGCCAGTCAAAATCAGTGGCACATACTTCACTTATTTTTACTTATCTGTCTCGTGTGAATATCCCAAATAAAGCGATACTACAGGCAGCATCATCTGATGCGATCCGTGTTTCTACTAAAGGGCTTACCTGGCTTTCTATTATTGCATCAACTTCACCGTTTATCGGTCTTTTTGGTACGGTTATAGGGATACTTGAAACATTCACAAAGTTAGGTGCACAATCGAGTGCTTCATTGAGTGTAGTTGCACCAGCGATATCTGAAGCACTTATAGCTACAGCTGCGGGTATTGGCGTAGCCATATTCGCTTATACATTTCACTTGATACTTAAACGTAAGGCTTATGAGTTAAGTTCATTGCTCTCTTCTCAGTCAGAAGTGATACTTTCTCAGGTTAGTGAGGAGTAATCATGTTTAGTTGGGATGACAGTCCAGACTTGAACATCACCCCTCTTGTGGATGTGATGCTCGTATTGATGGCTATTCTTATGGTCACAGCACCTACGATTACTTTTCAAGAACAGATAGCCTTACCTCAAGGCTCTAAGACCATAAAAGTACTAAAACCAAAAACACTCACCATTCGTATGGATAAAAATCAAAAGATTTATCTAGGTAAAGATACCTATGCATTAGATACATTTGCAGATGATTTTGTCAATCAATCAGTAAAATTTGATAAAAACTCTGAAGTATATATACGTGCAGATGAGACGTTGAGATATAAACATGTGATGTATCTTCTTAAAAGTGTGAAAGCAGCAGGTTTCGAGAAGGTCTCACTTATAACATTATGATAAAAAAGTCTTCTACACTTATCTCAGGATTTTTGGCTTTTGCTATTTACATCGCAGTCATCATAGTACTGTTGTTTTATTTTAATTCACGCGATCAAAAAAAACCTGTACATTATGTTAAAAAAAATGAAGATCGTATACGTGTTTCTATGAGTACACCTAATCCAACACCAGCAAAAAAGATAAAACAAGAAAGAAAAAAGGTTGATAAGCCAAAGCCTAAAAAAACAGTTAAAAAGAAAGTGGTTAAGAAAAAGGTTATTAAAGAAAAAGTAGTTAAAAAACATAAAACAATCAAGAAGATGAAAGACTTGAATAGCACTAAACCTAANAAGATNAATAAGCCAAAAGATCTTTTTGCCAATGTCTCTTCTAAAAAGAGAGTTGATAAGCCTAAGACTGTGAAGGTAATAGACACACNGATTAAACCTAAAACCAANAATATCAAAGTATCCCAAACAATCAGTGCTATGGAATTGGTGTCGAATTCACTGAAGATACAAAAGAAGAGTGATGTAGGTATAGAAAACACATACTTAGCGATGATAGAAGAAAAACTTAAGGGTTGGCCTGCACAAAGTGAATACGCAGGAGAGAAGGCCAAGGTATCGATCAAAGTAGAACCTAGCGGTGCATTTAATTTTAAAGTGATTACGGCATCTGGGAATATAGCATTTAATTCGGGGCTAATAGAGTATTTAAAATTGCTGCAAAAGATAGGATTTGGTCCACATAAAGCCAATAGATCTTATAAGTTAGATGTAGAGTTTATTGCTACTGAGTAGAAATGTAAATAGACAAACTCTTTAGTAGAACATGGCAGACATGTAGCCTACTACAGAATGGGTATCATGAGATACATCTGCAGAAGTACGGTAGTCTAAGAGTTTCGAAGAAAGTTTTAAGTGTCTGGCTGCGAGTATCATGGCTTGAATGCCTGTTACCCCACAGGCCTTACATCCTTTTTCCATCTCATTTACATCAAGTTGTACGACACCTTTTAAACAGTAATGGTCAAGTCTCTTTGCTTCTTCTAAGCTATGAAAATGGCTCAGATCAGAACTTATGACAAGGGCATTGTCTTGATTGTTTAGAAGTGCGATAATGAGATTTGCCAATATTTTAGTTGACATATCACCATAAATTAATTCTATGACTTTGGTTTTAGGAAAGTAGTATTGAATGAAAGGAAATTGTACTTCGGTGGAGTGTTCTTTTTCATGGGCTTTAGGTTCAAAGCCTATATTAAACTGCTGGGCTAAAGCAAAAAGGTAAGCACTATCTATCTTAAGTACTTCGCATGGTGTTGCATAGCTTTCATAGTAGCTTCCCGATATGCCTTTAAAATAATGATGGTGACTGGGACCTATCACGATAATCCGTTTGGCTTTCGTTTTTTGTAAAAATCTGTAAGCAAAATTGGCTGTGAATCCACTATACATATAGCCAGCATGTGGTACTATAATCGCCCTTGGAATAATGCTTTTAATGTTATCAGAGATATTCAAAGCATGATACTGATGATTAAATTTTTTAAAATATGTTTTTAATTGGCTGCATTCCTTAGGATAAAAGAGGCCTTGTACTGCAGGTTTACGTATGGCATTATCCATTACTTTTCTTTATACTTTTTTACTGTATAGGTCAAAATCTCAGGATGTTGCGAGAGACAATGGTTACTCAGATTTGCTTTTCTACATAAACTGGAAAAAAATTCGTCAAATTGAGGTAACTGTTCCCAGACCTGAGGTAAATAGGTGGCTTGATTACTGTTCAATTTAAGTACGATGCCATCTTGAAAAGGGACGATCTTGTTTCTGAGGTCATTGATATCATCATAGATCAATATTTCAGGTTCAGAGAGAATGGAAACTTCTATTTTGATCTGCGCTAGCTCTTCGATACTAAGAGGTATAAACCTCGGGTCACGCAAGGCAGCAGCCTGTGCATTCAATATAATATCTTTATAAAGTGGACGATAGGCTTGAAGTGAACCAATGCACCCACGAAGTTGTTCATTTGGCTGCTTATTGATAGTCACAAAAGCAGCACCATTATCTTGAAGTGCAGGATAGGTTTTTAAAGCATGTTCCAAATCAAATTCTTCAGGCTGGTTTAGTGCAACTAAAATAGCAGCTTTGGCTAAGGCTATGACTATATCATTCAACATATACTCCTTATTTTTTATTTTAGCATAAATTTAGAATCAAAAAATTAATATTAATTAATGGGGAATTTAAGAGAGCCTTGATACAATACAGACTAAAACAAACTCTACAAATTGAGGAATACGCTTGAGACATTTATTATTAGTAGCAGTATCAATTACCTTTTTCTCTTTGAACCTTTTTGGGGTAGACGCAACGCTTAAAATTGAGAAAGATGTTGAACAGCGTACACGTATAGCACTTATAGACGGTTCATCTGAACAGAGCAGTAAAGTATTTAACATTTTACTTTCAGACCTAAAAATCTCCGGACATTTTTTACCAGATAATACACATCATGTAGGAGATGTCTCTTCTAACTATATTGTACCTGCACTGAAAGCTCAAGAGTATGTATTGAAATATACGATGAATGAGCAATCAGGCAGTAAACTTTTGATACGTCTTCTAAAAGCTTCCGACGGTGCAGAGATATTTAAAAAGAGTTATGCTATACCCCAAAAAGCAAAGATGCCATTTCTTATACATAAAGCTATAAGTGACATTAATAATGTGTTAAGGTACCCAAGTATTTCCTGGATAAATCGCTATGTTGCTTATGCTGTTTATACAGCACCAGGCTTTAGTGAAATACGTGTAGCTGATTATACTTTTAACTATAAAAAAACGATTATAAGGGGAGGATTAAATCTCTTTCCTAAATGGGCAGATTCAAGACAACGAAGTTTATATTATACTTCATACAAAGGAACGCTTCCCACATTATATAAGCTCAATATCTATACAGGTGAAAAATCAAAAATAATAAGCTCAGAAGGAATGATGGTTTGTTCGGATGTAAATAATGATGGCTCAAAGCTTTTACTCACGATGGCACCCGAAGGGCAGGCTGATATTTATGAACTAAACACTGCATCAAAAAAGAAAAGAAGAGTAACAAATTTTAAAGGCATTGATGTCAATGGCCGATATGTAGACGACGAGAGTCGTATCATTTTTATATCCAATAGACTGGGGTACGCTAATGTATTTAAAAAATCTATACGTAGTGCAGCTACCTCACAAGTTGTGTATCATGGGCGTAACAATAATGCTTGTGATGCTTATGGAAACAAGATAGTCTACTCTAGTAGAGAAAGCAATAATGCTTTTGGAGACAATACATTTAACCTTTACCTTGCCTCTTCAGGGAGTTCAGGTACAAGGCCTATTACAACAACAGGTTCAAACCAATTTCCTCGTTTTTCTTCAGACGGCTCNGTGATACTTTTTCTNAAACAAANGGNTAACAGCTCTTCTATAGGATATATCAATCTTACCAGTCAGCAAAGTTTACTTTTCCCATTTGATGATAGAAAAGTACAATCTATTGATTGGTAACACATCTTTCCAAGAAGTCATCTTATGACTATGCGGATCATATTTTAATTAAAAAAGGATATACAATGACACATAAATTACTTTTAGCAACTTCTATGATTTCACTGCTTTTGATTGGGTGTGCACAAACGACAGCTGATCTGGCAGGTAAAAATAATATTTCAGATGCAAATCATATCGAAGGTGACACGGTGAGCATAGATGAAAATACTTTCGGTAATGGCTCTGTAGAGAATTATAACAGTAGTAGTGACGGTTTTAAAAGTATCTATTTTGGTTTTGCAGATTATTCGGTCTCTTCAAATATGGAAAATAATATGAATCATAATATTGAGGTGGCAAATGCCACAGCTTCTAAAATAAAGATAGAAGGTAACTGTGATGAATTTGGTACAGATGAGTATAATTATGCTCTAGGATTGAAGCGTGCTAAAGCAGTAAAAGACAGCATTGCCGCACAAGGTATTGATACAAGTAAAATGGTGATGGTAAGTTTTGGTGAGAGCAATGCTGTATGTACAGAACCTAGTGATAGTTGTTATGAAAGAAACAGAAGAGTTGACATTCGTTTAATGAAGTAGGGCGGGGATGAGAAGTATACTAGATAAGACAATATTATATGGTGCATGTATTGTCGTTGCAAACACTGCATTGCTTTATGCTGAACCATCTGTTTATGGATTTGGGAGTGACGAAAATACCAATGAAACACAGGTTTCTGTAAGAGATAAAAGAATGGTAGGTTCTTTAGAGCAACAAATAGCAGCACAAGATGAAAGAATTGATGGACTGACAACGATTATAGAAGGTTTGAGTGCATCACTTCACGAGTTACAACAACGCTCTGGACAAATCAATACGTCTTCTCTTGAAGGGAATGATTCACCTGATAATGCATTGCTGCAAAAGTTAGCGGCGATGATAGATGAGATTAATGGTAAGTATGTGAGTAAAGAAGAACTTCAAAAAGTGTTGAAAGAAAAAATTAGCGTCTCTACACCCATTAAAAAAGAGAAGAGAAGTCAAGATTCTTTACAGAATAAAAGCAATGCTAAACTTTATAGTGAAGGTGTAAGATATTTTGTTAAAAAACGTTATGAGGATGCACAAAAAAGATTTACAATAACAGATGCAAAGGGGTACAAGCCTGCAGCTTCAAACTACTATTTAGGTGAAATTTCATATTACAGTAAGAAGTATGAAGATGCGATATTTTACTTTAAAAAAAGTGCAGGTATTTATGACAAAGCTTCTTACATAGATACGCTACTTCTTCACACTGCAGTCTCATTGGAAAAAAGTGGAGATAAAACTCAGGCAAAAGCATTTTATGAGAATATTATAGCAAATTATGCGGGCAAAAAAACGGCAAAGATCGCTAAGGAAAGATTAAAAAAACTGTAGGATCAAATGATGTTTAAACTACTCTTGATATTTACCTCCTTTTTAACGATAGGCATAGCGAATCAAGAGGATGAAGTTTTACCGCTTATAGGAACAGAGACTATGCCTCTATCTAAGACAATATTCCAGCTGATCAAAAATGATAATGAGAAGATCGTAGATCTTACGGGACAAGATTTTATTGTTGTGTCTGTACGTGAAGAGGGGAGTGATGGACGTTTTTACGCAGTAGATAGAGATGGAACAGTGTGGTGGAGTGGTCCTGTGACCTCTGGAGCAGCAGCGTTTAGGAGTCCTTCAGGCATTTTTACAATCTTTCAAAAAAAGCGTTATCATATGTCGACACTTTGGCCGGATGAAAGTGGTGTAAACAATATGGATTATATGATGAAGTTTACAAAGGGTGGACATGCTTTACATAAGGGGAGTGTAGACTGGTTGTCTCACGGCTGTATTCATATCGATCCTAAAGATGTACCTGTCATTTATCATTGGTCAACTACAAAAACAAAAGTGGTTATCACAAGACATACCTATATGTCATTTGCAAGAGAAGATTTGAAAAAAATTTATGGGAAGAGGTAAAGAAGTTGGATTACAACTCTTTTGCTCTTTTATAAGCTTCTTCTACAGCATTCATAAAAGATGCTCTGGCATTACCATCTTCAAGTGCAGCATAACCTGCAGCAGTTGTTCCACCTGGACTCATAACACCGTCTTTGAGTAATGATGGGTGTATCTCTTGAATCAATTCTCCAAAACCCGAAAAAAGTCCTCTCATCGCTGCCATCGCATGTTCTCTTTTTAGCCCTTGTTTTACGGCACCATCTGCAAGTGCTTCAGCTACCAGTGCCAAATATGCAGGACCGGAACCAGCCAGTGCAGTTGCAATATCTATCTCTTTCTCACTGTCAAGCCAAAGTGTTTCACCTATGGCACCCAATAATGTGTGTGCTTCTTGTTTAAACTTCATATCCCCAGTAAGTGTAGTCATGGATTTGCCTACACTAGCAGCAAGATTTGGCATAGTTCTTACGACAGCATGGGTATTCAGATGCTTTTTAAGTTTTGTCAGAGATGTGCCTGCGAGGACAGAGAAGACGACTCTTGCTTTGCCTTTAAGTTTAGATGCGATCTCTTCTACATTTGCAGGTTTAACACAAAGGAGCAGTGTTTTGTCCGTGATATCAAAATCATCCAGAAGGGACTTGTTTATTTGTGTCCCCAGAGCTTCTTCAAAAGCATTTAGTTTCTTCATATTTCTACCGACAACTTCGATGTTGTAGATACCTTTGAGACCTTTTGCGATGCTAAGACCCATGTTACCGTTACCTATAAATGTAATTGTTTGCATGCTCTTCCCTTATTGATATTATACTTGCTCACTTCTTGTCAGGTAGACTGATGCAGAAAATCTCCGACTTTGGCGAGAAGTATATTTGAATTAATTGATAGGATTATAACATTATTAGTATTTATTTGTTAAAATAGACTCAATTATCTAGATAGGAAATATAATGGAAGCATTTTTACAGGAAGCCAAAGCATCAAGCAGGGTTTTATCGACTCTAAGTGGAGCAGATAAAAATAGAATTTTAAAAGAGATGGCAGCAGCCTTGCGCGTCAACACAGGAGAGATACTTAAAGCCAATACAAAAGATATGAGAGATGCTGACACAAACAATCTTGCACCTTCGCTCAAAGACAGACTTTTTTTAGATGAAGGTCGTGTGGATGGGATGGCTGTAGCAATTGAAGAGATTGCTGCACTCAAAGAACCAGTGGGACGTGTACTTGAAGGTTGGGTGACAGAAGATGGACTCAAGATAGAGAAAGTTTCTGTACCTATAGGCGTGATAGGAATTATTTATGAGTCTCGGCCAAATGTGACTTCAGATACAGCAGCATTGAGTTTTAAATCTTCAAATGTTTGTGTGCTTAAAGGGGGAAAAGAAGCCCAGCATTCAAACGAAGCTATTGCTAAAGTTTTACAAAGTGTGCTTAAAACCAATGATCTCCCTGAAGCGCTCATCTCTCTAATCCCTGATGCTTCACGTGAGGGTGTAAGTAAACTGATTAAGATGGATAAGTATGTAGACCTTATAGTTCCACGGGGTGGAGAAGGGCTTATTCGCTATGTAAGTGAAAATGCTTCAGTACCTGTAGTAAAGCATGACAAAGGACAGTGTCATACGTATATAGATGAAGATGCCAATATAGAAAATGCCATAGCAATTGCACTTAATGCAAAAGTGCAAAGACCAGGTGTTTGTAACGCTATGGAAACCTTACTTGTAGATGAAGCTATTTCCCAAGAGATACTTCCTCAGCTCAAAGTGGCATTTGATGAAGCACATACTCAGTTGAAGGGGTGTGCAGTGACGCAAAAGAGTATAGATGTAGCTCCAGCTACTGAAACAGATTACGACACTGAGTATCTAGCCAATATCTTAAATATGAGAGTCGTAAAAGGCGTCAATGGTGCTATTGACCATATTATACGTTTTGGTTCAGGGCATTCAGAAGCGATCATTACTGAAAATATTACTACAGCAGAAGTTTTTCTTAATGGCATAGATGCTGCGGCAGTGTATGTCAATGCGTCTACACGTTTTACCGATGGGGGTGCGTTTGGATTTGGTGCTGAAGTAGGTATCAGTACAAATAAACTGCATGCGCGCGGTCCTATGGGGATAGAAGGTTTAACGACGTATAAATTTAAGATCTACGGTTCAGGACAGATAAGATAAAAATTATTCTTTACCTAAGCCCCACTAAAGTTTGATTAGCTAGAATAACACAAATTTAATATATAGGAAACATTATGACAATTAGCAACGAAAATTGTGTAGTAGGTATAGAATACGAAGTAAAACAAGCAGGTACAACAGAAGTTGTAGACAGTAACAAAGGTGCAGAACCACTAGAGTTTATCATTGGAAAAGGACAGATTATTCCAGGTCTTGAAAATGCACTTGTAGGTATGAGTAAAGGTGAAAGTGGAGACATTATGGTGTCTGCTTCAGATGCTTATGGTGATGTAAATCCAGAAGCAATGCAAACGCTTCCAAAAGATCAGTTCGATGGTGTTGACCTTGTAGAAGGTATGACACTTTATGGTCAAGGTGAAGACGGTCAAACTGTACAGGTTACCGTAAAATCATTTGACGAGAACGAAGTCAAGGTAGACTTTAACCATCCATTGGCTGGTAAAGATTTAATGTTCTCAGTAACTGTGTTAAGTGCAAGAGAAGCAACTGCAGATGAAGTGACATCTGGGGTAGTTGGTGGTGCACCTGAAGCTGGTGGTAGCTGTGGTACAGGATGTGGCTGTCACTAGTCTTTTTTTTAGTGTCAACTTTGTATCAAAGTTGACACTACCTTTATGTATACTTCAACTCAAATTCTTCACAAACTCACATTACAGAATCAAATATTTTTTATATGATATTCTGATATAATACCTCTCTTAGGGCTATATCAAGGAATGTCATGTACAAGATAGAAAAAACTTTCGATATCAATGTCATTTTAATGACTCTTTTTACATCTTTAGAAAGGATACGAAGAGAAAAAAACATTGAGCTTATTTATGATATGGAAGCAACGATACCAAGAGAATTACGTGGTGATTCTCTTGTATTACTGACACTACTTACTAAAATGTTGACTTTTATTTTTCAAAATAGTGATACAAAAGAGGTCGTATTGTTTCTTGACGCTCCTGAAGATTTTTTGTATGAAGAATTTATGTCGTTTAAAATAGAAAAA
>JGI11705J14877_10000240_pt1 | contig 34876 bp, 31 predicted proteins | sample Etolaghawater15m_FD_14877 | JGI IMG/M metagenome (IMG submission 14877) | reverse complement strand
GGCGGACGTAACGCAGTAGACGGGCCAAAGGACAAGCAGGATGGTGGATTTATTTTTGGCCGAGGCCCCTATACACGGCAATCTTCCATCAGTTTTCTGGCTTTCTCCCTCAGATTGAGGGCAAATGAATCGCCCTCTTCCAAAGCCTTCTCCAGATGTTCCAACAAGTCATAAAAAACATCCCATGCTTCTTTTTCCCGCTGGTATTTTTCCATCAGGGGGTTGGGTGTTCGGTTCAGGTCACCGATGACCTTTGCAAGGCGGTCCGCTGCCTGCCTCAGCAAGGAAACCCCTTCATTTTCTGACTCCCCATCATCACGGGCAAACATCTCCGCCAAATGCAATGAGAGCCTCAAATACACGATGGTAAAAGGTAGTTTTGATGCAAAACATCCGGTGAACGGGTCCATGGTCCCTTTAATATTGCTGGGAGACCACGGAAGCGCCCGCAAATAATAGGAAAAGAAAAGGATGCGAACCAGATCGCCGATATACTTTCCCAGCTTAGCGTCTTCAACGGCTTCTCCAGCAAAAACCCCCTTGTCATGGCGCATGATCAGTCCTGGTTTGTGCAAATAACGCAGATTTCTGTCAGTCTCTGAAAAAAGAGACCCCATCAGGTAGGCCTGATCTTCGGCGCGGCCGATAAAAGTAGGTGTAAAAGGTCGATACTTGCGGATGCTTTCAATCAATGCCGCAGTGGTTCCACCGGTCACATGAACCCTTTGAATACAGTCGTTAATTCCATCCAGCATCGCGGTATCATATCGTGCCATCATTTCGGCGCGGGTCGAAATGCCCATGGTAAGCGGGCTGAAAAAAACCGTTGCCTCCCCCTGTGGAATGGGGTCCGGGATAGGGACGTCAGGGGTGAAGAGGCCTTGGGTAACATCCTCCGCATTCACCAGGGCACCGGCCATCAGTCCAAGCTCTACGGGATTCCCTTCCGCATCTTCGCCTTTCGCTCCCCAAAGCGGTGTTTTAAAGTGTTCCAGTGCGGAACTACCCGTTTCTTTCACCAGTGCGGCCTGATCAAATATCTGGTCCAGATCCAGTTTGAAAGAGCCTTTTACCTCCGGATCCACCAAAACCTGCCAAAAGGCGGTCATGGCTTTCAGGAAACTGTAGTGACGCCCGTATTCACCGTCAACGCCAAATACTCCGCGAAGCGGCGCACCGTCCGATAACCCCATGTATTTTGCCACCGCGGGCAAAAGAATATCCGTTGTAATCTGATCCGTTTCGCTTTCGGAAAAAAGATAAATATTGAGATTCGAGAAAGGCTCACTGTTGTGGTAAACCCCTTTTAAGTATTCTTTGACAATTCCGTGCAGACCCTCATGGGTAACCGATACGGATAACAGGCAGGTTAACTTGTCTGACCGTTCTACAACCCCCCTCCTCTTTTCGTAAAAAATGGCTTTGTCAAGGCCTCTCAGCCCATAAACAGCTTCGTTGTTATCATTTGGAACGCCGATCTGAATGGGGTGATCAAACCAGTAACGCTGCTTTTCCGCCATGGTTTGTTTTAGTTTTTCAGCCATGTGAAAGGGCAAGTTCTTCAAGGAATCCCGGCTACTGGGCGTTGTCACCAGCAGGTTGGACAAAAAAAGGATCTGCCGCGATGGATTGTCGATGGGAGAGGCATTGGGTGCCGTGACGCGAACACGTCTTTTGGCCCTGATGGAAAAAATTTTTTCTTCCTGATTCAAAAGGCACTCAGCGCCTTCGGGGAAGAATACCTCCCAGATTTTCCGAAGGGTTTCCCTCCCCCAGGTCGTATCTGGTTGCGTGCAGAAAATCCCGGCATTTTCGAGAGCGCTTTTAAAATCAGAGTCCGAATGACACAGCGTCTCAATTTCTTCCTGGATCAGCGACACGCCATTTTTCATAAACCTTGCGGTACTGTCCCATTTTTCATCGCCCTTGAAAGCATCAAGATATTCATTGGCAGCGCTGTAAAGCCCGTGGTCCCTTCCTGAGAGCAGTATTAGAAAGGCCGCATTGATATTTCTTGCCACATCCCCGTCCTGGTCACGACCCGGGATGAAATGGTCACCCGCATCAAAACCGGCCAAAGGAGGCCTTTGATGTGTACCGTTCACTAATGAACCGATTAAATTAGAAAAAGCTTTCTCCATTTTGCACTTTCTTCAGAGAGGGAAAATTGGCTCAGANGCTGCTGTGAAAGCATCAAGCGCCATAATCGGGTCTTTCGGTCTGCCAGTCTGGCGGNCCGCCAACGTCTTTGGCACGCCATTTGGATTTGTCAATACACCCCGTAAGGCTCACCAGCAACATCAATAAAGCGATTCCCAAAATTACAATCCTTTGCTTCATTCCGACCTCCATATTCATTTTCTCGTCTTTACCACAACAAGGGGGAACCCATGGCNTCTTTNNANNGGAATCCATGAGTTCTTTGAAACACCGGGAGTGTTTCCCCCCGTCAGGTGAAACACCCGGGTCTTATATTTCAATCCCCAATTTACGCAAGGTTTTGGCAGAGGGGATACCTTGATCATCATAACCACGAAGCTGATAATAATCATCCAGCATTTCGTGGAGGGGAACCGTGTGATGGGCTTCATCGCACTTCCGGCCCTCTTTCACGAACCGTTCGGGCAACGTATCGTCCTTTCTTCGAATGCCTTCACGGGTGTTCATAAGCCTCTCCAGGGTATGAATACGACTGCCCGCTTTCAGCATTTCCCACTGGCACATGCGGATGCCCGTCACCGCGCTGAACAGTTTGGAAAAAATCGACACATCCATGAGCATAATGGCCTCCGCGGGAAGGTACTGCATGGTCAATCCCAGCATAAATTTCGGCGTGTACTTTACAATGGGCGGCTCCAGCACATAGGCATAAGATGTGAACTGGCAGGTTTGCAGGGAGTTGATGGCGGCATTGAGATTTTCAAAAAAATAGACGAACCTGGCCTTGGCCCTTGTTGTATACGGGTTCAGTAATCCAAACAACACTTCCAGACCGGTGGGATATGCCGACAAATGGCAGGCACCGCGGTTGGCCACGGCGTAGCTCAACCCCTGTCCCCATGACCCCCTGGGATCATAGGCGGCCATCTCCAATCCCTTGACTTGGATGGCAAACCCCCGGCCACCGTATTTTTCGGACAACCAACGGGTGCCTTGAGCCATCTCCTGACCGAAATCCTTTCCGTGCGCCATTTGGGAGATGGCTTCTGAAACCCCCTCCGGAGATCCAAAGCGTAAAGGTGTATTCAGAAGTCCTTTTTCTCCGGCCTCCATGACCCACCCCAGAATAGCACCCGTGGATATGGTATCCATGCCCATGCGCCCGCAAAGATCATTCCATTCCACAATTTGATCCGGATCGTAAATTCCCAGGTTGGGCCCCAGCAGACCCACGGTTTCGTATTCTGGAACCGTGTGAACACTGCCATCGGCCAGCGTCCCCTTGTGACCACAAAGGATGGTACAGGGCTTGCAGGTATGGTGACCGGTCTGATAGCGTTTTTGCATGGCTTCTCCCGACACCTTTTTCGCCGATTCATGGCGCCCCCCCTGAAAATTGTTCACGGGAAGAATGCCGCCGTCGTTGCACCAATCCACATTGGAACTGGTGCCGAACTTGCGATAGGTAATGCTGGGGCTGTTTCGATTGATATAGTCAGTCGCCCTTTTTTTGACCTCTTCAAACCGATCCGGGTTTTTGGGCACGATTTTAAAGGCTCCGCCTTTGGCGACAATCGCTTTCAGGTTTTTCGAACCCATTACGGCCCCCATCCCGCCACGGCCCAGAAATCGGTCCCCGGAGCGGATATTGGCAATGGGAACCCGGTTTTCTCCAGCCGGCCCGATGGTCAGGATGCCGTAATTCTTGTCCTTTTGGAGCGTTTCCTGGATTTTTTCCCCGTCCATGCCCCAATAAGGTGCCCCATCTTCAAACGTTACACCCTTTTCATCAATGATCAGAACCACCGGTTTTACAGACCGCCCGGTCACCAGCAACCCGTCATATCCAGCGGTCTTGAAGGCCATGCCGAAAGGGCCGCCACATGAAGACGACAGCATAATCCCGGTGAGCGGGGACTTGGTCAGGGCGGCAAAACGTCCGGAACAGGGTGCGCCGGTCCCCATGAAAACCCCCATCATAAACGCCAGATAGTTCTCTTCACCCAAAGGGTCAATGCCGGGAGTCAACCGGTCGTAGAGGAGTTTCAGACCGAGGCCCTTGGCTCCCAGGTACATTTTTCGGTCCCTTTCATTGACCCGGATCTCTTTTACCTCTCTAGCGGTGAGGTTCACTTCAAGAATCCGATTGCTTGTTCCGGTGATTTCCATTCTCAACTCTCCAGTGGTCACTTTTCTTTTTCTTTTTTCTCCAGGGTGCTTTTAACTTCCAGAATGGTTCCATCCCTGAAAACCGTCAGGTTCAGTTCAACACCGGGGCTGAGGGAAAGCAGTTCCCTTCTGAGCAGAAGGAAGCGCCCCACTGGGTGGCCGTTTAAACCCATGATGATATCATCGGGTTTCAGACCTGATTTTTCCGCGGGGCTGCCCTTTTCCACCGCGACCACCAAGACGCCGCCTTCCTGGGGATATTTCAGTTCAAAGGCTTTGTCCGGCATGAGGGGAACCGCCTGAATGCCCAGCCAGCCCCTATCCGTCTTGCCCAGAACCAACATGGGCATCACTTTTTTTACGGTATTGATGGGAATGGCAAAACCGATGGAGTGCGCTTTGCTCACCATGGCTGTGTTGATGCCCACCACTTCACCATGAAGGTTCAACAACGGTCCACCGCTGTTTCCGGGGTTGATGGCTGAATCCGTCTGAATAAAATCGACCAGTTTTTCGTTAAGGCCGGGTGAAATCCGCTCCGTTGCGCTGATAATCCCCGATGTGACGGAGTGTCTCAGACCCAGGGGATTTCCAATGGCCAACACCATCTCTCCGATACGCAAACTGTCCGAGTCGCCCAGCGGCAAGACGGTCAGCAAATGATCCGGTTCAATTCGGATGAGTGCCGTATCGGTAACGCGATCGGCCCCGACGATTTTGGCAGGGTATTCATTTCTTCCTTCAGAAAGAACCACGCGAATATCCGTGGCATTGTGGATCACATGGGCGTTGGTGAGGATGTAGCCCTGTTCATTGATGATAAAACCGGAACCCAGGCTAAAGCCTTCGCTTCTAAAAGGGATGGGGACTTTAAAGGGTATAATATCGAAAAGATTGGAAAGCAACGGGATTCGAATGATGTCATTGGGTGAAACGCCTACGCGGGCTTCTTTTTCTTCCAGGTTTCGCGTATAGATATTAACGACCCCGTCTTTGACATTTTCGGCAACATCGGCAAAGGTGTTGTTATGAATCACCACATTTTCTCGACCCTCGGATGGTTCCCGTTCGACCCACATCTCTTTCAGGTCTATGTCTTGAAAAGAAAGTTCCTCGAAACTTTTGTCAAAAATCGGATCGTCTCTGCTCACAAGATCCGCATTCATTGCCGTAGGGGACTGGGAAACGGTGCATCCCCAAAGCATTTGCAGCATCACCCACAAAACCGTAACAAAAACTCCACATTCGCGCAATCGTCGCATCATAAGAACCGGTCACCCACATGAATTTTAAACACGTCCCTCAAGCTTTCGGGCAGTTCCGATGGGCGCCCTTTTGCCACAACAAAATCCGCTTGCATCCCTTTCTGAATAAGCCCTTTTCCATCAAGGCCCATGAGGGTTGCGGTGTTAAAGGATGCGCATCTGATGGCCTCTTCAATTGAAAACCCGGCATAAAGGAAAAGGCCTAACTCATCGATCAAAGCGCTGCCATGGCAGACCCCCAAACTGCCCGAATCGGTTCCAAGGGCCATGGGGACCCCAAAGGCTTTTGCCACAGCCATCTGTCCCAGTTGATGTTCCAGGTTTTTTAATGCCATTTGGCGCTCTTTCCCGCTTTCACCGGCGTATTTACCGTACGCCTTCATGGTACAGGCGGTAGGAACCCAGAAAACCCGGCTATCGGCCATAAGCGCCAGGTTCTCTTCTCCCATAAAAAATCCGTGCTCAATGGAACTGCATCCCGCTTCAAGAGCGATTTGCACCGGAAGCCTCCCGTTGGCATGGGCCATGGTCTTGAGGCCAAGGCTGGAAGCGGCTTTTGCTGCATCCCGTAAAGCCTGTAATGGAAATTGGGGCAAGGATTCTTTTCCGAAATATTTGAGACTGTTTAAACCGGATTGGATAATTTTGACGTGATCGATGCCCCCACTTTCCCGCAAAATTCCTTCCGCCAGTCCACCTTTGGGCGTACGCCCTACAAAGCTACCATACCTTCCCGGTTTATGCCACGCCTTTCCCGCTACATGCACGGAAATGGCAGCGTATTTTTCTTCCATGCAGTATTTTTTGTAGTGTTGCGTATACCCGTTTTGGTCTCCCCCGTCCCTGACCGCCAACACACCGTGAGCAATCAACGCTCTTAAATGACGGGAAATTGTTTTCTGTATTTTCTCAAAACCTTCACTTAATTGTTCTTTACGCCTGTTCTGGTCAACAGTACCGGACATGAACAGATGCACATGTGCGTCCATCAGACCCGGCACCACGGTACACCCTGATAGATCCACAAAAGCGGAAGGATTCATGCCGTCTAAGGCCGTCTTTCGGATTTCCTTGAAAACGCCGTCCTTTATGGTTATCAGAACGTTTTCTACCGCGGGAGCGCCACTTCCATCAATCAGCCATCCTGCCAGTATCCGTTTTTCGCCCAACATTTAGCTTACCCTTATCTCCTCTAAAAGCTCTTTTTCGAACACAGATTCCAGCACAGGTCAAGTACAAACGATAAAAGGCCCAAAACTCTCTTGGAATGTGCTATGGTTTGTGTTATGAGGCTTTGTTCTTAATCGTTTTTGAGGCTCAGCATGATAGAAGACCACAACAAACATCACCTCTTCGTGGAAGACAAGGAAATCATCCTTGTGGGCACCGCCCACGTATCCGAAGAAAGCGCGGATCTGGTGGCGCGTGTGATCGAAGAAGAGAAACCCGATACGGTAGCGGTGGAACTTTGCCAGTCCAGATATCAGGCCATGACCGACAAGAACCGCTGGCAGGAAACCGATTTGATCAAGGTGATTAAGGAAAAGAAAGCTTTTCTCCTTCTGTCAAACCTCATGCTGGCTTCTTTCCAGAAAAAAATCGGAAAAAAACTGGGGATTAAGCCGGGGGCAGAGATGCTTCGCGCCATCGAGGCCGCCAAGGAAATGGATGCGGACATCCACCTGGCGGACCGGGATGTGCGCACCACCCTTTCCAGAACCTGGCGACTCATGGGATTCTGGACAAAATTCAAACTCCTGTTCCAGCTCATTACCTCCATGGGGGATATGGAGGACATCGAAAAAGAGGACATCGAAAAACTGAAACAACAGGATGTTCTGGAAACCCTGTTGAGCGAACTGGGGAAAACCCTGCCCGATTTGCAGCGGGTGCTCATCGATGAACGGGATCAATACCTGGCCTATAAAATCAGGACCGCTCCCGGGAAAAAAATCGTTGCCGTGGTCGGTGCGGGCCATGTTCCGGGCATCAAAAAATACTGGGAAAAACCGGTTGATATCGCTGCCCTTGAAGTGATCCCTCCCAAAGGAAAATGGATCGGGTTTCTGAAATGGGGCATCCCATTGCTGGTCATTGCCTTGATCGTTCTCGGTTTTTATATGGCGGGCGCCAGTGCGGGGGCGCATATGATCAAATGGTGGGTCCTGGCCAATGCCATTCTGGCGGGAATCGGCGCGGCAGCCGCCCTGGCACACCCCCTCACGGTGCTCACGGCCATCATTGCATCCCCCATCACTTCGCTGAATCCCATGATCGCGGCGGGTTGGGTAGCTGGGCTGGTTCAGGTTTTTCTCGTTAAACCAAAGGTGAAAGACTTTGAACGGCTACCGGAGGACATCGTTTCCGTGAAGGGGTTTTGGAAAAACAAGATCACCCGGATCCTGCTCATTGTGGTGTTGACCAACCTGGGAAGTTCCCTGGGCGCCTTTGTCGCCATTCCGTTGATGGCAAATATGTTTTAAATACCGTAATATTCCCGATACCAGGCAATAAAAGCGCGAATCCCTTCCTCGAGCGGGGTTTTCGGGGAAAAACCCAAGATTTCCCTGGATTTGGTAATGTCGGCGGATGTTTCGGCCACATCCCCCGGCTGCATGGGAAGCATGTTCTTTTCCGCCGTCAGCCCCAGCTCCGATTCAATGGCCCCAATGAAATCCATTAAACTTGTGGAATCGGCGTTGCCCAGGTTGAAAATCTCATAGGGCACCGCTCTTTGGATGGCACTGACCGTACCCGCCACAATATCATCAATATAGGTGAAGTCCCGCCGCATATTCCCATAATTAAAAACATTGATGGGGCGGTTGTGAAGGATCGCATCCGTGAAAAGGAAAAGCGCCATGTCCGGTCTGCCCCAGGGCCCGTAGACGGTAAAAAACCTGAGCCCCGTGCAGGGAATCCCATAGAGGTGGCTGTAGGCATGGGCCATGAGTTCATTGGCCTTTTTCGTGGCTGCGTAAAGGCTGATGGGGTTATCGACCCGATCGTCTACGCTGTAGGGGTTATTTTTGTTTTTCCCGTATACGGAGGAGGAAGAGGCGTAGACAAAATTTTCAAGCTTGTACTCACGGGCCATTTCAAGCAGGTTCAGAAAACCCTCGATATTGCTTTTCTGGTAGGAGAAGGGATCTTTCAGGGAATGTCGGACACCGGCCTGTGCGGCTAGATTACAGACGCGGGTGATCTTATGCACTTTGAACAGTTGCTGAAGGGTCGGAAGGTCCTGAATGTCCCCCTTGACAAAGTGAAAGCACTTATGGGGTTTCAACAAATCGAGTCTTGCCTTCTTGAGCCCCACGTCATAATAGGGGTTCAGATTGTCGATCCCCACCACATTGTAGCCCAGTTCCAGGAGTTTTCTGGAGAGGTGAAACCCGATAAAACCGGCTGAACCGGTTACCAGAACCGTTTGATCCGCAGATACCATTCGCCTTCCTTCCCCCATGAATCGATAATTTTTCCTATCTTTAGTGCAAATGCTATGAGAAGTAAAGTCTTTAAACCCGAATTGATTTTATCGTGATCGCCGTGGGGGCAACCCCCTGTGGTTGCCCCTGTGCCAGGTGGTTTGGAAGGCGTCATCAGGGCAGGCACAGGGGCCTGCCCCTACAATAACAATTTTGCGGGAATATAAAAAAAACGCCCGGGGAAACAGCTTCATTTCCCCGGGCGTGTGTTGTTATGAATCAGTGAACGGTTGTGCTAATTACATCATGCCGCCCATACCGCCCATACCGCCCATGCCGCCCATGCCACCGGGAGGCATTCCAGGCATATCGGATTTCTCATCCGGTTTCTCGGCAATCATGGCCTCGGTGGTCAGGAGCAGAGATGAAACGGAAGCGGCGTTCTGCAGGGCAAAACGGGTGACCTTTGTGGGATCGATAATCCCGGCTTCAATCAGGTCTTCGTAAACGTTACTTTCGGCATTGTAACCAAAGCTGCCGGTACCGTTTTTCACTTTGTCCACCACCACGGAACCCTCGGCGCCGGCATTCTGTACAATCTGGCGGATGGGTTCTTCAAGAGCCCTCATGACCAGGTTGACACCGGACTGCTCTTCACCTTTGAGCTTGAGCTTGGAAAGGGCGGGAATCGTCCGCAGCAGGGCAACGCCACCACCGGGTACGATACCTTCTTCAACAGCCGCTCTCGTCGCGTTCAGGGCGTCTTCCACCCGGGCCTTTTTCTCTTTCATTTCGATCTCAGTGGCAGCGCCCACATTGATCACGGCCACACCGCCGATAAGTTTGGCCAGTCTTTCCTGAAGTTTCTCACGATCGTAATCGGAGGTGGTCTCATCGATCTGAGCGCGAATCTGTTTTACGCGACCTTCCAGGTCCGCTCTTTCGCCGCCACCGTCTACGATGGTGGTGTTGTCTTTGTCGATGGTGATGGTCTTGGCAGTACCCAGGTCATTCAGGGTCAGGTTTTCCAGTTTCAATCCCAGGTCTTCTGAAATCACGCGACCGCCCGTCAAAATGGCGATGTCTTCCAGCATGGCTTTTCTGCGATCACCAAAACCGGGAGCCTTCACAGCCGCTACCTGAAGGGTTCCTCTCAAACGGTTCACCACCAGTGTGGCCAGGGCTTCACCTTCGACGTCTTCCGCAAGAATCAGAAGGGGTCTTCCCATTTTGGCAACCTGCTCAAGGATGGGAACCAGGTCTTTCATGGAGCTGATCTTTTTCTCGTTAAGGAGAACGTAGGGCTCGGCCAGGCTCACTTCCATTTTTTCCGCATCGGTCACAAAGTAAGGGGAGAGGTAACCGCGATCAAACTGCATCCCTTCCACCACTTCAAGGGACGTGTCCATGCTCTTGGCTTCTTCAACCGTGATGACGCCTTCTTTACCGACCTTGTTCATGGCTTCGGCTATGATATTGCCAATGGTGCTGTCGCTATTGGCGGAAATGGTACCGACCTGAGCGATCTCAGCCTGATCCTTGGTGGCTTTCGAAAGTTTCTTAAGCTCATTCACGGCAACCTCTGTGGCCTTTTCAATGCCGCGCTTAAGGGCCATGGGGTTTACACCGGCAGCAACCAGCTTCGCGCCTTCGCGGTACATGGCCTGGGCCAGAACCGTCGCTGTGGTGGTTCCGTCACCGGCCACATCGGACGTCTTGGAGGCCACTTCCTTCACCATCTGGGCGCCCATGTTCTCAAATTTGTTTTCCAGTTCGATTTCCTTGGCAACCGTAACACCATCCTTGGTGATATTGGGGGCACCAAAAGATTTGTCGAGGATTACGTTGCGGCCTTTGGGACCCAGGGTTACCTTAACGGCATTGGCAAGGGTGTCTACGCCAGTCAGAATCGCTTCCCTTGCTTTCATGCTGTATTTAATCTCTTTCGCCATCTTTTACTTCCTCCTTGGAACTTTTATTTGAATTCTATAATTACGCTAACAGAATTAAGTTCGAAAACGTTACTATTCAATAATGGCAATGATATCATCTTCTCTCATGATCAGATGCTCTTCCCCATCAATTTGAATTTCGGTTCCGGCATATTTTCCAAACAGGACTTTATCGCCGGTCTTCACTTCCAGGGCAATTTTTTTGCCGTCATCAGCCACTTTTCCATCACCAACAGCCAGAATAACCCCTTCAACCGGTTTCTCTTTGGCGGTGTCGGGAATAATAATCCCACCCTTGGTTTTCGCCTCTTCTTCAACTCTCTTTACGATGACACGATCATGCAACGGTTTTACTTTCATTTCTCTTTTCTCCTCTCAATTAATGCTTTTTTTGAATAAACGCCAAATGGTTCACCAAAAAACCTTTACATCCTCTCGCCTGAACAACTTCAAGCAACCCTGTACATTTTTTACCCGGAAGAATTAAAGTGACCTCAAAAATTCCGCCGAGCAACGTGCCAAATGCCAGCAGCAAAGGTTGCAGGGTCCTTTGTTTAAAAATGGTGGTAGAGGAATAATCTCAGAGACCCTTAAGATTGCAGAAAAAACCATGCTATTTTTGGGAACTCCGATGCACAGAAAATTAATATCGACCCGGGGAATGTCAAGGGCAATGGCTAAAAAATATGGAAGGGCTGATACTGAAAGTAAAAGATGACCGCTTTCAGGTGTGACGCAGCCGCCATTTCAGGGTTTCCCGAAGACCCGCGGTCAGTTGAACTTCCGGCTTCCACCCCAGAATTTCAGCGGCTTTTTCAATGGTAAGTCGGCTTTTTTTTAAATCCCCGCCCCGGGCAAGCTGTTTTTTCATTTCAAACAGGTCTTTTGACAGCGGCTTTCCAGCCTCCGTTACCGCGGTAAAGATTTTTTCATATAAATCAGCAGTTTTGGTCCCCTCTCCTGTACCGATATTAAAAAAGTCACCACTTCCCCGGTTTAATGCCGCCATATTGGCCTTGACAACATCCCCCACAAAACAATAATCCCTCACCATACCCCGGTCATCTTCCGGGAAATGATTTAATACGGATCGGGCGCCTGCAATGAGGTTGTTCATAAAAATCGCCACAACACCCGCCTCACCGTGAGGGATCTGACGGGGACCGTAAACATTGGCGTACCTGAGGGTGGTGTAGTCAAGGCCATATTGGTGGCGATAATATTCCAGGTAGTGTTCAGAGCTGTATTTTGTAATCGCATAGGGAGAGAGCGGCTTGGGGATGGTGTTTTCGGAAGTGGGATATTCTAGGGCCTCCCCGTAAATGGCGCCCCCTGAAGAAATAAAAATGACCTTTTTCAGGCCGGATTTCACCGACGCCTCTAAAAGATTTATAAACCCTTTGATATTAACATCCGCGTCGAACCCCGGGTTTGAAACCGATGCCGGAACGCTCATTTGGGCGGCATGATGGTTTAAAATGTCAGGCTTCTCCTCTGAAATAACCTTTGCTGCATCCGGAGACCGAATATCCATTTCGTAGAATCGCGCTTCAGGGTTGACGTTTACCCGTTTTCCGGTGTAAAGGTTGTCCAGGATCAAAACCTCGTGCCCGGCGCCAATGTAACCATCCACCACATTGGAACCAATAAATCCGGCGCCGCCGGTAACCAGTATTTTCATTGTATGTTCTCCCGCCTCCCGAATAGGCCGTATGTTCCAGTTTAGGATCATGGAATCGAATGACGGGCAGGGTATCAAGGCGAAAAGCGAGGGTCAAGCAATTATCTGCAACCCGAAATAACGGCTCCATCATCATATGACGTGAAAAAGGTAAAAATGAGCTCACAATACCAATATAATAATATCCTCGATAAAATCGGCAACACCCCTCTGGTTGCCGTTACCCGGCTTTTGCCCGACACCAATGTGGAAATACTGGCCAAACTTGAAGGGTTTAATCCCGGCGGGTCCATCAAAGACCGACCCGCCTTAAGAATGATTGAAGAGGCTGAAAAATCGGGTGCTCTGAGAAAAGGGAAGACCATTCTGGAGGCGACCAGCGGCAACACGGGGATCGGTCTGGCGCTGGTGGCCGCCGTCAAAGGGTATGATATTCTATTGACCATGTCTGAAGCGGTCAGTGAAGAACGGGTCAAAATTCTTGCGGCCCTTGGGGCGGAGATCGAGTTCACCCCGGCACACCTGGGAACCGATGGCGCCATTGAACATGTCTATAACCTGGCCCGTGAAAACCCTGAAAGGTTCTGGCTGGCGGATCAATTCAACAATGAAGCCAACTGGATGGCCCATTACGAGGGCACGGCCATGGAGATATGGGAGCAAACCCAAGGGCGTCTTGATGCCATTGTGGCAACCATGGGAACCACCGGAACCCTGATGGGCATTTCCAGGCGGTTCAAGGAACTGGACCCATCGGTTCAGATCATCGGCGTGGAACCCTATCTGGGACATAAAATCCAGGGGCTCAAGAACATGAAGGAATCCTATCAACCGGGCATATTTGAAAAGGCGAGAGCGGATCAGATCATCAATATTGAGGACGAAGAGGCCTTTGAAACCGCTCGAATGCTGGCCAGGAAAGAAGGCCTTTTTGTCGGCATGAGCTCGGGCGCGGCAATGGCGGTGGCACTGAAAGTGGCCCGTAAAATGGACCAGGGCCGCATTGTGGTGCTTCTGGCGGACGGCGGCGAGAGATATCTCAGCACGCCCCTGTTCATGGCAAAAAAGAAATCAGGGCTCCGCGTATACAACACCATGAGTCGCAGAAAAGAAGATTTCGTTCCCATCAAAGACAATCATGTGACCCTCTATTCCTGCGGCCCCACCCTCTGCCAGGTTATCGATCTGGTCCAGTGCCGCCGCCTGGTTTTTTCCGATTTGATCAGCCGTTACATGGCCTATAGAGGGCATGAAGTGACGCACATCATGAATGTAACGGATCTGGACGACCGCACCATTGATGGGGCCCAGCGAGCCGGAGTTTCTCTCAAAGAGTTCACGGACATGTTTTACAATTCATTCATGGCGGATCTGGACAGTTTAAACATTGTCAGGGCGTCAGAGTACCCTCGGCCCAGCGAACATGTGGACGACATGATTGAACTGACCCAGACCCTTCTGGAAAAGGGATACGCCTATGAAAAGCTGCGATCCATATATTTTGATATCTCCAGATTCAAAAATTACGGCAAGCTTTCCAACGTTGATCTCAATAAAATCAAAATTGGCAAAACAGTTGATCTCGATCAGTATGAAAAAGAAAACCCCAAGGATTTTACACTGCTCAAAAGATCCACATTGAGCGAACTGAAAAGCGGCCTTTTCTTTAAGACCAAATGGGGAAACATCCGTCCCGGATGGCATCTTGAGTGCGCCGCGATTGCTCTGAAAACCCTCGGGCCCACGCACGACATTCACACCAGTGGTGTTGCGCTGGCATTTCCGCACCACGAAAACGCCATCGCCATCAGCCAGGCCGCCACAGACCGACCCCTGGCCAATTACTGGCTCCACAATGAACCGGTCATGTTCAACGACCCCGCTGAACCGGATGATATGAGCCTGACATTGCGGGACCTATTGGCAGAAGGTTTCACGGGGCGAGAGATTCGATACTGGCTGCTCAGCCGCCACTACCGAAAACCGATCTTCTTTTCCCACGGCAAACTGGCGGCTGTCAGAAACACCCTTCGCCATCTTGACAAATTTGTTCAGAAAATATATTTCGCAAAATCAGCCGCTGTGAATCCCGATTTCGATCAAGCCATCTACGCCCTTAAACAGGGCTTTGTAACGGCCATGGACGATGACTTTAATGTGGCGGCAGGTCTTGCTTCTCTTTTCCGGTTCACCCGTGATATCAATCAACGAATGGATCGAAGAGGCCTGTCCGATTCAGACCGGGAGAAGATACTGGCGGCTCTTGCACATATTAATTCCGTACTGGGGATTATAAGCCTGGATCCTCCCGATGCCGACCCCGATGTGGAAGCACTCATAGCGAAAAGGGAATCCGCTAGAAATCTTAAGGACTGGTCCACAGCTGACGACCTGAGAAAAGAAATGGAAAAGATGGGAATTGAGGTGATCGATACCCCCAATGGCCCGCGGTGGAGAAGAATCGAGCCGTTAAATACAATCAAAAAGCCACCTGAACATTAGACCTAAATTGAGGGAAACTCAAAACACCATGCCCATTTATGAATACGAACCTAAGGAATTAAATAAATGCTGCAGCAAATGCATCCATGGGTTTGAAGTCATTCAGCAAATAAATGAAAAACCTCTTAAAAAATGTCCTTGTTGCGGGCATGATGTGAGAAAAATTATCTCATGGTGCCGCGCGGCAATCATGGAAACTTCGGAAGAGCATACACACATCGACCGGAAAATTGCCGCCTATGAAAAAGAGGGCATGTGGAGCCATGCTGCTGAGCTGGCGGATACCCATTCGGAAAAGATCAAAGACAATCAACTGAAAATGAGGGCTATCGACAATTACGAAAAAGCCGGTTACAACACCGGCACGCTAGAAAAACACGCTAAGACGAACATCACTAAACCTGAAAATTAGATTAAATATTACAGATACCTACGGGGAGGTTTTCTCATGAAGATTGAAGAACTGATTGCCGGAAAGAATGACGGCCAGAATGTAGAAATTGCGGGTATTTCTCTGCCCATCGGCGCCTTAAAGCGGTTCATGAACGATGGTTATACGCACCTAAAGCCTTACCAGGCGGAAAAGACCTTCTCAATGTGGGGCAAAGCCTGCACCGGATGTTTTACCGAAGCAGAAATTGTCAACCGGGTGCAATCAGCATAAGTTTGCTGTATTTTGAATCGAGCGCGCCCACGGTTACAAATTCCATTTCATCGCTGAAATCCTGCCACGCCTGTGTTAAGGCATCTTTCAGGTTTTCTGAGGATTCGTTTGCGGAATCGAGAGCCGGCGCGCCAAACGCCTTTAGAAAGCGCTCCTCAAACCCGAACAGGCGGTAGGGAGGCGCGGTATCCCCTTCCTGGAGTAGCCTCAAAAAAGCTTTGGCCGCTTTGAGAGAAAGGGGCGCGAACCCGGGGGTTAAATCCAGCAGTTGTCGCGCCCAAAAGGTAAAGAGCAACTGGTAAAAGGTTAGTGGGTAAGAACCGGAATCCGGCGAATTTAGAGGATATTGTTTTGCCAGCTCCGCCATGAGGCGATCCAGAACAGCCATAAACCCCAGCGCATTTTCCGTAGACGACAACTCTGACAGAGATCGAAAATCCCTGAAACCACTCTGCGATTCCGCCCCACAGTAAAACAAGGGCCGTTTTTTCAAAAGACCTGTGAGCACGCCGCCCCATGCCTCTCCCCAAAAAGCCGGTTCCAGATCTGATTCCTGAAACCAGCTAAGCTTTAACCATCCCTGGGCTTTCCATTTCAGATTCAAAGCCAGCCCAAAGCCGGCCCGAAACAAGGATACAAGGGTGTTCATCCTGAGAAGATCTTCGGCGGTTTTGATATCCTCACTGCTCCGTTCAGCATGACATCGCTCTTTCAATATCAAATTCAAGTAACCGGCCGCCTGCATCTGAATTTTCTGAAGGTTGTCCGCATTCCAGTTTGAAAGGCCCTCAGCGGACAGGATCTGATTGCAAAGGCCTGCAAATTCCAAACGGATGCGGTCCAAAAGCGCTTCATCAGAAATACCGTCAATGGTTTTCGCCAATAAATTCCGATCCTGAATGCTCTGAAGTGGCCACCTGGGTACAGAATCGGCATCCTCCAGGTTAACGGTGAGGGTGGCACCGGCATCCTGTTGTTTTGTCATCAAACTCTCAGGTTTCACCGGAGCATAAACCGCTATAGCTTCTTCCCGGGGAAGAAACCCGTGTTCCGCCAGCCGAACGTTTCGCATGCGGTACATGTCCTCTTCAAGTTCAGCCGGCAGCACCCCGGCAAGCCCTGTCAAAAGGGCCTGGTATTTGAGAGTGTCCTCCCGGGCCATCGTTCGAATCAGGGTTTCAATGATTTCCCGCTGACTTTCCTGTAGGGGCCGAACGTAAAAAAAGTCGTCAACGGTAAAGAACTCAGGCCCCACATCATGAATTTCCTGGTCTTCATCCCTTACTTCCACCGCAATACTTCGATAAAGAAAGTAGTAGGCAAGTCCCTGCCCGTCAGAAAAGAGCCATTTCGTAAACCGTTCGGGATCGGCTGCCAAAAGATGAGACATCCATTGGCCCGTGCGATTCAGCGCCAGTCGATCACCCTGCCAGGATTCCACATCCAGCACATACTGCCATTGATCCAGCGTGGCCAGCTTGAGCAATTCCAGGGATTCCCCGACCCCTATTTTATGGATCAGGAAGAAGAAATCCTCGCTGGACATGGTCTGGATTAACCGGGGACAATCGGGATGGTTTAAGACCCTTTCCAGGGCTTTGTCCGCTGAAAGGGATTGCAGCCCATCCAGGAAGGCACCGTCCAAAGGCAAAATCCTGCTGTTGTTCATGGAATTCTGATCCTTTTTTTTTGGCCGTTTCTTCAATTTCCTACTCCTTTTTCAATGGTTCCCGTACCTTGTGGACGCGGCTGACGGTTCACGCCCATTGCACCCGAATCACCGTCAACGGTTCAGCTTGACAAAAGGGAGAATGGGCGCAAAAATCGGAACTGTTCCTTCAGTCTTTGAGATTTTATGTCATTTTGACGAGAAAGGCCATGGTAATCTTTTTTAATAGGGTGCTGACTTGGCGGCCGCCACACAACACATAGCCATTAAAAAAAGGCTTTTCTTAGTGCTCCTGGGCATTTTTGTGGTCATCATGATAGGGACCAATGGGTACTATATGTTGTACGGGGGACAATCTGGTTTTCTGGACTGCATGTACATGACCGTTATTTCTCTCACCGGTGTCGGTTACGGTGAAGTATTACAGGTGACGGGAAACGTTCCGGCCCAGATATTTACCATGATTCTGATCACTTTCGGCATGGGCGTCATTTTTTACGGTATCAGCACCATGACTGCCCTGATCGTCGAAGGGGAACTCTCAGGAATTTTGAAAAGGCAGAAAATGCAAAAAGACATCAGCAAACTGAAAGGCCACTACATCGTATGCGGCGGTGGCGAAACAGGCCGTCCCCTCATAAGCGAACTCATCAGCAACAGAGAATCGGTCGTGTTGATTGAACAGGATCAGAAAAATATTGATCTTTGCCGAAACATCGGGGAGATCTGTTACATCGCCGGCGACGCCACGGAAGATGAAAATCTTACCACTGCCGGGATCGATAAGGCTAAAGGCATCGTCGTTTGCCTGCCGTCCGACAAGGACTGCCTTTATGTGACCATGACGGCCAGAATTCTGAACAAAAAATTGCGTATTGTCAGCCGAATGATGGATCCAAAACATGAGACGAAACTTAAAACAGCCGGTGCCGATAGAGTGGTGTCGCCCAATGCCATCGGTGCCCTTCGCATGGCTTCGGAAATGATCCGTCCCACAGTGGTGGATTTCCTCGACAAAATGCTCAGGAGCAGTCAGGGCACTCTGCGTTTCAACGAACTGACCCTTTCCGAGGCGGGCGTTTTTTCGGGTAAAACCATTGGAGAATCGGGCATCAAAGACAAATTCAAACTGCTTATTGTAGCCGTCAAGGAGGAACAGGGAAGCATTTCATTTAATCCGCCGCCCTCATTGGGCTTGAAGGGGGGCACCACATTGATTGTGATGGGGGATGTGGCCGATATTCAAAAGGCCAAGAAGGCCTGCTGAGGCACTGTTTAAAGGCCCTTGAAACCCTATTGTATTTCGTCATCCATCATCGCTTTTGGAAGCGGTCGGATACCGCGCCAAAACATCGGCCAGATCCTGGAACCGGATCGGTTTGGGCAGATAGTCGTCCATTCCGACCTCAAGGCACCGTTCGCGATCTCCCTGCATGGCATTGGCCGTCATGGCAATAATCGGGACATGCCGGCCCGTTTCTTTTTCAGCCCTTCGAATTTCGGCTGTGGCCGTCAGCCCATCCATTTCAGGCATTTGAACATCCATTAAAACCACATCGTAAGCCGCTTTCATAATCGTCTCAAGGGCCTCTCTTCCGTTTGGCACAACCGTCACCCGGTGACCCATTTTTTCCAGAACCCGCATGGCAAGTTTTTGATTCACCGGGTTGTCTTCCGCCAGGAGCACCTTCTTGGGCACGGCCGCCTGGCTTAAAGCGGGGTGATCCGCTTCATCTTTGGAAGGCAGTTCCGATTCCAGGCCGTGTACGCGCAAAACAGCATCCATCAAATCCGAGGGTGTAATGGGTTTGGCCAGGCAAAAAGAGATTCCCGCCTCGCGACAGGCGTCAAAATGTCGGGTTCTTGCGCCGGGAGGAAGGATGAAGATGATGGGCATCTTGAGCTCAGGTTCCGACAGGATTTCCTTCAGTGGCGCCTGGCTACTTTCATCAAAAAGCATCGCATCCAAAACAAAGAAATCAAAGGGATTCCCTTCAGCAGCTGCATCCTTCGCCAGTGACAGTGCGGTAGCAATATCCTCGCACAAAATGGGTTCCATCCGCCAGTGTCGAAACAGTTCCTCAAAGACGCTGCTCGATCTGGGGTTTCCCTCCGCCACTAGGACCGATGATCCTTCTAGCTTTCGCATAAAGACCGGTATCTTTTTCGGGGCCCCTGCCCTTTCAACTCCAAAGGGTATGGTGAAAAAGAAAGTCGATCCGCTTCCTTCTCGACTTTTAAGCCAAATCTTCCCCCCCATGAGCTCCACCAGGTGTTTGGTAATGGCCAATCCCAACCCGGTACCGCCAAAAACTCTAGTTGTAAAACTGTCCGCCTGGGTAAACGCTTCAAAAATCATGGCCTGTTTTTCCGGCGCAATCCCGATGCCCGTGTCTTCAACAGAGAAAGTGAGGGTCACAGGGTCTACTTTTTGACCGGGTTTGGATGACATCACACCGGCTTTATCAGCAACCGCAATCTCAACCTTGATTCCCCCTTTTTCTGTAAATTTCAAGGAATTACCCACCAGATTGATAATAATCTGGTTGATACGTTCAGGATCTCCGATAAGTGCTTCCGGAATACCCGGGTGCTCATGATATACCAGCTCAACGCCTTTCTTATGCGCCCGAAGGGACAGCATCTTCAAGGTGTTCTGAAGACGTCCTGCCAGATTGAAGGAAATCTTTTCAAGCCCCAGTTTCCCCGCTTCGATTTTGGAAAAATCCAGAATATCATTAATGATGTTCAACAAAGAAAAGGCAGAAGATTTGACGGTTTTGATGTAATCCAACTGTTCTTCGTCCAGCGCCGTATCCAGCACCAGTTCGGTCATGCCCACAATGGCATTCATGGGGGTTCTAATTTCGTGACTCATATTGGCCAAGAACTCACTTTTAGCCCGATTGGCGGTTTCGGCCTCCTCGATGGCTTGCTCCAGCGCCTGTGCCGCTTTTTTCTGTTCGGTGATGTCCTGTTTGATGGCAATAAAGTGGGTAATGTCTCCCTTGGAATTTAAAACCGGGGTAATGGTCTGCATTTCCACGTAGGTATTTCCGTCTTTCTTGCGATTGATGATTTCACCCTGCCAGACCTTTCCCGACAAAATGGTTTTCCACAGGTTCTGATAATATGAATCGTCATGTTCCCCTGACTGAAGAATTTCGATGGGATTGCCGAGCATTTCCTCAGAACCATACCCGGTCAACCGGGTAAAAGCATTGTTCAACCAGATGACCTTTCCCCTGTTGTCCGTTATCACAATGGCGTTGGCGGCCGCCTGCAGAGCAATGCTCTGAACTCTGACCTGTTCCAGTTCCCTGGCTTCGCTCATGTCCCGGACGACGATTACCGCCGAAAACTCCCCGCTGGAAAACTCCACGTATTTTCCATCAAATTCGACAAAAAGCGATTTCTTTTGCTGAAAAAAGTCATAATACCCCTGCACATCGCGCTTTTCCTGCAAGATCCCGAGAATAGGATGGGCCCCCGCGGGAAGCTGAAGCCCGTGTTCCCTCAAGGGCAGCATTGAAGCGAGCGGTTTTCCCAGGATGCTGATGTGGGGCGCATCCACCAGGCGATCAAAGGATTTGTTACACCATTCAATCAAACCCTTGTGGTTTGTCCAGACAATGGCATCGTTGATAGCCCCCAGCGCGATCTCCATCTTTCCCAGAGTGCTTCGGAGCGCCGAGATCTGTTCAAAATCCTTTAAACCCATGGTATCCCTCCCGCAAAACCGCTCAAGTTCAAAGGCCTCGGCCTAAGAAATATCGTGAATGGAAGCGGCAAAAGCCCATTTGCCATTCTCCTTTGATGCCGTGATTAGGTGCCTGGCAGGCTTTTCAATGCCCTCACGGGTTACGATATTGAGGTCCAGAGACTGTTCCAGGATGCTTGCCCTTTCCGTGGTCAGGAATCGTGAAAAGCCCAGATGGTGGGCATTTCGAAGACTCTCCGGAATGATCGTCGTCAACATTTTGCCCTTGAGCGTTTCCCTGCTCCACCCGTATGCCGCTTCAAATGCGTCATTGATATCCTGAATTAAACCGTCCTGATCAACCATTATCACCGGCACTTCCTTGTTGGAAACAATCTCATTGAATTTTTGCATTTAAGTATCCTTTTCAAATAACCGGCCGTAGGGCCTCGATGTTTTTCTCCGGGAAAAAGACCGTAAAAGTGGTGCCGCCGGAATTGATGCAATCATTCCTTTCCCTACAGTCTTTGCATTGGCCAATATCTCCCGGGCACACGGCACCTGCGCCTGTCAGAAAGGAACATCTACGGCTCGTCATGTTTAACTGAAAACCGTAACGCTCCCCAAACACCTTCATGCGCAGAAGATCGGCTCCCTTGCCGCCCGCATTGAAATCAAACGGGTGCTTTGAAGAATAATCCATGGTTTCCTGGGTGGAAAAAAAACCCTCAAATATGCGTTTGCGATTCTTCCGCACAATGCCCACGCCAAAATCCCTTACCATGAGGACCGCACCATTTTCTCTCTTTTCCACGAGCACACTCACCCGACCTCCGTCAGGGGTGTTTTCAACGGCATTTTTGATTAACCCGTCAACCACCTTTTCCATCACATCCGGTGGCATGTAAATACGCACATCTTCCCGAAGGGTGCGGATGATATCCACCTTCCGATGGGAGAAATCCGATTTTATGGCGGACAGCCTTTCGGCCACAAAACGGTTCAGATAAATTTCCTGGGCTTTGCTTTCCCTTGGCCCGAACTCCGATTCAAGTCGATTGCGGAGCCATTCGACAATTTGGCCTTCACCCACTTTCTCAGCCACCAGAGATTCAAGTTCATCCATACATTGATCCACCATAATGCTGAGCACGGTATAAGATCCGTAAGACCGGTCTCGCATAATGTCTTCCACCTGATACTGGATTTCCACAATACGATCCAGGTTCCGCTTGGCCCTTTCAAAAGTGGTCGCCCACTCATCTTCAGGAAGGTTCTTCAGCTTTTTGCCCAAAATAACCAGAGACCCCAGCAGAATGGAAGCCGGCGTTTTCAATTCATGGGAAAGGTGATTGATGATCCTGTCCTTGGCACGGTTGAGGCTTGCCACTTCTTCATAGGCATCGCTTAATTCCTTTGAATATCGTGCATTTTCGATGGACAGGGCGACGGTACTGGCAATCATGGTCAAAAGTTTTCGGTCTTTTTCGTCAAAGTTTCCGGCCTTTCTGTTAATGGCTGTGAGAACGCCGATAATCCTCTTACCCGAATCCAGAGGAACAATAACGAGGCTTTTGGTCTTGAAACCGATGGCATTATCCAGACCGCCGTAAAAATCAGGGTCGTTAGCGGTATCCATCACAATGGCCGGTTGACCGGTTCGCAAAACCCGTCCCATAATGCCCTTGTTTGATGCCTGATGCACGGTTTTGATCTGGCGCTGGGCAGACCTGTCATCGTAAGCGGCCCCCAGAAAGGAGATTCTTTTCTCGCCTTCTTCAAACAGGCCTACAAGCGCCCCTTCCGTATTGAGAAGGCCTTTTACCTGGTCGGTGATGTAGTCCAAAAGTTCTTGAAGGACCGGATATCCGGGCAAGGCACAGCTGATTTGAAAGAGGGTTTCATTAATACGTTCAATTCGCCGCTCTTCCGTTACATCCCGAAGGATAAATAATTCCCCCGGGTTATCATGGGCATTTTGGGAGGAAAGCTGTCCTCTAATGATCACATCCAGAATACGGCCATCTTTGGTCATCCGTTTGGTTTCGATGGTCGCATCCGCGTCCTTTTTGAAGTGTTTTATGATTTCAATGGCTTCCGCCTCATATCCAGGCGGAAAATAAGGGATTTTTCGACCAATCAATTCCTCCAGCCGCCAACCGAAGACTTTGGTGAAAGCGGGGTTCACATAGGTGACATTTCCCGCGGAGGAAAAGACCACCATTGGGTATGGAACAAAATCAAAGAGATTTCGCGTTCTTCTCCGGGCCTTTATCTTGGCTTCGAATTCGTGTTCGTACCGGCGCTGTGATTCTTTGAGGTCATCAATGGTCTCAAATTTTTCCGTTACGTCCCTGGCGATGCCCCGAAAACCCAGTTTTTTCCCCTCGTGATTTCTCACCAGGTAGGCAGAGAGCTCAATGACCTTTCGATTATCCGCCTTATCGCGGGTTTCCCATATGAGGTTGGAAAATCCACGGTGGGTAATCCAGACCTTGTTGAACGCCGCATGAAATTTTCTGGACTGCTGAGCGCTCATGAATGCACCCAGGTTTTTATGAAGGATCTCTTCCTCGGGATAGCCCATCATTTTGGGAAAGGAGCTGCTGAAACCGGTTAAATTACCATGGTTGTCCATTTCATAAACACAATCCCCAGAGCCATTGATTAAGTCTCTTAGCCCGCCATCAGACGTGTTCTCCATGGCATTACCCCCTTTATACAGCATTAACGACCCTTCAATTCAAACCGAACCGGCACCTGAACCCACATCTTCGTGCGCCTGCCATCGATCGTCCCGGGTTGAAAAACCCAATTTTTCACCGCATTCAAAGCCGAACGATCCAGCACACCATGCCCACTGGACTTCAAAACCACCAAGTCATCCACCCTGCCTTCACGATCGACCATGACTTTCAGAAGGACCACCCCCTCATATCCCCTTCTTCGTGCAACCCTAGGGTACTTTGGTCTGGGGTTTCTCGCATAGGATGGCGAAGCCTTGACCACCTTGGGACCGGACGAGATCTTCGACTTTTCGTTCGCAGAAGGGCTCTGTGACGAAACATCCGGCGGCTTTGACGTCATCTCCTCCTTGGTTGTCTTTTCTACAGGAGTCTCAGTTGTTTCCTTTTTGGGTTGCCGCGGTAACGGTTCAATTTTTGCCGCTTTTTTCTTGACAGGATTCTTCTTTGTGGGCCGTTTTACAACTTTCTTCTTCTTTTTGACCTCCACTTTTTTCTCAGGCGCTGGTTTTTTGGGGGGGGCCGGTTTATCAAGTTTTACTGGTTTTTTTTCTGGTGCCGTTGTCACCTTGGGAATTACTTTTTCAGGTTCCGGTTCCGGCGGCTCTTCCTCAGGCAGTTCTTTCTCCTCTGGAATTTCTTCAAGTTCCGGTATCTCCTCAACTACAGGCGTCTTTTCTTCAATAACGGGCGGTGAAAGCGCCTCTGTCGGAACCGCCTTCTTTTCAGGTTCAGGCGGTTTGGAAATTTCAGCCTTAGCGGGTGTTTTGACGGCTTTTTTGCTGTCAGGCTTCGGCCGATCGGCTACCAGCGTGAAAGAAAGGGTTTGGGGTAACGGTTTTAGGATCTCCCGATTCAAAAAACGACCCCCAAAACCAAACAAAAGGACATGTATGAAAAGGGCCAGGATTGCGGCCCACAAAAACCGTTTCACCTTTTGTCAGTACCCTCCGCCTCCAGGGAAATTTTGCTGATGCCGGCGGTCTTTATCTGATCGAGGACATGGAATAATTCCTGATAGGGCAGACTTTGGTCTGCAAAAAGCAGGACCCGGGGGTCCTTTTCCTTTTCCGCTTCCCCGGCAAGGGCTTTGGCCAAATCTTCAAGGGGAATCGGGGTCTTGTTTAGAAAAACCGTACCATCGCTTTTCACCGTTACGGACAGGACCACCTGCTTATCCATCTTTGCAGTGGATGATTTGGGAAGTGCTACCGGCAGTGCTTTGTGCACCGCCATGGACAGCATGGCGTATATAAAAAAAACCAGCAGCAGAAATACAATGTCGATTAACGGCAGCATTTCGATGCGAGGTTTTCGCGCATGTTCCTGGCGGACCTTCATGACTTTAAAACCTCTTGGCTGTCCGAAACACTTGAGAGTTTTTCAAAAACGATTTCAAGGCTGGTGGCATACTTTTCAATGCTCAAAACAGCATTTTCAACCCGGGCATTAAAATAATTATAGGGGAAAACAGACAGAATCGCGATTCCAAGACCGGCAGCCGTCGTGATCAGGGCTTGAGCAATACCGCCGGTAACCGCTTGGGGATCTTCGATACCGCCGGCACCCAGTAGTTCAAAAGAAGTGATAATCCCGATAACCGTTCCGAAAATTCCCAGAAGCGGCGCCACGGTGATCATGGTGTCCAAAACCGTCATATGTCGGCGCATTCGTTTTACTTCCTCTGCCGCAGACGATTCCATGGCCTTAATCATGGAGAAATCCCGATGAACAATCCCCGACACGAGTATGCGAATCACATAGTCTTTCGATCCCTGGACTTTTTCCTTAACGCCTTCCCAGTCGCCTTTTCGGCATAATTCCATCACCTCATCCACAAGTTGTGAATTCCGTCTGTAATCTTCACGAACCCAGAAAATCAAACGGTCAATAATCACCGTGACGGCCAGCATGGAACAGATTAAGAGCGGATACATAACGGGCCCGCCCTTCACAAAAAAACCAATCATAGCTTACACCCTAATTTTGAGAACCTTTCTTTAATACACTCAATTCACCTGCTGGATAGCATTACCGCTTAATGTTCAACGCTCGAAGGCATACCACAAATTGATCAAAAATTTGAGAATTTTCTTTACCTTCCTAAAATGCTATGGACAAAATTCTAAGAGGAAGAATATTTTATACACCACAATAATCAGATAGATCAGGTGAATGCCGTGCCACCCGTCGGCCAAAATCGTATGCTTTGTTTCTGCCAAAATTGGAAAACGCTGGGTAGGATGGATATAGGAATCTGATATATTGACTTAGGGCTCGCTTACTGACGTTTAGTTTCCTGCATGAACAACAAGATGTACTTCTTCCCTTTGATCTGAACGGGATTCGAGCGGATCAACAGCGCAGCTTCGATTTTCTCTCCACCTCTTTCGACGGAAAGCGTGCCCTCTTTCTCCACGATCCCACCGTCTGCCAAGCTGGCAACCATAGCAGCAGTAGGTCCGCAGATAGAACAGGATTTTGCAGTACCACAACCGGCGGGACCTTCATCCGCATGAGGACAATTTAAAGCCTCCCCCAACCGCAAGCCCAAAGCATTCGCTGCATCGTCAATTCTAAACAAACCCATGAACGAACCGTTCAAGGCGACCAGTTGGCGATGTTCGTTAAAGACGGCGAGCAACCCCCCGACGGTTTCCAGAATGGCAGAGATGACAGGATGTGAGTAAACGTCCAGGATTTGATCCGCAAGTTCGTCCTTTGCAGTCCTTTCAGACAACGCGAATCTAGTTTCCCTGCCAGCCGGCCGAAGTCTTGGCTCATTTAACGCATTTCGGGCTGGTAATTGCTTCCGTTTCGCCCCTCTGTGTTCAGAGGCATCGTCTTTTGCGTAGGAGGTATCTTCTGTAACGCGATTTTCCTTGAGGATCCTCGCCGGATTTCCGCCGATCACGACATTGTCAGGAAACCGGCCAGTGACCACTGAGCCTGCGCCAACGATCACATGATTGCCCACTTTGCCCTTTCCAGTAAAAACAACGCTGTCACCGATTAAAACGTCACTCCCGATCCTGGGCACTTCGTCCCATATTCGGGTGAATCTCACGTTGCCATAGATCGAGACATTCTCCCCTATATGCATGCCCTTTGTGAGTAGAACACCCCGGGGGTGAGGCAACCTCAAGCCAGCACCGATTTTGACGTTTTTTGCCATTTCCAACCCATGAACATGCAACAGGTATCGATGAGCGATAAACGTGGGGAGATGACACCTTTCCAAAAACAGATAGATACGGACCCAAATTACGGCATTGAATGCGTTGGGCAAAATCAGGGCTTTTGCAAATCCTAAAAAGGAAACTTTTCCGAATTTCCTGTCCGTTCCTATCATTGTACAACCCATTGTTTAAAGAGGTGGGGTTGATCCTTCAATACTTGCTGTATGTGTATCATCATCAGGAGCAGAGCAACACACTACAGAAGCAGGGAAAACCTACTCCGGCTTTACTCCGCCCAGGCAGCAACGTGGAACCTGCTCTTTTTGGTGAAGGACTTTCTTTTTTGACCTCCGATTGTATGGGATTCAGTCTAGGGGATCAAGCAAAAACAGGCCCACCCTTATCCGGCTTGATTTCGCTGCGGTCGTGGGAGCGTAATATTGCAATCCAGTTTTTTCTTCAATGACCTTGCCATCTTGTTTGAAAACGATATAAAATACTTCTTGTTGTTTTCCCGGTTTAGCAGGACGGTTGACCATGCGATAAATAACGCCCGGATATGCTATTAATATTTAATTGAGTATTATCGGGATTTTATCAGATAAAGGAATTCAGGGGTAAAAAATAATTGTTAATTGAACAGGCCAAAGAAGTGCTTCAGATTGAGGCCCAGAGCATATTAGGCCTCATGGATCAGATCGGGCCCACTTTCAAAGAAGCCGTTGCCGTCATTTTAAAGGCCCGAGGAAGGGTTATCCTCACCGGCATGGGGAAATCCGGCCTGGTGGCCAGAAAGATTTCGGCAACGCTGAACAGTACGGGCACCAAATCTTTTTTCCTCCATCCCGCTGAAGCCATCCACGGGGATATCGGCATGGCCACACCCGATGACGTGGTTCTCGCCATCAGCAACAGCGGCCATACGGTTGAAATCAATAAAATTCTGCCCATATTGAAACAAATGAACGTCAAGATCATCTCTTTTACGGGAGGATTGGACTCACCCATGGCCCATCACAGCGATCTGGTGATCGACGTGGGCGTGGAAAGGGAAGCCTGCCCCCTGGGGCTGGCGCCCACCGCCAGCACCACCGCGGCCCTTGCCATGGGAGATGCTCTTGCGGTGGTGCTCCTCAAAAGCCGCCACTTCAGCAAGAAGGATTTCAGGCGCTTCCATCCGGGGGGCAGTCTGGGAGAACGGCTTTCATTCAAAGTTCGAGATGTCATGGTTACCGATAACCATGTGCCAAAGGTATATTTGGGAACCGGCATTCCCCCTGCCCTGAATGAAATCAACGACAAGAAAATGGGCGCCACACTGGTTCTGGACCGGGATCAAAAGCTTGCGGGCCTCATCAGCGACGGTGATCTGCGAAGAGCGCTCACGCGAGGCGATGATATTTACCGGAAAAAAGTAGAGGACATCATGACCGCCACCCCCAAAACCATCGATGAAAATGCCACATCAGCTGAGGCCATCGCCTTGATGGAACTCAATGCCATTACCCACCTGGTCATTGTGGATGTTCATGAAAAAGTCATCGGGATGGTGCATCTTCATGACCTTTTGGGCAGGGAAGGATTCAAAATAAATGGACAGTAGCCGCGCACCCAGAGGGTTGATGGTTGAGCTCATAACCCCTCTGAAAAAAGGGGGGATTGATGGACCTGGGCTGGAAAAACTGCTGGCTCGGGTTGTACCCCACGCTCAGGGCTTGCTGTTGGCCGGGCCTCGACATGGGGAAGGTGAACACATGGAAATGGCGCTGCGGCATGAACTGCTGAAAAAAACCATTGATGTGCTCGCCAGCCGTCCCCTCCCCCTTCTTATGTGGGTCAGCGGCCATACGGAAGCTCAAACCAGAGAGAACATCCTGTCCCTGCAAAAACATTTTGGGGAAGATCGCCCGAAAGGAGGCCTTTTCTGGGTGGATTCACCGCTAACTTACCACAGCAACCGTGGCCTTCCCGATTATTACCGGGAACTGCTGGCTACCATCAGCATTCCCCTGGTCCTCCATAACGACCCGGAAGTCGTCCATACCACCCGGACCTTTAAACGGCGCAATATCAGGACAGCGGTACTCAAGGATCTGGTTCAGAACGAAGGGATTGCGGGGCTCATTTTTTCAGGATCTCTGGAGCGGGCCCACCATTATCAGAGAGCCTGTCGCAGCAGGCAGCATTTCAGGCTCTACGATGGCGATGAAAAACGTTTTCTGGAACATCCCAGTATGGGAGGAGTGGTCTCCGTCGGGGCCAATTTGGCACCCGGAGCCTGGAACATCATCACACAATCCTCAATTCAACTTCATGCCCACCAGGAAAATTATCCCGATCGCCTTCAGCAGATATGGGAATCCGGAGACTATTTGAAGAACATGGTCGGCCTTTACGGCCCATCACCCGCTGCACTGATCAAGGAAATTCTATCGGATATGGGCATCATCCGAAGCCCCGATATGCTGCAGCCGGTTGAGATTGATCATGACGCTATCGAAGCCCTGAAAAGCCTCATGCGCGATTTCTGAAGATTGTTGATAAAGCTTCTATTGCTCTATCTGGTTACGTCGGTACTGAAAATAAGCATCCCTCATGGCCACGTAGGGATCCAGCGACGCATCCTTCAACGCTTCGTATTCGCCGATGCGAAGGGATGTGTTGTTGACGATGTAAAAGGTGCGGGCGCCGATATTGGGCCACCAGTCTTCAATAATATAATCCAGGGGATTTAAATAAAGCCCCCCCACCCAGCCCACCGTATCCCGCAGGGTGCTGGCGCCTAGAAACGGCAGATTCAGATAAAAGCCCGGACCGATCCCGTAAAAGGCCATCACCTGCCCCAGATCTTCATCCTGAATGGGATAACCCAATGCCTGCTTGGCCACATCCTGAAATCCCAGGAAGCCTACCGACGAGTTGACCATAAACCGCACCAGAATCATCCCAACACTTTTAATTTTGCCCTGCAACAGGCTACTGACCAGACGAATGGGCATGCTCAGGTTGGTGAAAAAATTCCGGATGGAAACCCGCAACACCTCAGGCATTACATAGCTGTAACCTTCTCCAACCGGCTTAAAAACCCAGAAATAGGCGGCATCGTTAAAAACAAAAAAAGCACGGTTCATGGGCTCAAGGGGATCGGGATACAGTGATCCTTCCACCGTTTCATCCTCCGGCCAGGCCTCTGAGTCCTCCGAATATTTTGAGGCCTCTTCGTTCTTTGATGCCGGCGCTTGACCAACAGCTTTTACTTCTGAAGCGTCCTCATCCAGCCGGGCCGTTCGTACCAATTCATGACCGGCCATGTTGACTTCAAGAGATTCAGCATCTTGTCCGGAATCAAATGGTGCAGCCCAACTGATGTTCTGGTTCCCTTGAATGCCTAAACAAAAAAGCCCTAAAATCAGAAAAAAGCATAACCGATTGCAGCATTCCCAAAATTTTTTCCGCTCAAAAACACTCACCATTTCACTCTTTCTCCGCCACCTTTGCCCTCAGTTTCTTTACCAGTTCATCATAGGAGGAACGAACGATAATGCTGTTGAACTGCTTTCGATAGTTGTTCACGAGGCTGACCCCCTCGATGGAAATATCGTATACTCCCCAATCACCATTTGCTTCTTTCAGTCTGTAGCGAACCCCCACCTCTGTTTGTGAATGGGTGAGAATTTTTGCGCTTACGGTCGCATATTTCCCATCGACGGTCTCATCCACATAAACCACCTTTTCCCCTGAGTAACTTCCCACCTTGTCCAGATAGGTCCGCTCCAGCAGTTTTCCGAAAAGCGCTATGAATTCCTTTTTTTCCGCATCGGTTCGTTTCTGCCAATGCCTTGCAAGGGATCTTTGGGTCATGGCCTCCCAGTCGAACCGTTCATCCACCGCCTGCCGGATCAGCGCTGTTCTTTTTTTACTATTTTCCGGACCCTTCAAAGCCGGATCACTGACAATGGCCAAAATGCGGTCGGTGGTCTTTTTGATGCCGTCCGTAGGCGTTCCGGCAAAACAGGGTGCAGCAACCGTCACAATCAACAAAAACGAGCTGAAGATGGCACGTAAAGAGTGCCGAATCCGGTGATTTTCCATCCTGTACAGGCCTCCAGTTAATTTCTCCTACAGTTTGCCAAAAACATAGTTTGAGATCAAGCCTTCAAGATCGACCGCCGATTGGGTATCCCGGATCTTTCCACCGGGACCGACCAATTGTTCTGAGCCGCCCGGCGTAATCTCAATGTATTTGTCGCCGATCAATCCACGGGTCTTGATGGAGGCGATGGCATCCTCCTGGATCTTCACGTCAGTGGGTAAATCCATCACCACCAAAGCCTGGTAATCGTCCAGTCTGACCTGTTTGACCCGCCCGATTTCCACCCCGGCAATGACCACCGATGAGCCGGATTTGATGCCACCACCGTTTGCAAAGGTTGCTTCCACCTGATACCCCTGGCTCCCCAGGACCTCCAGTTTCCCAAGCTTGATGGAAAGATACCCCAGGCACAAAATCCCTATAATCATGAACAGGCCCACACTCAACTCAAGATCAAATTTTTTCATTGCATCCTCTTAGTTTTGATAATCAGCAACCTTCATCAATCCTACCCATTCAAAAATGCTCGAATTACCGGATCACGACTTTCTTTAAAATCCGCCGGAGTTCCTATCTTTTTGACCGAACCTTCATGCAGCATGACCACCCGATCCACAATGGCAAATACTTTCGGAATTTCATGGGTGACAATAATACCCGTAAAAGAAAGACGTCGGTGGCAGTCATCAATCAGATTCAGAATCGACTGACCCGTTACCGGGTCCAGCCCGGTTGTGGGCTCGTCAAAAAGCATGATTTCCGGGTCTTCCACCAGGGCGCGGGCAAGGGCTGCCCGTTTTACCATACCGCCACTGATTTGAGAAGGATAACGATCTTCGGACCCGGAAAGCCCTACGTTTTCCAACTCGGCCATAACTTTTTCCCGAATAACATTTTTACTCAGTTTACTTTTTTCTTTCAAAGGAAACGCCACGTTATCAAAAACATTCAAGGAATCAAAAAGCGCTCCCCCCTGGAAAAGAAAGCCCAATCGCTCTCGAAAGGACTGAAGGGCAACGTTTCCGGCAGTGCCGATTTCCAAACCATCCACCGTAACACTTCCCCCATCCGGTTTCATGAGCCCCGCAACATGCTTCAATAACACACTCTTGCCCCCGCCACTCCCGCCAACCAGGGCAAACACCTCTCCTTTGCCCACCTCAAAGGAAATGCCTTTAAGTACTTCGTGCCCGTCAAAGGATTTTTTTAAGTCTTTAATTTTAATCATTAGAAAAGTATGGACGTCATAAAATAATCCCACACCAGAATCAATACCGAAGAAAGCACAACGGCCTGTGTGGTGGCCTTGCTCACCCCTTCCGAGCCGAATCCCGTATACACGCCGGAATAGTAGCCTTTAAAACAACAAACCCAAGCGATGATGACACCAAAACTGAATGATTTGTAAATACCTTCCAAAACGTCTTTCAACTCAACATAATGGGCCATTTCGCCAAAATAGGTTCCCGCGCCAACCCCCAGCAGTTTACCGCCGATGAGGTAGCCCCCAAAAATCCCCACCACATCAAAAAGGGCGGTGAGCAACGGCAGGCAAATCATGGCGGCAATCAGATTGGGGACCATCAGATACCGATAAGGGTTCAGCCCCATCAATTCCAGCGCGTCGATCTGTTCGCTAATGCGCATAATCCCGATTTCAGCGGCGATCGCTGACCCCGCCCTGCCCGTTACCATGAGGGCGGCGATGACGGGCCCCAGCTCTTTGATCAATGCCAGGCCCACCATGGGACCCAGGAACGCATCGGAGCCGAAACGGCTCAAGCTGTAGAACCCCTGAAACCCCAGCACCATGCCCGAAAAACCGCCGGTCAGAACAATGAGCAGAATGGACTGAAACCCGATGAACTGAATCTGCTTGAGGCATCGGTAAATCTTAAAGGGTGGAACAAAGGTATAGAGAAGCGTCTTGAAGAAAAAGATACCCATGGTGCCCATTCTGCGAACAGTCTCCAACGTAAAGGAACCCAAACTTCTGATCACCATGGGAAAAAAGGCAGCGAAACCGCTGTTATGGGTCAACGTTTTTCCGATATTGAAATTCCCTTCATTTTGTACTAACCATTGACAGTCTCGCAAAAAGTCGTCACCCCGTTGAAAAACGGGGTCCAGTGCTTTTCTAAGTGCCTGTTAACACTGGATTCCGGCTTTCGCCGGAATGACGCCAATAGAGCATTTTCGACTTTTTACGAATGCATCAACCATTAAACCGATTCAAAAAAAACGCACCATTTTTTTCACAGGTGCAATCGAGGGCGATATGCCGAAAATCAAAATCATCGTCGTGGGCAATACAAAAGCCTCCTTTCTCAAGGAGGGTGAATCACTTTACTTAAACCGCCTCAGGCAATACACGCCNGTGGAATGGATCGAAGTTAAACCCGAAAAAATTGCAAAGAAAGCGCTTAAAGAAAAATTACTGTCACTGGAGGGACGTTCCATTGAGAAGAAATTCCACTCAAGAGATCATATTGTTCTCCTTGATGTAAAAGGGAGGGAGTATTCTTCTGAAGCCCTCTCAAGAAGAATTGAACATTTATCGTGGAAGGGAGACACTTTGTGCTTTGTAATCGGAGGTCCTTTGGGGATTTCAAAGGATATCCTGCACATGGCTCATGAAACGTTCTCTCTTTCAAGATTGACCTTGACCCATGAAATGAGCCGCATCCTCCTTCTGGAACAACTCTACAGGGCTTTCACCATCATGAAAGGTGAAAAATATCATAAATGAAAAGCGCCCTTGAGGTACCCTTTGGTCCGATTGCGATCTCCCTGTAACCATCCCACCACGCCGTAACCCGCCCCATCGCGCGCCACCAGGACCCTTCTTAATCATTTTGCGCCTAATCTTTTGAGGCCTCCAGGGCCATGGCGATTTTGCTTTTCAACTCAGAAAGATCGAAGGATTTGATGACATAGAAGTCGGCGGCAATGGATTTCATGTTCTCTTTAAAGGTGTCGTAAGCGGTACATAAAACAACCGGCAGGTCATAGAATTTGTTCCTGATATCCTGCAAAAGATCAAGACCGTTATAATCCACCATCTTGATGTCCAGGACCACCAGATCCGGTTTTTCTTCCTCGATCTTTTCCAGCAACATATACCCGTTCTCCGCCGTAATCACTTCGTAGCCGGCGTCACTCAACTCTTCTGAGTACAGATAGCGGATATGCTCTTCATCGTCTACAATCAGGATTTTGGCCATCATTCATCTCCAGAAATTTTGAAAATTCAACCGTACACCTTAAGTGGCTGTCCGACCAGCGGTAAAAAGCGATCCCTCTTCGTAACGCTGCACGCAAATTATATATAAACTACTGAAATAATTAGCATCCTAGATTCGTCATTCCGGCGAAAGCCGGAATCCAGAGCTTTATCAGTTTGAGATGATTTCTGGATGCCGGATCAAGTCCGGCATGACGAGAGAACCTTAGACTCTCAGGTCTACAAACATCATATCAAAAGAAAATGCGCTTTGTAAACCGACCCTTTTCCATTTTTCTTTTCAACCTCAATCTGTCTACGGTAACGGGTTTCCATAACTCAATAGACATAAAAACCACGGCCCGTTTTTCGTCCCAGCCATCCCGCATCCACGTATTTGCGCAGGAGCGGGCACGCGCGGTATTTACTGTCACCCAGGCCTTTGTG
>JGI11705J14877_10000239_pt1 | contig 34928 bp, 36 predicted proteins | sample Etolaghawater15m_FD_14877 | JGI IMG/M metagenome (IMG submission 14877) | reverse complement strand
CGTTTATCGAAAGAGCGTCTGGCCTCGTTGTCTTCTGTTGTAACTCTGGCAGCTGGTGGCGTAACAGGTTGGGGAGGGCGGTTTTCATCGCCAGCGACTTTGTTTTCGCCCGAGAATCTGGTAGTTGAAACCAACGGTTGCGGTTTCCTCTCGATTCTTTCGCGTCTTCTGTGTGATCCGGAAGAGGATCTGTCGGCAGACTCCACCAGCTTTTGCTCTCTTGATTCAGTGGTTGGTTTGCTTTCTGTCTTGGCTTCAGGAGCAACAACCTTTGGCATTTCAGCAGCGGGCACAGGGGGTTTGGCCACTGATTCCGGTTTGCTCTCAGATGCCGCTACAGCTTTTTCATCAGTCTTGTTTTCACCACGAACTTCCTGTTTTGCAGTAGTTTCATGGTTTTTTTTGTCGCCTTGCGGGTTTTTACGAGGACGACCACGCCGTTTTTTTACTACCGTTTCCTCTTCTTTCTGAAGAATATCTTCAGTAGGATTCAAGGCTTGATGATCAAGAATCTTGTAAACCAATTCTTTTTTTAAAAGCTTATCTGTTTTAGGAATGTTGAATTCCTCGGCAATCTGCCGCAATTCGGCAACCAGTTTGCCATTAAGTTCCACAATATCGTACATATGAGGGATTTTGAATCATACCCAAACTACATAGTTTAGTATATATTACTGTTGATTTTTTAAAATATGGAATAATCCGGTCCTTTTTCCTAAGTTCCTTCAATGCTGCGAAAATAATATAAATTCCAATATGATTAGCATTTATGAAGATTTTTTTTGCTGATTATTATGAAAAAAAATGTGATGAGAACCTATTATTGATAATTTTTTTAAACTTCTACGGAATAAACTCCGGCTTTTTAAACACCGATTTATTATATCTTCTAATTGAGCAAATATATGCTTTTATTTTGTTGACCTGGTCGTTCCTTTATTGGCTTTTAAATATTCTGCGAAAAAAGATGTTAATGAATTACTCGGACAACGGTTAATGATTAATTTTGCGCTTCAAAAGTACAAAATATTTATGATACAGCGTAAACAATCTTTATTTTTATTGCTGGCCGTTGCATCACTGGTCGGTTTGGCGTTTTTGCCCATTGCAAGTTTTATTGGAGAGAAGGATTCTTTGGTAATGTACGTTTATAAAGTGGTGAGTTTAGTCCCTGATTCTACAACCGTTTTCAGTTCAATGTTTCTGCTGCCTCTTTTGGCCATTGTGCTGATAACGGCCATCACCAGCTTCGGTACAATTTTTATGTATAAGAACAGAATTCGTCAAATCAGGATGGTTCGGTTGATGGTGTTTTTGTTGGTGGTGGCCATCGGGCTTTTCTTTCTCTATTATACCAGTGCCATGGAGGAAGCCACCGGAGGTACCATAACTCCTGAATTGGGCATCTATCTAATTCCAGTTTCTATCCTGTTGTTGTTTCTTGCTTTGCGTGGAATCATTGCCGACGAGCGGCTTATCAGGTCTTCTGAACGACTTCGTTAGAGGTTTGTTTTTCTTTCTGTTTCAAGCACTTCCATATCGTACATGCGATTGCCGTCGATGGTGATTTTAGTGCAGGTGATTACCTTATGGAAACCGGATTTTCCGGCCGCACCGGGATTGATGAACAACAGGTTGTTTTTTTGATCGTGCATCACCCGCAGAATATGCGAGTGACCGGTAATAAAAAGATCTGGATGGTGCATCCGGATAGTTTGCTGCGCCTCACGGGTGTATCTCCCCGGATACCCACCGATATGCATCATGGCCACTTTAACCTGTTCACAACTAAATACTTCAATTTCTTTACATTGCTTTCTTACCTTTTGGTCGTCGATGTTGCCGTAAACAGCCACCAAGGGTTTGAATTGTGCCAGCGCATCATAGGTTTCCATGTTGCCAATATCCCCTGCATGCCAGATTTGGTCGCAATCACTAAAAAAAGAAAACACCCGCGGGAGCAGGCTCCCGTGGGTGTCAGCAAGTATTCCTATTTTTTTCACGGTTAGAAGTTTAGCCCAATGCCGAGCATCATATTCTCATTGAATTGTGTTCGTGGGCCAATGGGTAATCCGGCATCATTTTTAAATATTACATCGTTATCATAGATTAACTCCGAGGTAATGTTGACATTGAGCCATGAGTTAACTTTGAGCACGATGGCTACCTGCCAGTTAACGTCAATGTTTTGCGGGTTGTTTAAATAGTCGGAGAACAATTCGAGTTTGGTTCCGAAATTCACATTCTCGAAAATATCACGCTTGTATCCCATAAGCAGTTTTCCCCCAAACATGGTTTTTACCTTTTTTGCATGGGTGGTATCGCCCTGGTCGTTAACTGTTGCCGGATCAAGACCAAAAGAACCCAAATCGGCTAACCTTTGATCATTGACAATCGTCCAGCGGGCTGTTACAGGCGAAAAGTTGGCGTAGAAATATTTGTCGGGAGTGTACTCAATACCAGGGCCTATATCAACGGTTGCAGGGGCTAAGAACTTTGAAATGATCGTTGTAGAATCTACTTTGTAGTCGTATCCTTTGGCAAACTGGCTTTTAAAAGTCAGCACTACCGTTGCAAACCAATGTTCGCTGAGGTTGTGCCCGTAGGCTGATATAAACTCGATTTTGTCATCGGTTTTCATGGGCTTGTTGTCGCCAATGTAGGAATAGCCTAAGGCAAGACTGATCCAATTGGTCCACTTGTTGTTTCCTTTTACATAGTCGGCATTTAGGGTGTACTTACCTACGGTTGCCACGGTGTTTTCTCCACCTGCCGACCAATTTGAGAAGTAACTTTGGGCGAAGTTAATACTCAGGTTGTTTTTTACTGTCCAGTTTTTGGTCGTATCTGTCTGGCCACTAACAAAAGTCAAACTTGCCATCAGGATTAGGAGTAAAGATGCTTTCTTCATAAGAAATAGATTTAGAGTAAATTAGCTAATTTAAATTAAAAATAATACCTTTATAATTGGTTTTACACGAGTTGGCAACAAAAATATAAAAAATGCTTTTTGTTTGACCTTCCCAATATTTTTTCAAGGGTTATATCCCTGTGTTATTTTGGTTTGGTATGTAAATGGCGTTGTTTCTGCCTTTCTCAAATGTGATATTCAATTGGTTAAAGGTTCTGACATATTTGTTATTGACGATTGCGGGTGTCCATTTCAAAGCTGAAATAAGCCTAATGGCTTCTTCGGTGCACCCTCCACCCACATAACTCTCTGCATGGATATTTGAAGGTTTACCGTTAAGTTCGATAACGAAGGAAAGAGTTACGGTACCGGCCAGGCCAAGCTTTTTTGCTGCTTCAGGGTATTTTAGCTCATTGTTGATGTAATCAGCCAGCGTTGGGTTGTCGTCTGTTTTAATAAATTTAGGAGGAATTTTCGTCTTCTCCACCGTGTAGATTTTTCCGGAGGTATCAGCCGGTTGATTTAAGGGTGGAGTTAGTATATAACCCCTTTGTTTGGCCAATTTTCGAAACTTTTTGCTGTTGAAGCCGAAAGTGAGTGAACCCTTTGACATTACGTATGGTGCATTTGTAGGTAACGGTTTCCATACAATTAAGTCGAACAGAGCTAAAGCCGCACTGTCAATGGACTGAGAAACATTTTTCGTGACCAATCGCTCTGTTACATGGCCATTCTTGTCGCAAAAGAAGTCAATTTGCACATCACCTTCTTCACCGTTCTGAAGCGCTTTTTCGGGATAATTGGTGAACTGACTTAAAAAAATCTTGTACTCCGACTCTGACATGTTCATCACCGGCGAAGGAACTGTTTGACCGTGTAATGAATATGAAATTGATATCATTACAAAGAACAACATTTGTGGCAAAAGAGAGGTCTTCATTTTTTTTGACATGTTTTTGCGTGTGAAATTACAATTTTTAGGTAATAATTGTTAGTTTTACCTAAAAAAAATGGTCGTGTTAGAGATAATTTTGGGTTTAGTCACAGGTCTGATAATAGGGGCTTTAGTGGTTAAACTGATCGAAAAAGGCAAGCTGCAACAGTTAAGCACCCAGCATCAGCAGGAAAAAGCAGGGCTACTGGCAACACAGGCTTCGGTAGATAAGGATTTGTTGTTGGCAAAAGCCAGAGCAGAAGAATTACAACAGCGACTTCAATTGCTCGAAACCCAACTTGAGGATGAACGTGTGAAACGCCATGAATCAGAAAAGCTGCTCGTATCGAAAGACAGTGACAACAAAAACCTGCTCGAAAAGATGGAGTCGGAACAAAAGCGTTTGCATGAGATGCAGGAACGATTGCGTGTTGAATTTGAAAATGTTGCCAACAAGATATTAAAACAACACACAATCGATTTTAGTCTGAACAGCCAAAAAGGTTTGCAGGATTTACTTAGTCCGCTGAAAGAAAAGTTACAGAGTTTTGAAAAAAAGGTAGAAGAGACTTACGAGAAAGGCCTTAAAGACCAGTCGGATTTACGTGCCGAGTTCAAAAAAATTTACGAGTTGAGTGTTACCTTGGACAAGGACGCCAAAGATTTGACAAAGGCCCTGCGCTCCGACAGTAAACGTCAGGGAAACTGGGGAGAGATAATACTCGAGCGGGTGCTTGAAAGGTCAGGTTTAACAAAAGACCAGGAGTATTATTTGCAGTTTACTGCCAAAAATGAAGAGGGGGCGACCCTTCGCCCTGATGTTGTGGTTCGGTTACCCGAAGACAAACATCTCGTTATCGACTCGAAAGTTTCTTTAACGGCTTACTCTGAATATATTTCCGCTGAGGACGAACCCCAGCGGCAGAAGAAGCTCAAGGAGCATCTCGATTCTGTTCGCCGGCATGTTAAAGAGCTGAGCGAGAAACGATATGATCAGCTGCTAGGCATTAACTCTCCCGACTTCGTGCTTATGTTTATGCCTGTAGAGCCGGCTTTTGCCTTGGCCGTACAGAACGATCCGGAATTGTTTAACACCGCTTGGCGCGATCGCGTGGTNATCGTTAGTCCGACCACCTTGCTTGCCACACTGCGCACAGTTTCTTCCATCTGGAAATATGAGAAACAAACACAAAATGCACTGGAGATTGCTGAACGCGGAGGGAAGTTATACGATAAGTTTGAAAGTTTTGTCACCGACCTTGAAAATATTGGACAGCATCTGGAGCGGGCCGATAAATCATACAGGGAAGCACACAAGAAGCTTACCTCGGGCAGTGGAAATATTTTGCGCCAAGTGGAACAATTGAAGAAAATGGGTGTTAGCACCAAAAAGAGTTTGCCTGAACATTTAATTGAAAGTATAGAAAACGAAGATGAGTAAATTTGAAGAAAACCAGCCATCAAATGATTTTATCTATGGTATTTGGCCCGTAAATGAGGCGGTAAAAGCCATGCGCGACATCGACAAGGTTTTGGTGCAGCATGGACTAAGAAATCCGGTGATCAGTGAAACCATTGCCGAACTAAAAAAGTTAGCTATACCATATCAGTTTGTCCCTGTCGAAAAACTTAACAGGGTAACGCGAAAAAATCATCAGGGCATCATTGCCTTTTTGTCGCCGGTTACTTTTAGCACCATCGAGCAAGAACTGCCCGGGATTTATGAATCGGGTGAAGATCCATTTGTGTTGATTCTGGACAAGATAACTGACGTAAGAAATTTTGGTGCCATACTTCGGACCGCTTCTTGTACCGGAGTAAATGCAGTCATTGTTCCTCAAAAGGGATCGGCTATGATTAATTCTGATACGGTAAAATCCTCGGCAGGTGCTATTTATACCTTGCCTATTTGCCGGAGCGAGAACTTAAAAGATACAATCGAATTTTTAAAGTCTGCTGGCTTACGCATTTTTGCTGCCACAGAGAAAGGGGATGAGCTTTATTTTGAGCAGCAACTTACCGGACCTTCTGCCATCATCATGGGATCGGAAGGAGANGGAATTAGCCCCGAATACCTAAAACGTGCCGATGTGTTGTTGAAGATTCCCATGGCAGGAAGTATTGCTTCATTAAACGTTTCGGTAGCCGCTGGAGTTCTCCTGTATGAGGTGTTCAGGCAACGAATGGGCAAATAAAAAACTCCGGTGAAGACCGGAGTTCCATATCTTTTTAAACGATTATTAAAAACGTTTTTCCTTGATTCTTGCTTTTTTACCACGCAACTCACGGAAGTAAAAGATCCGGGCTCTGCGAACTACGCCTACCTTGTTAACTTCTATAGAAGTAATGAAAGGAGAGGAGATGGGGAAAATTCTTTCCACACCAACGTTACCCGACATCTTGCGAATAGTGAAAGTGGCTGTATTTCCACTACCAACACGTTGCAAAACTACTCCCTGAAACTTTTGAAGACGTTCTTTTGTTCCTTCAATAATTTTATAAGTAACTGTAACGGTGTCGCCTGCCTTAAAAGCAGGGAATTCTTGCATCACTACAGTATCGTTGACCAGTTTAATTAATTCATTCTTGCTCATCTTCTTACACTTTTAGCATGGTACACTCAAAAAAGAGTGCAAATATACAGCTATTTATTTACTGACAATCAGAAACAGTAAAAAAAAATACTGATTTATTAAATGTTTGTTGTTGACAACTTTTTTGGTGTGTTTTGTGAGGTGTTAAAATCACGAAATCAATATTTTATATTTCATCTAGTAGTTCCGGACGTCTTTCTCGTGTTCGTTGCAATGCTTGGTTAAATTTCCATTCGGCTATCAGTTTTTCGTTACCGGAGAGCAGAACCTCTGGAATTGTCCATCCGTTGTAATCGCGCGGTCGTGTGTAAACAGGGGGCGATAGCAGGTTGTTTTGAAAGGAGTCGCTCAGGGCGGAAGTTTCATCGCTCAACACTCCCGGTATCAGTCGCACCAGGCTATCGACGATAACAGCAGCGGCGAGTTCTCCTCCCGATAGCACATAGTTTCCGATGCTGATTTCTAACGTGATCAGGTGTTCGCGGATGCGTTCATCGATGCCTTTATAATGTCCGCACAAGATGATCAGGTTCTCAAAACACGAAAGCCTGTTGGCGAGCGGTTGATCCAAAAGCTGTCCGTCAGGACTGGTGTAAATGATGGCATCGTAGTTTCTTTCCCCTGTCAGAGATGAAATGCATCTGAACACCGGATCAATCATCATCACCATCCCTGCTCCGCCGCTAAAGGGGTAATCATCCACGCGTTTATGCTTGTCGGTGGAGTAGTCTCTGAGCTGGTGCAGATGAATTTCGGTCAGCTTTTTGTCTTTTGCACGCTGTATAATCGACTGGTTGAAGGGGCCTTCAAACATTTCGGGAAACAAGGTGATGATGTCAATTCGCATGGATTGATTTTTATGGTTATTTTATCCAGATGGTTTTAATGTTGAGGAATTCTTTCAAACCGTAAGAGCCAAGTTCCCTGCCAAATCCTGACTCTTTGGTTCCTCCGAAAGGTAGTCGCGGGTCTGATTTGGTTATGCCATTGATAAAGACAGCGCCAGCCTCAACCTCAAGGGCCATTTTTTCAGCCAGGTCAAGGCGTTGTGTCCAGATGCTCGCTCCCAGACCCATTGGTGTATCGTTGGCAATTTTTACCGCTTCTTCAATACCGTCGGCCATGAGGATTACCGACACAGGGCCAAAGGTTTCCTCCTGGTAAACAGGCATGTCGGCTGTAACCCCGGTGAGCAGGGTAGGTTTATAAAACAGCGTGTTTTTCAATCGATACCCACCTGTGATCAATTTTGCTCCCATTTTTACAGAAGTGTTTACCTGTTGTTCGAGTTGAGTGACCAGATCTTCTCTGGCCATAGGACCCATGTCGGTTTCTGGCAGCATCGGATCGCCCAGCACCAATGACTCAAGAATGAGTTTCTGGGATTCTACGAAATCAGCGTAACTTTCTTTTTCCACAATAAAGCGTTTGGCTGAGATGCAGACCTGACCTGAATTGAGTGTTCTTGAGCAAACACCCGTCCGGCAGGCTTGATTCAGGTCGGCATCATTTAGCACGATGAAAGGATCACTTCCTCCAAGCTCCAAAACGCACTTTTTCAAGTATTTGCCCGACAAAGCCGCTACCGACTTACCGGCCCGGCTACTGCCCGTAATGGTTACACCACATATTGCCGGGTGTGCTATTACAGTCTCCGATTCAGGTACTTCTATCGGGAGGTGATTGAAAGTGTTTTTGGGAAAGCCGGCCTCGATAAACAACTTTTCGATGGTTTCGCCACAGCCAAAAACGTTTGGTGCATGCTTCAAAACCATTGTGTTTCCGGCCATCATGGTGGGGGCGGCAGCACGAAACACCTGCCAAAATGGAAAATTCCAGGGCATTATGGCAAAAACCGTGCCCATGGGCTGAAATGTCACAAAGCTTGAGCTGGCATCGCTGGTTATCAATTCCTTCTGAAGTATTTCAGCCGTTTTATTGGCGTAGTATTCGCAAACCCAGGCACATTTTTCTATCTCGGCTTTCGACTCAGTGATTACCTTTCCCATCTCACTCGTAATCAGCCTTGCCAAGGACTCCTGCCGAAATCGAAGTAAGTCGGCCATCCTCAAAAAGAGTTTTCCGCGTTCCTGATAACTCAACTTTTTCCAGTCGTGATAGGCCTGGTGGTTCAGGTTTAGTTTATCCCTCAGCTGTTGTCGGGTCAGCGGTGTGTAGTCTTGTATCTTTTGACCTGTATAGGGGTTTGTTGTGGTGATCATTTAACAGTTGTTGTGAATTTGGACAAAAGTACAGGTTTTTAGGAGATAATTTCTACTTTTACCACGGCAAATTGGGGGCGTGTACTGATGGTGCTCTCAATGAAAATTTGTTTAAAATGGCGATGTTCATGAAAAGACTTTTACACGTTTGTCTCCTCGTTTATGGTATAGTGTTGTTTACACCGCACCTGATGGCTCAAAATCAAACCCTGTTGCCTCTTGAAGTTTTGAAGGCCTACAAAAGTGGTACCCGATCAGCATCCGGGCTACCAGGGTACAATTATTGGCAAAACAGCGCCAATTATGACATTGAGGTTAGCGTAGATGTGGCCAACAGCCGGATTTCCGGAAGCGAATTGATCACCTATTATAATAACAGTCCTGATACGTTAAACAAGCTGGTTTTTCGTCTTTATCCTGATCTGTTTAAGAAAGGGAATGCCCGTTCCTGGTCGATTGGAGATGCTGACCTGACCGATGGTACTCTGATTGAAAAAGTAGTAGTAAACAAGGTTGAGGTCAACCTGAAAGGACAAAATGTCAACAGGTCGACTACGAACATGCACCTCAGGCTTGAAAAGGCTGTTTTGCCTTTAGACAGCGTGATTATTCAAATCGACTGGTCGTTTAACGTTCCTGCCAACCGACAGGTACGCATGGGTAAATACGGTGAGAACATTCTGTTTGCGGGCTATTGGTATCCACAGATTGCTGTTTATGACGATATTGATGGTTGGGATGAAGTGGAGTATTTGGGCACGGTTGAATTTTACAACGACATCAACAACTACAATGTAAAGATTACCGTTCCAGATGACTACAAAGTGTGGGCAACTGGTGCACTTCAAAACGCAGAGACAATTTACAATACAAGTATAATATCGCGGTTAGAAGAAGCACAAAAGACTGGCGAAATGGTGTATTTTTTTACTGCTCATGATTGCCGGAACGATCGGGTGCTTAACTCCCGAAATAGCAATGCGTGGCACTTTCTCGCAAACCATGTACCTGATTTTACTTTCGGTCTGGCCAAAGAGGTGAATTGGCAAGGAAGTTTTGTTACTGTCGATAGTCTTTCGGGTCGTCAAGTGCTTGTGGATGCCGTGTTCCCCGACTCCTCAGTTACCTTTCAGCATACAGCTGAATGGGCTGCTGTTTCAGTCCGACTTATGTCGCTCGACTTCCCCGGTATTCCTTTTCCGTACAAGCACATGACCACTTTCAGCAATGGCAGACATACCGGAGGGATGGAATCGCCCATGATGGCTTTAAATGGTGATCCATTAAACGAAGCCCAGGCTATTGGACTTGTTTACCACGAAATCAGCCACACCTATTTTCCATTTTTTATGGGAGCCAACGAGAGAAAATATGCCTGGATGGATGAAGGATGGGCGGCTTATACCACCAACGAAATAATGCAAGAGCTCGATCCGGAATACCATTATTTTGAACGTCTGGTGGCGGCATTTGAAGGGATCAATGGCCGTGAGCGTGAAGTGCCTTTGATGTATCTGAGTTATCAAATAACTGACTACCGCAGTTATCGGGTACACGCCTACAACCGGTCGGCCATGGCGCTGGCGTTTCTGCGCGATGCCCTGGGTGACGAGCTTTTTAAACTTGCTTTTCAACAGTATATAATCGATTGGAATGGTCTTCATCCCATACCTTACGACTTTTTTAACTCCTTTATCCAGACAACAGGTCAGGATTTGTGGTGGTATTTCCAACCTTGGTATTTCGAGCGGGCACAGGCTGATCTGGGAATAAAAAAAGTTACGCTCGACAATAAAATTGTGATCGAAAATGTGGGAGGTTTACCACTTCCTGTTGATTTAACCGTGTTTTTTGCCGATGGAACCCAGGAAAAATTATACCAACACACAGGTGTTTGGGCCATGGAGCGAAAGGCTGTTGTGGTGCAATTTGATCCTACACGAAAAATCGAGATGGTTGAGCTTGGCTCACTACAGATTCCGGATATTAACAAGGAGAATAACATAATGGTTATTACTGATCCCGAATAAAAAGTCTGACTTATGCGATTAAAGCCATAACTCTCTCCATAAGGATGCAACCAGTTGGCCTTGTTATGTGTCAAAAAAAAAGCTAATAAACTAGAATTTAATATGAAACTAAAAAACTTTATCCTCTACGTCCTGGTTTTTACCACCACGTTACTTGCAGCTCAGGTAGCTCCATCCAAATACTACATTCAGTTTACTGATAAGAATGATTCACCTTATTCAATAAACCAACCTGAAGCGTTTCTTTCGCAGCGGGCCATCGACAGAAGATCGAAGTACGACATACCCGTTGCGGAGGAAGATTTACCTGTAAACCCCGATTATTTGGCGGGAGTTGCGGCTACAGGTGCAGTAATACTCAACCCGACCAAGTGGATGAACGGGGTGACGATTTTCACTGAAGACCAATCTGTTCTGGACGCTATTATGGCCTTGCCTTATGTTGAAAATATGGTGAAACTTGCCGACTACCCAAAGTCTGCTGAGCCAAAAGATTTCTTTAAAAACGAATCACTAACACCTGTCAATCAATCTGCAGAAATGAAAAGTGGCTGGTTGTTCGGGCTGGATTACGGCTTGGCAGGGCCTCAGATCGCCCAGATTAACGGAGCCATTTTGCACGATCGTGGGTATAAAGGAGAAGGGATGCTTGTGGCTGTCCTCGACGGGGGCTTTTCGGGTACTGATGTGCACCCTTTCTTCGATAGTTTACGAATGAACAACAGGATCATAGCCACCAAAGACTTTGTTAACAAAGGAGGTAGTGTGTATACGGATAGCGGTCACGGCAATTCTGTGTTGTCGACAATGGCCGCCTTTTCTCCGGGCGAAATGATTGGCACTGCGCCAAGAGCAAGCTATTTGTTGTTGCGCCCTGAAGATGTAAACTCAGAAAATATCATCGAAGAGTACAATTGGGTTTCGGCAGCTGAATATGCCGACAGTGCCGGAGCTGACGTGATCAACAGCTCGTTGGGTTACATCGATTTCGATAATCCTGCTTTTGATCATACCTACGAAAACATGGACGGCATATCCAACGTGTGTACGCGGGGAGCTGACAAAGCAGTGTCGAAAGGGCTGATGGTGGTGAATAGTGCAGGAAACTCGGGAGGAAATTCTTCTTTTCCTTACATAGGCGCTCCGGCCGATGGCTTCGATGTGTTTTCTATTGGTGCAGTTGATCCAAATGGATACAGGGCTTCATTTAGTTCTATAGGTCCTACTTATGATGGGCGCATCAAACCCGTGATTGCAGCAACTGGACAAAGCACTTTTGTGGCTTACGGTGGCAGCGATGCTGGATATGGGAACGGTACCTCGTTTTCATCTCCCATTATAGCAGGTATGACGGCATGCCTGATGCAGGGATTTCCTGAAATGAGTGCCCTTGACATCATGGAGGCTTTAAAGGAAAGTGGCAGTCAGCATAGTGCTCCTGATAATCTTTTGGGCTGGGGTATTCCCGATTACGGAATAGCCAGCGACGTGCTTACAACCATCAGGGATAACAGAAATATTAAGAAACCTGTGGTAGCTATATATCCCAATCCTACCAGCCAGGGACTGACACTTGACCTAACCCTCGACACGGCCGAACTGGTTCGGGTTGAGTTGGTCAGTAATTCAGGGGCGTTGCTCTTTAAAAGAGAGTACAACCTGTCGAATAACGACCATATCATCCAGATAGACCATGCTGTTATAAGCTTGATGTCAGGAGTATATTATGTTCGTGTAACTACCTCTGAATATACAGAAGTGGTTAAATTTGTGAAGCAATAATCGTTATTGATGCAGTAGATAATGTTGCCGGTTATTAACAATGAGCAGGTTTTTTTCAACAAAGCAGTGGCTTTAAAGTAGGGGTAACAGATAATTATTAACTTTGGGCTGTATAAAACAGTAAAGTATTAATCAAACAACTATTTATTTGAACGGAATGGAAGAATCAGAGAAACAGGATAGAAGGGTCGATTTTTATTCAAAATCGGTGAGGGCAGGGAAAAGAACTTATTTTTTCGATGTTAAATCCACACGGTCAAACGAGCTGTTTATCACCATAACTGAGAGCAAACGACGTTTTAATGAGTCGGATGGCCATTTCACCTACGAGAAGCACAAGATTTTTCTCTATGGTGAAGATTTTGATAAATTTAGAGAAGGATTAGAAGCTGCCATTGGTTTTGTAGAAGGCAATGAACCACCTTTCTCCGAAGAAGAGGAAGCTGATATATCTACACATGAATCGCTTGATGTCTCTTTTGAAGATCTGGGTGCTGAAGATGATAACTAGTAGATAATCAGTATTGACTTCTTGTTCGTTGTTAAGCAATTTAGCCGTTAGGATGGCTTTTGTCGCCCCCAACTTCAACATCTGGTAAGGATTTTTAATTATTAAACGTGTTGATAAGTTCACGCGAATATAACGATGGTTTTAATTCAATGATGTATTTTTGTGACAACATGAATTTTTACAAACGGGGATAAAAATGGGAAAAACGATTGCTGTAACCAATCAAAAAGGGGGGGTGGGGAAAACCACAACTTCGATAAACCTCGCTGCGAGTTTGGCAGTACTTGAATACCGAACCTTAATAGTAGACGCAGATCCTCAGGCTAACGCTACCTCAGGTATTGGATTTGATCCCAAGCAAATTCAGGCCAGCATATATGAGTGCATTATCGATGATTTGGATGTTAATCAGGTGATTTTACCCACTAAAACACCAAATCTGGATCTGCTACCGGCTCATATTGATCTGGTAGGTGCTGAAATAGAGCTTATCAACATGCCCAACAGGGAAATCATGATGAAACAGGTATTAGACAAAGTAAAAGACAAATATCAGTTTATTATTATAGATTGTTCTCCCTCCTTAGGGCTGATTACTGTAAATGCTCTTGCTGCAGCCGACTCTGTAATTGTGCCTGTGCAATGTGAGTATTTTGCCCTTGAAGGTTTGGGTAAGTTATTAAATACAATCAAAATTGTACAAACACGCATAAACCAAAATCTGGATATTGAGGGGATTCTTTTAACGATGTTCGACAGTCGTCTGAGGCTTTCGAAACAAGTGGTAGATGAGGTTAAAACACATTTTCAGCAAATGGTTTTTAAAACCATCATCAACCGCAATACCAAATTAGGTGAAGCGCCTAGTTTTGGAGATTCAATTATTATGTATGATGCTGAAAGTACCGGTGCTATCAACTATCTTAATCTGGCCAGAGAGATACTGCAAAAGAACAACATGACGGCTATGAATAGTGCCGATAAAATAATCGAGTAAATATGAGTAGTACAAAGGGAAAGCGTAGCGCTTTGGGTAGAGGACTCGAATCAATTCTGCAAAGTCCTGAAACAGACATCACTTCGGGTGATATTTCGGGGAATTACGTGGCAGGCGCTATTGCTGAAATTGAATTATTAAAAATTGAAACCAATCCATTCCAACCTCGTTCCGATTTTGATGGGATGATGCTCAGGGAGCTGGCTGACTCTATCAAATCTCAGGGAATTATTCAGCCGATTACCGTGCGAAAGCTGGGATTCGATAAATATCAGCTCATCGCGGGAGAGCGCCGGTTTCGGGCTTCTCAACTAGCTGGTCTGGAACGTGTTCCTGCATTTATTCGTGTGGCCAACGATGAGCAGATGCTCGAACTGGCTTTGATAGAAAATATTCATCGTCAGGAACTTAACGCCATTGAAATAGCGATCAGTTATCAACGACTTATCGAGGAATGTCAGCTTACTCAGGAAAAGCTCAGCGAACGTATCGGAAAAAACAGATCTTCGATTGCCAACACCCTCCGACTGCTTAAACTGCCTCCGACAGTGCAGGTGGCTTTACGCGATGGGTTTATAACCACCGGCCATGCCCGTGCCCTGATTACCGTGGAAAGTGAGGAACAGCAGGAAGCACTCCTAAAAACCATCATTGCGAAAGGGCTAAACGTGCGACAGGTGGAGGAGTTGGTGCGCACAATGGATAAAAAACCCACCCAAAAGGTTCGTGTTGAAACTGCCTCGATGCCCGAGAAATTTTTGGAGACTCCAGCCGTGTTGAGCGAAAAACTCGGTGCGAAGGTTAGCCTGAAACGAAACAATAAGGGACAGGGATCTATCGTTATAAGCTTTAAAAATGATCAAGAACTTGAACGCATCATCGGAGCGCTCAGGGATTAAACTAAAAACGACGGTCCTGAAGATTAACTCTAAAATATCATGGTTGATAGTTCTCGCTTTTCTGACGATTTCATCAACTTTTGGCCAGGATTTAGATAAAATTGAAAAAGAAAATCTCCCTCAACCCCGACTGCACTCTCCAAAAAAAGCTACACTCTACTCCCTTGTCCCGGGTTTGGGTCAGATTTACAATAAAAAATACTGGAAATTGCCCATTGTGTATGCCGGCTTTGGTGTAACCGGGTATTTTGCCATTACTAATGGACAGGAATATAGCAAGTACAATGAAGCGTACAAGTGCGCCATCACTCTGGGGGATGAATGCACCAATGANCTGGCACTCAAGTATGATTCTGATGATTTAAAGACTATCCGCGACTATTACCGACGAAATATGGAGCTGTCCTATATCATCATGGGCGTGTGGTATGTGCTGCAAATGCTCGATGCCACTGTTGATGCTCATTTGTACTATTGGGAGGTGGATGATAATTTGTCCGTTAGGGTTGATCCCATGATTCAGCCTGTAAGCATAACACCACAGGGGAGCAATTACCAGCATACGATCGCGCCAAACGGCCTGAGAATTACAGTAAGTTTTTAACCCCATTGTGTCCATCCACGGCTTGTAAATTGACTTTTAATATACTATACCATGAAAATAATCCTTTCCGGCTACGGCAGAATGGGCAAAGAAGTTGAACAAATAGCCAACGATCGCGGACATCAGGTAGTGGCGCGAATCAATACGGCTGAGGAATGGACCGCATTGCAATATCCAAAAAATGAACAACTTGTAGTAATTGATTTTAGCCAGACGGATGCTGTGTTGGAGGTTTACAGGTATTGCTTCGACAATAAACTGCCTGTGGTTTCGGGCACAACAGGCTGGCTTATTCATTGGAATGAAGTGATTGAGGAATGTCGGGTCAAGGAGGGTACTTTCTTTTATGCTTCTAACTTTAGTCTGGGAGTAAATATTTTCTTTTACATGAATCAGCGTTTGGCTCAGATCATGTCAAAAGTTTCGGGTTATGTTCCGTCAGTTAGCGAAACACATCATAAGCACAAAATCGATGCTCCAAGTGGAACGGCCATAACTATAGCCAATCAGATTATCAAGGAGATGCCTGGTTTGGATAGTTGGAGTTTGGATAAGAAAACCGAGGCTTCAGTTCTGGAGGTAAACAGTTTTCGTCAGGGAGAAGTTCCGGGTACGCATGTGGTGAAATACGAGTCAAATGAAGACGTCATTTTGCTTGAACATCAGGCTAAAAGTCGCCGTGGATTCGCAGTTGGCGCAGTATTGGCGGCTGAATTTGTGGTCGGTCGCAAGGGGCACTTCTCCATGCAGGATATGGTTGGTGAAATTATTACCTAGACAAACCGGCTAAATTTTCTTCACGACAAGTTGCGCATTGGTATAACCCGTTACAACAACCTCGCTATTCTTCTCAATCATGCCTGTACGTGCGGTGGCATCAAACAATTCGTTATCGACAATAATTTTACCCGCAGGTCTTAAGTCAGTGTAGGCGGTTGCGTTTCTTCCTATCATATTCTGATATTCTTTTGAGGCAGAGGTATATCCTTCACCCGCCTGCTGGGTTTTTGTCAGGGCCAGATTTCCAAACGCATGACTGGTGAAGAGCTTCTTGCTGAGGTAAATGCTTCCGGCTATGGCCAGAAAAAAGGCGATAATTACAATGGAAAGTGCTTTTGTGATTTGAGAAAGGTTAACCGTGATGTTGTCTGTTTCGATATTGGAAACCATGCTCAGGGTAAGACCTGTAATCATGAGGACAAGCCCAAGCACACCGGCCACACCGAAACCGGGGATCGCAAATATTTCAATAGCAATGAGAATGACTCCGATAATAAAAATGATGATTTCCCAATTGGCGGCCAGACCTTCCAAATACAGTGGTGCAAAATAGAGTACGGCGGCAACGACAGCAGCGGCAAGGGGAAAACCAATTCCGGGAGTTTGTAATTCAAAATAAATACCGCCAATAATCAACATGATTAGTATGCCGCTGACAAACGGATTGATCAGCCAACCTATTACGGTGTCTGTTGCCGAGAGTTCGTGTTTTACCAAGGTGTAATCATCTAATCCGGCATGTTCTAACAATTCAGGAATCCCTTCTACCTGACCTTCGCAATAGTTGTGCCTGATGGCCTCACTCACCGTAAAAGTTAGTACTTGTCCGGAGTCGCTGATGCCAGGAACAGATACTTTTGGGTCGACCATAGCCTGAGCGATATCCGGATTTCTATTTTTAGCCTCTGCTGTAGCACGCATCATCGAGCGCATGTAGCTCTGGTATTTATCCGGCATCTGTTCTCCGGTTTGATTCACAACTGTTGCGGCACCAATGCTCGACCCGGGAGCCATGAAGATACTATCGCAGGCAATGCTGATAAGCGCTCCGGCAGAAGCTGCGTTTTTATCGATGAATACGTAAACGGGAATATTTGTAGTCAGGATTTTTGTTCTTATCGAATCTGCATCATCAAGCGTGCCCCCGTAGGTGTTCATGTGAATGATAATCAGGTCGGCATTTAGCTTCTCCGCTTCGTTTATCGCGTTTTTCGTGGTTCGCCAAACCGGAGGTGCTATCATTTCTTTGATGTCGAAAGTGTAGACTAGTGTTGAACTGCTATCTGAGGAGGCAAGCGAGGTAACTGATCCTGAAAGCAGGAAGGCCAACAAGACACTTAATCTGACAAGTATATTTTTCATGATTCTTCTTTTATGGGGCGTTTTTTATGTATGCTTTTATAGCGTTTCCGGAGGGCCTGTCGATGCCAATACTTACCCCAAACGATGTTTGTCCATAGCCTTTCGTGCAGGTAATACAACAAAAGCTTTGCAACCATTTCGATGCTGGTGATAACAGTGGCCGTTTCAAAGATTTCAGAGTAGGTTTTTTCGGTATACCTTCTGAATATCACAAAGCTGATGATAAAGGTAGCTCCGGAGGCAACCAGTCGCCAGCTCAGCGATTTAAGGATGCTCCGGGTCGGACTGTCTTTTTCTTGTGGTGGTAGCTGACGCGCGTTTCTCATAGTCAATACAAAGAATTTTTCTACAATATTAAAGAATTTTGTTTTATCGGCTAATCTGGGTTGCCGATGAAATATTTTTTAAGCTTTTCGTGGAAAGTATAATGGGTATGCGTATTTGAGGCTATGATTTGAAAGCCGAAAATAAAATCATTACCAAGCTTAAAATCAGTGACTTTGCCGCCTGCTTCCTCCACAATAAGAACGCCGGCAGCCACATCCCACGGGTGCAGGCCATACTCGTAAAAAAGCTCGAAACGACCACAAGCCACATAGGCCAGGTCTACAGCCGCACTTCCCAAACGCCTCACCCCACGTGTTGATTGCATTAAGTCGCCAAGAAGTTCGAGGTAGGCGGGGAGCATGCGGTAGTCGTAGTATGGAAATCCGGTGGCAATAAGAGATTGATTGAGGTCGGCGGCAGGAGAAACGTGAACAGGTTGTCCGTTGAGCCATGCTCCGCCTGATTTCCAGGCATAGAAGCACTCATCGAGGTTTATTTCGTAAACTACACCAACGAGGAGTTCGTTACCCTTGATCAGAGCAACTGATATGGAATACACCGGGATACCGTGAATAAAATTGGTTGTGCCGTCCAATGGGTCGATTATCCAGTTAAAAACATCGCCCCGTGGTAAGTCGCTTTTCTCCTCCGCAATAAATCCAGCACCTTTTACCAATCCGGTGAGCGATTTCACAATCATGTTTTCTGATTCTTTATCCACATAAGTTACCAGGTTATGTACACCTTTCTCCTCAATATCTGTTGCCGACAACCTATTGGCCTGACTTCGGATAAATGCACCTGCCTGCTGGCAGATGGCCACCACCTCGCGTGCTATGTTTTCCAGGTTCATACGCGTTTTTTATTTTGATGGATCAGAAGGACAACAGCCAGAACCAGTCCCCCAAGAAAAATAAGGGTTGAAATTACCTCAGCCTGAGTTACCTCCAATCCCCACAGGTCAAACACATTATTTACCCTTATTTTCTCGATCAGGAAGCGTTCCATCCCGTTAAACATCAGATAGATGGCAAATAAAAGGCCGGCGATTTTCATTTTTTTTCGGATAAACCAAAGGAAAAGAAAAATGATCACGCTCATCGTAGTTTCGTAAATGGGCGTTGGGAAAACAGGTTCAGCCAGTTTGAAACAATGAGGCCCGCTACAACCTTCGATGGGGATGCCCCTGTTGAGGATATTGTGTGGGTAATCGTAGGCCCATATCCAATCAGGTAAGAAGGCTATCCATTCGGGCATGGGAGCGGTGTTAACGATGCCCCAATCGCCGTCGCCTGAAACCTGACAACCAATACGTCCGATGCCATATGCCAAAATAAGAGACGGAGCGATGGCGTCGGCCATTCTTTTCCAAGGAATACCGTTTTTTTGTGCGTAAACCCCAACGGCTACGGCAGCTACAATGAGACCACCGTAAAAGGTAAGTCCGCTGAAACTGAGCATTGATCCAATAGGATCGTTCATAAAATCATCCCAGTTTTCAAGTTGATGGAATATTTTTGCTCCAATGATACCAAAAATTACCGCGATGAAGACGATCATCCAGGTTTGGTCAGCGGCGTGTACAACAATTTCTTTTTCAATAGGATGCGGTAGTGATTTTTGCTTTTTAAGGTAGAACTGGAGCAAGGTTAGCACCCCTGCTACAATTAATCCTCNGGTAAGTGATCCTGCAGAGGAAAAAAGGTAATCCTGTGGGTTTTTTTGAAAAACTGCGTAATCGAAAAATAATCCGGTCAGTTTAAATCCGATTAAAAGACTGATTAAAAATATCGACAACAACTCTGTAATGCCAGCTTTTTTGCCCGTAATAACTTTTCGTCTGGTGGAGTGAGCAAACCCGCTCAACTCCAAACGATGAAGCTCTTTGTGCAGGAAAAAAGCCCCGGCCAGAAAGGCACTGGCCAGAAAAAAGCCATAACTTTGGATGGGTAAATCGAGGTGAGTGCCGAACATGTCGTTGATAAAATCACTGATTCGCGGATACATAGCTAATTGTTTTCAAAGGATACAAAGATAGTTTTTCTACCCGTAAATCAGCCCTGTTAACAATGATTTAATGTGCCATAGCCTATTTAGACGTTGTCAGAAGATTCTGATGGCGTTTTCGAAAACTGTTGGAGCAGTATCCCGGCAATAATAACCGATAATCCCACGATGGTTGAAAAATGAATGGGCTCACCGACAAAAATCCAAATAAAGAAAAGTCCTAGAAAAGGCGACAGGTAAATCAGGTTGCTTACCTTGGCTGTGTTTTCAGAAAACTGTAGCGCCTTTAACCAAATAACGAAGGTGAAACTCATCTCGAATATGCCAATATACACACACCCGACCCATCCCCATATATTTTGTGGAATGGTTATTCCATCAGTGAACGCCATGTAAATCAATAGGTAGATAATGCCAAAAAAGAGATTTAGTGTGATTTTGCCGGTCTCCTCGCGGGGATCTTTCATGTTCAGTATCCAATAAATTGCCCAGATAAAAGCACTTCCCGAAGCAAGGATAACACCTAGCGGTTGATCGATTGTAAAAACACTTAAGGCTCCTTTGGTGCTTATTATAATGACCCCGATAAAGCTGATAAGTAAAGCCAGGTAGCTAACCAGATGAATTTTCTGACGGAGGAAAATGCCTGAAAGCATTACCAGTACCAATGGCCAGAGGTAATTGAGGGTGCCGGCCAATTGAGCTTCGAGTAGCTGATAGGCCTTAAAAAGTATGAGATAATACAAGAAGGGATTGAAAAAACCCATGATGGCTGATCTCAGAAGTTCCCCCTTGCTTACTAAACGGATTTTCAATGGGGAATGCCCGGATTGGTTGATGACAAGCAAAACGACGAACCCAAATATACTCGACCAGAACAGCATGGAATCGAAGGTGATAGCATTTAAAGTCAGTTTGAAGGCAGAGCTCATACTCGACCAGAATAATACTGTAAGTAGTGCAAACAGATAGGCCTTCTTTTGGTTTTTTAAATGCATAATAGCGTTGTTAATGAATTGAGAATGTAGCCCAATGTGGCAAATGAGTAACGTCGATGTCAAACACCCATGCTCCCCAGAAATAGGTTGATAATGTTACGATTATTATCCCGATAAGGTTTAGCAACAAGCCAGTTCCGGCCATTTGTGCTACCGTAATCTGATTTGATCCGAACACTATAGCGTTGGGAGGTGTGGCAACGGGAAGCATAAAAGCCATTGAGGCGCTCATTGTAGCTGGCAACATAAGTAAGAGTGGGTTTATCTCCATCGAAACGGCGAGCCCTGCCAATATGGGTAGGGCCATCTCTGTGGTGGCGGTGTTAGAGGTGAGTTCAGTTAAAAAGGTCATGCTGAAAGCAATAATGGCAATGATAAGCAGAATGGGCATGCCGTGCGTTTCGCTCATCAATTCACCTATCCAGAGCGATAACCCCGAGGATTTGAATGCTCCTGCTAAGGCAAAGCCACCGCCAAAAAGTAACACGATATTCCAGGGCAATCCGGAAGCGGTTTCCCAATCCATGAGACGTTTTCCCTTGATTTCTGATGAGGGAATGAGGAATAACAATACGGCGATAGCAATGGCTACCGTGCCATCGTTCAGGTAATCGGGATAGGGGAGAAGGTTGCTCCACCCGGGAATTGTAAACGAACCAAATCCTAGGTTGGCACGTGTCAACCACAACAAGGCCAACGATGTAAACAAAACAAGGATGATCTTTTCTTCCTGTGTTTTTTTGCCTAACCTCTTGTATTCCGACCGGATGGCCTGGTTGGCCTGCAACGTGTCGAAACCCTTTGGTTGGTAGAGGTTCGTCAACAAAAGCCAGATGAAACCCAACATGATCAGGCTTACAGGCAGTGCAAACAAGAACCAACTACCAAAACTGATTTCAGGAGCTGTGGGGAACATGATCTGGAGTATACGGGCGAAACTCAGGTTGGGTGGTGTGCCTACCAATGTGGCAATTCCGCCTACTGAGGCACTGTAGGCTACTGCAAGCAACAGCCCAACACTATAGCGTTTAAGGGTGGTTGTGTCCAGAAAATCGGCAAGTTTTTTTGTCACCGACATAACAATTGGAACCATCATCATGGCGGTGGCTGTGTTTGAAATCCACATCGATAAAAAGGCCGTGGACAGCATAAAACCCAATAGCACTTGTTTCGGACTCGATCCTGTCGCCATCATTATTTTTAAGGCAATTCTTCGGTGTAACTCCCATTTTTGCATGGCCAAAGCCATAATAAAACCGCCAATAAAGAGGAAAATTACATGATTGAAATAGGCTGAGGAAACAGCTTTTCCGTCCATCACGCCAAATACAGGAAACAACACCACAGGCAACAAGGCTGTTATAGCCAACGGAATAATTTCTGTAATCCACCAACCGGCCATTAACACGGCTATAGCTAAAGTGTAGGAAATTTCCGGCTTTCCCGGTGCGAGGTCGGCAAAAAAGGCAAGGTAAAGACTTGCTACAGGGATTAGCCCAAATCCGATTATGCGCTTCATCATAAAGCTAAATTATTTCTTTTTTCGATTCAAATGAAATTACTTTATTGTTAAAAAAATCACACTAGAATATTCCTGTGTTGTAAAAAGCTTTATTTTTGCATTCTGTTTTTACTAAAAAATAATGAATATGAGGAAGTTAGCGGTTGTTGCTTTTGGTGGGAATGCCTTGTTACGGGCAGGTCAAAAGGGTACTATTTCGGAGCAGGAGCAGAATGCAAGTGATGCAAGCAAAAATCTGGTAAAGCTTATCAAACGCGATTATGACATCGTACTTACCCACGGCAATGGACCGCAGGTGGGAAATATATTGTTGGCTAACACAGCCGGAAATAAACTGTATGGTGTTCCGGATATGCCGCTGGATATCAGTGTGGCTTATTCTCAGGGGTTTATAGGTTATATCCTGGAGCAGCAACTCCGCAATGTGTTGATGAAGGAGGACCTGGAGTCTGATATCATTTCCATCATTACGCAAGTGTTGGTGAATAAAGATGACCCTGCGTTTCGAAATCCTACCAAACCTATTGGACCATACTACAATAAAGAGGAAGTGGAAAAATTGAAAGCGGAATCTAATGCCGTGTACAAAGAAGACGCAGCAGGCCGCGGATGGCGCAAAGTGGTGGCCTCGCCGAAACCACTGGTGATCTTTAACCGGAAAACTATTGAACAGATTGCACGCAGTGGTCATATAGTTATTGCTGTCGGCGGTGGTGGAATACCTTGTTATTATAAAGAAGAAAACCTGCTCGAAGGTATTGATGCCGTGATTGACAAAGACTTGGCCTCTTCGTTGCTGGCTTCTCAAATACGTGCCGACAAGTTTTTCATATTGACGGATGTGCCTAAGGTTTGTTTGAATTTTAATACGCCACAACAGACTTCTCTTGATAGGATAAATATTGCTGATGCCAAGCGCTATCTTGCTGAGGGACAGTTTGGCGAGGGCAGCATGGGGCCAAAGATTAAGGCAGCCATACAATTTGTTGAACGTAGTGGAAAAGATGCCATCATAACAGAAACCTCTTTGCTGGGCATTGATAACGGGGGAACTCGAGTAACAATGGTATAGTAAAACCAAAGGATACCTAAAGAGGTTGTCTTTCATGGGCAGCCTCTTTGTTTTTTTGGGAACAATATTTCGCTACGAATCAGGTTTTTTAACTGAAATCAAGTTTTGTATGTATTTCTTTAAGCTCTTATATCAGATAGTCAATAAAATAAGATATAATTTTAACCTTTTTGCTTCTTCGTAGCTTCTTTGTGGTTTGAGACATAGCTAATAAATTGTTACACGGAGCTGCACGAAGAAGTCGCAGAGGTTCACATAGAAAATTTCCGAATAGGAATGGGATATCTAATTAAAAGTATTTCAATGCAGATTACGTTTGATAATTATTTAATTATCTGATTTTCACCAATTAGGTTTAACTGTGAAACCTTAATAACTGAATTTTGTCTCAAACACTCTGATTTCATTAAAATACTTCACCTGTAAGGTATACGCAATGATGAATGGCTTATTGCGGTTTTTTTTCTTAGGTTTTATTTTTTAGTACCTTTTATTTCTTGTTGGTTTCTTCTTCGCTTTGTCGCATTTTAACGTAGAATGCTACTTTTTCTAGCGTGGTAATCATGTCGTACTCTTCAAGGTACACATAGTCAGGAACATCGATGGGTTTTGGAGTGTAATTGAGCAGACCTTTGATACCGGCAGCTACCAATTCGTTGGCCGTTTGACTGGCATTTTGAGCAGGGACGGTGATAATTCCAATTTCTATGTTTTCTCTTTCAATAATTTCCTTCATCCTTTCTGCCGGATAACATGGAACACCATTCATGGTATTACCAATTTTATCCGGGTTGGTATCAAATCCAGCAACTATCTCAAGCTTATGACGCTTGCCGCTGAAGTAATTGATGAGCGCCCTGCCCAGATTTCCCATACCTACAATGGCTACCTTAATCCCTTCATCACTGTCGATGATATTCCCTATCAGGTCGATAAGTTCCCGAATATTATACCCTTTTCGCAAGGTTCCGGAATATCCGATTAACATTAAATCGCGCCTAACCTGAACAGGTGTAATATGTTGGATAGTAGCTATTTCATGCGAAAAAATATGATTTTTCCCCCTGCTTAAACAAAGTAACAAAGCACGACGGTACTGGCTTAGTCTGGCAATGGTTTTGTGGGGCAAATGATTAAATGAATCCTTCTCTTCCATTAATTTTATTTGTTAAATAAATAACAAGGCAAATGTAAGTCTGATGATTGTTTTTTGCAAGTATTTGTTAAAAAAATAACATTGTTATTTATTAGCTCCTTATCGAACAGAAGAATTCGGCAATTTTTGCAATATTAAAACGTTTTCGTAGTCTAAACCGCGAACTTTTGGCTGGTTCATTATTGCTTTAAAGTGCTCCTGCTATAGTCCAGGTTAAGAAAGCCAAATAGCCTAAAACGAGAAATCCTCCTTCGATGCGGGAAATGGTTTTAGATGTTTTCCCGGTATAGATAAGCAGGGTGATAAGCAATCCGGAGAGCAATAGGATAAATAGTTCAGTGTTGTACGTCGACTCGTATGGAATGGGATGAATAAGGGCGCTTACTCCCAACACCATAAAAACATTGAAGATATTACTGCCCAGTACATTTCCAAGAGCAATATCCGTGTTCTTTTTAAGGGCAGCTACGATGCTTGTAACCAGCTCGGGAAGCGAGGTAGCAATGGCTACAACCGTCATGCCCAGCATTGAGTCGGATATGCCCAGGCGCGAGCCAATAATGGTAGCACTTCCAACAATCCAGCGCCCGCCAAAATACAGCCCTGCAACTCCTCCGAGGATAAACAGGATCAATTTTGGCCACGACAATTGCTTGTTTGCTGTATCAACTTCTTGTTCAATTTCTTCGGATGATGACTTGGCGAATATCAAATAGAGCACATACGCCACGAAAACCAGCAGGATTCCCCCATCAAACCTTTGCAGGACATTTGGAGCATTAAAGAACCAGTGGTCGTTGGCCAGCATTATCAAGACCAAGATGGCCAGAAGGTTTATCCAAACATCTCTTCTGTAAACACTTTTGCCAGCCCTTATGGGATATATCATGGCTGCGATTCCGGCTATGAGCATGGTGTTCATCAGGTTGCTCCCCACCACATTACTTATGGCGAGCTCAGTGTTGCCGGCCACACTGGCAAACACGTTGATGATTAACTCAGGCAGGGAAGTGCCAATGGCAACAACGGTCAGGCCGATAATCAATTGCGACAGTCCCAACTTAACGCCAGCAGCACTTGCTCCATCTACAAGGTATTTTGCGCCACCAATCAGGATGATAAAACCGACAAAAAATAAGAAAAACTCCATAGCTGTTAACTGTAATTTCTTGCTCCAAAAATACCTGTTCCAATCCTGATCATCGTGCTGCCCTTTTCGAGGGCAATTTTGTAATCGTCCGACATACCCATCGATATTTCACAAAAGGAGGGTTGTTCCATGAAAACGGTGTTTTTCAATTGTGCAAAAATTTGATGTAATTGTTCAAATTCGCGTGAAATCTGGTGCTCATCTTCTGTTAGCGTAGCCATGCCCATTACGCCTGTAATGCTCACGTTGGTGAGATTTTTGAACTCTTTATCGGAAAGCATGTCGGTTGCTTCTTCCATGTTGAGACCAAATTTTGTGTCTTCTTCTGCAATATGAAATTGAAGCAGACAGTCGATCACGCGGTTGTTGATATGTGCTTGTTTGTTAATCTCTTTAAGGAGCCGGAGGCTGTCGACAGCATGAATCAGCTTTACGAAGGGAGCGATTAGTTTTACCTTATTGGTTTGGAGATGTCCGATAAAATGCCATTGAATATCTGATGGCAGCCGACCATATTTATCTGCCATATCCTGTGCCTTATTCTCTCCAAAAACACGCTGTCCAGCATGGTAGGCTTCCATAATCGTTGTCACCGGTTTGGTTTTCGAAACAGCAATTAGCCTGACCTCTGCGGGCAATTGATCTTTGTAGTACCTGAGGTTTTCTGAAATACTCATCCTTGGTTTCTTTTTTGCAAAGATAATCTATTGTTAGTTTTTGAAGAGAATAGCGGTGGCAAACAAGGATTGATTATTTTTGTCGCTAACGCGGTTTTGATAAGCAGATGCTGTCGGTAGTAGTTCAAAACCGGGTTAAAACTGTTTAGTTCGACATATGAGAAATTCCATTCTATTTATATTCAGGCAGTTTGTGTTTTGGATGTTGTTTTTTTTCCTGCAAAGGGGCTTGTTTTTAGCCTTTTATTACAACCACCTTCAGTCCTCCGAAATACCGCTGTCCGAGGTCATGTTAACTTTTTATCATGCATTATGGCTCGATGTTTCCACCGCTTCGTACCTGTTGGTATGGCCCTTTTTTCTTCAAGCCATTCAGATGTATTACCCTTCGCGGTGGTTATACCTCGCCAACAACGTTTATGCTGCCCTTATAATCCTTGTCAATTTACTCATAACCACCGGTGAGCTGGCCATATATGGAGAATGGAAGACCAAGTTGTCGTACAAAGCCCTGGCTTACCTCGAGCACCCCGATGAGGTTTTTAATTCCTATTCAACAACCGGGTTTTTCTTGCTTACTTCTCTTGTCGTCTTTGGTTTTCTATTCATTTTCCGGATTTATCGAAAGTTTGTCGGCAGCGCTGTAACAAATGATAGCAGGATGCGATGGCCGGGTTTTGTGCTCTATTTCGTGGCCATTCCTGTGTTCTTGTTCACCGGCATTCGTGGAGGGTTTCAGGCCATTCCCATCACTTCAAGTGTGGCCTATTTCTCCAACCACAACATCTTGAATCTGGCAGCTATAAACAATGGTTACAATATGGTTTTCAGTATTTTGGAATACAGAGAAATGAATAGCCGCAACGTGTTTAAAACCTTGCCGGAGGAAAAAGCCGGATTCATAGTACAACAACTACATCACTTGAAAAAGGACACCACCATTTCTGTGCTCAACCATGGGAGGCCTAATATCGTGATACTCCTTTTGGAAAGTTTTTCGGGCGATTTACTGGAGTCTTTGGGCGGACTTCCGGGGATTACACCGCGTATTCATGAATTAGAAAAGGAAGGGCTTCTGTTTACTTCTTTTTACGCTACCGGCAACCGGTCGCAACAAGCCATGGCAGGGATTTATGGCGGACTGCCCGCCTTGCCTGTGGTTACGCTCACCAATTATCCTGACAAATATGCTGCTGTACCGAGTTTGATTTCATACCTGAAACCAATTGGTTACCATACGTCCTTTTATTTTGGAGGCCAGCTTAATTATGGAAACATCAAAAGCTATCTGGTGGCAAACGACCTCGACCTTGTGGTAGAAGGTAAAGACATTGTTTTAGACATTCCCAGAGGGAAGCTAGGCATTCATGATGTTGACTTACTAACCTACTATGCACATGAGTTAAACCAACTTCCACAACCGTTCTTTTCCACTGTTTTTACCCTTAGTTCTCACTCTCCTTACGATCAGCCTGGTGAAAGGAAAATTGATTTTGTCGATTTGGAGAGGGATTTCGTTAATTCGGCACATTATACTGATTCAGCGGTGGGCGTTTTTTTTGATTTGGTTAAACAAGAACCGTGGTTTGACGGTACTCTGTTTATCGTTGTTGCCGATCATTCACATAACTCTTACCACAACTATCCTTTGCAGAGTTTTGAATACCATAAGATACCTTTTTTAATGCTCGGTGGTGCGCTTCGCGACAGCGTGAGAGGAAGTCAGGATGATAGAATTTTCAGCAACGTAGATATTACCGCCACGCTATTAAAGCAACTGGGGCAGCCTTCCGACGCGTTTTTCTGGAGTAAAAACATGTTTAATCCTTACAGTCCTCAGTTTGCCTACTTTGACCTCAACGATGGGTTTGGCTGGAAGACCCCTGAAGGCCATGTGGTTGTAAATCTTCAGCATAATAAGCTATACCAGTCGGGAGGGGATATTTCAGTACGTGATACACTTGTGTTACAAGGGCAATCGTATGTTCAGGTGCTATTTGATGAATTTTTAGGATATTAAACCAAACGGAAGAAGAGAGATAATGGAATCGATAAAAAGTATTTTCAAAATAGGATATGGCCCAAGCAGCAGTCACACCATGGGACCAAGCAGGGCAGCCGCTATGTTCTACGACAAAAACACCTTAGCGCATAAGTTCAGGGTGCACCTGTATGGAAGTTTGGCATTGACAGGTCGCGGGCATCTCACCGACATAGCCATTATGGAAGCCATGAAGCAGCGGGCCGAAATCGTGTGGCATCCACTCGAAGCCCTGCCTTTTCATCCAAACGGAATGCTGTTTGAGGCATTCGACGAGAAAGGCGCTAAAACAGATCAGTGGGAAATTTATAGTGTGGGCGGCGGTGAGATTCGTGAAAAAGATAGCCCTGTAGTGGCCAATCCGGTTTACCCCCACACCACAATGGCTGGAATACTTGATCACATAGGAAAGGAAGGAGGAACCTTGTGGGAATATGTGTTGCGGCATGAAGATCCTGATTTGATGGAATATCTGGCTGAAGTTTGGGCAACGATGAAGAAGGCCATAAAACGCGGGCTCGACACCGAAGGCGTGCTTCCGGGAGGGCTTAAAGTGCAACGGAAGGCTGCGTCGTACCATTTTAAAGCCCGCATGCAGAACAATTTTATCCGCGACAACAGTTTTTTGTTTGCCTATGCCTTGGCCGTTTCAGAGGAGAACTCAGGAGGCGGTATCGTGGTAACGGCTCCCACCTGTGGATCGTGCGGCATACTGCCCGGAGTTTTGTATTTGTTTCACAAAAACTACAATGTCAGCGAGAACTTTATATTAAGGGCGATAGCCACTGCCGGACTCATAGGAAATTTAGTTAAAACAAATGCCTCCATTTCAGGTGCGGAGGTTGGATGTCAGGGTGAGGTAGGAACAGCCAGCAGCATGGCGGCAGCCGCGGCAGCACAGTTGTCGGGGGCTTCACCACATCAAATAGAGTATGCGGCCTCGGCAAGCCTTGAACATCATTTAGGGCTGACCTGCGATCCTATTGGGGGGTTGGTACAAATTCCCTGTATCGAGCGCAATGCCTTTGGCGCTCAGCAAGCTGTAGACGCTTCCTTGTATGCCAGCAATTCGGATGGTCGTCATTTTGTGATGTTCGATCAGGTGGTTGAAGCCATGAACCAAACCGGCAAAGATCTACCCAGTTTGTACCGGGAAACCTCTTTGGGTGGACTGGCTAAGGTGTGGGATGCATGGAAAAAGGAAGGAAGATAGGTTAAAGTACTCATGCTAAGGATGTATAAGGCACTCGTCATATCCTCTGATTCCTCCTATATACCACATTTGAAAAAAAGTCTTAATTCGCTCTGTCGGCTGGTCAGGGAATTGCAGAAAATATTAATTTTGCCGACGGAGAGTTGCCAGAGCGGTCGAATGGGGCGGTCTCGAAAACCGTTGTCCGCGCAAGTGGACCAAGGGTTCGAATCCCTTACTCTCCGCAAGATTAAAAACCACCATAAGCAAAAACTTTTTGGTGGTTTTTGTGTTTTTTAAGTTCTGGCAATAAGCGGGTTAACTGATTAACGCTTTACCCGCAAGTTGTGTAAAAAAAAAACACTCCAAAAAATTAGCATTTCAATCCGTCGACTTATTTTATAAAGCCACTTACTAAATTAAAATACTCATCCCGGTTACCTTTCACGACATCATGTCCCACGTTTTCAATAATTACAATTTGTGAGTTTGGTAGAAGATCCAGGTATTCTTTTGCAAAACCCCATTTCTGGTTATCACATTGTCCTCTGAGTATTAATACGGGTATAGTCATGTTTTTTAAGCTTTTTCTTTTGTCCTGCACCGCATCAAAACTTTTAACTGTCATAATGTGGGAATAATATCCACCTCCGCCTTTGAATTTCTTCGTCTGGTTTGCTTTGCAAAAAGTTGATTTACTTAGTTCTTCATTCAGGTGTGTAAAAAAATCATCCATTTCCTTGTCGGACGCTAATTTCCTATTAAAAATGTAGGCCCATTTTGAAACTAATCTACTTCGTAAGTTATTTGCTTTTCTGTTTCCTTCACTATTTGAAAATTCAGGAGCTATTAAATTCAGGCTGTCGGGTGCGATTTCGTTGGCCATATTTTTATTCATGGGCAGAATTGGTCCCGGTCCGGTAAGTATCATTTTTTCGACTTGATCCGGATTTTCCTGTATGTAATTAATGGCCAGAAGGCATCCCCACGAGTGAGCAATGATGATAACTCTTTTTGAGTTGATTTTTTCAATGATTTCTTGTAAATCAGCGCGGTGTCGGTCAACCGAATACTCTTGAATATCTTCTAACCTGGATGAATGACCACTTCCAACCTGGTCGTAGAAGTATAAATCATGTCCTGTATCTGCCAGTGGCTTCAAAACCTGGATTATTTCATCATGTATCATTCCTCCTGGTCCACCATGAAGATAGATGATGGGAGACTTATGGTCTTCAGCCTTGCTTTTTATTATTGTTAGACCAATTTTTGAGCCTGTATTTAGTAGCCAGTATTCCGTCCCTGCTCTCTCTTCAAACGCTTGCACATCATAGCTTCTTGGTATAAAGAATGCCCATATTGTTAGTATAAGAACAATAAGCAGACTCAGTTTTATAAAATGATAGATTCTCATTTTTTATTGACTGTTATTTTTCTTAAATTCAATCAATTCAATTGGTGCTCCATCATGTTCTATCATTGCAACTCTTACTCCTTCTGAAAGTGGGTTTGGCTCGGCGATTATGTTAAAGTCGTGGGATTTTAACTCGAAATCCAAGTCATCCACCACAAATGCAATATGGGGAATGGTCTGAATCAATTTATCAACCGGGCTGTCTTCTTCAAATCTCATCCATTCAATTCCAAAAGGGCTGGTACTAAATCCGGAGACGTAAAATTTGAATTGGGGCAAGTATTTCTCTTCTGGCATTTCTTTATCCGTCGGAATTCCAATATGGTGGTATTTCCATCCCCAACTTTCAATGCAGGAAGGCCATTCAAAATCCTGGCGTATTCGTGGTGTTGCTTTCATTTTTTCCTTTTCGTTTACGCTTTACAAAATTAAACTTTTAGGGCAAACTGATCGCAGTCAAACAATAGCCGTGAATGAAGTCAAACTGTAATCATGATGGTCATCTCCTGGTCGGGGTGATGTTTGAGTCGCTGTAGGTCAGTTTTTAATACTGAGGCAGCTTGCACCATTAGGTTCTTGCAAGCTATTCGTTGTTTAATTTCAATAGCTCTTCAATAATATTCTCAGCAACTCTAAAGTCAGTTGCTATTAGCTTTTCAATCAAAGGTTTTACTTTGTGTATATAAGACAATTGCTTGGCCCTATGAATAATCCCAAGTGATCCTGTAACTTTAAGTTTTAGTTTGAGCGCTAACTTTCTGGCTTTTAAGTCATCAAGCAAGAGCAAAACGTCTTCATGCTCTGTTGCTAATGCAATTGCGCTAGCCTCTCCAATATCAACTTGTGTTTCAAGGAAATTCTGATATTTTTTGTCTTTCACCGGATGAATCTTGATCCAATCAGGAAAACTTTCACCAAATTCTTGCACAATCTCAGGTGTGGTAATTAATTCTCCATACACCTTTTTCAAAAGATTTAACTCGTCAATCTTTTGAAAAATTATTAAAATGCTGGTATCTGATATAACAACTTTAGGCATTTGTTATGTCAGCCTGTAAGTCAGAAACAGAAGTGCTAAATACTGAAACACCATATTTACCTAGCATTTCGATAAAAGCTCTTTTTGATAAACCAACAATCTGGGCAGCTTGTCCGGAGGAAAGTTTAGCTTCTTCGTATAGTTTTACAGCTACTATCATCGAAAAATCATAATCCTTCATATCGAGACAATCGGGAATGTTTAATTGAATAGTTCTCATGATGATATAAATTTCTTCAAAAGTACAAAATCATTTTGTGATCTGCATGGTATATCTGTTTTTTTGCCAGGTTTCAGTGATACACGCGCGCGAACGCTTTTGAAAAAAGTCAAAAGTACAAAGTTATCATTGGGAGCGAGGTGGGTGAAATGTTTCGCAGACAATATAAGTGGTGGTTTCACCAAGAATTGCTGGCTGGGATGTCAGATTGCTGATAAAGTCTTTTTTATTCTTCCTTCCGCCAATCCGTGATAACCTCGCAATCATCCTCATAAGATATAAAGGTCATTGTGTTGCCTGAAATTTGAAATTCGTAAGAACTTTGCTTGTTGTCATAGTAAAATGGATTGTGCTATTCTCAGGGTTTATTTCAAATTGGCCATCTGTTTTATCCCCCGGACTAACACTTATAAATTCTCCATATAGATCATCATTTTTAACACCTGTGGTAAACCCGATGGTATCGTAAAGAACGATCATGTCAGTAATCCCACATATTGTTCTGCTTTGCATTCTCCAATTTCCAAGAATGCCAAATTGCTCTAACCTGTCAGGTTCGTCAATTTTATCTTTTTGACAACTTGTTAAGACTATCAAAAAGGTTAAAAACAGTATTGTTAAATATTTATAGTGGCTCATTTGCATGAAAAATTAAAAACGGCTAAAATAATACTGAATAGTTAGCACTTTTTTCGTCACCGGTTACTTTTTTGTTAAGTTTTTTAAAAGATAGTTATTAATGCAGCATAACGGTAAATTTTAGGAGTAGTGGCAGATTGCGGGCTTCTACCATGGCAAACCGCTATAATGTTTAAGCGTGCTACAAATCTTGTTGTTTGCCACATCGTCTGCCATTACTGACATAAAATGTTAGTGGCTGGGGTTCGTATATTCAATTCCATATTTGTCAAATAATGTCGTCAAATATTTAATTCCGCCAATCACACCCAAATTCCCTTCTTGTCCTGAAACAATTCCTACTAGATATCCATTTTTGTCTATAACAGGAGAGCCACTTCTTCCTGCTGGATGAGTATCTGTTTCTAATGGTTTGATATAAAAATAATCACCGTAATTTTTGAAACATTGCAATTTTATTAATGCAGGCTTGTTATTGTCTATCTGCATCATTCCCCATCCTATTGCATAAACAATCTCATTGCTCTTTACCGGCGTAAATCTAATCTTTAATGGATACAATTGATTATTCTGTCCATCTATTTCAAAAATGATCCAATCACGGACTTTTAATGTATTAAACTGACCAATCTGTTCGTTTGGGTTTGTATTTATTAATTGTTTTATGGTCACACTTTTTTCTTTATGGTTCTTAGGGTACATATTCCAATAATTAAATTTATTACCCAAATCAATACTGTTTAATCCAAGTTGATTTTCAAAAACCATAAATAGATGTTTACATGAAACTCCTATTGTATCCAACCCGGTATTTACCAGAAATGAATTTGCAATATCAGAATAAGTTGTGTCCACAAAACTAATCTCATTGGTTAATGCAAAATCAGGCCAAGAAGAAACAGGTTTCTCAATCCAAGATTCTTTTATAATCTGGGGTGAATTTTGGCATCCAAACATTAACATTATGCCGGTCAAGATTAAAGCTACTTTTTTCATTATTTTTTTGGTTTTTATTTATGGTTAATTAGTGGTAGTTCAGGTTTTACACTTGCCACTAACGACCGGCAACCCAACTCTTGGGTTTATTTCCGTTATATCTGGAGGCATAAAACGCATGATTAAAACTTGTGTTTGTTACCCGTTGTAGATCTTTCAACTTAGTTTTTCTCATGGTCATGGTATTATTGATGTATGATCTTCAAATTTACTCACTTTTTTTCCGGTTGATCTCTGATGGACTGATTTTTTTTCGAACTCTTCAATTCCCCAAGAGATCAAAAAAGTGGCACGAATCACGGTACATACAGGATGCCCGAATAATACCTGGATTTTTTCCACCGACGGCAATAGTAGTTTTTTCAACTCAGCATGTTGATAAGCCTGATTTTCTTTCAGATTTCGATGGCATTAGACAGAAGCGAGACATTAGTCCAATGTTAGCAGTTTCCCACAATCACTCCTTTTTTGCAGCGTAAGTAGCAACCATCTCAAGCAGCTTTTTTGGTTTTATGGGCTTGGCCACATAATCGGTGCATCCGGCGGCGAGGGCTGTTTCGCGGTCGCCTGCCAGGGCGTAGGCCGTTTGGGCTATCACAGGTACGTCGCGGTTAAATTCTCTGATCAGCTTCACGGCCTCCAGTCCGCTCATACCCCGCATCTTTATGTCGAGCAGGATAAGGTCGATTTCGGGGTTTTGCCTGGCGGCTTGCAGGGTCTCTTCTCCGCTGACGGTCCTGATAATTGTAGCGTCAACCGATTCGAGTATGGTTTCGAGAAACAGAAAACTGTTGTCATCGTCTTCGGCCACCAGGATGGTGACTTGATAAGGAAGCTGGGTTATTTCAGGTT
>JGI11705J14877_10000238_pt1 | contig 35074 bp, 27 predicted proteins | sample Etolaghawater15m_FD_14877 | JGI IMG/M metagenome (IMG submission 14877) | reverse complement strand
CGAGAACCCCGATGTGGATCTGGTGCTGATGGATATCATGATGCCCGAAATGAACGGTTTCGAGGCCATGGAAGCCATACGGAAGGAGCGACGGTTCAAGGATCTGCCCATCATCGCCTTGACCGCAAAAGCCATGAAGGGCGACCGTGCGAAGTGCATCGAAGCGGGCGCCAATGATTACCTGGCCAAGCCGGTGGATGTGGACAGACTTTTTTCCATGCTGCGGGTTTGGCTGTATTGACACGGCGCTTTAAGGTGAAAGGTGAAAAGAAAATGCCTCTCCTTTCACCTTTCACCTTCACCCTTTCACCTGAAATAAGGGTATGGATAACCGGGAAAACGAAAAAATCGAGATAGACCTTTTGATCCAGGCAATCTTCCTGAAATACGGTTACGATTTCAGGGAATATTCCAAAGCGTCCATTAGACGCCGCATTCTCGGAAACCTGTCGAAATCGGGTCTTTCCACCATTTCCGAGATGCAGCACAGGCTTCTCTATGATCGGGATTTTTTTGAAAAACTGCTTCTGGAGCTTACCGTCAATGTTTCGGCCATGTTCCGTGATCCGTCGTTCTTCAAGGCTGTAAGGGAGATCGTCGCGTCGGAGCTGAAGAAACGCCCATTGGTAAAAATCTGGCATGCCGGGTGTTCCACGGGCGAGGAAGTTTACTCCATGGCCATTCTGCTTCGGGAGGAAGGGGTGTACGGCAATTCGACCATTTATGCCACGGATGTTAACGAAGCCGTTCTTGACAAGGCCAGGAAAGGGATTTTTCCCATTGACAGGATGAAGGCGTACACTCAAAATTACAAAATGGCGGGCGGCCTTGCCTCTTTCGCCGATTATTACACGGCCCGGTATGATCTCACCATCATGGACGGGACATTGAAAAAAAACATTGTTTTTTCCGATCACAATCTGGTAACGGACGGGGTTTTCGGGGAGATGGACCTCATTGTGTGCAGAAACGTCCTCATCTACTTCAACAGGGATCTGCAGGATCGCGTGTTCGGGCTTTTTGCGTCAAGCCTCAGGAAAGGCGGGTTCCTTTGTCTGGGATCAAAGGAAACCCTGATGTTTTCAGCGCACGCAAACAGCTTTGAAAGTGTTATGAAGAAGGAGAAAATATACAGAAGAATTTAAATGCTGAATTCACGAAAAAAATACAAGGCCCTTGTAATCGGCGCGTCCTCAGGCGGGTGGGCTGCCCTCAGGAAAGTGCTGGGGGCGCTGCCCCGGCATTTTCCACTGGCCATTATGGTGGCCGTGCACCGGCATCCCCATTCCGATGATTATCTGGAAACATCCCTGGATCATGAGTGTGCCATTCGGGTGAAACAGGCGGATGAAAAGGAAGTCATCAAGGGCGGGACCGTCTATTTTGCGCCGCCCAATTATCATTTGCTCGTGGAGGACAGCCATACCTTTTCTCTGTCAGTGGCGGAAGCGGTCCACTATGCGCGCCCCTCAATTGATGTACTGTTTGAGTCCGCCGCCTATGTTTACGGGGATCGTCTCATGGGCTTGATCCTTACGGGCGCCAATCGTGACGGCGCGGAGGGTCTTAAGAAAATCAAGGCGGCCGGCGGCCTTGCCCTCGTTCAGGATCCCACAACCGCCGAGAGGGATACCATGCCGCGGGCAGCCATAACGGCTGCCAATCCTGACCATATTCTCCCCTGTGATGAAATCGGCGGCTTTTTAAAAGATTTGGCGGATAATCCCCGCGGTTTGACGGGAAAAGATGGATAAGACTGAAAAAATGAACATTCTGATGGTGGACGACAGGCCCGAGAACCTTCTGGCCCTCGAAACCATTCTGAAGAGGCCCGGGCTCAACCTGGTAAGGGCGCAGTCCGGCAACGAGGCCCTCGGCATGATTTTGGATTATGACTTTGCCCTTGTCCTCCTGGATGTGCAGATGCCCGAAATGGATGGGTTCGAGACGGCCGAATTGATGCGTGGAAACGCGGAAACAAGACATGTCCCCATCATTTTTGTCACCGCCATCAATAAAGAACGGAAGCATGTGTTCAGAGGTTATGAAGCCGGGGCCGTGGATTACCTGTTCAAACCCCTGGACCCGGACATTTTACAGAACAAGGTCAATATTTTTCTTGAACAGTATCAGCAGAAAAGGGCCCTGAAAGACCTGACCCGGAATCTTGAGCAAACGGTCAGGGAACTGGAAGAGAGTAAAAGGGTTATTGAGGAAAAAAACAGGCTTCTGAATGATCTTTCAATTCGCGACGGCCTTACGGGTTTGTACAACCACCGCCATATGGATTTTGTGGCGGGACAGGAATTTGTTCGGGCCAATCGATATGAAACGGATTTGTCATGTCTGCTCATGGACCTGGACTATTTCAAAGACGTCAATGACACATTCGGGCACGCCTTCGGTGATTTTGTGTTGAAGGAATTTTCGCTGCGGGTGGTGCAAAGCCTACGAAGCGCAGACCTTACCTTCCGGTACGGCGGAGAGGAATTCATGGTTCTGCTGCCGCATACCGGCATCACCGGTGCACGTCAAACGGCTGAGAAGCTCCTGGCGGATTGCAGTGGTACGCCCTATACCGACGGAAGTGCATCCGCAACCGTAACGGTGAGCATCGGTCTGGCTTCCGTGAACACACATGGCCCTGAAAGTGCTGAGGCCCTGATCGCCTACGCGGACAAGGCGCTTTACCGGGCCAAGGCCGAAGGGCGAAACCGGGTTGTCGCCTATCTTGATAAATCCCCCGGGTCGATTTTAAAATCGGAAATGCCGGCCGGCAGGAGTATCCGATACCTCAAAGAGCAGCTTTCGGCGATTCTGGAGCAGACAAAAATTGCTTCCATCGCTTCCCTTCAACTTCTGGCAAAGAACAAGAACGTCGGCATGCCCGAAGAACATAACCGGCGGGTTCGATATTACATGGGCCTTATGGGGGAAAAACTCCACCTGCCGCCTTCAATTGTTGAAACGTTTAATCGGGCGGCCGTCATGCATGATTCCTTCAAGGGGTTGATGCTGGGACCGCTGATGAAAAGCAAGAGAGGCCTGACCGACGAGGACAGAAGACGGATCGAAGATTCCGCGTATGTGCTGGGGGAACTGACAGAACTTTTTGATTTTTTTTCAGATGAAAGATCGATTCTTTTTTATCATCACGAAAATTTCGACGGGTCGGGCTATCCTGAAGGTTTACAAGGCCCGCAGATCCCTGTGGGTGCCCGGTTATTTGCACTGGTGGATGCCTTTGTTGCCATGACTTCCAATCGGCCTTACCGGGAGAAGCTTACCGTGGAAAAGGCGGCAAGTGAACTTGCGGAGAAGGCGGGAGCACAGTTTGACCCGAAACTGGTTGCCCTCTTTTTAGATATCATCAGGGAAAATGGAGGATGCTTCTCAAGCAGCAATGGCGCGCCGTCAAGATAACCATATGATTACAAAAAAAGTTTCGGCCATTATTTCAAGAGTGGACCGGTTTCCCCCTTTGCCTGCTGTGGCGGAACGGGTTCTGGAAATTACCGCTGATCCGGAAAGTTCCAGCCGGGAGCTGATGGAAGTCGTCAATGCGGACCAGTCCCTCACCATCATGGTCCTTAAAATGGCAAATTCTCCCTTTTTCGGGTTGTCACGAAATGTGGATTCTCTCGACCATGCCTTGACCCTCCTGGGATTTACAGAAATTCGAAATATGGTTCTGGGGAGGGCCATTTTTGCCAGTTTTAAGAATATGGGCCGGAGCGGTATGCTGGAGATGCGGCAATTTTGGCGGCACTCCTTTGTGTGTGGACTTGCCGCAACGATTATCGGTGCGGAACTTGAGTGGCATGAGCATGACTTCTTTCTGGCGGGCCTTATTCACGATATCGGGAAACTGGTGATGGTTATGACTTTCCCCGACGAATTCTCCAAAGCCGTTGATGCCGCGGGGCCTGTAACGCAGACGTCCTTTGAAGCGGAAAAAGATATTTTTGGCGTGAGCCACGATGAAGTGGGGATGATGCTTCTGAAAAGATGGATGTTTCCGAAAAGCCTCATCGTTGCCGTGGGATACCATCACCGCCCACGGGAGACAAACGTGGAATCCCGTTTTGCCCGTGTGATACACGCGGCCGATATTCTTTCCCGCCTGGATGAACTCTCTGAAGATATGAGGGCGGCATGTTTGCGTGATGGTAAGCCCCTTAATACCGGTGTGCTGTCCCTGTTTCAAGCGCATGGATTTGCATGGAACATTTCGACCATGGAAAAACTACTGCGGGAATTGGCACAACAAAAACAAAGGAGTTCGGAAATGTTGGAGATATTTCTTGGGTGAGAGATGATGATGAAATGCCTTTTTCTGGAGACCCCAAAAAACCAACACATCAAGGAATAAGATGTCCAATGACAAAAGGTGACCCCGTGGAAAAAAAGCCCACATACGAAGAGCTGGAGCGAAGGGTTAAGCGCCTGGAAGCGTCACTGCGTACAGCGAGGAAAAATATCGCGTCACGTTTGAAAGCATAACGGATTCCATAACGGTAACCCGCATATCGGACGGCTTGTATCTTTATGTGAACGACGGTTTCTGCCACCAGACCGGCTATTCACGCGAAGAGGTTCTGAGCAATACGCCGTCTGACATCAATCTATATGCCAACCCCGGGGAGAGAGAACGTTTCATCGGGATTTTGCAAAAAGACGGTAAAGCGGAGAATGTGGTGGTTTCCTTTCGGAGAAAAAATGGGGAAGTGTACTATTCGGAATTTTCAGCAAAACCCATATTTTATGCCGGTGAAGAATGCCTTTTGGCTCAATCCAGGGACATCACGGACCGAAAAATACAGGAAAGCGGGCTGAGTTTTCAGGCCATGTTGCTGGATCAAATCCAGGACTTTGTGACCGCCACCGACCTGGATGGCAAGATCATCTACATTAATGAAGCATCTTGTAAGGCTATTGGAAAAGCAAGGGACGAAATTCTCGGCCTTTCGGTTGAATCATTTGGTGAAAACCCTGAAAAAGGCGCTACGCAACAGCAGATTATTGAAAAAAACGAAGGAGCTGGGGGAATGGCATGGGGAAGTTGTCAACGTTGCTCCGGACGGATCGGAATTGATCATTAACTGCCGTACAAAACTGATACGGGACGAGTCCGGTGACCCGGTCAGTATGGTCGGTATTTCAACCGATGTAACGGAACAGAAAAGGCTTTCCGAGTTTGTCCAGCACGCGCAGAAAATGGAATCCATCGGCAATCTTGCGGGCGGCATTGCGCATGATTTCAACAACATCCTATTTCCCATTCTGGGAATGTCCGAATTGCTTCTGGAAGATATGCCCGCCGACAGCCTTGAGCATGAGAAAATCAGACATATACTGAAAGCGGCTGAAAGAGGCAGCAACCTGGTTCAGCAGATCCTTGCCTTCAGCCGTTTGTCCGAACATAAAATGATACCCCTTGGAATTCAACAGGTCCTTAAAGAAGCGCTGGCGCTGATCCGATCCTCAATTCCCACCAATATTGAGATCTCCCAGAATATTTCAAAAAATTGTGGTCTGATAAATGGTGACCCCAGCCAGATACATCAGGTGGTAATGAACTTAATCACCAATGCTTATCATGCGGTGGAGGAGAACGGCGGCAGCATCGCGGTCAATTTGCGGGAAATCAGCAGTGAACTGGAAAACCCGCCGATGCCTTCCCTCAGACCCGGCAGATATGCCAATCTATCGGTTTTAGACACGGGTTGTGGAATTGATCCGGATCATCTGGAAAAGATCTTTGAGCCCTATTTCACAACAAAACCACAAGGAAAAGGCACCGGATTCGGACTTGCGGTGGCTTACGGGATTATTAAGGAGCATGGTGGCGGTATTCGGGTTCAAAGCGAACCCGGAAAAGGGTCGGTGTTTGATGTCTATCTTCCGTTGCTCAAAACAGTCAGTGAAGATGAATCGGTCGTAATTTCCCAAAAGTTTCCAACCGGCACTGAGAGGATTCTGATTGTCGATGATGAAAACGCCGTAATCCAGGTGGAAAAGCAGTTGCTTGAAAGATTAGGTTACGTGGTCATCCCGTTTACCGACAACGAGGGTGCTTTATCGACCTTCAGCTCCGCGCCCGACAATTTTGATCTGGTCATCACGGACATGGCCATGCCGAAAATGACCGGGCTGGAATTTGCCGGCAAACTTGTTTCCATAAGGCCTGATATTCCGGTAATTCTTTGCACCGGATTCAGCGAGCGAATCCGTGAACGGAACATCAAACATCTGCCCATAAAAGCGTTTTTGAAAAAACCCATTTCAAAAGCTCACCTCGCAAATACGGTCAGAGATGTGCTTGATGGAAAACCAAGAATGGCGTAACGATTTAACAAAAACCATTTTAAACGAAAGGCACAAGGGAATTTGTGATGGATAGGCATATTCTGCTCATTTCAAGGAATGCGGAGGAACGCAAAATATACGAATCGGCCATTCGGGCCCTTGACGTCGAAGTGACGGCGGCGCCTTCGCTTAAGGGTTTGAGCGAAAAGGTAAAAGACCTTTTTTTAAATGGCGTTGTCATGGATATGCCCACGAAAATAATGGCACTCAAAAATGACCGGGAGTTCATTTATACAACCCTCAGGAAATTTCCCGTGGCCCATCTAACTTTGGGTAAAGAAACGGGAAAAATTCGCATTTTCTATCCGGGTCAACCCCCCGGCGCAACGCTAAAAGACTTTATCAACGGCGAGTGTCGAGCATTTACGCCCAGAAGGCTTGCCCATCATATTCGAAAGGTGCTTCATTTCAATGTTCTTTTGTCCAGGCATCGGGAAATGGCAGACTGTGAAAAGACTGTTTCCGTTGATGTGTCAGAGGGGGGATGCTTTATCTTTTCCGCCCAGGAGTGGGTGAAAGGGGACATGGTATGGCTCAAAATTATGGAATTGAGCCATGATGACCCCATTGGCGCCCGTGTCAAACGATGTTTCCGGTGGGGCGAGGACATGCGGGTGCCGGGCATTGGCCTTGAATTTGATGAAATGAGCCCATTACAGCGCCGGGAGCTTGAAAAACGGTTGTGGGGATAACGGCGTGGCCCATCATTTTTCATGTCATAACGAAATTTTCAAAGGAGCAACTAAATGAATCGCGCATATGTGACACCCTTTTTGGATGCAATCAAAGATGTCTTTGAAACCATGATTGAGATCCCTTTCACTCTGGGACGGCCAGGATTAAAGAAGGAAAAGGCGCCCTCCTTTGAGGTTAGCGGCATAATCGGCATATCGGGGGAGGTAAGTGGCACCGTTGTCATCAATTTATCAACGGAAACCGCCCTTGAGCTTGCTTCAGGGCTTCTGGGTGAGGCGTTGACGGAACTGGACGAAGATTGCATTGATGCTCTGGGAGAAATTGCAAATATGGTCGCGGGAAGGGCAAAGGCAGGGTTCCCTGAAGAAAGCACGTCCCTTTCACTGCCCACGGTTATTGTTGGGAAACACAAAGTGAACTACCCTTCAGCGATTCCCATTGTCTCAATCCCGTGCGACACCGGCAAAGGGAAATTCAACGTGGATATCGCTCTCAAGAAAAGCAAGGGCCTGGGCAAAAAACCCTGAAACAGAAAAGGCGCCCCCGGTGCTATTCTGGGCCATCGAGAACTTGGGCATGTCAGAAACAAATTCCATACAACGGAATTACGCCAAAAACAGCAATCCATCGAGGAAAAAAATGGCAACGTTCCAGGACGGGAAGGCAGGGCAGATCGTCAGTCTGCTTATGGAGGAAGGGCGGTTGACCGAGAAGCAACTGAATTACGCCTTGCGGATTTCCTCAAAGCTTGAAACAAGCAAAACCCTGCTGGATGTCATCAAGGAACTGGAATACGTCTCGGATGATCAGATCAAGGCCACGCTTCGAAAGAACATGGGCCGCATGCGCATCGGGGACCTTCTGGTAGAACTGGGCCAAATCAGCGAATCTGAACTGCAGGCCTGCCTGGCGCTTCAGGCCAAAGAGAAGACCCGGCAAAAGCTCGGAAAACTGCTGGTTTCCAACAATTTCATCCGGCAGCAGGATCTGATGGAAACCCTCTCCGTGCAGCTGGGCATACCTTTCTTGGAGCCTCAGTTCGCGGATATTAAAAAGAATCTCCTGCCAAAGGGGCAGATGGGTCTGTTCAAAAGATCTCTTTTCATTCCCGTAAGCCGCCAGGGAGACGAAGTGGTGGTGGCTTTTGCCGATCCCATGGATGAAGAGGCCGTCAATACCGCGAGACGGGCCCTTCAGTGTCAAATCCGCCCCGCGCTGGCCACGGAAAGTTCCATTCTGGAAGTCATTGAGAAGCTGGAACCCAGCGCCCATGGCAGCGTTATTCAGCGGGATGAAGCGTCTATTGTGGAGCTTGTCAACACCATCATATTGAGCGCCTTCACATCGGGGGCCAGCGATGTTCACATAGAGCCCGCAAAGGATCGGCTGCGGGTGAGATTCCGCCATGACGGCGTGCTGATTCCGTTCAAAGAATACTCGAAAGAGGTCATTCCCGCCCTGACCAGCCGCTTGAAAATCATGTGTGCGGCCGATATCGCCGAAAAGCGCCGCCACCAGGGGGGGCGTATTGATTTCAGGCATGATCAGGGTGATGTGGATCTTCGCGTGTCCTTTTATGTCACCATCAACGGGGAAAAGATCGTCCTGCGCCTGTTGCGGCGGCAAACCCATCTGCTCAAAATCGAGGATATCGGCATGTCGCCTAAAATGCTGAAACGGTTCAGGGTTGAAGCCCTGGACTGTCCCAGCGGCGTTGTTCTGATTACCGGGCCCACGGGTTCCGGAAAGACCACAACCGTCTACGGCTGCATCAATTACCTCAACAACAGTGAAACAAGCATTATTACGGCTGAAGAGCCGGTGGAATATGTGGTGGACGGCATTGCGCAGTGTTCCATCGACCCCAAAATCAACCTGACCTTCGAGGAGTCCCTGCGGCACATCGTTCGCCAGGACCCTGACGTCGTGGTAATCGGGGAAATCCGTGACACCTTTTCGGCGCAGGTGGCGGTTCAAGCGGCATTGACAGGCCACAAAGTACTCACCACCTTTCACACGGAAGACAGTATCGGCGGCCTGGTGCGGCTCTTGAACATGGATGTGGACGCCTTTTTGATCTCTTCGACGGTTGTCTGCGTGGTAGCGCAGCGGCTCCTCAGACGCGTGTGCCCGGAGTGCAGGATGTCCTATCAGATAACACCGGGTGACATGCATGCCCTGGGGTACAAGGCGAAAGACGTCCTTTCGGGTGATTTTCAGATCGGCAGAGGTTGTGAAGCCTGCCGTTTTACCGGGTACAAAGGTCGTTTGGCGGTGCTGGAAATGCTCATATTGAATGAGCCGGTGCGGGATGCCATTTTGGAAAGAAAGACCAGCCACCAGATCCGGAATATCAGCATTGAATCCTCGGGGCTTCTGACCCTGATGGAGGATGGCATCGTGAAAGCCGCCGCCGGACAGACCACCATTCGGGAGGTGCTTCGCTGCCTTCCGCGGCTGCAGAAACCGAGGCCCCTGGTGGAACTTCGCCACCTTCTGGGATTATAGACATGAAAGAAGAAAAATCACTGCTCGACATTGTGGGTGAGTTCATCGAAAGCGACCAGGCGGTGTTGACCCCCTTTGACCGAAATACACTGCGCATACAGCAGGAAATGAGCAAGTCGGAACCGGATATGGGGGTGATTGAAAAATTGATTGTTTCGGACCAGGCACTTGCCGGTCAGGTCTTGAGAACCGCCAATTCCGCATTTTACAAAGGGCTCAAAAAGGTATCCACCGTTCGGGAAGCGCTCATCCGCCTGGGCGCACTGGAAATCGCCAATGTGGTGACGCTGGTCACCCATGGCAAAAATTTCATATCCAAAGACCCATCCATGCGGCAGATCATCGTGAAGCTGTGGCAGCATTCAGCGGGTTGTGCCGTGGGAAGCCAGTGGCTGGTCCGCGCCTGTGGGTTGACACATCTGGCCCAGGAGGCCTTTATCGCCGGGTTGCTTCACGATGTGGGGAAGCTCCTGCTCTTGACGGTGGTGGGGCTTTTGAAAACATCGGGGAAAATCGCCCGAACCCCATCCCCGGAACTGATCGATGAACTGATGATCAGCCTGCACATGGAACACGGGTATGCCCTTCTGAAAAAATGGAATCTGCCGGACCGCTACTGTAACGTGGCATTGAAGCACCACGATGAAGAATGGGACAATGACGATTTGCTCCTGGGGACTGTTCGCCTGGCCAATCTGGCCTGTAACAAAATGGGCATCGGCCTGCACGGAGACCCGTCTCTTCTGCTGGCGGTAACCGACGAGGCCCATCAATTGGGCCTTTCGGAAGTGAAGCTGGCGGAGCTTGAAATCCGGCTGGAAGACTCCCTCAACCTTGCCGTCGGCTGACCCGTCCGTCCACGCTTTCGCACATCGGTCAGTTGAAGAGGAATCCTTTTCATCGGTCAGCCGGCGGCAGTCGCGGAACGACCGTCAACGCGCATCTATCTCGCGACTACTTTGTTTCGGCCCGTTTCTTTCGCCTGGTACAGGGCTTCGTCGGCTCTGTTTACCAGTTCAACCGGATCTTCACCCATCCGATATTCCGTAACACCGAAGCTGCAGGTGACCTTTCGCTCGATGGTGAAATCGAAGCCGGCAACATTTTTCCTGGTTCTTTCGGCCAGATCAACGGCGCTTTGGATACCGGTTTCCGGGACCAGAATCACGAACTCCTCACCGCCCCAGCGCGCAAGAACATCATACTTGCGAAGAGAATCTCCGACGACCACCGCGATCTCTTTAAGAACATTGTCACCCGCCAGGTGGCCAAACGTATCATTGATGTCCTTGAACTTGTCTATATCAAAAATAATTAGAGAAAATAATGTGTTATGGCGAGATGCCTTGTTGACTTCCTTGGAGAGCGCTTCATTGAAATACTGCCTGTTGAATAAACCGGTGAGGTTATCCGTAGTGGTTTGGCGTTTCAGGATCTTATTGATGTACTCGAGGGATTCCTGATATTTTTTTTGCTCCGTGATGTCCCTGAACGCAATGACCGCACCGGAGCAGACCTCCCCTTCGCGCAAGGGGGAGCAGGAAACGGAAACCGGAAAAAGCTGTCCATCGGATCTGGTGAACGACATTTCCTCGCTTCGGTAAAGTGTCTTCCCCTTTATGGTTCTGAATACAAACTTGCCGGAGTCCGAAATTTTCCTTCCATCTGATTGCTGAAAATGGGCTTTTTCATGAAATCCGGAACCCAGTAATTCCCGTGGGCTAAATTTCAACATGGCGCAGGCTTCCGGATTGCAGAATGTGATGTGGGCTTCCCGGTCCGTGACAATGAGGCCGTCGCCGAGAACCGAGGTGATGGTTCTGAGACGATTTTCATTTTCAGCCACTTGTCTCTCGAGCGCCCTTTTCTGCTTCAATCCTTCGATCAACGCGTTGAAAGCCGACGAGAAATCACCCAGAAAATCGATTCTCTGGTTCAAGTCTCCGTCCTTTATCCTTTTTGTCTGCCAGACAAGATGTCTCAGATTGGACTGAAGGGCCTTGGAGGGCATTGAGATCATGTTGCGGCTGGAAATTTCGGCCGATAGATCCCCCGTTGCCAGCGCCTTGTTGTGAAAGTAGGCTTCCCTTACCATTGCAACATATTGACTCACAGCGTTCCAAAAGGGGTCTTCGCGGGAATCATTTCCGTCCTCAAAGGGGTATGCCTTTTCGGCACGCTCAACCCCGCTTGACAACAGCGTTTTCAGATAGGTCTCCAAATTCGCGTATTTCTCTTTACCCATTTGGATTCACCGGATTCATTCTGAAACGGCAGGTTCTGTCGCCTGTTGACCAGCAGTCGATCTCTACGGCCTCAAAAGGGGTTTTCGTGTACACGGAAAGGACCCCTGCCAGGAACCCTTCATCGTAGTCACAGACCGTTTCTCCGTAAACCGGCAGTCCCGAGCAGTCCAGATCTTCGGAAACAGTGACGACCAATGTCATGTTCTCGGCATCATGCTCTTCTACCCTCAGCACGCCGATGCCGAGCGCAATCAATTTCTCCTGAAGTTCCGCGATGAACGCATCCAGGGGAAGCGAGGGGTTCAGAACATTTCCGCAAAAATTCTCACCGGCCAGCCGTCCNGCTTTCACAAAAAGCNCTTTGGTTTGTTCCATACCCAGTTCCTTGGAGAGCACGTCCCGAAAGGTGTACTGCATCAGGCGGTAAACGGTCACGGGCACGCTGCTCCCCAGGTTGGGTCTTCCGAATTCAACATCTCCCAGGTCATCCCACGAAAAGTCATAGACATCTTTTTGGCCCATCGGCATAAAAAACCTCCTTTTCCCATTATGGTTCCCTAAACACGTGTCGTCCCATCGACAAACCGGCTATCAAATATCCGGCATCCTTCAATAAGGCTGTGAAGTAGTTTACACTTTCTTGTTACGCGTGAGGTTCCTCGTTCCCACGCTCCGCGTGGGAACGAGCCCACAAAACAATCAAAGTGTAAAGCACAAAATGAAGGATGCCCAATATCTCAAACTTTTGTCTCAGCCCATAAAGATCCATCGCCACACTCTGAGCCGGGCGGACTCAATTCTTTTGAGACAAATCATCCCCGAATTTTTCGTGTATTTCTTGAAAGTGCCGCTCGCACAGCAAAAAGGCATCCACCACTTCCGGGTCAAAATGGCCTCCCTTCCCGTCCGTGATGATCGATCTGGCCCGATCATGGGCAAACGGTTCTTTGTAGGGCCGTTTGGTAACCAGCGCATCGTAAACATCCGCCAAAGCAAAAATGCGGCACGGCAGGGGAATGGCAGCACCCTTTAGACCGTCAGGGTACCCGCTGCCGTCATATCTTTCATGGTGACCCCGCGCGATATCCGAAGCGACTTTCAGGTATTTTGCCTGGGGCGCCTTTTGGTAGGTATCCATCAGGGTATTGTGCCCGATCAACGTGTGTGATTTCATGATGTCAAATTCCCGATCATCCAGCAGGCCCGGTTTCAGAAGTATATAGTCCGGTATGCCCACTTTTCCGATATCATGCAACGGGGCGGTCATGAAAATACTTTCAATCAGCTGCATGTTCAATTCGGAAGGACGATTCGGTTTGCCATAGAGGGTTTCCGCAAGAACCCGCGAATAGTGCCGAACCCGGTCCAGGTGCTGGCCGGTATCTTCATCCCGTGACTCGGCCAGCTTGGCCAGAGAGCAGATGACCACATCTTTGGTCTGAAGGCGTATGATACGTTCGCCGGCTTTGATGCGGACGCTCAATTCATCCTTGTTGAAAGGTTTCGTAATATAGTCATCCGCGCCCGCCTCCATCCCTTCAACCACATCGGCAATATTGTCCCGGCCGGTGACCAGAATAATGTAAGTGTAGGCCTCCTCGATACCCGAACGGATTCTGGAGCACAGTTCCAGTCCGTTCATTTCAGGCATCTCCCAGTCGGTAATGACGATCTCGGGCCTTTCCTCCTCCCAAATCCGGTAGGCCTCTCTTCCATTTGTCGCCGCAAAGACGTCATGCCCCAGTTTTGATGAAAAAACCTTTAAGGTGGTGCGACTGACATTTTCATCGTCAACAACAAGAACTTTCATTTTCGTATCCCTCTTTCCATTTAAACGCCGATATCTCTTTTTTGAAAAGCACATATTCGTTTTTCAAATCAGATATGAGCGGACTGAATGGTTCCAGACTGTTATCCTTTCCGGCGGTCTCGATGACAAAGGCCGCTTCTCTGATACGTTCCGCGCCAATATAGGATGCGCCGCCCTTCAAGGCATGGGCCAGGCGGCCGGCTTCAGCGTTTTGACCGGAATCAGCCGCCGAAGCAATTTTGTCGATGGTGCGGGGGGTGTCCTCAATGAAGTCTTCAATAATCATTTTCAGAACTTCCCGGTCGCCGTCATAGCGGGCAATGGCCTCGTCGGCGTTAAAAACGAGACAATCCGGCTGAACGGTCGATTCCTTTTCGACAGGGTGGGTTTTGTCCGGCGGATACACTGCTTTTTCCTTATTTGACGACCGCATCCAGCGTTTCATGGCAGAGAGAAACATGTCCTTCTGGATCGGTTTGCTCAAATAGTCATTCATACCCGCCTCGAGGCATTTTTCGCGATCGCCTTCAATGGCATTGGCCGTCATGGCGATGATCGGAACATCACCCCATTTTCCCTCGAGCTTTCGAATCTCACGGGTCGTTTCGTACCCGTCCATAATGGGCATCTGTATGTCCATGAGGATGATATCAAAGGTGGAATGATGGACCATTTCCAGCGCCACCAGACCGTTATCGGCAATATGGATGTCTTTAAAACCGAGTTTGTTCAGCATGGGAACAATGGCCTTTTGATTGATCACGTGGTCCTCAACCAGCAGTACGCGCATTCGGGACGTACCCGTCAATGAGGGTGGGCCTTCCTTTTCGGCTTTTTGCGGGTGCCGCTGCTCAACGGGGGATACCGGCTTTCGGGAAAAACCCGTTAATGCGTTATAAAGGCTGGAGGGGCTGAAGGGTTTTTTCAGGTATGCATCAGCGCCGGCGGCGGTCGTGCGCCGCCTATTTTCAGCGCCCTCCTGAGATGTCATGATGATAATCCCCGTGTTCTTTAACTGATCGTCCGATCGAATGCTTCGGCAGAGGGCCGGACCGTCTAATCCGGGCATGACATCATCGCTTAACACCACCGTGTAGGGAGCCTTTTCATTTCTTGCGCGTTTCAGCCGCTCCAAAGCCTTCAACGGGTTGCCGCAAGCGTCATGGCGAATGTTCCAGCTTGAAAGGTAGTCTGAAAAAATTCTCAAATTGATCGCATTGTCCTCCACAACCAGCACCCGTTCGGAAGCGAGATCCGCGGATGGCGGTTCATCCCGCGGCATCTGTTTGTCCACCGGCAGTTTGAGCGTAAAGAAGAAGACCGTCTTTTGGCCTTGAATACTGCTCACCTTGAGTTCACTGCCCATCAATTTCAGAAGCTGCCTGCAGATGGCAAGTCCCAGCCCGGTGCCACCGAATTTTCGCGTTGTAGAGGCGTCGGCCTGACTGAAATGATCAAATATCATGTCGATCTTGTCTGCCGGAATACCGATTCCCGTGTCCGTAACGCTGAAATCCAACGTGGCGGTCCTCTCGTTACAGTTGACAAGGTCCACATTCACCCAAACATACCCTTCCGGCGTAAATTTCATTGCATTCCCCACCAGGTTGTTGAGAACCTGACATATACGAACACGGTCGCCAACCACCGCAGGGGGTATCCGTGCATCGACCCTGAGGATGAGTTCAAGTTCTTTTTCCCCCGTTCTTCGGGAAAACACCGCCATGAGTTTTGATATTTCTTCCTTCAGATCAAACGACGTCGCTTCAATGTCCAGTCGCCCGGCTTCAATCTTGGAAAAATCGAGAATATCATTGATAACGCTCAGAAGCGTTTCCGCGGAAATGGTTGCCATTTCGACGTACTCAACGCCTGATTCATTCATCGGAATGTCTCCCAGCAAATTGAGCATTCCGACGATGCCGTTTAACGGCGTACGGATTTCATGACTCATGTTTGCCAAAAACTCGCTTTTGGCGGAGCTGGCACGTTCCGCTTTTTCAGCCATTTCCTTGGCGAGCGCAATGGATTCCTCCAATTCAGCGTTGACCGTTGCCAGGGCCCTGCTCGCTTTCTCGGCTTTTTCTTTTGCGATCAGCGTCTCCTGCTCCGCCTTTTTGCGCTGGGTAATGTCTACGAAGCTCTCCACCAGGCTGGTTCGACCCTGCACGGTGGTGGCAACGACGCTCTTCAAGATGTTGAGGGTTTCTCCCGTGCTGGTCAGAAGTATCCTCTCAGAATGGTCCACCGTTTCGTGATGATCGGTAATGGGGCACTGTCCCACCTCATTGGGACAGAGAAACTCATGACAGCTGGCACCCACCGCCCTTTGTTTGGAATAGCCAATCATATTTAAAGCCATTTCGTTCAGGTCGATAATGGTGTGGGTTTCCGCATCAATGACGGCAATGCCCACCGGGACCGAGTTGATGACATCATCGATGAATTGCTGTTTTTCCACGAGCTGACATTCCGCCTCTTTGCGCTCGGATATATCCATGAACGCTTCCAGGATAACGGGTTCATCCTTGAGATGCAGGAATATGGCGCTCTTAATAACCGGCCTTTTTTTGCCGGTTGTGGTTTGGAGTTCAACTTCCATGTCGTGTGCAACCACATGGCTGTCGATCAAAGGACATGCCGCATCAACTGCCCTGCAAAAAAGATCGGAACATTTCCTGCCCAAGACATCGGCCGCATTATCCGTTTCCAGAAGCTTGAGGGCCGCCCTGTTGATATGACGAACCCGGCGATCCTTTTCCACCATCACCACGCCCACGGGAAGTGCCTCCAGTATCAGTGCCGTGTTTTCATGGGCATTTTTCAATTCCCTCGCGGCATCTTCCCTTTCTTCTAAAATGGTTCCAATTTGCCGGGTGGTGCGGATTCCCAAGATGATGCAGAGGCAAGCGATGATGCCCGTGAGACTGAATCGCAACACAAAGAAGAATTGGTCCACTCTGATTCTTTGCTGCCCCAGACGGTCGATTTCTATCCGGGTTTCGTAAAAGATCTTGTCGGCACTCTCACGTGACCTGAACAGAAACGTCTGGGCCTGCTTTTCAAGGAGGTCTATTTCCCGGGACAGGGCGCCCGCCCTATTGGTGCCGCTGTTGTTAATCCGCGCCTGAACAGCATCGATAAGCCTTCCGGCGATCTCTTCAATGTCGATAATTTTCGGCGTTAAATTGATCACTTCCAAGTTGTACTGCGATCCGGGTTTAACGGAAAAACGGATCCGCTCTCGAATGACATTGACATCGGCAAAATTAACCGGCAGCACGTTTTCGAAGACACCGCCGTTTTGCAAAATACCTAAAATGGTTCGAATATCCGCCAAAATGTTTTGGATGCGATCCTTGAGGATGTGCAAATCTCTTTCGTCCCGAATGGATGCCATGGAAGTCATTTTCAGCTCTACTCGCAGCATCCGGTTCAAAATGATATTGCCGAGGCGGCTTTTGGCGGTTTGGTTGTCGTGGGCCAGCTGGTAGTACCGGTTGGACCGTCGCATGAATTCATCACCGGCGATGAGGATCGCAAGAGCCGCAAAGAAGACGGCCATCATGAAAATGACCTTGCGGCGGATCGGTTCCGCAAGGATCTTTCCAGCGGAGTCAAACCATTCAGCGAACATCATAGAGTCCATAGCGGTTGAAAATCTCCCGCCCTTTGGAAGAGGCAGCGTAGGCCATGAACTTTCCGGCGATTTCAGGATTTCGGGAGGTTTTCAGAAGACCCATGACCAGTTTTTTCTTTTTGGCGAAACGCTCATCGATGGGAATAGCGTCAACATGGGATTTGTTTTCCTTCCAGGTGGATGTGGCATACCAGTTTATCACCAGGTCCGCTTCTTTGTTCCTGATGACGGTAACAAGGTCTTTTGAATCGGTCGTCAATTTGCGGGCATTTTCCGCGACATCCTTGAAGATGCCTTTTTTGTCGAGGATTTTTTTGGTTTCTTTACCAACGCTGCCGCTGTCAGGGTTTCCGATGACGACGTAGTTGCGCGGATCTTTCAGGTTATCGAGATCTGAATTGAATCCTTTGGGGTTTCCCTTTTGAACCATCAGGGCCGCCTTGTTGTATCCGACATGGGCCGTATCCGATACCAGCCCTTCTTCCAAACAAGTCTTGATGTAGGAATCCGAACCCGGCAGGTAAAGATCGCCGACTCCGTTGACTTTAATGGATTTCAACAGATTTCCGGAACCGCCCTTGGTAATGAGGATTTTACAGTCTTCCTGTTTTTCAATGATCTCAGCAATCTCGGAAATGGGTTTGATCATGGTAATGCCGCAATAAATAAGGAGTTGCGTCTCGGCTTGGGATTTCCCGCTGTCGTCACAACCGGTGGCATGCAGGAAGAATGCGATAGAAAAAAGGAGGTATAATAAGTGCTTAATTGTCATCTTTTTCCCTTAAACCCGCGCCTTCACGGAGCATCCAAAACATTTCGAACCGTGGTGGCCATCTCTTCCATGGAGGCGGGTTTATAAATCAATGCTTTTATACCCATCGCCGCGGCCGTCTCCTGGGTGATTTTCCGGCTGTAACCGGTACACAAAATGACAGGGATGTCTGGCCGAATCCGCATCAATGCTGCCGCTAATCGGTCACCGGTCATATGGGGCATGGTCATATCGGTGATCACCAAATCAAAATCCCCCGGATGGGACTGGAAAACATTTAAGGCATCCGGACTGCTGTTTACGGCAGTTACCGAATACCCCAGGTGTCCGAGTGTCTGGTTCGCCATTGTGGTAATGGCCGCTTCGTCATCAACAAAAAGAATCCGCTCATTTCCTGAAGCCAATTCGGTGTGTTCTACGGGCAAACTTTCCGGCATGCTTTTCACGGCAGGCAAACGGATGGTAAAAACAGACCCGCGGTCTTTTTTGCTGCGAACTGAAATGCTCCCGCCACAACCATGGACTATACCATGGACCACGGCCAGTCCAAGGCCTGTTCCCTCTCCAGGCTGTTTTGTGGTGAAATAGGGATCAAAAATCACACGGAGAATCTCCCTGTCAATACCCTGTCCCGTGTCGGACACCTCCATTTTTACATAGGTTCCGGGTCTTAACTGGTGCTCACCTTCTCCCGTTGTCTCAAGAATTTCCTCATCTTTCAAAGTCACTTTAAGGATCCCGCCATCATCCTCCATGGCCTGCACCGCGTTGGTGGACAGGTTCATGAAGATCTGATGGAGTTCCGTCGGATTTATCATCACCTGAGCATCGCTATCAATTTCCATTTTGATTTCAATACTGCTCGGAATCGCCGCACGCAGCATTTTCATGGTCTCCTTCATCAGGGGAGGAACTTTCGTGGGAATGGGTTTTCGATCCGCCTGTCTTGCAAATGTGAGGATTTGGCCAACCAAGTCCTTGGCACGGTTCCCCGCATTGTATATTTGCCTCAAGTCTTCCTCCAGAGGGGTTCCCTTCTGAACACGCATCAACCCCAATTCGGCAAAACCAATCACTGAAGCCAAAATGTTATTGAAATCATGGGCAATACCGCCGGCAAGCGTTCCGATGGCCTCCATTTTTTGCGCTTGATGAAGCTTACGTTCGAGTTCTTGCCGCTGCGCCTCCTGCCGTTTTCGTTCCGTAACATCCCTGCCGATCCCCTGAACCGCAAAAGGCTTGCCGTTGCGGTGAATCACTGCACCGGTAAATTCAAAATAGAGCAATTGCCCCTCTTTAGAGGCCATGTGGTACACAATTGGATAACGTTGAGAACCGGTTTCATGAATCTCTTTGAACTGCTCCAGGGCCATGGGACGTTGATCTTCGCTCAACAACGCCTTGAAATCCACCCGCTTCAGCTCATTCAGGGAATATCCAAGGCGTCTCAAAGTCCTATGGTTGCAATCCAGAAACTTCCCGTCGAAATCCCAGATGCATACCAGGTCAAAGGAGCGGTCAAACAGCGCCCTGTATCGCTCCTCGCTGTCTTTGAAAGCAACTTGCGCTTTTTTTCTCTCCAGAACCTCCCTCTCCAGTTGGCGGTTGAAGCGCAACAGTTCGTCGTGCTTCACCTCCAGTGAATCACGGATGGATTTTTCCTTCCCGAGCGCACTCATCAGCCCCCTCGATATGAAACCGGCCGAAACAGCGACGAGCCCATTTAGAAATATGAAATTAAGGCTCACAACGCTCCATTTGAACGTAGAATCGAGTACGCTGTACCCCACGGATAGCATGCCCAATTTATACGCAAACACCATGCCGAAAAGGATCAGTGCATTGACGGCCAAAGCCAAAAAAGCCATTCGCAGCCCTATGAATATGGCCGCAAGAACGGGAAATGCAAACAACCAAACGGGCCCGGCCACAAATGAGCCGCGCGTCGTCATCAATACAATGCCAAGAAGAGCGATTAAGCAGACAAGACTGTAAGAGCGCAACCAGAACGGCAGGGAGCGCCTGAAAAACAGAAAGACCACCCACCCATAAATCAGGGTATCCGCCGCCGCCACACCCCAGAGCCTTTCTCTGATGCAAAGGACAAAGCTGGGAATGTAGACGAAAAGCCCTAAAACAGCACCCGCCAGCAGCAAGCTGAAAATAAACCGATCCCGCCAGTACCTGACAATATTCTCCTCGGGAGACACGGGCGGCACGGTCCATTCCTTTAAACGGGATTTGAATTTTGAATATAAATCAGGCATGTGATCAATATATTCTGCACAATGTTTCACTGTTGAGATGAAAAAATTCGACCATATCTACTTTTGTCGAGAAAAGCAATATCCATGCCAAAACATCCCTCTAAAGCCCTCAAATGTCTTGAGCCCTGACGGACGGCGGATTTTTGACGCCTTTTTCCAACTGCAAATCTTTTGTGCTATCCTCTTTAACCACCGGAAATCTATACAATTACAAAAATTTCGGCTCAGCCCATGTTTTAGGCACGAACCTTGCTAGAAGAAAGGTTAAGAGTTCACCCAATAGGGACAAGATTTTAGGAATAATAACGTACCATCAAAAGGACCCCTGGGGTTCTGAAAACAAAGTTCGGGCCACGGCGTTTAAATAACGGCGCTTTTGGGAAATCCAAATCCTTCACCCCGTTGGAGTTTCAACCATGAGACATAACCCCTTTCATTTTCTACCTCCTTTTGAAAGGCAGAATTTCCATAAGAAATTCTGCCTTTCCTTTTTTGGGTCTTTAAATAAGCCCCTCATTTTCCGAAACTCCCTTTTTGAGGAATATCCATGCCGGACTTGAGCCCGGAACTTATCAGTGCCCAAACCCCCTTTTTGGAGGAAGCCGGATCCCCCAGAGTTTTTATCCCCATTTGTGCCAACTGCGAAAAAATCAGGGACGACCGAGGCCACTGGAACAGGGGTGAAAGCCCCATTATAAATCGGTCCGAAGCCCAATTCACCCACACCATTTGTCCTGATTGCGCCGGGAAATTATACCCTGGGTTTAACCCGTATGAATGAAATTCCCATGGCCGTAATGCAAAGGTCGAGGTTGTCATGGTAAAAATACGTTCAGAACTGCCACGGGATGCTGTTCGCATTCATGAAATCAACAGTCTGGCCTTTCGTGGGAGCCTGGAAGCTGAATTGGTTGATCTGATAAGGTTTGCCTGTTCGGACATGGTATCCCTCGTGGCGGAAGTAGACGCTGTGGTTGTCGGCCATATTCTTTTTTCTCCGGTGCATATGGTTTCTGATGACGGGCGCCTCTTGGATGGTATGGCGCTTGAGGTGATGAGTGTTTTGCCGAAATTTCAGGGCCAAAAAATAAGCTCAGACCTGGTTTCAGCTGGCCTGAGAGTCATGGAATTGCAACAATACCCGTTTGTGATAGTCGTGGGTCTTTACCAATACTATCGCCGTTTCGGGTTTGTTCCCGCGGTTTGTTATGGGTTCCAGTCGCAATGGGAAGATTTGCCCGAAGAGACTTTCCTGATCCGAATACTTGATTACAAAACCGTTGAGAAACTTTCCGGCACCATCCGCTACAGAGATGCATTTGATGTTTCAATTCAGAAACCAGCGGATTTCGGAAATTTAATGGCGGGATGTTGCCATGGAAATCATAACAACCCATAAAATGGCAGACTTTGATGCGGTGGCATCCGCATTCGCCGCCAATGAACTCTACCCACAAGCGCAAGTTGTTTTGCCCAGGGGCCTCAACGCCAATGTGAAAGCCTTTATATCCCTGCACAAGGATGTTTTCCCTTACAAAAAGGCCGTGGACATCGACTTGAGCCNCGTATCCAGGCTCATTGCGGTGGATGCGCCCCATTGGTCCCGNCTAGAAGACCTGCAAGGCCTCAAGGACAAAAGAGAACTGGACATCCATGTGTGGGACCATCACAGGGCATCTGAAGGGTTCGCCGCTTCAAAAGCCCATCTGGACGAAGTTGGGGCAACCGTGACCCTTTTGGTGCTAGAACTCGAAAAAGATCAAAGTCCCGTCACCCCTATTCAGGCGACCCTTTTTCTGGCAGGCATCTATGAAGATACCGGATCCATGAGTTTTCCATCAACCACCTCCAGAGATGCAAAAGCAGTGGCTTTTCTTTTGAATAGGGGGGCCGATCTGACCATTGTCAGGAATTTTCTGCGTCCCGTCTACGGACCGAAACAAAAAGACCTGCTTTATGAAATGCTCAAAAACGCCAAAAGACAAAAGCTGAATGATTACACGGTCAGTGTCGGTGAAATAGAAATCAGCGGTCATGTACCCGGTCTCTCCCTCGTGGTAGACATGTACCGCGACATTTTGAATGTGGAAGTGGCCGTCGGGGTCTTCAGTGAAGAGAGCAGAAATCGTTGTCTGGTTATCGGCAGAAGTGCCCCGGATACAGTGGATATCGGTTCCATCATGCAGGTCCTTGGGGGCGGAGGACATCCCAATGCCGGATCTGCCTTGCTGCGCTCCATGAGTCTTCGCGATGCTTCAGATTGGGTCATTGACTTGCTGGAAAGAAACCAGAGCGCCTCCATAACCATCGGCGACCTCATGAGCTATCCGGTCTTTTCCGTATCCCCGGACACCTCCATGAAAGAGGTCGCCATTTTACTGCGGGAAAAAGGGTGCAGCGGCTTTCCGGTTACAGAAGGGTCGAAAGTCCTTGGAATCATATCAAGAAGGGATTTTCGAAAAGCCCGAAAGAAATCCCAGATGAAAGCACCGGTCAAGGCCTTCATGTCCACGGCAGTTCAAAAAATCGATCTCGAGACCGGTATTTTCAGTGCCGTTAAACTCATGGTCCGCGAAGATATCGGACGGCTCCCCGTGGTTGAGAACGGAAATCTCATCGGCATCATAACGCGAAGCGACACCATGAGGTATTATTACAACCTGTTGCCCGACTGAATTTGTCTCGCCGGGACCGTTCGAATCGATCTGTCTTTGATCAATCCAGTTTCCACCTTTTGGACAATATTCAAAAGCAGAGCCGCACATCTATTCAAGGCTTGGGAATCACTGGTTTTTGTTGATTTTCCCCTTATGATGTCGTAAATTGGGGCAAAAGTAGATGAAAATCATAGAAATCGCATATGGGACGACCCCAAACACCGGCATTTTGAAAAACCTTGTTATTGACTGAATTCGAAATGCTCAACAAGGCTTGAAGACATGAAAATTCTGATCATCGATGACGACCCCAACGTCAAAAATTCAATTGAAAAATTGCCCATTCAAATCGACGAACTGCAGGCGATTCGAAGCGGTGACGCCGCCATAAGGGGGGTGAAAAACGCCCTAAAGCGGCAGGATCCCTTCGAGCTGATCACCGTCGATATCGAGCTGCCGGACATGGACGGTCGGCAGGTTGTGCTTGAAATCAGAAAAATGGAACTGGAATACGCCACCACCAAAGAAAGAAGTGCCGTCATACTGGTTTTAACGGCCAAGGCAGACGAAAAATCCGTTAAAACTTCCTTCGCCGCGGGTGCCAACTCGTTCATCGTCAAACCCTTTAAACCCGAGACGATCATAAAAACCCTTGCCAAGAGCAGGCTTAAATCCAGGATTTCCAAAGAGGACCCGAACAGCGGTAAAGCCGTTGATCCGGTAGAAGTTATCCTTCAGCGGCTCAAAGCCGGAAAAATCAAGATGGCATCACTGCCGGATGTGAGCATAAAACTGAACGAAATGGCCAAAAAGGGTCTTGATTTCAAAGTAATGGGGGATCTCATCCGCAAAGACCCCGCCATTACGGCTAAAATCATGAGCGTATCCAACTCCGCCTATTACGGGGCCGCATCGAAAACCAGGACCATTGACGAGGCCATTTCGCGAATCGGCATTTATGCCACAAAACAGTATGTTGATGCCATCTGCAACCGGCAGATGTTTACCAGCACCGACGTAAGGTTTGTCAAATTTGCGGAGGAGCTGTGGCAGCATTCCCTGTATTGCGCGGTGGCATCACAGGCTGTTGTCAGTCTTCTNGAGCTTGATTTGAAAGCCGATGCTTTTTCAATTGGGCTGTTGCATGATATCGGNAAAATGTTTCTGTTGCAGATGACCGCGGAACTTGAAAAAAAGAAGCAGCTGGGNGGNAAAGTTGATTTGGAAAAGCTGTTTGCTTCCGTTGAAAGATATCACAACACCATCGGCGCCCAAACCCTCANAAAATGGAATTTTTCAAGAGAATACGTCGAGGGGGCGCTTTTCCATGATGCGCTCGAAAAGAAAGATTCGCCCTCAAAAGAATTGCTGGTACTGCACTTTGCCAATGCCCTTTCAAAAACGGTTTCAAACCGGAAAGAACCGTCCAAAACCGAGCTGTCCGAACTGGAATCCGCAAGCCTTTTAAAAATTACGCCGGAGTTGATTGAACGGATCAAAAACAGAGTCGAAGAGCAACTGCCCCTTTTCAGCTGATCCCCTCAGATCCCAATTGCTTTAAGTCAGTTTCGCGGAACTTGTCTTATCGATAAACAGATGCTTTTATCACTACCGTTAAAGGGCACCGTCAAAGAAATGACACCCATTTCATCAACAATTGATGGCCCCACAACCGGTCGTTTGATTCATGGCCTCTCCAGGCGCCCTTTTTTACCCCATGCAATTGTTTACTTGAGAGTCCAAAGTTCTCACGTCATGCCGGACTTGATCCGGCATCCAGGATATTTAACTTATCAAAAAGACACTGGATTCCGGCTTTCGCCGGAATGACGATCGGGAATTTATACATTCAATAAAATCAGCATATTGCGAGAACTTTGGACTCTGGAGTTGTTTAGATATGGATTTTCATTTTCCACGGAAGGCCTTCAAAGAGAAAAATTGATGGTATATTTATTGCATTGGTAGCGTGGCAGATCTTCACAAAATCGAAAAGCCGGTTTTGGAAAAATAGGTAAAAAAGCACCGTATCCTTGTGAACAACCCTGGACAAAGAAATGGCAGACGTTCTGATTATCGATGACGAAAAAAAGATCTGCGANCTTCTAAAAAAAATGGTGGNNCGTCTGGGTCACAAAGCCGCTTGCCGCCGAAACTGNAAAACCGGTTTAGAGGCGGTTTTGGCCCACCCTTACGACGTGGTGCTGCTGGATGTTCTAATGCCGGACGGAAACGGAATCGATATTCTGCGGGAAATCAAGCGGGCCCCCTCTTCGCCGGAGGTGATCATCATGACCGGTTTCGGGAACCCTGACGGCGCCGAGCTGGCCATTGAAAACGGTGCCTGGGATTACATTCAGAAATCGGGAAGCCCTAAAAAAATCATGTTTTCGCTCGCCAGGGTACTGCAATATCGAGAAGGCATAAAGGGGGTGAAACACCCCGCCGTTGCATTGAAACTGCGGGGCATTGTGGGCACAAGCCCTTCGATGCAAACCTGTTTTGATGAAGTGGCAAGGGCCGCCGTCAGCGAGGCCAATGTGCTGTTAACCGGAGAAACCGGCACCGGAAAGGAACTGATGGCGCGGGCCATTCATGAAAACAGTCCCCGGTCGTCGTTTCCTTTTGCGGTGGTGGATTGCGCCGCGCTTCCAGTCTCCCTGGCGGAAAGCCTTCTCTTCGGCCACCTGAAAGGGGCTTTTACGGGAGCGGAAAAATCCCGCGAAGGTCTCCTCAAGCAGGCCCACGGAGGGACCCTTTTTCTGGATGAAGTGGGAGAGCTCCCCATCTCTGTTCAAAAAGTCTTTCTCAGGGTCCTTCAGGAGCACCGGCTCCGGCCGGTTGGGGCAAGGGGGGAAATTGACGTCGACTTCAGACTGGTGGCCGCCACCAACCGAAACCTTGAGGAAATGACGGATGAGGGATCTTTTCGGGAGGATTTGCTTTTTCGGCTGAAAGGCCAGGTGATTCATCTTCCCCCGCTTCGCCGGCGCCAGGGAGACATGGCCCATCTTCTCATATACCATCTGACAAAACTGTGTCGGAAATACAGCATGGGCGTGAAAGGTTTTTCCGTTGAATTCCTTGAGACATGCTCAAACTACACATGGCCCGGAAACGTTCGAGAATTGATCAACACCGTGGAAAGCGCAATCCTTGCGGCCCGCCATGAGCCGACCCTCTTCCCCAAACACCTGCCCAAAAACATCCGTATTCACACTGCAAAGCAATCCGTACGAACGGGCATGCCCTCACATAAAGCGGTTCAAAAGGCCGGTATTGCTGAAAACGGCTTCCCCACCTTTCAAGAGTTTCGAAAAGCCGCCGTTCGGGAATTTGAACAAGCATATTTCTGTGATTTAATGACCCACTCAGGGGGCGACATGGACGAAGCCCGTCGTTTATCGGAACTGGGCCGATCCAGATTCTATGAATTATTGAAGAATTACCGCAAAACCGTTTCAGCCCATCCGTAATCCCGGCTTTTTCCACTTTTTTCGGACGTGTTCCGATATCTTCAAATTTCAAACGGCGGCGGGCAAAAGCCTGGTACACTATTTGCTTAGTTTTTTTTCATCATGTATGCGAGCTCTCCAATGGCGCAGCATGAAATCCATGAATACGGGGGAAGCAATATGAAAAACCGAAGCCTTAAATTTAAACTCCTGGTGGCATTTCTGATGGTGGGCGTGATCCCTTTTGCCGTCATTTCAGTTGTCAGCTACCTTCAGTCCAGTGAAGCGCTGTCCAAACAGGCATTTTCACAACTTGAAGGGGTACGCGGCATCAAAAAGAACCAGATCGAGAACTTCTTCAAGGAGCGCCAGGGAGACATGGGCGTTCTGGTGGAAATGGTGGCCGTTCTGCAGCAGGAAGCCTTCAAAAAGCTCGATGCCATTCAGCAGATCAAACGGACCCAAATCGAAAACTATTTCCTGGAGCGCATAGGGGATATCAGTGTATTGGCCAAAAACAGTTTGGTCACGGAAGCCCTTGACGAATTGGACCGGGCGTTTCAGGCAGAGGGCGACAAAGTGGGTGGGAATTTGTGGGAATTCGCCGAAGATAAATATGCTCCCTGGCTGGTCAATTTTCAGAAGGAATACGGCTACTATGACCTGTTTCTGATTTCAAAAGAGGGGAACGTGGTCTATACCACCGCCGGGGAATCTGACCTGGGGCAGGACCTTGAAACCGGCGGGCTCAAGGAGAGCCCTCTGGCCAAGTGTTTCAGGGGGGCTGTCAGCGGCAAGGTCACCCTTCAGGATTTTGAACCCTACGCACCTTCCAACAATCAATTCGCTGCGTTTATTGCCGCGCCCGTCCACAACACCAGTGGGGTGATCGGGGTGGTGGCCCTTCAACTTCCCACCGGCCCCATCAACGGCATCGTTCAGCAGCGGCAGGGGATGGGAGAAACCGGCGAAACCTACCTGGTGGGAGAGCATGGCGGCAAATCGGCCTTTCGAAGCGACATGAAAACCATGGGGGACGGGAAATACGTCATCGGCTATAAAATTTCAACACCGTACATCGAGGCGGCCCTATCGGGGAAATCAGCCCATGAGATTCATACGGACAGCAAGGGAAATCTGGTCATGGTGGCATACAACCCTCTCAAAATAGCGGGTTTGAAGTGGGCCTGCATTTCCAAGATCAATGTGGAAGAAGCCGTCTCCACCCGTATAACGGGGTCTGAAAATGATTTTTTCAAGGATTATATCGATAAGTACGGCTATTATGATTTATTCCTCGTCAATCCTGAGGGTTACTGTTTTTATACGGTGGCCAAGGAAGCCGACTACCACACCAATCTGATTAATGGCAAATATGCCGGTTCCAACCTGGGTCAGTTGGTGCAGCGGGTTGTGGAAAGCAAATCGTACGGCATGGCGGATTTTGCGCCCTACGCCCCCAGCAACAATGAGCCCTGCGCGTTTGTCGCACAGCCGGTGGTCCACAACGGCAAAGTGGAACTGGTGGTGGCCCTTCAGCTGTCACTGGAAGCCATCAACAACATCATGCAGCAGCGGGACGGCATGGGACAGACCGGCGAAACCTATCTGGTGGGCCCGGACAAACTGATGCGCTCGGACTCCTTTCTAGACCCCAAAAACCACTCGGTGAAAGCCTCGTTCGCAAACCCGGAAATGGGGAAAGTCGATACCGAGGCGGCCAGGGAAGCCCTTGCGGGCATCACCGGGGCCAAAATCATCACCGACTATAACGGCAACCCGGTGCTTTCTGCTTTTGCCCCGGTCAAAATTGGGGATACCAACTGGGCACTGATCGCCGAAATCGATGAATCGGAAGCGTTTGCCGCGGTCAAGACCATCACGTGGCTCATCGGCATTATTGCACTTTGCGGTATCATTGCCATTGTCATCGTAGCCCTTTTGATCACCCGAGGCATTACGAACCCCATCAACCGCATCATTGCCGGCTTGGGAGATGGTGCCGACCAGGTTTCGTCAGCGTCGTCGGAGGTGTCCGCCTCCAGCCAGTCCCTAGCGGAAGGGGCATCCCAGCAGGCGGCGGGGATTGAAGAAACGTCATCCTCCCTCGAAGAGATGTCCTCGATGACCCAGCAGAATTCCAGCAATTCGGCACAGGCGGACCAGCTCATGAGCGAGGCAAAGGAAATCGTCGGCAGGGCCAACGCCTCCATGGGCCAGCTCTCCGCCTCAATGACGGAGATCACCAAAGCCAGTGAGGAAACCTCCAAAATTATCAAGACCATCGACGAAATTGCCTTTCAAACGAATCTCCTGGCCCTCAACGCGGCGGTGGAGGCTGCCCGCGCCGGCGAAGCGGGTGCCGGTTTTGCGGTGGTCGCGGATGAAGTTCGGAACCTGGCCTTGAGGGCGGCCCAAGCCGCCAAGAACACCAGCGAACTCATTGAAGGAACCACCAAGGAAGTTCAGAAAGGATCGGAACTGGCAGAGGGCACCAACCGGAACTTTGAAGAAGTGGCCGAGAGCGCCGGCAAAGTCGCGGAACTGGTAAGCGAGATTGCCGCGGCATCCCGTGAACAGGCACAAGGGATCGAGCAGGTGAATACGGCGGTCACGGAAATGGACAAAGTGACCCAGACCAATGCCGCCAACGCCGAGGAGTCGGCTGCCGCGTCCGAAGAGCTGAACGCGCAGGCCGAGCAAATGAAGCACTTCGTCATGGAGCTGGTAAAGCTGGTGGAAGGAAAAACAGCCCACCTGGACAACGATTCTGGAGGGGCGAACCATCCAAAAAGAACGGCACAACAGCGGTCAAAAAACCGCCAGAGGGCATTGGCGGAACCGAAATCAAACCCCCAATAAAAGAAGGCCGGCAGCAGGTAAGCCCCGGAGGAAGTGATTTGCTTTGGCGATGATCATCTTTCGGGATTCTAAAACATTTTATTGTTGAAGTCGGGGGCTTTCCGGCCCTCGGCTCATTTTTCTCTGATGGCGGATTTGGTATCAGACGATTTCATCAATTCCATATTGGATGAAATCGAAAAACTGGACGGCAGCAGCATCTCCATTGCGGAAGAAGGAAAATACATCACCTTCACCATCGCAGGCGGCGTTTTCGGCATTTCGCTCTTGAAAGTGCGGGAGATCCTGAAAATAACGACTCCAACCCGCGTGGTAGAGGACAGCAGCCACTCCCGAAACTTCATCCGCCTTCGAAACCGGATGATTCCGGTCTATGAACTGCGTTCCCTTTTGGAAATCGAGACGGCGCCCTTTACCGATGAAACGTGCATTGTCATTCTGGAAACCTGGCATGATCTTAAGCTGACTAAATTTGGCATCATCGTTGATTCCGTCAGAAAAGTAGTGAACATCAAAGAGGAAAAAATGGTCGCAGTGCCGGAATTTTTCACAACCATCGACGTCGATTATCTTTTGGGAATGGCCATCGTAAACGACAACGTGATCCTTTTGCTAAATACCGAAAACATCAAGAACTTGATGTAAACGTCCTTATCTCTGAGGAAAAGGAGATCTGCATAAATGGAAACGGACATCGATTTTGGTCAGATTGTAATGGAGATTCTTGATTCGGGCGAAATTCCACTCCCCGTTTTCAACCCCATCGCCGTTAAAGTCCAGCAAATCATCAGAAACAACCCTGACCTCGGCAAAATCGTCGAACTGGTCAGCATGGATTCCAAACTGTCGGCAGCGGTTCTCCAGACGGTGAACTCCGCCTTTTACGGATTGACAAGCAAAAAGAAGACCGTCAGCGACGCCATTCACTATCTCGGGCTGGAGGAAAGCGGAAACGTGGTCATATCGGCGTCGCTCTCTGGAAATTTTTCCACGAAAGATGAGAAGCTGCAACCCTATATGGCGAAATTGTGGAAACACAACCTGGGCTGCGCCATCGCATGCCAGTGGCTTGCCAAAGAGTTGAATGATGAAATCAGCTCAATGGCATTCTTGTCCGGCATGCTCCACGATTTTGGGAAACTCACCCTTTTATCGGCCATCCAGCGTGGCAAACGGCAAAAAAGAATGGCGCAGATACCGATCACGGATCATCTGGTCTCCCAAATCTTTGCCAAGTTTCACACCGAACAGGGGTATCGTACCTTGATCGCAATGAACCTGCCGGAGGAGTACTGCATCGTCGCACGGGACCATCACCTGTCCTTTGACGCTATGGTGGGAGAAGAAGGATTGCTGCCGCTCACACGGATGGCCGATATGCTCACCAAGGAAACCGGTCTGTGCGCAACGGAAAGCGCCGTTGGAAATATGGATGGCCATGACGAGGGGCTTTCGAGGATCGATTCGGCAACCCTCTCGGAATGCCGGCAATACCTCATAAAAAAGATGCGGCTTTCCTGACAGGGACTTCAAAACCGATTGGTGTCAACCTCAACTCCGTTCATTTCATATGGTGTGCTTAAAAGTGCATCGAAGCGCGAAAAAGGCTTTTTCCGCGCTTCGATGGCTGTGGGTCTGATTTGAGTTCACTTTAGAAATCTTTGAAGTCGTCATCGCCCATGGGGATAATGTCTTCAGGATTGACATCCTCTTTTTTGGATGCCGGCGCCTTTAAAGCTTTCACTTTTTTTCGAAAAGCCGGCTTTCCGGAGCCCTGTTTTCCATAAACCGCTTTTCGGGTCCCGCCTTTGCCGGCCGATGCGCTGCCGCCCACCATGGCCACCAGTTCGTTCACGAAGCCCTGCATCTGTTCGGCCTGGGCGCTCAGCTCCTCTGAGGCGCTGGCCGACTCTTCGGCATTGGCCGCCACCTGCTGTACCACCTTGTCCATGTCGGCCACCGCCGTATTGATCTCCTCGATACCCTGAGACTGTTCCGTGGAAGCCGCGGATATTTCGTCCACAAGGCTTCCCACCTTATTGGAAATTTCCATATTCTCCGTGAACGCCTCCTGAGTCGACTCGGTCAGCTCGCTGCCGTTCTTCACCGCTTTGATGGTGTTTTCAATGAGATCCGAAGTGTTCTTGGCCGCTTCCGCCGCTCTCATGGCCAGGTTTCTAACCTCGTCGGCCACAACGGCAAACCCGGCACCCGCCTCCCCGGCCCGGGCCGCTTCAACCGCCGCGTTGAGGGCCAGCAGGTTCGTCTGAAAAGCAATCTCATCGATGGTTTTGATGATTTTGCCCGTCTCCTCGCTGGACTTCGTGATTTCCCGAATGGCCCCGGTCATGTCTCCCATGTGGCGATTCACCTTGTCGACGATCTGGCCGGCTTCACCCATCATGCCCTTGGCCTGGTTGGCGTTGTCGGCATTCTGTTTGGTCATGGAACTCATTTGCTCAAGGGAGGCGGATGTTTCCTCGATGGAGGCGGCCTGTTCCGAAGCCCCTTCCGCCAGGGACTGGCTGCCCGCTGAGACCTGGCCTGAAGCGGAAGCCACCTGCTCGGACCCGTCGTTGAGACCCTGAATGATCCGACCGAATGGGCCCGGTAATGCTGCGGGTAATAAAAATCGCGATCAGGATGCCGAAGACGATGGCCGCCATCATGCCCACGATCATGATCCAGGAGGATCGATCCAACAGCGACATGGTGTCGGCGGCGATCCGGTTGGTGGCCTGCATGCCCGCCTCCGCCGTGGTGTTGCAGGCACTCAGCACGGTCGCGCCTGCTTTTTCCCGGTTTTTGGCGATCTCCTCGTTTTTGTGCCAGTTGGCCAGAAATTCGTTCATGGCGGTTTTGTAGGTGTTGCCGGCGGTCTCTACTTCATCGATCCGCTTGAGATCTGCTTCCAGACGGGTAATTTTGCGGAGCGCCTGAAACTTTTCAGCGATTTTCGGAAAATTCCGAAGCCCGTCTTCCATGACGACGGGGCTGCGAAGGGCCTGTGACTTAAAAGCTTTGATGCGGGTATCGTTCCCCAGATCAATGATATCGTTGACCAGGGTGATCTTGGCGTTTCGCTCGTACATGTCGTTGGCCAGTTTCTCCTGCTGCCCCTTCAAAAAGGTTTCACACTGGGCTACGTACTCTCCCGCGGCCTTGTCCATTTCTCCGCGAATGTCACCCAGAGCCTCAAAGTTTTTCAGGTATTCCGACATGGCCGACTGGTATTTATCCGCGGCCGATTCGATCTCCCCGATGCGCTTGAGGTCTTGGGCATCCCTTGTGATCTTTTTCAAATCCTCGGCGACCCCTTTGACCTTTTTCAAATTTGTGGCAGCCAGCTTCATAATCTCCGGGTCCTGAGTGGCCTGCGCCTTGAAGTTCATGACGCGGGTTTCGTTTCCGAGATCGATGATACTGTTGATCAGGGTGATTTTCTCCAGACGCTCTGAGAGGTTTGCNCCCATCTGGTTAAATTCACTTTGTATTTTGAGGTTCTGGCCTGTGAGAAACGAAGCGCAGTTGCTCATATACTTGGCAGCATCCGTATCCATCTGCTGGGCGGCGGCCACCATGGCATTATTTTTTTGAAGATACCCCCCCATGTTCTTTCGATACTTTTCGGCCGCCGCTTCCGTGGCATCGATCCGTTTGATATCTTCCGTATCGTGGGTGATGGGACGGAGCTGGTCCGTCTGGTTTTTGAGCTCCGACAGAAGCTTCATGGCCTCCATCATGAGCGCCATGTCGTTGGTGGCCTGGGCCTTGAAGTTCGTGACCCGCACCTGAGTACCCAGGTTGACAATGTCGGTGACGATTTTGACCTTTTTCTGCCGCTCCGACAGGTCCTTTTTAAAGGCCATATTCTGTCCCGCCAGAAACTCATTGGAATTTTCCATGTATTTTCCGGCCGATTCATCCAGCACCTTTCGTTCCGCCGCCATTTTCGCCACGGTTTCAACGGATGCCTTCACCAGTCCTTTGTATTCCTCAACCGCTTTGGTGGCCGTCTCCAGCTGCCCTTTCAGCGCCTTTAAATGTTTCGATCTCTGCTCCAGCGCCCTTCCCTCCTCAAGGGCTTTGTCCACGGCCTCAAGGTCTTTTCGCGCATCATCCAGGAATTTCTGCTCCTCCGTGAACCCGTAGCCCCGCATGGCGTACATGACGCGGTTGGAACTGGCCCGAAGGTCATTGGCCATGCCCACTTCGGGGACATATTCCTCAGCCAGCTTGCCCGTTTCTGTTTCCACCGTTCCCATCTGTACAACCCCAACGGCACCGAGAACGCCGGCGATGACAATCAAAATGCCAAAACCCAGTGCGATTTTGGCCCCCAGTTTCATGTTTTTCATCTGGCTTCCTCCCTAAATTAAAGTTTGACGTGGTGGTTAGGCCCGCAGCTGGCGTTTGAATTTCCCACCACGCTGCCCAACCGCGATTGGATGTAACACCTAAGGGGACCAGCAAGATACGTACCGATATGAAAAAATGATCCAATTTTTAAACAAGTAACTGAAACAAAAAGATAAAATCTGTTTGGAGGGAAACAGGGAAAGTCAACGGTCGTTCAAAAAACCCTAAGGATTCCGATTTTTTCGGAATTCAATCCGATCTTTTCGGAAAATTTCGCCGTAAGCAGACCCACAAAAAGATTGTTGAGGGCCGCTTCGTCAATAAACCCCGCCTCCTTAGTTTAGGGTCCCTTAGCGGATCGCTCAAATGAGAAACGCCTGGGCGGCGTGGTCAAAATCAGCTTTAACGTTGCTCAACAGGCCATCAAATTCCCTTTTTTTGAAATTGAGGATCTTACGGGTATAGCGGTCAAGTGTGAGTGGCCCCCCATGTGTGGATGCACCGAGACGGCTTTTGATGGCCAGATGATTGCCGTAGTGAACCAGGTGCGCCAGAAGATTGCTTCCGGAATGGGAAGGTTTGTGATGGTAACGGATGGCAATGGCGATGAATTCCGGAATCTTCCATCTCGAACAAAGCGCATAGGCGATTTCCGCGTGGTCAAAGCCAAGAATGGCCCGCTCCGCATCAAGAAACGAACGGCGCCCATCGGCCATCTCTTTTTTGAACCTTTCTTTCCTTTCATAGATGGGATTGTCCAAAACAAGTTTGCCGCAGTCATGAAGCAGGCCGGCCATATAGGCGTCTTCAGCCATTTCCGGAAACGAGATTTCCGCCACGCATCTGGCACTGCAAGCGGTGGCCAGCGCATGTCGCCACTGATCCCCGGATTTGACGCCATAACCCTTCAGATAATTTCTCCCAAGGCTCGAAACACTCATGTCGCCGAGCAATTTTCTGAGCAATTTGGTTCCGAAAAGGGCACTGGCCTTTTCGATGGAGGAAATTTTTCCGGGAAAACCATAGTAGGCCGAATTGGCAACCCGCAGAACACGCGCCGCGATAGCCTGATCGGTGGCGAGCAGCCTTGCGGCTTCATGGGGGCCGGTGCTCGGGTCCGCCAGGATTTCCTGAGCTTTCATGAGAACATCCGGCATGGGGGGAAGGTCCTTAACATTCCCCAAAATCTCTTGTTTTAGCAAAATCCCGGGATCAGCTTCGGCGGCCTCACCGTCTACAGGGTCTTCCCCCCCATCCATTAAACCCCCGGGATCCATCCCGGACAACAGCCGTTGTGATGGAGATTCCGCGGAATGGCCGCCGCTGTTTACGAAATAAAGGCTGTTCATATAAACGAGGCGGCAAATCAGTTTTTCGATGATTTTGTCTTTAATCTTTTCCCGAATGGGGGACGCCAGTTCAAATAGCAGTTT
>JGI11705J14877_10000237_pt1 | contig 35123 bp, 32 predicted proteins | sample Etolaghawater15m_FD_14877 | JGI IMG/M metagenome (IMG submission 14877) | reverse complement strand
AGCTCAACCAACGACTTGAAAAACCTGGCCAAACAAATTGAAAAAATAAAGCTTCATACCTCTTTTTATGGGAAGAAAATGGATATTTCCGTTGTGCAATCCATTCTTGAAGATAAACTTCAACCCCAGATCGGGCCTGAAAATATCCAGCAAATAACAGCAAAATATTTTCAAATCTCAACATCGGATCTTTTGAGCCGAAAAAAAGAGCGAAAAATCTCTTATCCCCGGCAGGTGGCCATATTCCTGACCCGAAAATATACAGACATGTCTCTGAAGGAAATTGGGAGAGCTTTTGGAAATAAACATCATTCCTCTATAATTTATTCAATTAAAAGCATTGAGAACAATATTAAATCAAAAAAAGACGTTATCAGTGATATAAATAAATTAAGAGGCTTTTTATTAAATAGCTCGACCGTTTAGAAATTCAGAGCTGTTCATTTTTTGTCAACTGCTGTTCATAGAGGGAAAGAATTCGTAATCGGGGGTTTTCCTTGAAAGGAACCGATGAATTTTTTATGTCAACTGCTGTTCATAGAGGGAAAGAATTCGTAATCGGGGATTTTCCTTGAAAGGAACCGATGAATTTTTTATGTCTGGTTTAAGAGAAAAAAGTATTAAAAAACAATATTTTAAGTGGTTTTCAAACAAACTGTCAGAGTGTTATTATTAAAATTACTTTTATAGATTTAAAAAAATAACAATTAACTCACAGGCGGAGGAAACAATGGAGATAAGAATCGATCGGAATGAACTCCTCAAATCCGTTTCAAAAGTTCAAAGTATTATCGAAAAAAAGAGTAACATGCCTGTACTGTCCACCATTTTGTTCACAGCCGACGGTTCAACAGTTCGAATCAGTGCAACCGATTTGGAAATGGGTTTCCAGGAGACAATCAATGCAGAGGTCGTTGAAGAGGGCAGTATAACACTGTCTGGAAGAAAAATATTTGAAATTCTCAAAGAAACAAAATCAGCGGAATTTCATATCAAAGAAAAGGAGAACAATTGGATCTTTATCTCTGATGGTGTGGCGCGGTTTAATCTGGCGTCTATTTCTCCTGAAGAATTTCCTGCGTTTATGGAACCTGAAGGCGTTAACATGATTGCCATAAATGGTGAAATCCTTGTGAATATGATTAACAAAACCATTTATGCGGTCACTGCGGAAGAGGCCGGCTTTAAACTGTCTGGTGTACTGACGGAAAAAGTTACCAAAGACGGCAAAGATGTTCTGAGAATGGTAGCCACGGATGGACATCGGCTTTCCCTTATCGATAAACCATTTTCAAATCTTGAATCTCTGGAGCTCACCCAAGGCGTTATGATTCCCAAGAAGGGGATGAGCGAGCTAAGCAAGATGGCGGGCGATGGGGGAATTGTTGAAATCGGTTTCAAAGAAAAAAACTGTGTGGCCAAAAAAGGGAATGCCTTGCTGGTGATCCGTCTTCTGGAAACCAATTTTCCGGATTATAACGCGGTGATCTTAAAAAACGAAAATGATCCTGTCGATATGGACAAAATGGCACTCCTGGAAGCCATGAGGAAAATGCTTATTTTGAGCAACGATCGTTACAGGGCAGTTAAAATAACTTTAGAAAATAATTTGATGGAACTGGTTTCCACCAATCCGGATTTGGGCGAAGGCCAGGAAAACATCGAAATTAAATACAATGGCGAGCGGGTCGAGGCAGGTTTTAACCCAAAATATTTCATTGATACGCTCCAATCCATGCAGAGTGAAACCATTCATCTTGATTTTACAGACAGTTCGAGACCTTTCGTGCTGACCGGTGAAGCTGATGAAGGTTTTGTCGGTCTCATTATGCCGATGAGGGTTTAACATGACACAGGAAAAAACATATGAAGCATCAGATATCAAAGTTCTAGAAGGTCTTTCGGCTGTCAGAAAAAGACCTTCCATGTATATCGGCAATACCGCTTTCGAAGGTCTCCACCATCTGGTTTACGAAGTTGTGGACAACAGTATCGATGAAGCACTGGCCGGATATTGTGATCAGATTGACATTAAATTAATGACGGACAACAGCGTGGTGATCCGGGACAACGGGCGAGGCATTCCGGTTGATATGCACGAATCCGCTAACATGCCGGCTCTGGAAGTGGTCATGACCAAACTTCACGCTGGCGGCAAATTTGATAATAAAACGTATCAGGTGTCGGGAGGGCTTCACGGCGTGGGCGTGTCCGTTGTCAATGCTCTTTCAAGCCATCTCGAGGTGGAGGTATATCGGGGCAAAAAGATATACTATCAGCGCTACGAGCGGGGAGAGTCCAAAACACCCCTTGAAATCAAGGGTGAAACGGCGAGAACGGGCACCAAGGTGCGTTTCACGCCGGATCCACTTATATTTGAAACCATCATCTTTGATTTTGAGACCCTGGCCAAGAGAATGCGTGAACTTTCTTTTTTGACCAGGGGATTGCGAATCAAAATTTTAGATGAGCGGACCGGCAAAAAGAAGGATTTTCTATACGAAGGTGGCATTGAGTCTTTTGTGGAATACCTTAACAAAAATAAGGAAGTGCTCCATCAAAAACCCATTGCGATTACAGGAGAAAAAAACGCTGTTTTGGTTGATATTGCGCTCCAGTATAACAATTCCTATAAAGAGAATCTCTTCACCTTTGCCAATAACATCAATACGAAAGAGGGTGGGAGCCACTTGGCAGGCTTTAAATCCGCTCTGACGCGAAGCATTAATTCTTATCTAAACAATTCGCCAAAAGCGAAAAACGTCAAAGAGAAACTTTCAGGTGATGATGTTCGGGAAGGTCTGACAGCGGTTATCAGTGTGAAGCTGCCTGAGCCACAATTTGAAGGTCAGACAAAAACAAAACTGGGAAACAGTGAAGTCAAAGGACTGGTTGAAACCCTGGTGAATGAAGGACTTGGGATATTTTTTGAAGAAAATCCACCCATCATAAAGGCGATCCTGGGCAAGGTCATTGATGCGGCCAGGGCGAGAGAAGCAGCCAGAAGGGCCAAAGAGCTGGCCAGAAGAAAAGGTATTTTATCGGATCATTCTCTTCCCGGAAAGCTGGCCGATTGCCAGGAAAAAGATCCCAGTCGAAGTGAAATTTTTATTGTGGAAGGAGATTCGGCAGGGGGCTCAGCAAAGCAGGGCCGAAATAGAAGAACCCAGGCAATTTTACCGCTGAAGGGTAAAATTCTGAATGTGGAGAAATCACGATTCGATAAAATGATTGCCAGTGAAGAAATTCGAACCATGATTGCGGCCCTGGGAACGGGTATCGGGGAAAAAGACTACAGCCTGGATACCCTGCGCTACCACAAGATCATTATCATGACCGATGCGGATGTGGACGGTGCCCATATCCGCACTCTTCTTTTGACGTTCTTTTATAGGCAGATGCCGGACCTCATTGAAAGCGGGTTTCTTTATGTGGCACAACCGCCTCTGTATCGGGTGTCCCAGAAAAAAAGCGACCTGTTTATCAAGGACGAAGAGAAATTCAACGATTACATTCTGGATCGAATTTCTGACAATGAACGGGTTGTTTTTGAAGATGGCAGCGAAATATCGGGAAAACGCCTCATTAAGCTGTTGAACCGGCTCGTCAAGTTTTTTGATAACATGGAAAAGCTTTCGAGAAAGGGTTTCAGCTATAATTTTCTAGAAGCGCTTATTTTAAACGGCGTGACCAACACAAAGCAATTCAAAGACAGGGATTTTGTTGATCGGCTTTCAAAACTTCTCAGCGCAGATGGTTTTGAAATTAGTGATATCAAACCCACTGAAGATGATGGATTTTATCAATTCAACATCACCGAAACCCAAAATGGAGGCCATCGCTTCAGCATTGACTGGGATTTTCTGTCATCTCCCGATCTTCGCCTTTTCATTCGTCTTTCGGAGGATTTTCGGGAACTCAAAATGAATGGCTTCAGAGTTAACGGCAATGAAGAAAAACAAAAAATAGAAGACCCCAGATCTTTTCTCAATGAGCTCATGGAAAAAGGCAAAAGAGGATTGACCATTCAGCGATACAAAGGATTGGGTGAAATGAATCCCGGACAGTTGTGGACCACCACCATGGATCCTGAAAAAAGAGTCCTTCTGCAGGTAAGAGTGGAAGATGCAGTTGAAGCAGATCATATTTTTACCATCCTAATGGGAGACAAGGTGGAACCGAGGAGGGAGTTCATTCAGAATAATGCCATGGAAGTGACGGAATTGGATATTTAAGGTTCTTTGCTGTTTGTAGGTGAAATGAAAGATATTGGAGAAAAGACAAAATTATGCTGCAGGATTTAGAAACTGAATTTGTGAACATTGAAGATGAGATGAAAAAATCTTATCTGGAATATTCCATGAGCGTTATTGTGGGTCGTGCGCTTCCGGATATCCGGGATGGCCTGAAACCCGTTCACAGGCGGGTTTTGTTTGCCATGAACGACCTGAAGAATTATTTCAACCGGCCGTTTAAGAAATCCGCAAGGGTTGTCGGTGATGTGATCGGTAAATACCATCCCCATGGAGACAGCGCCGTATACGACACCATCGTTCGAATGGCGCAGGATTTTTCACTCAGGTATTGTCTTGTGGATGGTCAGGGAAACTTTGGATCCGTGGACGGAGACCCGCCGGCCGCAATGCGTTATACGGAAGTTCGAATGACGCGGACCGCTCAGGATTTTTTATCTGATCTTGAAAAAGAAACGGTTGATTTTGCTCCCACCTATGACGGAACCCTTCTTGAGCCACTGGTACTTCCCACAAAGGTTCCCAATTTATTGATCAATGGATCTTCCGGGATTGCAGTTGGCATGGCCACCAACATTCCGCCGCACAATCTTTTGGAGATTTGTGATGGGGTTGAAAAGGTCATTGATAACCCCGATGTTTCACTGGGGGAATTGATGGATGTCATACCGGGGCCGGATTTTCCGACCTCCGGGTTCATACTGGGTAAAAAGGGGATTATCGATGCATACAGTACCGGCAGGGGTATCATCAAAATAAGGGCCAGGGCTTTTGTTGAAACGTTTGCCCATAATAAAGAAAGGATTATCGTTTCAGAGATTCCTTACCAGGTGAACAAGGGAAAATTGCTGGAGAAAATTGCTTCCCAGGTAAGGGAGAAGAAGATCGAAGGGATATCGGAAATTCGTGATGAGTCGGACAGAGACGGCATGCGGATCGTTATTGAAATAAAGCGGGATGCCTATGCGTTGGTGATATTGAATCAGCTCTATAAATTCACGCAGATGGAAGTTTCTTTCGGCATCATTCTGCTGGCCATTGTGAATGGCCGACCGGAAATTTTGACGCTTAAAGCGATGATAGAGCATTTTATCAAGCATCGCCGTGAAATAATCGTTCGAAGAACCATCTTTGAACTGAAGAAAGCCGAAGCGCGTGCGCATATCCTGGAAGGTCTCAAAAAGGCCCTTGATTTTTTAGATGAAGTAATTGAGCTAATCCGATCATCCTCCGATGCGAAAGAAGCCAAGAGTCGATTGATGGCCGATTTTCAGTTCTCGGATATACAGGCCCAGGCCATATTGGATATGCGCCTACAGCGGCTGACGGGACTCGAGCGGGAAAAAATACACGCTGAATACGAGGCACTTTTAAAAGACATTGCTCACTATAAAGCCATTCTGGCCACGCCTTCAATGGTTCTGGAAATTATAAAAGAAGAATTGCAGGAAATCAAAGATGCNTACGGCGATGAACGGCGTTCTGAGTTGATTGAAGATGCCGAAGAGATCGATATGGAAGATTTGATCGCCGAAGAAGATATGGTGGTGACAGTGAGTCACCAAGGGTATATCAAGAGAAATCCCATCAGTCTGTATCGGGCTCAGCGACGAGGCGGAAAAGGGTTAACGGGTGCGAAACCGAAAGAAGAAGATTTCGTAGAGCATCTCTTTGTCGCTTCATCACATGATCATTTTCTCTTTTTCACCAACAAAGGACGGGTATACTGGAAAAAGGTACATGAAATACCGGAAGGGGGAAGAACATCCAGGGGAAAAGCGATTGTTAATCTTTTGGACCTGAAGGACGGAGAGCGCCTGGCGACGGTCCTGCCTGTAAGAGATTATGAAGAAGGTAAATATGTGGTTATGGCGACCAAAATGGGGCTGGTGAAGAAAACAGAGCTAAAGGCTTACAGCCACCCCAGATCTGTCGGGACCATCGGTCTTAAAATCAAAGAAAATGACGAATTGATTGCCGTAAGGGTCTCTAGCGGCGACCAGGATATTTTTCTGACGACGAAAGAAGGGAAATCCATCCGGTTCAAAGAATCGGAATTGCGAAGCATGGGAAGGGTGGCGGCGGGTAATATCGGAATCAAAATGTCACGCGGTAATGAAGTGGTGGGAATGGAAACGCTGGGTGAAGGCGCCACCATCTTGACAGTAACGGAAAACGGTTTTGGCAAGAGGACCAATAGAGATGAATACCCGACGCAGGCAAGAGCGGGCAAAGGTGTCATTACGATTAAGACCACGGAACGTAACGGATCGGTGGTGTATGCCTATGAAGTGACAGACCAGGACGAACTGATGATTATTACGGGTCATGGAAAAATTATTCGCATGAAGGTGGCGGGTATTTCGGTCATCGGCAGAAACACGCAAGGGGTAAAACTCATCAACCTTGGAGAAGGAGAAAAAGTTGTGGGTGTTGCCAAAATTATGGACGATGAGTGATTTGGCACAATCGTAAAAGAGGCTTTTGAAAGGAACACGGTTTTTGAAAATTTCTGAAATATCAAGGGTTGCGGTAATCGGTGCTGGAAGTTGGGGAACCGCGCTGGCTAACCTGTTGGCTGAAAAGGAATCCGTGGATGCTAGCCTATGGGCCCGAGAGGAAGAGGTTTATACTGAAATAAGGGAAAAGCACACGAATCATCTTTTCTTGCCCGATGTGAAGCTAACACCCGCCCTCAAGGCAAGCGTTTCCTTTGAGGAAGCGTTACAGGAAAAAGAAGTGGTTTTGATTGCAGCGCCCTCACACGTGTTCCGAGAAGTGCTGCAGGGTCTGAAACCCCATCTGAAGCCCGATATGTCTCTGATGATGGCCACCAAGGGAATTGAGAACGATTCTCTGATGATCATGAGCCAGGTTGCTGCCCAGGTGCTGGGTCATGAATTTTCCAATCGGTTTGCGTGTCTTGCCGGACCTAGTTTTGCGAAGGAGGTAAGTCGAAGGCTGCCCACGGCGGTGAGCATTGCCTGTGAAGACCGAAACCATGGAGAAAAGCTCCAAAGGCTTTTTTCAACCGGTTTTTTCCGCGTTTACCTTAGCGGTGATGTTGTGGGAACCCAGTTGGGGGGAGCGCTCAAAAACGTTATCGCCATCGCTGCAGGCGTTTGTGACGGACTGAATTTCGGTTCGAACGCACGTGCAGCTCTGATCACAAGGGGTCTGGCTGAGATAACCAGGCTTGGGGTGCAAATGGGTTCGAATCCTCATACCTTTGCAGGGCTTGCGGGCATGGGTGACCTGGTCCTCACGTGTACGGGAGATTTAAGCCGAAACAGGAGTGTTGGGGTTCAGGTGGGAAAAGGGAAAAGCCTACAAGAGATTACCCGGGGCATGAAGATGGTAGCCGAAGGCATTAAAACCGCCAAATCTGCTTATGAACTGCGTAAAAAAATGAAGGTGGCCATGCCCATTGTCGATCAGGTGTATGAAATTCTGTATGAGGATAAAGATCCGCATCGGGCGGTAAAAGAACTGATGACCCGGGATTTGAAAACAGAGCTGGAGCATTGATTTTTCCATTGGGTGGGGCCGTCGGTTTATGGAAAGTGAAACGAGCAAGAATGCATTCGGTGAAAATGCAGAACCTTTCAATCTAGCGTTCCTAACGGGTACCCTCGAAAACTGTCTTTTCGGAAAACGTGTTATCTTTAGAGACACCCTTGGGTCAACCAACGTTTTTTTAAAAGAGCTTGCTCAAAAAGGGGCGGTTGAGGGAACGGTGGTTATTGCCGACGAACAAAGCGCAGGCCTTGGCAGGCTGGGTCGGCAGTGGTTTTCCAAAAAAGGTGAAAATCTGCTTTTCTCGGTTTTGCTGCGTCCTGAATTACCTGCAAGCAAAATTTTTTCATTGACCATGGGGTTTGCGTTAGCGGGAATTGATGCTATACACGAAATAAGCGGCCTAAATGCCATGATTAAGTGGCCTAACGATATTTACATCGGGCAAAAGAAAATAGGCGGTATTCTGACTGAATTTTCAGTAATGGAAGGGATGGTACAGTATGTTATTTTGGGAATGGGGCTGAATGTAAATTGGAAGCCTGAACTCGAACAAACCTTACTGTATTCAACCTCAAGTATCCTTAACGAAACCAAAAGAAGAGTGTCTAGGGAAGGGCTTTTATGTAAGCTGCTTAAAGGATTGGAGAATAATTATAATGTGGCTAAAGGGGATATGGAAGAAAGAGAGGGATTGTTCGAAAGGTGGAATGAAAAATCTCTAGTCCTGGGAAAAACAGTAACCGTTGAAACGGGAAAAGAGCGAGTCGAAGGAAAAGTGAAAGGTATTGATCGAGATGGGGCGCTCATGCTGATTACCGCAGACGGGCAGAAACGAAAGTTTGTTTGCGGCGATGTGTCGGTCAAAATGATTTTTTCCAAGAAAAGATAGATCTAAGGGCCGAGGCCCTGATATTGAGGAACCCGCACCATGGCAACCATACAACCCGAAGGAAAGAATGTAAAACAGGCCATCAAATGGATAGCAGAAAACCTGAAAGAAAATGAAACACAGACGCCGATCAGCCTCATCGAGAAAGCGGGAGCGCGGTTTAATCTCTCCCCGAAGGATGAGGAATTTCTGAGGTCTTTTTATCGGTAGCATGGGCAGGGGAGAATAAATTGGCAAATAAAATACGGATTGCCGTACTCTCAGGCGGATGGTCCAAAGAACGAAGTGTTTCCATCAAAAGTGGGAAAGCGGTTCTGGGGGCACTCGATAGGGAAAAATATGAAACGGTTTCTTTTGATCCGAAGGAAGATTTGAATGCCCTATGGGAGCAGAGAAAGCGTTTGGATCTGGTGTTTAGTGTCCTTCATGGAAAGTATGGGGAAGATGGCCGTATGCAGGGACTCCTTGATGTTTTCGGTATCCCCTATATTGGATCTGGGGTGTTGTCGAGCGCAATGGTAATGAATAAACGGGTAACCAAAGAGGTATACAAAAGCGTTGGTCTTCCCGTACCCAAAGACATTGTACTGAAAAAGGAAAATATGGTCTCAGCAGAAACAATAAGGCACACGTTGGGGATGCCCGTTGTCATAAAACCAGTAAGCGAGGGTTCCAGTATCGGCATTTCTATTATGGAAAATGACATGGACGTTCAAGAGGGTATTGATAAAGCCTTCGCGCTCGATCGTGAGATTTTAGTTGAGGAGTATATTTCAGGACGGGAAATCACCTGCGCTGTTTTGGGACGAAGCTGTCTCGAGACTTTGCCACCCATTGAGATTGTGCCAAAAGATACGCACCGATTCTTTGATTTTGATGCAAAGTATGTTGCCGGCGAAACAAATGAAATTTGCCCTGCGCCCATTAGTGAATCTTTGGAAAAAGAGGCATCCCTAATGGCAAAAAAAGCTCACGAGGTTCTTCAATGCAGGGATTGGAGCAGAACGGATATGATTATTGATCACCAGGACAAGATTTACATTCTGGAGACGAACAGCATTCCAGGAATGACGGAAACAAGCCTTGTTCCTTTGGCCGCAAAAGGGAAAGGATGGAGTTTGACGCAGCTTCTGGATAGAATGATTACGGTGTGCTTGGCGGAACCTGAATAGAGCGGGCAAGAAGCAGAAAAGGGGACAATGTTTCACGTGAAACATTGTCCCCTTTTTCGTTTCGATCCCTGTGCCATTGATTACTGATGCCGGGAAAACCGGCCCAAGTATTCAGGAGTTGTTAGCCTCTTTAATATCCACGGGGGGGAGTTCAATTTCCATGTCAACTCGACCAACCATTTTCAAGTCATAGCCTTCAAGACCTTTCAATTTTTTTTCACTGTTGGTCAAGAGACGCATCTTTTTTACACCCAGCGCTACCAGTATTTGAGCCCCAACCCCATAATTTCTTAAATCAGCTTCAACGCATCCCTGTTTGTGATCGTCTGAGGTGATTTTGCCGTCGAGCGTTTGATAGCGCGCAAGTTTCAATCCTCTTCCTTCCTGCTGTATGTAGATAATAACCCCCTGGCCCTCCCGTTGAACGATCTCCATGGCCTTGTCGAGTTTAGCCCTGCAGTTACAGCGGAGTGAATTAAATATGTCCCCGGGGGTGCATTGTGAGTGAACACGGACCAGAATATCCGATTCCGGATCGATATCGCCCTTGACCAGGACAAGGTGCTCATTGGCGTCAATGTCGTTTACGAACGCCATGGCTCTGAATTCACCATGAGGGGTGGGAAGAATGGTTTCGGCAGCCAGATGAACGAAGGATTCAGTGCGCATTCGATATTCTATAATATCGGCAACGCTGGCAATTTTGAGGCCATGCTTTTCGGCGAAGACCTCGAGGTCGGGCATTCGGGCCATTGTGCCATCATCTTTCATGATTTCGCAGATGACGCCTGCTGGTTTCAAACCCGCAAGGCGGGCTAGATCCACAGACCCTTCCGTTTGACCCGTCCTAAACAGAACGCCTCCGCGCCGGGCGCGCAACGGAAAAACGTGGCCCGGTTGAACAAGGTCTTCTGCCTTGGCATCATCGGCAACGGCAACCAGTATGGTTCGAGCGCGATCAGCAGCGGAAATGCCAGTCGTGACACCCGTTCTTGCTTCGATGGATACCGTAAAGGCGGTTTCGTAAGGGGAGCAGTTATCATCTACCATTTGCGGAAGTTTTAATCTCTCAAGCTGTTCTGAAGTCATGGGTAGACAGATAAGACCACGACCGTAGGTTGCCATGAAGTTAATCGCTTCAGGTGTGGCTTTTTCAGCGGCCATGGTAAGGTCGCCTTCGTTTTCCCGGTCTTCGTCATCCACCAGGATGATCATTTTCCCCTCTTTCAAATCTTTAAGAACTTCTTCTATGGTTGCAAGTGGCATAAGTAAAAAATCTCCAAAATCTATTCAAAATACGGAATGGTTATAGCGGAAATGCGTTTAAAAATTATGTGTCCCCTTCGTGTGCAAAGTCGAGGGCCATTTCAAAAGCGGCTCGGGTAAAGGCCAAGACGCGTTGAAAATCTTCATCGGAAAGATCCCTGGCGCGATCATGCCCTCGATAAATATTGATAAACTGGCGTTCACGTTCCAACTGAATGGGTAGTCTGCCGAGACCCCATTTTTCAAGAAGATCCCAAACTTCCGGATTGTAGGTTCGGGTTAATTTGATAATGAACGGTATCGGGTCATGGCGGGCGAGTAAAGCAGCGAGACGCAGAATCAATTCAAAAGAGAGTGTTGCGGTACCATTTTCAACAGCAGCCAGAAAGGATTCATCTGCAAGTTGAACAGTGTGGCTTACGTCCTTTCGCGTAAGTCCTGCCAGTTCTCGAAGGTCTCTCACGTAAGCGCCAGCTTCTTCAATCATTTTAATATGTTCTGGGGAACTTAAGACGGCCTTCCCGACCACTTCAGAAACCAGAGCCCCTTTGGAGACCAGCTTCATGGCTGTGGTGGTCATACTCAGCAACAGTTTAACAATGGAACGCTCCTCTTTAGGATAAGGTTCGAGTATTTCTTTAGGAATTTCAGGGGTTTCGGGTTCCATTAGGCCTTTTCTAGAATCAGGACTTCCACCTGTCCCTCAAGGGCGTTCTTGAAATCCAGGGCATCCTGGCTGCCGCCTACAATGGCGCCATAGTGCATGGGAATGGCTAGCCGCGGGCGAATGGCAAGTGCTGCTTTAGCGGCTTGGTCGGCTGTCATCACATAGGTGCCGGAGACGGGCAGCAGAGCAATGTCTACATTGAGCGCTTCCATCTCAGGGATAAAATCGGTGTCGCCCGCATGGTAAACCGTGATGCCCGATATCTCAACGAGAAATCCGAGCCATCCATTCTTTCTGGGATGAAAATCCTTATCCGTGTTGTAAGAAGGCACAGCGGAAATCTTTATTCCCTCCAAGCTCAACGTCTCACCGGGTTTTAAAACCCTTATATCTCCGGTCAGTTTCTCCTTTGAATCTTTATCCGTGACAATAATCGTTTCTGGGCCTTGAATCTTGGCGACATCCTCTGGGGAACAGTGATCAAAATGTTCATGGGTTATGAGAATCAGGTCCGCTTTCGGACCAGTTTCGATTTGATAAGGATCAAAATAGACAATTTTTTCGCCATCAATTCGAAATCCGTCATGTCCCAGCCAGTGAATTTTCTTTTCAAAAGACGCTTTCATTTTTAGATCTCCTGCCAACGCTTTGGTGATGCCGTAGGGTTATTATCAAAAGGGTTCAAGAAGTATTTTATGCTCGATGAGGGAAAACCGCGTGATGGTTCCCCTGATCTTTTTGCTCTCCCCGAAAACATCAACCAGTTTAATCTCGCCGTTGTCATTTTCAAGGGCATCGACGTGTTCGAAAAACATTTCTTCAGTTCCGTTTTTTAAGATATAGACCGTTGATTCACACATGCTGATCCATCTCCTTTACGATCTCCTGCACCATATTGACGGCCTTGTTTACCAGGTGAGGCAAGGGTTCTCTCGAAACGCCGACAATGCTCACCCTTTCCTGGGTCAAAGGAATTAGAATTTTTCTGGCCGGGCTTGAACTGACAGCGGTAGCCATTTTTGGCGTCAGTTCTCCCATCATGGCATTGGCTATCAAAATGGAAACCGGCCCAATAATCACTTCAACCCCCGGAGCAGTGTGAACAATGGCATTTTCCCCTGATCCGCCTCGGTTTGCACCGGCCTTCATCATTCTTGAAGTGGCGATAGAATTGGTGCCAAGCGCCAGGATTTCCAGATCGAGGCCCAGGGACGCCCTGATCCCTTTAATGAGGGTGGCCCCAATGCCGCCGCCTTGTCCATCCAAGACCATCAGTTTCAAATTATCAACCTCGTGCACCATAACTTAAGGTGAAAAAAGCATTGCATCCTTTTCTGAACGTCGCTATTTTATCAGGGGAACCTACCAAAGCCAGTGGCTATTGTAAAGATCCGAAATCCCGAAAACCATCATACGAGGGTTCTTTATGCTCAGTCAAACACTTTATTTTGCCCTGGGTGGCTATCTTCTAGGGGCGGTGCCGTTTGGAAAAATCATTGCGCAAATGGCGGCAAAAATCGATATTACCCAAAGGGGAAGCAAGAATATCGGTGCAACCAATGTGGCAAGGGAACTGGGGCTTAAATGGGGGCTTTTGACACTGGCGCTTGATGTGCTGAAAGGTCTGGTTCCGGTCCTGGTTTTCATGGTTTTTTCCTTCAGAGGGGACATTTCGAGCCAGATGGCTTTGGCGGTGGTCGCCCTTTGTCCACTCTTAGGGCACCAGTTCTCTATTTTCATGGGATTTCGAGGTGGAAAAGGTGTTGCGACGGCCTTGGGTATCTATTTGGCCCTGTCTCCCATTGCCTGTGCGCTGGGGCTTTTGGTTTTTCTGATGGTGATGTTGAAGTGGGATTTCGTATCGCTGGGATCGATGATTTCAGCGGGTTCTATTCCCATATTTCTGACCCTGTTCCACCAACCGAAAGCCGTGGTGCTCGCATCTGTCATCATGGCAGCACTGATTTATTTCAGACACCGTGAAAACGTACTAAGACTGGTCAGGGGTGAGGAGAGAAAATGGAAACAGAGGAAACGTTAGCCCTCAGGTCAAAAATTCCACCAGTCGGTCCAGTTCGTCATCTGAGTAGAAATAGAGAAGTATCTGCCCCCGTTTGCCTTCCTTTTTGATTTCCACTTTGGTTCCCAGACTTCGCTTGAGATTGTCAGAAAGGGAACGGATATAGGGATCGTCTTTGGATAAGACTTTTTTAGGGGTGGGTGGCTTTTTCAGTTTCCTGGCCAGGGCCTCGGCCTGCCGCACGGACAACTCCTTGTTGACAATGGCATCCCGCAACACCCGCTGCTGGTCATTTTCCGTTATGCCGGCCAGGAGCCTGGCGTGTCCCATGGTGAGCCGGTCGTCAATCACATCCTGCTGAATGGCGGTGGGCAGTTTAAGAAGCCGTAACAGGTTTGCAATGGTGGACCGATTCTTTCCAAGCCGTTGGGACAATATTTCCTGCGTGGAGCCCGTGTCTTCCATCAATTTTCTGCAGGCCAGGGCTTCTTCAATGGGGTTGAGGTCTTTTCTCTGAATGTTTTCAATAAGTGCCAGTTCCAGCGATTCTGAAGGGGATACGTCTCTGACCACGACAGGAACCCGTTCGAGCCCTGCCATCTGAGCGGCCCGCCAACGTCGTTCTCCAGCAATAAGCTGGTAGCCGGATTCGGTCTTGTTGACCAGCAGGGGAGTCAGAATGCCTTTTTCACGTACGGAAGCCACCATCTCTTCCAGTTCACTTGCCGGGAACCGTTGACGTGGCTGGTTCGGATTCGCTTCAATGGCGGCGACAGGGCAGAGGAAAAACAGCTCTTCTTTTTCATCCAGATCGTGCCCATCGGGAATCAAGGCCGATAACCCTTTTCCCAGGGCTTTTCGTTTTGTCATGGCGCCTTCTCTCTTTCAATGATTTCGCGCGCCAGAGACAAGTAACTCTGAGCGCCCTGCGAACGTATGTCATAAAGAATAATGGGCTTTCCGTAACTGGGTGCCTCACTCAGGCGAACATTTCGAGGAATCACCGTTTCCAGAACCCTTTCACCAAAAAGTGCCCGGGCCTCCTGTTCTACCTGGCGGGAAAGATTATTTCGTCGGTCGTACATGGTTAACAGAATATCAACGCGCCTAAGTAATGGGTTGAGCCCCTTTTTAACGGCTTTTACGGTGGTCAGCAGTTTGCTCAATCCCTCCAATGCATAATACTCGCATTGAAGGGGTACCAGGACGGACGCGGATGCGGTGAGGGCGTTGATGGTGAGAAACCCGAGCGAGGGGGGACAATCCAGGAATATATAATCATAGTGTTCTCGAAGTGAGGCCATGGGTTTTTTGAGAAGAAATTCCTTGGAACTCATGGAAACCATTTCCACCTCAGCGCCGATGAGTTCCCGCGTGGCACCCATAAGGTGCAGGTGGGGGAGTGCGGTTTGGGTAATGGCAGCCTCTGGAAGGGATGCTCCCATCAAAACATCATAGAGGCCGTGGGAAAGGCCGGCGATATCGAATCCAAGTCCGGTGGTAGCGTTCCCTTGAGGATCACAATCAATCAAAAGGCAGCTTTTTTCAGCAGCGGCAATGGCAGCGGAAAGATTAACAGCGGTGGTTGTTTTTCCAACCCCACCCTTTTGATTGGAAATGGAAATGACCTGGGTCATCGCTTTTTTAACCTTTACAGTGTTAAACCCAATTGAAACCCTTCTCGAATGGCCACCAAAACGTTTCGAGGCTTCTTAGCGTCTCCGATCACATGAATTTCCGGCGCCTGGTCGCCCAACGCCTCTGCAAGTCCGTTTTCCGCCCTTGATCCCGCTGCCAGCACAACGGTATCTGCGGGAATAAACCCTGATCCCTGCGCGTCTATCACCTGAAGGCCTTCAACGGTTATTCCGACTGCCTCGGTTTGTGTCAGAATTTTCACACCCAGGCGTTTCAATTCACCCATAAGCGTCCACTTGGTGGTTAGCCCCACATCGGCACCCGCTTTTTTGGTCATTTCAACCACGGTGACCTGTTTGCTTCCCCGGTCAAGCAAATGGGACAAGGTTTCAAATGTTTCGGCACGGTTCACCATAAGAAAGTGGAGCACCTCTGGAGACAAGGTTCCCTGGCTGGCTAAAAACAACGCTGCTTCCAGACCCACGGCATTTCCGCCAAGAACCACCACCTTTTCTCCGGTTTCTCTGTCTTGTTCGAGCAGTTCCCAGGCCTGAATTACATTGTCGCCGTCGATGCCCTTGATATTTGGTATCGCCGGACGAGCGCCGGTAGCTACCACCACCACATCCGGCGCCATTTTAAAAATATTTTCCGGAGTTGCCGTCTTACCCAGAACCATCTCTACACCTTTGTCCTGGATGTTGTGGATCATGTCGATGGCTGCTGTTTCCAGCTCCCCGCGACCGGGGATGAGATGGTTTAACAGAATCTGACCTCCCAGCCGTTCACTTTTTTCCATGAGAACCACTTGGTGCCCCCGATCTTTGGCGGTACAGGCCACCGTCATGCCCGCCGGGCCTCCGCCCACCACAACAATTTTGCGGGATTTAGCGGCCGGTTTTACTTGAAGTTCAGCCTCACGACCGGCCCGCGGGTTTACCATGCATGTGGCGGGGCGCCCTTGAAAAATGGAGTCAAAACACCCTTGGTTGCAGGCAACGCAATGGTAGATGAGCCGGGATTTTCCGGTACGGGCCTTGTTGGGTAAGTCAGGGTCCGCCAAAAGTCCTCTGGCCATGGTGATCAAATCTGCGCCACCGCTTCGAAGGACCTCTTCGGCCGTATTGGGATCATTGATGCGGTTACTGGAGATGACCGGCACCGAAACAGCGCCGCGAATGCCTCTGGCCAGGTAAACGTACGCTTTTCGGGGGACCCCCATGGTGAGTTGCGGTACCCGTGTTTCGTGCCAACCGCCGGTAACATTAAAGAGATCCACGCCCGCCGTTTCCGCCGCCGCCGCAAATTGTTTTGCTTCACGGTTGGTGTTGCTCCCCTCCATAAAATCATTTCCGGCGATCCGCAGCAGAATCGGATAATCAGGCCCCAAAGCTTTTCGAACTTTCATAATGGTTTCAATACCGAAGCGCATGCGGTTTTCAAAAGAGCCCCCGTACGCGTCCTCGCGAAGATTGGTAATGGGAGAAAGAAACTGGCTGATGAGGTATCCAGCGCTTCCCAGAATTTCGACCGCATCAAATCCTGCATCCCGAGCCCGCACAGCCGCCTCAGCAAATTTGTCCTGTACCCCGGGAATCTCTTCAAGTTCCAAGGCCCTGGGGGTTTCTCCCGTCAGCCTGGAACGGACAGCGGAGGCTGAAATCGGTTTTTGTCCGCCGATCATGACCGAATGGGTATACCGCCCGGCCTGATAAAGCTGAGCCGCAATTTTGGCACCGTTGTTTTGAACCGCATGGGTCAGCCGCTTTAACCCCGGGATGAAACGGTCGTCGTAAAGGGAGACCATGCCTATCATGCCGCCGGTTTCATCAACGGGGCATCCTCCCACAATGGCGAGTCCGACGCCCCCTCGGGCCCTTTCAGCGTAGAAATTGACGAGCTGGTCCGTGACCTCTCCTTTTGGGGTATAACCCAGATGCATGGCGGTCATGACAATCCGGTTTTCTAACGCCATATTCTGGATGGTGATGGGGGAAAATAAATGGGGAAATTCCATTTCTATGGGCTCCTTTCATTGAAAACCTGGGCAGCATACGCATTTCGTGGTGGAACTTTTACATACCTGGGAAAAAATATCAACCAAACCTTTTCATGCGTTACTCTTCTTCCATATAGGCCCTTTTTTTCCTCAAGATCTTAATGAAACCATATACAACAATTAACCCGCCCAGAACAAAAAGAATATCGTACAAATAATAGCTCAGGTGGGCAAACCAGGCGATGTTCTGCTTAAGGGATGCCCGCCATTTTTCCTCAATTTGGTAAAGGGGTTTACCAACCGCCTCCAAAAGGGCATTTTGAAGGGAGGTGCCATTTTTCATCAGTTGGAGAATTTCAAGTAATGCTGATTTGCCATAATTTGCGATGATAAAGTCGATAAAACTGATACTTTCTTCGTAGGCCAGGCGCAGGGCATTTGAATTTTGGGGAAAGCCCTTGTTGAGCGCTCCCAATGGAATGACACGATCCGAAAAAGCAGCTTTTGGCAACAGAGCATCTCTTTGATCATGAACAATATCCATAACCCCGTTGCTGCTCCATTGCGCAATGCCTTCATCAAACCACCGCGGTATCTGAACATGGGTTATGTGTTTGTGAATCAGCAGGTGACAAAGTTCATGTTTCAATGTATCACGAAATTTCAGCGGGTTTGAGATTCTGGTGCAATCAATGACCACAAGATCCTTTTCAGGTACGGCAAACCCCACCACCAGGGGACTGTGGGTGATCTGTTGAAAACGATTTGGATCGTTCATAAGAAGAACGGTAGGGTTAAAATTGAAGGGCCAATTGAAGATCTTTTGGAGGTCTTTCTGAATCTCCGGTGTCATTTGAGCCGTCTCTTTCGCGACCTGTTCCAGCGGGGGAGGAAATAGTACTTCAACGCCGTTGCCCGCTAATTTGTTGAAATCGGCCGCATCTGAAACCGTTGCGGTCAGTATAAAGAGTGCCAGAAAAAGAACCATCATTCCTTTTCCACAGGGCTGAGCGAATCCCTGGAACGTAGAGATCGTAAAGGTCAAAAATTTCATACGGACTAAAGGATAGGGTTTGTTTTGCATGAAGTGTTGGCCTTGAAAAGAATCTGAATATGGCCTACTATGGTTCCCAAAACAGTAAGAGAGGAAAACGGCTATCATATGAAAAACGTCCTTACGGGCCTTGATCGTCTGACCGAAGGAGAATGGAAACGCTTCAAGGGGCAGCGACTGGGCCTCCTTTCAAATCAGGCTTCCCTCAACCGAAAGCTTGAAACGGCTCGAGATGTTTTGCTCAAACGGCTTCCGGGGCAGCTTCGAGCTCTTTTTGGGCCACAGCACGGCTATGGTGGAGAAGACCAGGACAATATGGTTGAAACCCCCCATGCCCATGATTCGACGTTGAATGTTCCTGTTTTCAGCCTCTACGCCGAATCGAGGGAACCGAATCCCGAAATGTTTGACCTCATCGACACACTGATCGTGGACCTTCAGGATGTGGGGACAAGAGTCTACACGTTTTCTTCCACCATGCTCCATTGCATGAGGGCGGCAGTGGGTTTCGGCAAAAAAATAGTTGTGTTGGACCGACCCAATCCCCTTGGCGGGAAAATTATGGAAGGAAACCGCCTTTCAACTGAGCTGTTTTCCTTTGTGGGTCCTGCTTCCCTGCCAATGCGGCACGGTCTCACCATGGGTGAAATGGCACGACTGTTCAACCGGGTTTTCGCACTTGAATGCGACCTTGAAATCATACCCATGATCGGGTGGAACCGGCACATGACCTGGCCGGAAACCGGCCTCAGGTGGTTGATGCCCTCCCCCAACATGCCCTTTCCTGAAACAGCCTTTGTTTATCCCGGACAGGTTTTATGGGAAGGGACTCACGTTTCCGAAGGGAGAGGTACCAGCCGGCCCTTTGAAATTTTTGGTGCGCCTTACTTTGAACCAACAGCCATCAGAAAACATCTTGATTCAAAAGCCCTTAATGGCTGTCGCTTGCAGGATTACCTGTTTCGTCCCACATTTCACAAATGGTCCGGCAAGCTGTGCCGTGGATTTATGCTACACATTCTGGATCTGGAGGTCTATCGTCCTACTACACCGCCCTGGCGCTGTTGCAGGCAGTGATGTCAGTCCATGGTGAGCATTTTGAATGGAAAGGGCCGCCCTACGAGTATGAATACAAAAAAAAGCCCATTGACCTGATTCTGGGAAGTGTTTCCCTGCGGCACGGTCTGGAAACCGGGCGACCTCTCTCTGTGTTACAGAAAGAATGGTTGCCGGATCTCAAAACCTACGGTGAGTGGATCAAGCCCGACCTGCTGTATTCGTAACAATCCTGAGGCCGTTCACAGTCCACGCCACCTGTCATTTAATCATGGTCAACGGGATATGGTGAAATGAAAAACGCCGGCTCAGTCTTTCTGGCCTCCACCGATCCATCGATCGATGGCGTCTTTGTCGAATCTCCATACTCTTCCGATCCGGATTGCAGGAATCTTACCCTCGGCCGCATATTTGCAAATGGTAATCTCATGCAGCTTAAGGTATTTTGCAATTTCTTTGGTTGTCATGATTTTAGGCATAACATCTACTCCTCAATATTTAAATAGGTTCAATGGGTTTTTTTGAAGGACAGGAAGGCCTAATTACCCATTTCTATAGATTTTAATGCCGAGAAGACTCAAAGTCAATAAAAATTATGTTAATAGCCCATGTTAAGTCAATTTTTGCCAACCTTTTTTGTTCTATTGGTATTTTGGGTCTTTCGAACTTACCCCTTGACGAGAACCCCAATGTCTCATTATAAAAAGCCTGAAAAAAGAGAATATTTTTGAAAAATTCCGCTTACAGGAAAACGAGTCAACATGGCCCCTAGAAGGAAGTTCAAATTCTGGCCCGATAAAAGCACATTGAAAGAACAGTCCAGCACCATCACAACGGTGGGGAAGTGGGGCTTCTACTTTATCCTGATTGGGCTCATTGCTGGTTTAGGATCCATTTTTTTTCATTTCCTCTGTCAAATCGGGTCTCATTTTCTGCTGGACCAGCTTGCGGGATACCGGCCCCCCGCTCCTCCCGGTGAAGGCCACCTTTTTGAACCCACGAAGACCGTTTTCAATCGATGGGTACTCTTATTTCTCCCGGTTTTCGGAGGGCTTATCAGTGGCTGGCTTGTGTATACATTTGCACCGGAAGCAGAAGGACACGGAACCGATGCCGCGATTGACTCCTACCACAACAAGGGCGGCTTTATTCGCGGAAGGATTCCCATCATCAAAACCTTTGCGTCCGCCATTACACTGACCTCGGGGGGATCCGGTGGCCGCGAGGGACCTATCGCTCAGATCGGCGCGGGGTTTGGATCATTTCTTGCCACAAAGTTCAAGCTTTCTGACCGTGAACGCCGGATTATGCTGGCGGCCGGCATGGGAGCCGGTGTGGGAAGTATTTTCAGAGCGCCTCTGGCAGGGGCTCTGTTTGCCGCCGAGGTCCTTTACCGGGACCCTGAATTTGAATCCGAGGTCATTATTCCCGCCGGCATCTCTTCGGTGGTGGCCTACTGTGTTTTTTGCCTTGTTTTTGGGTGGGGATCTCTTTTTGAAACACATCCCTTTGTATTCCGAAATCCGCTGGAATTGGGTCCCTACACGGTCCTGGCCCTGGTCCTTGCTGCAGGGGGATTTTTGTATGTCAAAACTTTTTACGGTGTTCAGGGCGCTTTTAGAAAGATTAACCTTCCAAACCATATCAAGCCGGCCATTGGAGGTCTGCTGACAGGGTCCATCGGTTTCTTTTTGCCTGAAACCCTGTCGTTCGGTTACGGCTTTGCACAAATGGCTTTGGACAATGACCTTCCCGCACTGTTTCTCCTGGCCCTGGCATTGGGAAAAATATTGACCACCTCTTTTTCCATCGGATCGGGGGGCAGCGGCGGCGTCTTTGGCCCTTCGGTGGTGATTGGCGGGGCATTGGGAGGTGCAGTGGGAAGGATTTTTCATGACATTATGCCCAAAGTGGTGACGCAGCCGGGGGCCTTTGTGGTGGTGGGCATGGCAGGCTTCTTCGCGGGGGTTTCCAATACTCCCATTTCTACGATCATATTTGTCAGTGAGATGACCAACTCCTATCATCTGCTGCTTCCAGGGCTCCTCGTATGCTCGCTGGTCTACCTGCTTTCTCAGAAGTGGACCATTTACGACAAACAAGCCAAAAGCAAAATCGATTCCAATGCCCATCGAGGGGACTTCTTTGTGGATATCCTTGAGGCCATCCGTGTTAAGGAACTAACCGGAAAGTTCAGAAAAGTCCAATTGATTCCGCAAGATATGACCTTGAAGCGGTTCAGGAAAATTTTCAGTTCAAGCCACCAGCACTACTATCCAGTGGTGGACAAAGAAAACAGGCTTACAGGGATTTTTTCCATTAATGATATCCGCGGGGTTATCTTTGATCAGGAAATCGGCGATTTGGTACGGATGAAAGATGTGGCCAATCCTGATATCATCTACACGACCCCTGAGGAAGATTTAAACGCCGTATTGAAAAAATGCACGATTCGGAATCTACAGCGGGTTCCGGTGGTTAGGACTGAGGATCCAGGGGTTCTTATCGGCATGTTGGATCGTAGAGATCTGATTGAGTGTTACAACAAGCGGGTGGAAGAAATGAAGGCGGGTACCGCGAAGGACCCAAAAACAAGGCCCGCCCCAGCTTCAGACGGCGAAATGAGCCGTTTCAGAGGGGTGCTGGTAAGTGATGCGATGACCCCCACTGTGGAGCCCATAAATGTCGCCGTGGATCTAAAAGGACTTAAAAAATTGATTTATGAAAGCCGTTTCAGCAGTTTTCCGGTTGTGGATGACAATGGAAGACTCAAAGGCATCCTTTCTCTTTCCGACTGCAAAAAGGCGTTGCAAAAAGGTCAACAATCGATTACCGCGGGGCACCTGGCAACCCGCGATTTGGTAACGGTCACCCGGGATGAGACACTTCTGTCAGCCCTGACCAAAATTACATCCGGTGATTTTGCTGTGCTGCCGGTGGTGGATGCCGATGATCCTGAAAAACTCCTGGGGGTCATCAGCCGAAAAGACATGATGTCGGCGTTTAACGACGTTATGGTCAACAAAAAATCGCCCCATTCAAATTGAGCGCCGTTTCATTTTATGGTTTTCAGTTTGTTTCTGGCAATTTTTGCTTCGTTACTTTTGGGATATTGCTTGATGACCTTTCCGAGCAGCAGCTTGGCGCTGGTCTTGTCATTGAGTTCGTTAAAAGCCAGGGCCTGCCTTAGCAGTGCGTTGGGAACCTTGTTCCCTCCGGGGTATTTTTTTATCACTTTCTGAAATGCCAAAATAGCCTGTTCGTACTGCTTTAAGGCCATGTGAGATTCCCCGATCCAGAAAGCCGCGTTGTCCGCCAACTTTGATTTTGGATATTTCTGGAGGAAGTTTTTGAATCCGACAATGGCTTCCTCATAGTTTTCTTTGCGATAAAGTTCCATATTGATATCATAAAGCATCTGATCAGCGGGGATTTTGACCTCAGGCGTTGGCTGAACGGCAGGTTTATAGGGGGTTTGGACCTGCTGGACGGCCACGGGCGCAGCTGACGCATCTTGCTCATTGGGCTGAATTATGGGTTCAAGGCCAAGATAGGAGGAGATCCGATCTACACGTAACTCCAACCGGACCATTCGTTTCTGCAAATCAGAAAGTCCCTCACCGATGGTGTCGCCCTCTGTTGTATCTCTTTCGATAGACCTTTTGAGCAGATGACTGTTTTCATCCAGACGGCCATTTAGAAACCGCATTTCCTCTTTTAACCGGTCCATATCGGCGGTGTTTGCCGCCATGCGCTCGCTGTTTGAAAGGAGTTCTTTGTCCGTCTTCGCTTCGATGGCATCGATCTTCTTGCTGAGATACAGAAATTTATCTTCCGTGACACATGCGGAGAAAAGGAGAAGGGATGCGAAAAAGAGGACCAATCTGAACCCAATGGGTTTTACAAAAGCATGAATTCCCATAATTAACCCCACAAACTACGTGTTATGTTGCCCCCTGGTTTATGAGGGACGGTATTAAAAGGTTTTGAACTAAACCCGGTGCTGCGCCGAATAATAAATACGCAACACCGGGAATTGTGTTTAATAAACGTTTTGCCGGGTGGTTTTTGGTTGTAGCAGTTCTTCAAACACGGGGGACTATTGAAACAGTTTAAAGGTGTCTCTCCGATTCAAAGCCCATGCAACGGGGTTGTTGGCAGGATCCGCCGGCCTTAGTTCACCATAACTGATGGTTTTCAGGCGGTCCGGAGAAATACCCAAGGCCACGAGAAACTTTTTGGCACTCATGGCGCGCCTTTCACCCAGGGCCAGGTTGTATTCCTCGGTACCCCTGTCATCGCAGTTGCCGGCAATCAGAACCGAATAGGATGGATTTGCACGCAGAAAATCAGCTTTTTCTCTCAAAACCTGCTGCCCTTCGGGTTTCAGGTTTGATCTGTCGTAGTCAAAATAGACATTGAGGTTTTCAAAATCTGAAATCAAGGCGGCTTTTCTGGCGGCGGCCTTTTCGGCCTCAAGACCCTCTACGACAACACCCTTCGATCCTTCTTTAACAACCGTTACCTCTTCGGATCCGGCGCCGGGCGGGTTAACACCACCTGCTGTACCCACCTGCTTTTTGGCACAGGACGTCATGAAAAAAACCGAAAAAACAAAAAGAATAGCGATCAAGCCGCTTGCGAATCTCTTTTCCATAACCTCTTTTCCTCCCCCTAGTTGTAGTTTAAACCAGAAAAATCAAAAATTTCAAACAAGCTCTGAGCGATCCATGAACCACAATGAAACTAAATATTCATTGAAGCGATTAGATTATCAAAGATAATGTAAATGTTAATTTAGCATTTCTAATAATAAATTTCAAGTGTTTATTAATAGTCCCAATACAAATTGATTTGACAGCGTTGCGCCATCGTTATAGTGTTGTGGGGATGTAATCGGTACCGAATTTCGGAGGAAAAATGAGGGAGAAGAACTTTGAAGCGGCCATAAAACGACTGGAGGAGATTGTGCAGAGCCTCGAAGGTGGTGAAATGCCGCTAGGGAAATCTTTGGAAGTGTTTGAGGAAGGCATGCGGTTGGCGGGCTATTGTTCCAGCGAACTGGAAACGGCTGAAAAGAAGGTTTCCCTGCTTGTTCAGCAAAGTGGTGGAAAATACAAAGAAACACCCTTCAGGCCGGGTGGAGAAGATAATGGTGAGTCGAGTGAACTTTGATTTGAAGGCGTACCTTTTAGAAAAGCGACGAATAGTAGATGGTGCCCTTGATGACCATTTCCCAAAGGCCGATGGTCTTGCGGCGGATTTGATAGAGGCGATGAGATACAGTCTTTTTGCCTGCGGAAAGCGGCTGCGCCCCATTCTTTGCATGGCCGGCGCTGAGACGGTGGGCGGTCAAGGGCAGGATGTACTTCCCGTGGCATGCGCTTTGGAACTGATTCACACCTATTCCCTGATCCATGATGATCTGCCTTTAATGGATGATGATGATTTAAGGCGCGGAAAGCCAACCAGTCACAAGGTTTTCGGGGATGCGATCGCTCTTTTGGCGGGAGACGGCCTTCTGACGGAGGCGTTCAGTCTCATGACCTCACCCCGTGCTACCAGGGAAATTCCTTCGCACCGGCTGCTTGAAGCGATCCGAATGATTTCGGTGGCTGCCGGACATGGCGGAATGGTCGGCGGACAGGTGGTCGATATGCAATGGGAGGGAAAAAAGGCGGATCTTGAAACGGTAAAGTTTCTTCACACCCATAAAACAGGTGCACTGATAACGGCTTCCGTGGCCTCAGGAGCCATTGTTGGGGGCGCCAGAGAATCGCAGGTTCGGGCTGTTTTATCCTATGGGAATAAAATCGGTTTGGCGTTTCAGATATCCGATGACATTTTGGATGTTGAAGGGGACAGCGAAACCATGGGAAAAATGGTGGGGGCGGATGAAGAAAAAGGAAAAAGCACCTATCCATCGGTTCTTGGGATGGATGAGTCCAAAAAGATCCAACGCGATCTGGTTGAAGAGGCGGTCCAAGAGCTGAAAGCCTTTGGTGAAAAAGCAGAGCCCCTTCGACAAATTGCTTATTATATCATTGAGAGAAAAAAATGAGCGAAAGCGAAGCTGAAAATGAGAAGCTGTTAGACAAGATCGATAGCCCCACGGACATAAAAGGTCTTTCTCTGGATCAACTACAGGATTTGGCCGAAGAAATCCGGTGGAAAATCATTGAGACCACATCAAAGACAGGGGGGCATCTGGCCCCCAGCCTTGGGACGGTAGAGCTGAGCATTGCACTGCATTATGTTTTTAACACCCCCATGGATAAAATTATCTGGGATGTTGGACACCAGGCCTATACCCATAAATTGCTCACCGGGCGGCGAAACCAATTCCATACCCTGAGAACCCATGGGGGGATCAGCGGTTTTCCGAAGCGGGCGGAAAGTCCTTATGACGCTTTTGACACCGGGCACAGCAGTACTTCCATTTCCGCGGGCCTGGGTATTTCCACGGCGAAATGCCTTAAAGGAGAGAAACGGAAAGTCATTTCGGTGATCGGCGATGGTTCCCTGACCGGAGGAATGGCGTTTGAGGGGCTTAATCAGGCAGGGCACACCGGGAAAGATCTGATTGTTGTGCTCAACGACAATGCCATGTCCATCGCGCCCAACGTGGGGGCATTTTCATCGTTTTTAAGCCGCAAGATGACCGGCAAACGGTTTGTAAATTTCAAGAAAGATCTTGAGAATTTTATCAAATCCCTGCCCGGGGTAGGGGAAAATATTCTGAATTTTGCCCGCAAGAGTGAGGATTCCTTTCTCGCCTTTTTTACACCCGGGATGATGTTTGAAGCATTTAAATTCAAATATATAGGCCCTATTCAAGGACATCGCCTGGATCGCCTCATCGAGACTTTCCGCAATACGGACAATCTTGAAGGTCCCATTTTGATTCATGTCCTCACCGTAAAAGGCAAAGGGTATGAATTTGCGGAAAAAGACCCGGCCTATTTTCATGGGGTGGGCTCCTTTGATATTCAAACCGGTGCGCCTCCCGTAAAAATTCCCTCAAAAACGGTTCCTTCCTATACCGGTGTTTTCGGCAAGACCATGATGGAGCTGGCCGGAAGAAATGATCGGCTGTTCGCCATTACCGCAGCCATGCCCGAAGGAACCGGTCTGACGGCATTTTCAAAGGAATTCCCCCGAAGATTTTTGGATGTGGGCATAGCGGAACAACATGCTGTGACATTTGCCGCCGGCCTGGCAACGGAAGGGTTTCATCCTGTGGTGGCCATTTACTCCACCTTTCTCCAGCGGGCGTTTGACCAGATTATCCATGATGTGTGTCTTCCCAATCTGCCGGTGGTATTTGCGCTGGATCGCGGTGGCGTCGTGGGTGAAGATGGTCCGACCCATCATGGGCAGTTTGATGTGAGCTACCTGCGAAGCCTGCCCAACATGACCATTATGGCCCCAAAAGACGAAAACGAATTAAGGCATATGCTGTTTACGGCACTCCATCACAATGGTCCCGTGGCCATCCGTTATCCTCGGGGCAGTGGCCTGGGTGTACCGCTGGATGAGGAGTTTCGACAGCTCCCAATGGGTGAGGTTGAAATTTTAAAAGATGGAAAAGATCTTCAGGTGCTGGCATTGGGGAGCATGGTTTATCCATCCCTTGAAGCGGCCCGTTTGCTGGAGGCGGAGGGGATATCGGCAGGCGTTTTGAATTGTCGGTTCGCAAAACCTCTGGACATGAACATTGCTGCTGTGGCAGCCCCTTCAGGCCGGCTGCTCGTGATTGAAGAAAACGTGAGAATGGGTGGCCTCGGCGGGGGTGTCCTGGAGCTTTTTAATGATATGGGAGTACAGAACATTCAGGTTAGACGGATGGGTCTTCCTGATTTGTTTGTTGAGCAGGGTCCGGCGGGTCTCCTTCGAAAGAATCTGGGCCTCGATGTGGAGGGTATTGTAAAGGAGGCCCGAGATTTCTGCCAAAAAGCCTGAGAACCGCAGATGCCGACTGGATAAATTATTGGTTCAAAGGGGTTTGGCTGAAAGCCGTGAAAAGGCCAAGGCGATAATTATGGCGGGTCTTGTTCAGGTGAACGATAGATTGGTCGATAAAGCCGGGCACCTTTTTCCTGAATCCGCAGTCATTTGTCTGAAAGAACCTTACCCGCCTTTTGTCAGCAGGGGTGGCATAAAACTGGATGGGGCCATCAAACACTTCCAGGTGAACGTTCAATCTCTTGTTCTGCTGGATGTGGGCGCCTCAACAGGTGGCTTCACGGACTGCCTGCTCCAACAAGGTGCTGAAAGAATCGTCGCTATTGACGTGGGTTACGGCCAGTTTGCCTGGAAGCTTCGTCAGAACCCTCGCGTGACGGTAATGGAAAAAACCAATATCCGCTACCTCTCGGCGGATCGTCTCGGCATCCTGGCGCAAGGCGCGGTCATTGATGTTTCTTTTATTTCCCTTAAACTCGTAATTCCCGCTGTATCCAATCTCCTAACGGATCATGCCTTCATTTTGGCCTTGATCAAACCCCAGTTTGAGGTGGGCAAAGGAAAAATTGGAAAGGGTGGCGTGGTGCGGGAACCCGATCTTCACGAATCGGTTGTGGTGGATGTAAGCGGTTTCTGCCAAGCGTCCGGCTGGTCGGTTCAGGGGGTTGTTCCGTCTTCCATATTGGGCCCCAAGGGTAACCGGGAATTCTTTATCTACCTGAAGCGCTAGGCTGTTTTCAAGCTGCGCGCTGTCAATTAATGTGTACCAGGGCTCTCTAAATATGAAAAAGGCCCCCGATCAGGAGAATGAGAGAATGCAGGGTATTAATGCACTCGTTCGGACCATTCAGGAGATTGCTTCCGGACGATATTCAAATGACATCATGGCGCTGACACGCGAGGATCAGCCGAAAACAGTGAGAACCATTGCGGAAGCCATGGGTTTGATGATGGTTAAGGTGGAAGCAAGGGAGTATCGGCTGGAATTGATGGTCAAGGAACTGGAAGCACTAAATGAAAAGATCAAGCAGAGCACCATCAAGGTGGTTTCGGCCATGGCCCATGCGCTGGCAGCCCGCGATGCTTATACAGAAGGTCATGCCGCACGCGTGGCGGAGGTGGCCTGTAAAATAGCGCGGCAGATGGCGTTGCCTCAGGAGGAAGTAGAGTTTATTCGATTGGGCGGTATCCTACACGATATCGGGAAAATAGGTTTTCCGGATCGCCTTTTCGAACCCCATGAAAGCAAAAATCCGTCCGACCTGGTCAAACAGATCACCCGGCACCCCAGCACCGGCGCCAAAATACTTCAGGATCTGGATTTCCTGGGGCCGGCGTTGGAGTATGTTCATTGTCACCACGAACGTCCCGACGGAAAAGGATATCCTCGGCATCTCAAAGCCGAAGAAATCCCCTTAGGCGCCAAAATACTGGCTGTAGCAGACGCATTCGACGCCATGACAACCGACAGGCCCTATCAAAAAGGAAAGCGGCCTGAAGCCGCATTGGATATTTTGAAGAAGGGCTCCGGGAAAAAGTGGGATGACAGCTGTGTTTCGGCTTTTGACGCGGTTTTAAACGGTGCACAACCGGAATGGAAGACTGCCGAGCCCCAGTAGCAATTAACGTCCGCCGCCCCGCTTTGAAGCCTTGATGGGGTTGACCTTTGCAGCGCCTTTTGTGGTTTCCACTTTAAGGTGGGTTGCCATGTTGCAATTGCCGATACGCCATTTGGTGGCGGGATCCGGAAAGACCATGCAGTAGTCACCATCGGTATAATTGACCACTCTTTGACAGCCGGCACACGCCTCGATGATCTTGTGGCACGCTCCGCTGTTAAACCCACACCCTTTTTTGGTCATGAAAGAGCATTCCTGACCGTCTTTTACCGTTGTACAAACCATTTTAATCACGTCCTCTCAGAGTTTCTTTAACCATCTATTATCTGTTTAAAAATTGAAATTGTCAATAAGAATAGATATCAAATTTAAGATTTCAAGAAAAACTTGTACCGGTTACAGGAAAGAATCCGCTAAACGGTAACATTTTTCAAACTAGGATTCTTCTTCTAAAGGTTGGGTGCTGAGCCCGAGCTCCTTAAGTTGTTCCAGGTCCACCGGGGACGGCGCTTCGGTGAGGGGGCACGTTCCGCTCGTGGTTTTGGGAAAGGCAATGATTTCTCGAATTGAATTGACCCCGGCCATAATGGCCACCAGACGATCAAATCCCAGTGCCATGCCCCCATGGGGAGGGGCGCCATGCTTTAGAGCATCAATCAGAAATCCAAATTTTGAGCGGGCTTCTTCAGGTGAGATACCCAATGCTTTAAAAACCAGTTCCTGGATAGCTGCATTGTGAATCCTGATGCTTCCGCCCCCTATTTCTGACCCGTTTAAAACCAGATCGTATGCTCTGGCCATGACTTTTTCCGGATGTTTTAACAGAAGATCCGGATCTTTCACCGCAGGCGCTGTAAACGGGTGATGGACCGCCATGAAACGGTTTTCGGTATCATCATACTCCAGCAACGGGAAATCAGTGATCCACACAAAGGCGAATTCATTTTTTTTGATCAGTTCCTCTCGGCGTGCCATTTCAAGGCGGAGTGCGCCCAGCGCAGCGTTGGCAATGGCTGGCTGGTCTGCCACCAAGAGGATCAGGTCCCCTGGAAAAGCGCCAAGGCGCTTATTGATAGAGCGTTTTGTTTCATCATCAAAAAATTTGGCGATGGGTGACTGCCACGTGTCCTCCCCCATCTTGATCCATGCAAGGCCCTTGGCCCCGTTGGCGGTGGCGACATGGGAAATTTCGTCCAGTGCTTTTCTTGAGTACGCCGCAGCCGCCTTCTTTACACAAATGGCTTTAACCATGCCGCCTGTGGCAACGACCTCTTTGAATACCTTGAAATCAGAATTTTCGGCGATATCGCTGATGTTTTTCAGTTCCATNCCAAACCGCAAATCCGGCCGGTCGGTACCAAAGCGATCAAAGGCTTCCTGATAGGTCAAATGGGGAATGGGGGAAGGGATGTCCCTGTTCATGATCTTGGTGAAAAGTTCTCCCATCATGCCTTCAAAGATATCCATAACAGCTTTTTCATCCACAAAAGCCATTTCAAGGTCCACCTGGGTGAACTCAGGTTGCCGGTCGGCCCTGAGATCTTCATCCCGAAAGCATCTGACCACTTGATAGTACCGATCAAACCCCGACATCATCAGGAGCTGTTTAAAAAGCTGGGGAGATTGGGGAAGGGCGTAAAACATGCCTCGGTTGATACGGCTGGGCACCAGATAATCCCTGGCCCCTTCGGGGGTGCTTTTGGTGAGAAAAGGCGTTTCAACTTCGATAAAACCCCGCTCGTTCAGATATGCTCTGATGCAGGAAGCGATGGCATGACGTTTCCTGAAATTCTCAAAGATCTGTGGTCTTCGAAGTTCCAGATACCGATATTTCAGCCTAAGATTTTCCGATGCATCCACAGCGCCATCCACCTGGAATGGCGGCGTTTCAGTCTCATTGAGTATTTTAACTTCTTTTGCTTTGATTTCGATTTGCCCGGTGGGAAGATCCCGGTTTTCCTGGCCTTCGAGTCTGGGAACCACTGTGCCTTTGACGGCCAAAACCCACTCATTTCGAAGGACATGGGCCTTTTCATGGGCGGCGGTATCGATCTGGGGATCAAAAACCACCTGTGTGATCCCTTCTCTATCCCTTAAGTCGATGAAAATAAGATTACCAAGATCGCGTCTTCTGTTCACCCATCCCATGAGGATAACGTCCTGGTCCGTATCACTTAATCTGAGGGAGCCGCATTCGTGGGAACGTTTCCATTCATCTAGGGAATCAACGGTGTTGGTTTGTTCATTTTTCATTTTTGAAGTATGTCCTTTAAGGTCGTTACCAGGTTTTCAAAATCGACATCTATCTGTTTTCGGGTATTCATATCCCGCAAGACGGCTTTTTTTGCCGCGGCCTCGTCGTCGCCCACAATCAGGACGTTTCGGGCGCCCAAACGGTCCGCCTTTTTCATCTGTGATTTAAGACCTTTCCCCCCGTAATCCAGTTCCACCCAGAGCCCCTGCTTTCTTAGCGCGGCCATCCATTGAAAGGATAATAATGGAACGTTCTCGCCGAGAGCTGCAATAAAAAGATCCGGTTTCCGGGGGTCGGTCGGTTTTGTCGCTTCTAGGAGTGCCACCACTCTTTCGACGCCAACGGCAAACCCGATGGCGGGATGATCCGGACCACCAAGGGTTTTCACCAGACCATCATACCGGCCTCCACCGGCAACGGCATTTTGAGCACCCAGATGTTCCGTCTGAATTTCAAATGTGGTTCGATTGTAATAATCGAGCCCCCTGACAAGCTGTTCATTAACCACATAGGAAATATTTAATCCATCCAGGTATGTTCTAAGGCCCTGAAAGTGTTCACGGCAGTTCCCGCAGAGAAATGCTCTGATGGTCGGTGCGTTTAGAACAATGGACTGGCAGGTCTCCACTTTACAATCAAACACCCGTAATGGGTTTAATTGGGCTCTTTTTTGACAGTCGGGGCAAAGAGAAGACGTTTTGTCGGCCAAATAGCTTTTCAGCTGTTCTTTGAAATTCGGCCGGCAATCGGGACATCCCAGCGAATTGATGTGCAGGGTGAGCTCTCGCAATCCCACTGACTCAAAAAAATACATGGCCAAAACGATCATTTCAGCATCGCTCATGGGACCCGCATCACCGAAAAGCTCAACATCAATCTGATGAAACTGCCGAAAGCGGCCCTTTTGAGGTCGTTCATGCCGGAACATGGGTCCCATGACATATAATTTTTGTACGGGATAATTTTGATACAACCGGTTTTGAATATAGGCCCGGACCACCGATGCGGTGGCTTCCGGCCTCATGGTCAGCCCCCGCCCTTTAATGTCCGCAAAGGAGTACATTTCCTTTGAAACGATGTCGGTCTCTTGACCAATCCCGCGGCTGAAAAGATCTGTCTTTTCCAAAACGGGAATTTTGATTTCCTGGTATCCAAAGGCGGAAAACAATGCTCGGGCGATTGTTTCAATTTCCTGCCAACGGGCAGATTCGTCGGGAAGAATGTCCCTAAAGCCTTTTAATGTCGTAAATTCCAATGAACCGCATGCTCCTATCTTGTTCAAGAAAAGATTTCCGGATTGACTATTCGACGGTTATTTTTCTGGCCACTTTCTTTCTTTTTGCTGTGTTCTCTTTTTCTAGGCCATCGATTTTTGAATCCACCAGGGCTTTAAATGCTTTAAGCAATTCGAGACCTGATCGGCCCAGGTGTTCCTTGAATTCCGGCGTATTTCTGGATAAATTTTCAATTTCTTGAAAGATTTTTCTCAAAGGACAGAATGTCTTGGCGGTGCCGGTCTCGGTTTCTTTTTCGGCCATGGTAAACTCCGTTTATGAATCAAAATCGATCAACAAATACTGCCCTTCAAGCGTGGCTTTGAGCGCATCGAGTGCAGCTACTTGTCGGGGAAGGATGACGCTTCTTTTGAAACCGCCGATGCGAACAATCAGTTCATCAGCGATTTTGTGCAATGCTACATCCCGTTTTTCAATAAAGGGCAGTTTCATTTTTAATTGGTACTTTCCACCCCTTTTACTAAATTCGTACGGTTTTCCCTTGAAAAACCGATCCAGAGGATTGCGCGCACCGTATATCTGATCACCCAGTGCCTTAAGGTTGTCAAAGCCCAGAATTTCGCCTTTGAATAGGTTCACCGGTAAAAGGGGTACGGGCTCAAAATAACATTCGGCTTCCTGCACATATTGTTTCTGACTTTTTTGCCAGTTTTGAAAATACGGTTCGCTCAACACATCGGGCAATACACGGTTCATGATAACGGCGTCTATGCTCATTTTGTATAGAGAGAAGTACATAAACGCCCGCTGGGTTTCTTTCAAAACAATTTTTTCAGGATTGGTGACCAGGCGCACAGTGGTTTTTTCAGGATCTGTCAGCAGCGCATCCACCCCCCGCAGTTTTTCGAAAAGCCGCTCGATGGCGTCAAAGTAGTCTTCTCCCGGCAGGGGTACATCCATGAATCGTTTTGCCACGGGGCGGGCATATTTGACGATGGTTTTTTCAATTTTAAAAAGCTTGTTGATGTACCATTCCAGCGTTGTGGGGATGCTGATAAACCGCAAGGATTCTCCGGTGGGGGCACAATCCAGCAGAACCACATCGAAGCGGTTGTTTCTGGCGTACCGATTAATATGCAGCAGCAGGCTGACCTCTTCCATTCCCGGCAAAATGGCCAATTCCTCGGCGAGAATCTCATCGAGGCCACTGGTGTTCAGAAGGGCAGAAAGGTATTTGTGAATATCACCCCAGTTGTTTTCAATTTCTTCCTGGATATCCAGTTCCTGGATCCATAGGTTTTCAACGACCTGAACAGGGGCGCCTTTGCTCTGGTTGATGAGGGTTTTTTCCAGGTCGAATATGTCGGAAAGGCTATGGGCCACATCCAGGGACATAATGACCGTTTTATTGCCGAGTTCGGCCGCTTTGACGCCTGTTGCCGCCGCCGCACTTGTTTTTCCGACGCCACCTTTGCCAGCGAAAAATATAATTCTCATGCCATTTTCAATCAATTTTGAAAAGTTACAAATTTCGGCAGGGTACCATAACAGCGAAGCTTTTAAAAGAAAAAGTAAATTTAGATTCTAAGGAAACACCAAACTGGCAAAAGGAAGCTTCAGACAAAAAAACAGGTAGAAAATTTTTGATCGGGCAAAGGAACAAAAAGAAGGAAAATGGGTGTAAGAAAAGGGATAGAATCCGATATGTTAATTGATGCGTGAATACAGCAAAATATTTCTAAAGATGACAGTGAACCATTGATGGCAAACTATCGGGTTTTCGATCCCTTTTCTTTACCCAGGCAAACCCTATTTGGCTTCTAGAAAACCAAGGCAAACACTACAAATACAAAACCAAACAGACACAGCATATTAATTGAAAAACTCCAAAGCTTGTTCATTGTCATCTCCCCCCGACTTTGTTGTTGTTGTTTCGTAACTGTCTAACCAAGAGGAGCTCCCGGGTTGCTCCGTATCGAAACGTTAACGTATATGGCTGTGATATAAAGCAAAGGGCGTGCCGAACTTGAGACAGGGTGTATCGTATTTTTATAACCCATTGAATATGCGATTAAAAAAAGTACTTATGTTGTAGGAGAATACGAAATAGTGGTGTTTCAAGGAGTGTGTTACAGGTGAGGATGTCTTATGCTGAGACTGTATTTACAGGGTAAGTCTCAAAATGAGGCAATCCTTTGTCTCATTAGTCGAAGATCGCTTTTACAAATTCGTTGGCATCAAAAGCCCTGAGATCATCAATCTGTTCACCAATGCCGATGTAACGGATGGGAATTCCAAGCTGGCTGGAAATTCCAATCACAATGCCCCCTTTTGCGGTGCCGTCCAATTTGGTGAGGATAATGCCCGTTAATCCCAATGTTTCCTGAAAGGCTTCTGCCTGTGAGATGGCGTTTTGTCCCGTTGTGGCGTCCAAAATGAGCCATATTTCATGGGGCGCGCCAGAGAGCTTTCGGCCGATAACCCGGTTTACCTTCTGAAGTTCTTCCATCAGGTTTA
>JGI11705J14877_10000236_pt1 | contig 35131 bp, 29 predicted proteins | sample Etolaghawater15m_FD_14877 | JGI IMG/M metagenome (IMG submission 14877) | reverse complement strand
ATCTGCGGTCAGGACAGGATCAGGTCCCTCTTCTCGATTTATTTGACTTTTTCTATAAAAAACAAAAAGATATAGAAGAAATTGAAAAATTCTTAAGTGCTCCGATAGCACACAGAATGCGTACAGATCTTGAAAGAATTTTAAACGATCTCAGAAATGGAGGGCCCGATGAACCTCAAAGTAAGCCTTGATTTCCTCAGAGATCTGAGTCAAAACAATTCCCGGGACTGGTTCAACACCCATAAAGCACGCTATCAGGAGGCCAAAGAGGCCTTTGACGCCCTGATTCATGAGCTCATCCCCATCGCACGCTATATCGACCCGCTTATCGATGTGGAAAACCCCGCAGAATGTTCTTTCCGAATCTATCGCGATACCCGCTTCTCCAAAAACAAGGATCCCTATAAGACAAATTTCGGCGCCTTTATCGCTCCGGGCGGCCGAAAAAGCGCCTTCAGCGGCTATTACATCCACCTGCAGCCAGGCGAAAGTTTCTCCGGCGGCGGGATATATCATCCGGAACCCCGTTTTCTGAATGCTGTGCGCAGACAGATACATGAACATCCCGACGAATTCGGACGCATTCTGCAGGATCCGCTTCACAGAAAATTCTTCGACCGCATTTACGGTGATAAGCTGAAGAAGGTTCCCAGAGACTATCCAAAGGATCATCCCCATGGAGAATGGCTGAAATTCAAAGACTATGCTCTCTTTCATTCTCTTTCTGACGAACTTGTCTGTTCTGATCGCATCGTAGTGTACCTGGAGGAGATGTTCAGAGCCCAGGCGGCATTCAACACCTTTATGAACCGGGCTGTCATGAAAGAAATGGGTTGAGATAAACCAAAGATGCAGGATTTTTACATGAAGCACCTTTTTCAAACACTGCAGATCGGAGATCTCAGTCTGCCTAACCGTATCATCATGGCACCTCTCACCCGCTGCCGCGCCTCGGAAGGACGTCTGCCGAATGCCATGATGGCTGAATATTATGCCCAGAGGGCCGGTGCAGGTCTGATCCTCAGCGAAGCTGTGGCCGTCACCGCCATGGGGGTCGGCTACCCGGACACTCCCGGGATCTGGAACGAGGAGCAGACAGACGCCTGGCGGCAGGTCACGGAGGCCGTTCATGAAAAGGGCGGGCGTATTTTCATGCAGCTCTGGCATGTGGGACGCATCTCACATCCGGTCTATCTGCATGGAAAGGATCCTGTCGCTCCCAGTGCGGTCCGGCCCCGGGGCTTCGTGAGCAGACTCCGCCCCAGACAGCCTTTCGTCACACCCCGTGCTCTGGAAACCGCAGAGGTCAGAGGAACAGTGGAGGCCTACAGGAAGGGAGCTGAAAATGCCAAAGCCGCAGGCTTCGACGGAGTGGAGATCCACGGCGCCAACGGCTACCTTCCGGACCAGTTTCTGCAGGATTCCACTAATCTGCGAACGGATGAATACGGGGGATCCCTTGAAAATCGTGCCCGTTTTATGCTGGAGATCACAGATGCCGCTATCTCTGTCTGGGGTGCCGGCCGGGTCGGCATGCATCTGGCCCCCCGCTGCGATTCCCATGACATGGGCGACAGTGATCCGAAACGTACTTTCAGCTATCTGGCTTCCGAACTAGGGAAACGCGGCATTGCCTTTATTTTCACAAGGGAACATTTTCAGGGACCCGTCCTGACGCCCCATCTGAAGAAAAGCTTCGGCGGCCCTGTATTCGCAAATGAACAGTTCGATGCCGCCTCCGCTGAACAGGTTCTCGCCGAAGGCCACGCAGATGCGGTCTCTTTCGGCAAGGATTTTATCTCCAATCCCGATCTGCCGGAACGCTTCCGCCAGGCAGCGGCATTGCAGCCCTATGATAAAGAGACCTTTTACAGCGGTGGGCCCAGGGGATATACTGACTATCCCTCCCTTTTTCCCGGTACGGCAAGTGAACAATGAACAGCTTTGAAAGATATAGAAAGGGCCGCAGTTATGAAAGCTGTAGACCAACGAAAACCCCTTCCTCTCTTCTTATTATTTATCACAGCACTGACAGGGAATATCATGGCCTTTGAACAGCCGCAGTATCAGGTCATAAAAACATTCCGGGATTTCGAACTGAGAGAATACCAGCCCTATCTCGTGGCTGAAACCTCCGTCTCCGGTGATTTTGAACAGGCGGGCAGCTCTGCCTTTTCCATCCTCTTCAACTACATCTCAGGTGCGAACAGCAGCAGCGAAAAAATAAAGATGACCATTCCAGTGAATCAGCAGGATAAAACTCAGGGTGAAAAGATCAGCATGACCGCCCCCGTCACCAGAGAAGTGGATCCGGCCAAACCCGGCAGCTACAGTATCGCCTTTGTCGTACCCTCCAAATACAGCATGGAGAATGTTCCCAGACCCACAGACCCGCGTGTGAATATTCGCAGGGTGCCCGCCCGCACTGTCGCAGTCATCAGGTACTCCGGCTCCTGGAAGCAGAAAAACTACCTGAAACATGAGAATATTCTCCTGGAAGCACTTGGAAGAGAAGGGCTTGAACCCTTCGGACAAGCGGTTTTCGCCCGTTATAATCCGCCCTTCTGGCCGAATTTCCTCAACCGGAATGAGATTCTCATCGAAGTAACCGCTCCATGATCCCAGTCCACTCAGCGCGCATCCGAACAGACGGACAGATTTTCAGATCCTCGAAAAAGCTGAACTCCCGCGCTTCTCTGAATGAAGCCGATGACTGGTTTAGGGACGATCCGTTCCAACTTCCCGAAGCCTTTGCTATTCTTGGAGACAGCCTGATTTTCCACTGCGGGTACTGCGAGATCGCACCGTACTATACAAATATAACGGAGTTGAAAATACCTCTCTGTTCGTAATAACAGGGAAACAGAGGAATCATACAGTCAAACGGGGGTTTAGATTATATGAACATTCTTATCACAGGAAGCAGTTCCGGAATCGGCTTCGGCCTGACAAGAACAGCTCTGCAGGACGGTCACCGTGTCTTCGGCATCAGCAGACGCCCGGTGAAACATTTTGAACATTTCAGGGACTATCGCCATCTCCTTCTCAATATCGCTGATGACGCCGCAGTGCGACGTCTCCTCCCCGAATTCCTCAGCAGCTGCGGATTAACTCCCCGTAGCGGAGCAACACTGGACCTGATCATCCTCAACGCCGGGATCCTCGGTCCTGTCAAACGAATGGATGAACTGGGAATTCCAGCCATTAAGGAAGTCATGGAAACCAATGTCTGGTCAAATAAGAGACTCCTTGATCTGCTATTCAATCAGGGAATCCCCGTAACTCAGGTCGTCGGGATCAGCAGCGGCGCATCACAGTCCTCCACCCCCGGCTGGGGCGCCTATGCCCTTTCAAAGGCCGCCCTGAATATGCTGATGAATGTCTATGCCCAGGAACGGCCCGCAACCCACTTCTCTGCACTGGCTCCGGGGCTTGTGGACAGTGAGATACAGGACAGCATCTACCGCATGCAGGAAACGGAAAAATATCCGGTCCTGAAAAAACTGCAGGATGCCCGCTTTTCAGATGCCATGCCGGACCCGCTCAAAGCAGCCCCAAAGCTTTTCAACGGGATGCGGAAAGCTCTTGAACTGCCTAGCGGATCCTATCTGGATATTCGGGAGATCTGAGTGCTGCTGCAGCGCCTGCAGCTGGATATTGGAGAAACATCGATATGAAACGCTTTATGAAAATAAGTCTGAGCTTCCTTGCCGCCCTTCTGCTCTTCGTGGCGGCACAGTATCTTTTCAGGGGCAGCCCTCAGGCTTTTAATGTCCCGCAGAATAAGTTGATTCTCGCCCACAGAGGGGTGCACCTCAACTATCAGAAGGGGGTTTATGACCGTCGCAGCGGATGTGAAGCTGAACATATCTTTCCTCCCTCCCATGACTATATTGAGAACACGGTTGAGAGTATTGCTGCGGCCTTTCGCTTCGGAGCGGATATTGTGGAGATCGATATACGCATGACGGCCGACAGCAATCTCGTCATTTTTCATGATGACAGACTGGACTGCCGGACAGACGGGAAGGGCCCGGTCAGGCAGAAGACTGTCGCTGAACTGAAACAGCTGGACATCGGATACGGATACACCCATGACCGGGGCGGCAGCTATCCGTTCAGAGGAAAAGGAATCGGACGCATGCCCACGCTTCAGGACATACTGCAGCGCTTTCCTGACAAATCTTTCCTGATAGATCATAAGGACTGGAACACAGAAAGTGCGGATATCCTTATCCGCCTTCTTGCCCCGTACAGCCCGGATCAGAGGGAAAAGCTGTATCTGTGGACCTCGCCCGCAATGGAAGATAAAATCCGAACCGCCTATCCGGAGATGCGAAGCTATTTCCTGCTCTACTCTGATGTGAAGGAATATTTTCTTCCCTTTTTCCTCAGTTTCGGTCTGATCGACATCCCGGACATATACAGAGGCAGAGTTATGGCTGTTCCGGAGAAGTATCTCAAGTATATCTGGGGCTGGCCCTACCGTTTTCTGTCCTCAGTGCACCGGCAGGGACTCTCATTTCACATTATGCTGGATTCAGAGGAAGCCGCCCGACGCTGCAGCGATCTCCCGGTGGACGGATATGTCACAGATTACATTGAGATCACAGGGCCTATTCTGAATGAAAACAGCATTCCCGCTCCGGAATCCGGAATAACTCAGAGTCTGAGCGCAGATTTCTATTTTTTTTCTGTAACAGAATGACGAATCATCAGCCTCAGTTACGGCATAGGAGGACCCATCGTCACGATCGCCATGCTCAGTCTGGCTCTCAACCTTCTGCTCACCGGCCTGTTTATCTTCTTCGTTAAAAAAATCACTGCACCCCTGCCCCACTATCAGTGAGCCGCTGCCTCAACCCGGTGGCAGATCTGAAGGTCTGTTGACATTCAGCAGCTGTCGCGGGTCTAGATCTACCGTGCAGTATGGATGCCTGTTCATAAAGCGATGCAGCGCATAATGCCCCGACTCCATGGCTTCCCGCATGCTTGGAAGCAGAGCGGTGGAATAACATCCGAAACCGTAGTGAATCCGACCCTCAGACTTTCCTAAACAGGTCAAGCCACCTTCCATCGCCTCAGAATATACCCTGTCCACGGCCTCAACCGTGATAAACGGCAGGTCACAGGCTGATATAAATACAAAATCACTTCTCCCCGCCGACAGCGCTGTCACTATCCCGTTCATGGAACAGCGCACCTCATATAGATCCGGAATCTGGGCTCCCTCCCATTTTCTCGATCCGGACGCCACCAGAATCACTTCCCCGAAACGGGCACTTAATACCTCGGAAATCCGATCCAAAAAGGAAATGCCCGCTGTTTTAGCAAGGCATTTGTCAAAACCGTATCTGGAAGACAGACCGCCTCCCAGTATATAAGCCTCTGTTCCTCCCCAACCTGAACCTTTCCCATTCATGCCCGGAGTTTAATCAGTTTCCGGACGATGAGCAAGTATTCAGCGGATCAGCTGCTCCCGCTCAGGGATATATCGCCAGGTAAATCCAAATGGCGAGAAAGAACAATGACGTGATCGTGAGAGCACGAAACAATGACGAACTGGGTATACTGCTCTCAGGTTTTCCCAGTTCCTTCACGTTAGCATTTACTTCCATAAGCATCCTGTATTTTCATTATTTGATGGATCTATTTTCATCGCATTTTCTCTTGGCAAACTTAAGATACAAACAAACGAAAGAGATTACAAAGAAGAATTTGATATTTTTGTGAAAGATACGATTTCTGTGACCCCCAGCACACAAAAATGAACAATATTAATCTATAGAATCTTATAAACCTCACAATAACAATATATTAGAAAATATTGTGAAATCATCGCGTAGATATTCTGACAAAATTCACAGAACAAACACACAAAAATTAACCATGTTTGGTGAGTTAATGTGTATTGTCGCTTTTCATTGGATATTTTGCGTTGATAATGAATTTTATACATTCCAGACAGAGCTGCACAGCATTCAATGCACCTCGCAGATCGGAAGCAGCGCTCAGCCTGAATCATCCTGTCCGCATACAGGACCTCCCTCTCTATGCCGGTCCCCGTGATACTGGCCCCCTTTCTGCCCTCTAGACCTTTTTATTACATGATTTTATAATTGAATTTAAGTAGCCGGAATACTAAATTTCGTGGCTTTGCATGTAGGTAGCACATGAAAGCGAAATTAGGAGGAAATGGAGACATGCCAAGAAAATTACTTTTGAACTACGTACTGATCGGGTTGCTTCTGCTTTGGAGTGCGATCGAACTCTATCCCACATTGAAATTCGAAGGGCTGACTGAAAGCGAAAAGGAAGTTCTCCGCGAGAACGGGCAGCTGGCCGGACTGGAATCTGAGATCATCAAAAGAGGACTGGATCTTCAGGGTGGAATGCACCTGGTACTTGAGGTCAATATTCCCCGCCTTGTGGAAAATCTCGCCAGAACCAAGACCCAGAGTTTTTATGAGTTGATGGAAGCTGTCAAAACCAGGGATGCTGCTGAAGAGGATCTGGATTATTTTGACATTCTTCTTCAGGAGGCGGATGCCAGAGAATTCCGTCTTTCCCGCCATTTCCCCGGTCGCAGTGTTAAAAATGACGAAATCGTCTCCGAACTCCGCACTGAAAGCAGGGACGCTGTCGGCCGTGCACTTGAGATCATCCGCAACCGTGTCGACCAGTTCGGCGTGAGCGAACCCACGATTCAGCGGGTGGGAAACAAGAGGATCATTGTTGAGCTCGCAGGTATCTCCGACCCTGATCGCGCCCGTGATTTGATCAAGGATACGGCCCTTCTGGAATTTATCCTCCTTAAAGATGCTGAAGTGGCCCAGGATGCCATAAACCGCATCGATGCCGTCCTTAAAAAGAATGATGCCTCTGCTGATATTGCTGTGGACAGTTCCCGCTTCCGTGACGAGGAAAGCCGGGACAAGGCCATCAGCGTTGAAGACCTTCTCGGCAGCTCCGAATCCGGGCAGAGCGATTCAGATACTTCCTCCGCCGTTGTCGTGGATGAGAATCTGTACCAGGACAAACCCTTTACAAGCCTCCTCCGCAATCTCGGCTCTGACATCGGCGTGCCTGCAGAAAATTTCTACGCAGTGAGAAAAATCCTGGACCGCCAGGATGTCCGCTCCGCCCTGCCCGTGGATATGCGCATCCATTTTTCCAACAAGGCTGAAAGTTTTATCGCCGCCGACGGCAGCAGTCAGAACTTCTATCGCCTCTATTTCCTCAATAAGGAAGCCGGGCTCACCGGTTCTGTTGTCACCGATGCTCAGGCCACACTTGGCGGAGCAGGAGGCAACAATATGGGACAGCCGGTTGTCAACCTCACAATGAACAGTGAAGGGGCAAAGATCTGGAGCCGTCTCACTGGAGCCAATGTGAATAAGCGGGTGGCCATTGTCCTGGACGATAAAGTGCACATGGCCCCCAATATCAAAGGCAAGATTCCCGGAGGCCGGACCGTCATTGAAGGTCTGGAGGACATCAATGAAGCCAAGGATATGGAAATCGTGCTGAAAGCAGGTGCCCTGCCTGCACCGGTGGATATTATCGAAGAACGGACCATCGGACCCAGCCTCGGTAGTGACTCCATTCGCAAAGGAACACTCTCTGTCCTCATCGGTCTGGCACTCGTCGTTGTCTTTGTCGTGATCTATTACAAATTCAGCGGCGTCATCGCCATCACCACCCTGATCCTGAATATCCTTTTCGTTCTCTCCACGCTTGCCTTCCTGAAAGCGACACTCACCCTGCCCGGTATCGCAGGACTCGTCCTCACTCTGGGTATGGCCGTCGATGCCAACGTCCTTATTTTTGAACGGATCCGGGAAGAACTGAGAAAAGGAAAGACTGTGAGAGCCGCTGTTGAAGGCGGCTACAGCCGGGCCCTGATCACCATCCTGGACGCCAACCTCACGACTCTCATTGCCGCCCTCGTTCTGTGGCAGTTCGGTTCCGGCCCCATCCGCGGCTTCGCCGTCGTTCTCTTCTGGGGTATCATCTTCAATTTCGTCTCCGGGTACTATATCTCTAAAACTCTTTTTGAGACCTATCTCGGCGGCAGAACTTTAAAAACCCTCAGTATTTAAGTCCGAGGAGACACCATGCAGTTTTTCGAAAATCCAAATTACAATATCGTCGGCAAGTTCAAGGCCGCCGTCAGTCTCTCAGTCACCCTTGTCCTGATCGGCATCATCTCAGTGTTCTTCCACAAGGGACTGCACTACGGCATCGATTTTGAAGGAGGCACCCTCATTCAGATGAAGTTTGCCCAGGAGACCAGCGCCGGTGAACTCCGCGACCTGCTCACGGACGAAAGTCTCGGGAAACCCGAGATTCAGAGCAGCGGTGTAAATGAATTCATGATCCGCGTTAAAAACAGCGGTGAAGGTACCGAAGTCACCGATCTCATACAGTCTCAACTCAGTTCCAAACAGTATGAGGTCCGCCGTATCGAAAAGGTCGGACCGAAAATCGGCCAGGAACTCCGTCAAAGCGCACTGCTGGCCATTGTCGGAGCTCTGTTCCTCATTCTCATCTACATCAGCGTCCGCTTTGAATTCCGCTTTGCCGTCGGTGCGGTCATCGCCCTCTTTCACGATGTGATCATCACTCTGGGTATCTTTTCCGTATTCGACTTCCTCATCACCATGCCCGTGATCGCAGCCTTTCTCACCATCGTCGGGTATTCCCTCAATGACACGATCGTTGTCTACGACAGAATCCGTGAGAACCGCTTTTCCATCCGCAATAAAAGTATTGAGGAGATCATCAATCTCAGCGTGAACCAGAGTCTCTCCAGAACGGTCATCACCTCCGTCACCACTTTCCTGGTGGTTCTGGTCCTTGTGCTCTTCGGCGGTGAAGTGCTCTTCGGCTTCTCCATTGCCATGCTGATCGGTGTCATTGTCGGTACCTATTCCTCAGCCTTTGTTGCAGCACCCTTCCTGGTCTGGTGGGAAAACCGCTACGGTGCAAAAGCAGTAAAGAAATAACTCAGAGGCAGCGAAGCCGGGACAGCAGTCCCCAAGGACAGCGGTGAGTCAGATATCAAGCTACATCATCTACACAGGCGCCCCCTCGCGGGGCGCTTTATAATTATAAGGAAGAGTTCATGCCGGTTTCAGTTGTCTTAGGCGGTCAGTGGGGAGACGAAGGCAAGGGGAAGATCGTTGATACCCTCTGTGCAGATGTCGATATCGTCGCACGCTTTCAGGGAGGTGCCAATGCCGGGCATACGATTTATCACGGGGATACGAAGCTGGTACTGCATCAGCTCCCCTCCGGAATTCTGAAGGAAGACGCCCTCTGTCTCCTCGGCCATGGTATGGTCATCGATCCGACAGCCCTGCTGCAGGAGATCGCAGATCTGGAGGCTCAGGGCTTCAGCATCCGTCCACGAGTCATGATATCCCCGCAGGCAACCGTTATCACCCACTATCACAGAGAACTCGATCGGCTTCAGGAAGAAGCACGCAGCGGGAATACGCAGATCGGCACCACCCGAAAGGGTATCGGTCCCGCTTATTCCGATCACGTGAACAGGATAGCATTGAAGGCATGGACCCTCTCAGATCCGGCCCTGATGAAGGAATACCTGTTAGGTCAGAAAAAACTCTGTCTGAATACCTATGGATCCCGGGCCCTGCATGCCCTGGATACAGACTTGCTGGACTCGGAATTCCTTACCGCCGCAGCCGCCGCAGAACCCATGGTCCGCGATTTCAGCCGCATGCTCCTGCAGGCGGTGGATCATAAGAAAAATATTCTCGTGGAAGGAGCCCAGGGCCTGCTTCTCGACCTGAATTACGGCTCATATCCCTTCGTGACCTCCAGTTTTACCGGCACAGCAGGCATCATGGCAGGTCTGCCTCTCAGCTTTCGGGATATCGACAGGGTCAGCGGCATTTTCAAAGCCTACACAACCCGTGTCGGCAATGGACCCTTTCCCACAGAACAGGACAATGAGATCGGCCGGAAACTCCGTGACGGGGGTTTTGAGTNCGGTGCCACCACCGGCCGTCCCCGCCGCTGCGGTTGGTTTGATGCCGTCCTCGCCCGCTATTCCGTCCGCCTCAACGGCATCAGTGATATGATCATGACAAAGATCGATGTCCTCAATGATTTCCCGGAAATTAAGGTGGCCACCGCCTACAGTATCGACGGTCAGACCCGAGACGACGCCTACGGCCTCATGCACAGGCTTCAGGATGTGAAACCTGTGTACGAGACCCTGCCGGGCTGGATGAGCGACCTGACAGGCATCCGCAGCTTCCGGGATCTGCCTGCAGAAACCCGCCGCTTTGTGGAGTTTACTGAAGAAAACTGCCACGCACGGATCAGCCTCATCAGCACAGGAATGAAACGGGATGAACTGGTGCAGCGATGAACAGCCGCCCTTCCAATGTCGTTCTTTTCCTGACCTTCCTCTTCACCGTCCTTGTCTGGGGCACATCATGGCTTGTGATCAAGATCAGCCTCGATCAGGGCATCCCGCCTATGTGGGGAACCAGTATCCGCTTCCTCTTCGCCTCCGTTTTCATGGCCCTCATCCTGATTCCCCGCCTCAGAAATCTTCATCTGAGCCCCGGACAGTGGAAACTCACCTTTATCCACGGTGCCTTCATTGTCGCCGTATCCAATCTTCTGGTTTTCTGGGGTCAGCAGTTCATCGACTCCAACCTTAGCTCCATTATCTTTGCCGTCTTCCCACTGATGGTGGCCGTCTTCTCCCATTTCATGCTCACAAGTGAACGCTTCACCCTCCTCCGATTCATCGGCATCGCCATCGGTTTTACTGGCATTCTTCTGATCTTCTTTGACCCTGCCAAAATCGCCGGCAGCAACGCCATTTTTCTCGGAATGAGCGCGATCTTTGTCTCTGTCGCCACCACAGCCTGGCCCTCCGTGCTGATCAAAAGAGAAGCAGAGGATCTGCACCCTGTCCTCCTAAACAGTTTCGGGATCTTCATCGGAACCGCCATTCTTCTCATCAGCACACTCCTGGTGGAAGGCCCGCCCCCCCTGCAGCAGATCAGTTCGCCCGTCCTCATCTCCCTGGCCTATCTCGGCCTCTTCGGCTCCGGCATCAACTTCATTGCCTATTTCTGGCTCATGAAATATGTAGATATCACCAAACTCTCCCTGTCAGCCTATCTCACACCCATCGTGGCCATCCTCGCCGCCGCCCTCTTCTATGGTGAGATCATCAGCGGTCGCAATGTTCTCGCGATGTTTATCATTTTCACAGGCATTTTCGTCTTCAACATGCAGTCCCCCGCCCCTTCCTCCTCGCAGGATGTTCCAGACGGGGACTCTAAGCCTTCAGCCTGAAAACGGCAGACTCCGGAAACAGAACCCTGAACCCAGGTGCGCCCGGTGGTCCTGCAGCTGCTGACAGTTTCCCTGCCGCTGGTCGAAAATATATGGAGAGATCTGCCATGGACCCAACTCACTACCACTGTTTCACGGTCGAAAGCCCCCTGGGACCCCTGCTTCTCAGCTGCAGCCGAAACCACCTGCTGCGTCTGGATTTCGGCTCAGAACCCGGACCGGCTCATCAGAGCTATATGAGCAGGAACAGCTGTATTCTCGATCCCGGTCTCAGATCTGAACTCTCCACACAGATCCGGGAGGAGCTCAATGCCTACTTCAAAGGTGACTGCGGCCGCTTCAGCATACCCCTGCGTCTGCACGGAAGCCCCTTTCAGGAGAAGGTCTGGAAGGCTCTGCAGGACATCCCCTGCGGAGAAACACGAAGCTACGGAGAGCTGGCCAGAGCCATCGCAAAACCAGCGGCCTACAGGGCCGTCGGCACGGCCAACGGACAAAACCCCATCCCCGTCATTATTCCCTGCCACCGCGTCATCCTCAGCAGCGGAAAACCCGGACATTACAGCGGCGGTGATGATATCAAACTCTATCTCCTCGCCCTCGAATCCTCCTTTTGACCCTACCCTGAACTGGTATTTGACCCTTGAGCCTGCATCCACGAAAGAATGCTCCCGATTATACGGAACTTATCAATTTCAGTTGAATACAAGCCCTATATTCCATAGCTTCTATAGTTATGGTATTCCATGATTAAAACAGGAGATATAAGATGGCAAATGATGTCAACAGCGTATTAAACTCTCTCCGTTTCACCCCGAGGAAGATCCTGACAGGTCTGCTGGCCATTGCTGTGGCAGTCCTGCTCCTGACCAGCTGGTTCACTGTCGAACCGGAAGAGGTCGGGGTGGTCCTCAGATTCGGAAAGTTCAACAGAAATGTTCAGCCCGGCCTCCATTTCAAAATTCCCTTCGGAGTCGAAAACGTTTACAAAGTACCGGTTCAGCGGCAGTTGAAGGAGGAATTCGGCTTCCGTACCCTGAAAGCCGGTGTCAACACCACCTTCAGCAGCAAGAACTACGATGAAGAAAGTCTCATGCTCACCGGCGATCTGAACGTTGCCGTGGTCGAATGGATCGTTCAGTACAGGATCACCGATCCCTTCAAATACCTCTTCAAAGTGCGCAGTGCGAATCAGACTCTCCGCGATATGACAGAGGCCGTAATGCGGGAAACTGCCGGTGACCGCACCGTCAATGAGGTACTCACCGTCGGCCGCCAGGAGATCACAACCGTGGTTCAGAATGAACTNCAGATCCTCTGTGACCAGTACGAGACAGGGATCCGCATCGATCAGGTCGTCCTGCAGGATGTCAACCCCCCGGATCCTGTCAAACCCAGTTTCAACGGCGTCAACGAAGCCCAGCAGGACAGGGAACGTCTTATCAATGAAGCCCTCAGTCAGTATAACAAAGTCGTTCCCAGGGCCAAGGGTGAAGCCCTGCAGACCATTCAGCAGGCAGAAGGCTACCGCCTGGACCGAGTCAATCGCTCCATGGGTGAGGTCGCACGATTCAATGCCCTCTATTCTGAATACGCCAAGGCTCCGGAAGTGACCCGCCGACGCATCTATCTCGAAACCATGAATACCGTCCTTCCCAATGTGGAAAGGAAGATCGTCATGGATAAAGATGCCAACGGTATCCTCCCGCTGCTCAACCTCAACCAGGAAACGAAATAGGAGGATACAGTGAAATTATTGAAATCCTTTTCCGCCCTTATCGTCATTGTCCTGCTCTTTCTCTTCTTTTCCTCTATGTTCATCATAAACGAAACTCAGCAGGTCATTATCACACAGTTCGGGAAACCGGTCGGAGAACCGAAAACCGAACCGGGAATCAATTTCAAGGTTCCCTTTGTCCAGACTGCCCACTTCTTCGAAAAACGCTTTCTGGAATGGGACGGCTATCCAAATCAGGTGCCCACCAAGGATAAACGCTTTATCTGGGTGGATACCTATGCCCGCTGGCGAATCAGTGACCCCCTCCTCTTCTATCAGCGCCTCCGTGATGAATCCGGAGCCCAGAGTAGACTCGATGATATCATCGACGGTGAAACCCGGACCAGTATCGCCAACCATAATCTGATAGAACTGGTGCGCAACAGCAACCGAGTCGCTCTGTCAGACCTCGAATCCGGCGAAGTGGATGTCAGCATCATGGAAAAGATCGAAAAAGGCCGGGATGCCGTGGCCCGCGAGATCCTTGCCGCCGCTCAGACCCGCACCGGTGACCTGGGTATCGAGATCCTCGACTTCCAGTTTAAACGTATCAATTATGTTCAGGAAGTCCAGTCAAAGGTCTTTGACCGTATGATCACCGAGCGGAACCGGATCGCCGACAAGTACCGAAGCGAAGGTCAGGGTGAGGCCAGCCGCATCAACGGTGAAAAAGAACGGGAACTGCTCCGTATACAGTCCGAAGCCTTCCGTGAGGCTCAGGAGATCCGCGGCGAGGCCGATGCAGAAGCAACTCGAATCTACAATGAAGCCTATAACCGGAACACCGGCACACGGGAATTCTATTCCTTCCTGAAAACTTTGGAAACCTACGAAAACACCATCGATAATCAGACCACACTCATTCTCTCCACAGAAGGTGATTTCTACCAGTTCCTGCAGGATCAGAACGGCCGCTGAAACACCCTCAAATACACTGAAAGCACGGCTTGCGCACCCCGTAAGCCGTGCTTGTTTTTATTAGGGAATAACGGTAAATTCCGCATTGCATCCAAGGAGCCGCTCATGACCGACCACATCAAGCCCGCGACGACCAAGAACTGACAGGAGAGGGAATGTACAAACCCGTTTCGAGTAAAGCCGATTTCATTAAACTTGAACATGAACAGCTGGAGTTCTGGGAAAAGGAACAGATCTTCAATAAACTCCGGGAGAACAACCGCGGAAATGAAAAGTGGAGCTTCCTCGACGGTCCTATCACCGCCAATAATCCCATGGGTGTTCATCATGCCTGGGGCCGGACCCTGAAGGATATCTTCAACCGCTATCACAGCATGCTCGGCCAGGAACTCCGCTACCAGAACGGCTTTGACTGTCAGGGACTCTGGGTGGAAGTGGAAGTGGAAAAGGAACTGGGCTTTAAATCCAAAACAGATATCGAAGAATTCGGTGTTGAGAAATTTGTTCAGGCCTGCAAGGACAGGGTCATAAAGTTCAGCAGGATTCAGACGGAACAGAGCAAACGCCTGGGCTACTGGATGGACTGGGATAACTCCTACTACACCATGAGCGATGAAAATAATTATACGATCTGGCATTTTTTGAAAAAGGTGCACGAGCGGGGCTGGATCTATAAGGGCTACGATGTCATGCCCTGGTGTACCCGCTGCGGATCAGCCCTCTCTGAACATGAGATAGCCACAGAGGGCTATAAAGAGATGACCCATAAAACGGTCTTCGTCAAATTTTATCTTAAAGATGATCCGAAAACCGCCCTTCTCGTCTGGACCACCACACCCTGGACCCTCAGTTCGAACACCGCTGCCGCGGTCCACCCGGACCTGGACTATGTCAAGGTGAAACAGGGAGATGAATATTTCATACTGGCGAAGAACCTGACCCGTATCCTGAAGGGTGACTACGAAACTGTTCAGGAAATGAAAGGGAAGGAGCTTCACGGTCTCAGATATCAGGGACCTTTTGACGATCTGGATATTCAGAAAGATGTTGAGCATACTGTCATCTTCTGGGACGACGTGTCCGACAGCGACGGCACCGGTATCGTTCATATTGCCCCGGGCTGCGGTAAAGAGGATTTTGCCCTCTCCAAGGAAAACAACATCAAAGTTATTGCACCCCTCGATGAGTTCGGAAATTATCTGGAGAACTTCAATTATCTCAGCGGAAAAAACGTCGATGACATTAATCCCCTGGTCTTCGAAAATCTGAAACAGAAGGGCATTCTCTACAAGATCGACCAGATCACACACCGCTATCCGGTCTGCTGGCGGCACGGGACACCCCTGGTCTTCCGCCTGGTGGATGAATGGTTCATCTCTATGGATGAACTGCGGCATGAGATCATGGACGTCGTCGGCGAGATCAACTGGATCCCCTCCTGGGGCTATGACCGGGAAATGGACTGGCTTCGCAATATGGGTGACTGGATGATCTCCAAAAAACGCTACTGGGGCCTCAGTCTGCCGATCTGGGAATGCAAAAGCTGCGGCAGGATACATGTGATCGGCGGTATAGAGGAACTTGAAGAAAAAGCTGTCGCCGGCTGGGATAAATTGAAAGGACACAGCCCCCATAAACCGCAGATCGATGCGGTCCTTATCAAATGCGAACACTGCGGAGAGGATGTACAGCGCGTTCCCGATGTGGGCAATCCCTGGCTGGACGCCGGCATTGTACCCTACTCCACCATGGGCTACCTCAGCGACCGTGAATACTGGAAACAGTGGTTCCCGCCTCAGTTCATCACCGAAAGCCTGCCAGGGCAGTTTCGCAACTGGTTTTACTCCCTTCTTGCTATGAGTACGGTTCTGGAAAAAACCGCTCCCTTTAAAAATATTCTCGGACATGCTCTGGTCAAGGATGAGAACGGCAATGACATGCATAAAAGTGCAGGTAATGCCATCTGGTTCGATGATGCTGCCGAAGAGATCGGTGTGGATGTCATGCGCTGGATGTACACCGCACACAACCCGGAACACAATCTGAATTTCGGCTACGGCCCTGCCAACGATGTGCGGAAAAAACTCCTGACTCTCTGGAATACCTATTCCTTTTATGTGACCTATGCAGATATTGACGCCTATGACCCGACAAAGAACCCGGTTCCCTATGAGAAACTCAGCGATCTGGACCGCTGGATGCTCAGCAAAGTGCACAGCTTTATTTCCGAAGCAAAGCAGGACTATGACAGTTTCCATGCCGAAAGACTGATGCGCCGTTTTGATGCTGTTCTGGACAATCTCAGCAACTGGTATGTGCGTCGCAGCCGGCGCCGCTTCTGGAAAAGTGAGAACGACAGCGATAAGTTCGCCGCCTACCAGACCCTCCATGAAAGTCTGAAGTATATTGTTCTGGTCATTGCTCCGGTGATCCCCTTTGTATCAGAAGAGATCTACCGGAATATCGTCTGTTCCGTCGATTCCCAGGCACCGCAGAGCGTACATCTGCACGCCTTCCCCGAGGCCGACACAAGCCGTATTGATGACAGCCTCTCTGAGGAGATCGACACCGTCATAAAAATCGTGGAAATGGGACGCGCCGCCAGAAACAAGGCCAATATCCGGGTGCGTCAGCCCCTCAGCGGCATCACCGTCAAACTGAGGCATGAGAGAGAAAAGGCCTATGTGGAAAAACTGCAGGATCAGATCAGAGAGGAATTGAATATCCGCCAGGTGACGGTCAGCAGCGATATCTCAGAACTTGTAAGTTATGTCGTCAAACCCAACTTCACTCTTCTCGGAAGAAAACTCGGTGCTGATATGCCGAAGGTCCAGAAGGGTCTGTCCCGGATGGATGCCGCAGAGCTCGCATCCCGCGTGGAAGCCGGGGAATCCGTGACCGTGGAGGGAATCACCCTTCTGCCTGAGGAGATCCTGATCAGTATGCAGGAAAGAGATCATCTTGCCGCAGTGGAGGATAAAGGGTATTTTGTTGCGGTGGATACCCTCATTACCGACGCATTGAAACAGGAAGGTCTTGTCAGAGATCTGGTCCGCAATATTCAGACCCTCAGAAAAGAGGCCGATTTCAACGTTGACGACCGCATCCGCCTGGCCCTCGCAGGGGATGCAGAGATCATGGAGGCTGTGGAAGTTCACATGGATTACCTCAAACAGGAAGTTCTTGCAGATTCTGTGACCGCAGACATGGACAAAACTGAAATAACAAAGGATATTCGCATAGGTGACCTGCATGCGACTGTCCGCATTGCCCGATTATAAAGGAGAGACCTATGGGTGATAAGGCAAAAAAAACGCTCACTAAGAAAGAAAAGGATTACTTTAAAAAAGTAATTTCGGAGAAGCGGGAGAAGCTGATATCCAAACTGGACTATAAGCGGGAGACCTATCTCAGCAGTACACCGGGAAACGAGGGATCAGTGGACTCCAATTACGCCTATCACATGGCGGACGTTGGCACAGATGCTGCCGAACGGGAGAAGATGTTCATGCACTTTGCCCGTGAAAACAAGTATCTCTCCCACCTTAATGATGCACTGGACAGGCTTGAGAACGATCCCGGCTACGGGTATTGCGTGGAATGCGGTGTGCGGATTCCCGATGCACGCCTCGAAGAGGTCCCCCACACAAAACACTGTGTGGACTGCAAGTCCAAGATCAAATAAACAGACGGAACCGAACGGCGCCGCTGTGCCGACCGCTTCCGGAGGATCGTGTGAGATCAGTTCTCCAGTGTATGCTCAGTTCGAAGCAGTAAACAGGCACCCCGGCCCCCTATGGCCGGGGATTTGCCATGTGCAGGGTAATTATAGATAATGTGTCCCTCTAAGTTGGAAGAACTCTACGAAGAAACCACCGATTTCAGGATCTATGAGATCGTGGCACCCCCTCAGTTCAGCAGTGAACGGGTGGATAAGTTTGTCACGGAGCGCATCGCCGATATCACTCGCAGCAAGGTGCAGAAACTCATTGATATGCAGTTGATTGAACTGAATCGCAGCCATGTTCAGAGAGCCTCTCAGAAAGTCACGGCAGGTGATGTCCTCAGCGTGAGGATCCCCATGCTGAGAAGACTCCGGGCCGAGCCGGAGAATATTCCCCTGCAGATCGTCTACGAGGATGATGACATGCTTGCCGTCAACAAGGCACCGGGGATGGTAGTCCACCCTGCCGTCGGCAACAGGACCGGCACACTGGTCAACGCCCTGGCGAATTACTGCACCAGTCTCAGTACTGTGAACGGTGCCTACCGACCCGGTATTGTACACCGTCTCGACAAATTCACCAGCGGAATTATCATAGCCGCCAAGAATGACCGTGTCCACAACACCCTTGCCCGGAAATTTGAGAACAGAGATCTGAACAAAACCTACCTGGCTCTGGTCTGGGGGGAACTCAGCAGCAGGACGGGAGAGATCCGCAGCAATATCGGGCGCCATAAGGGGGACAGGAAAAAATTTGCCGTTCAGAATGACGGAAAATTTGCTGAGACTCATTTTGAGGTTCTGGAAAGCTTCCGCTTCATGAGTTTTGTTAAAATCCGCATCCTCACCGGCCGCACCCATCAGATCCGTGTCCACTTCTCGGAGATGGGTCACCCTGTCGTCGGTGACACAGAATACGGAGGCCGTACAAAGAAACTGAAAAGTCTGGCCCCTCACTACCGGAGAACAGCCATTGATGTCCTGGATATCATCAACAGACAGGCTCTGCACAGTCATCAGCTGGAAATGTCCCACCCGGTCAGCGGAGAACCGCTCTGTATAACAGCCGAACTCCCCGAAGATATGCAGAGAGCCCTCATGATCCTGCGGGAGACAGAGCTGTGAACACTTTGTCTGAAAAATCCAGGGAATTCCTGGACTACCTCAGGGATATACGCCGCTACAGCCCGAATACCCTGGCAGCCTATGAAAGAGATCTGAGGGATTTCCGCCTCTTCCTGATAGACTATCTCGGCCGGGATCCGGTGCCCCTCGGAGACATAGACAAGATCAGTGTCCGCCACTGGCTGGGAAAACTCAGTGAGGAAAAAGTCAAGACCCGCAGCATTGCCCGTAAACTCGCCGCCCTGAAAAGCTTTTTCAACTACGCCCTGAAAAACAGGCTGATCACCGTCAATCCTGCCTACAGTATCCGCAGCCCTCGCATTCCCCGCAGCCTGCCCAATGTCCTCAGTCAGGAACAGAGCGAAAAAGCCCTCGACATTGAGGGAACCGACCTGTTTATCAATGCCCGGGATCTTGCTGTCATGGAACTGCTCTACGGCTGCGGCATCCGGCTGTCTGAACTCGTGGAAACCAATATCCGTGACTGCAATCTGAGGGAGGGACTCCTGCAGGTGACCGGAAAAGGCAACAAACAAAGGGTCCTGCCTCTGGGAAATAGTGCTTCCAAAAGTATCGCAAATTATTTATCATTAAGAAAGGATAAGTTCGGCAACTTTACTCCTGAAGATCCGCTTATCGTGTCCAGCCGTGGAAAACGGATCAGCCGCCGGGCAGTACAGATGAGGGTTGAAAAACTGATCGCCAGAGTCTCCTCCACCGTCAAAAAGAACAGCCCCCATGTCCTGAGGCACAGCTTCGCCACACACCTGCTGGATAACGGTGCGGACCTGGAAGCCGTTCGGGCTCTGCTCGGGCACGAAGACCTTTCAACAACACAGATCTACACCCACGTGCAAACCGAACACCTGAAAAAAATATACCGCCAGGCCCATCCCAGGGCGGCAAAAAAATAACCAAGGAGGTCATGATGAAACTCGACATCACTTCAAGACATTACGATGCATCCGACAGACTGAAAAGCTACATCAGCAGGGAAATGGACAAACTGGAGAAATACTTTGACCGCATTGTGGATGCCAAAGTGACCCTTGAAGGGATTGAAAGCGATCATGTGAAGATCAGTGTCATTCTCAACGTCCCCGGTAAAAGTCTTGTGGCGGATGTATCCGACACCGATGTGACCCGCGCTGTGGACGATGTTGTGAATAAAATCGTGCGGCAGCTGAAAAAATATAAGGAAGGATTGAAAGCCCATTGACAGAAAACCTGTCCTTTAAACGCTTTTTCGAAGATAATCGCCAACCCCTTGCCCTGGAACTTGTATGGGAGGGCAATTCACCCGAACGTGAGATCAGCTCCTCCAAGGTGAACAATCCCGGACTGGAACTCGCAGGCTTCTGGGAGCACTTCACCGCGGAATCTATTCAGATCCTCAGCCGCAAGGAAATGAATTTCCTCGACGGAACCAGCGACAGAACTTTCCGCAGTATCTTCAGAAAGCTCTTCAGTTACGATATCCCCTGCCTCATTTTCGTCGATGACATGGATATCGACCGGCGCATCCTGCGCATGGCCCGGACTGAAAATATTCCTCTGCTGAAAAGCCGGCTTGACAGCACGGAATTCATGAAGGAGATCGGGGCCTATCTCTATAAGGAGTTTGCTCCGAGAATCAATATCCATGGAACCCTGATCGATATCTACGGGGTGGGGGTCCTGGTCACCGGTCGCAGCGGCATCGGTAAAAGTGAGGTCGCCCTCGATCTGGTTGAACGGGGGCACCGTCTGGTGGCGGATGATGTGGTCAATATTGAAAAAGCCAGTGACAATATTCTCATGGGCTACGGGGAAAAACTCCTGCAGAATACTCTGGAAATCAGGGGTGTGGGTATCATCGATATCCGCAAGGCCTTCGGAATCCGGGCAACCCGGACCAGGAAAAGGGTGGAACTGCAAATCGAACTGGTGGACTGGAATCAGGATGAAAATTATGAGCGCTTCGGACTGGACTCCGAGACTCGGCCCATTCTGGATGTGGATATTCCCTTCATCAAACTGCCCATTTTCCCGGGTAAGAATATCACCGTCATCGCCGAAGTCATCGCCCTCAACCATCTGCTGAAACTGGTCGGTGAAGATCCCGCCAAGGCACTTCAGCAGAAGATCCGCAGGGAAATCGAAATGAAAAATGCCGGTATCAATGACAAAATATTCGATGGAGACTTTGAATGAAAGCGATCATACCCGCCGCAGGAATCGGCACCCGTCTGCGGCCCCACACTCTCACCCGACCGAAAGTCATGCTCAATGTCGCCGGCAAACCCATCCTTGCCCATATCGCTGACGATCTCCTCCGAGCAGGGTTCAATGACATTTCCATCATTGTCGGCTACCGTAAGGACCGGATCATTGACTACTTTGCCAATTATGAGCTGGGGCATTTCAGTTTCCCCGTGCAGGAGGAAATGCTCGGTCTCGGTCATGCCGTCCTCTACGGCCTGGAAAAAAACTCTGAACCGGCCCTGATTCTTCTGGGGGATACGATCTTCCAGACTGAGCTGCAGGAATTCAGAGACCTGAAAGAGCATACCCTCGGCGTCGTCCCGGTGGAGGATCCGAAACGCTTCGGCATCGTGGAAACCGACAGTGAAGGCCTTATTCTTGATATGGAGGAAAAACCGGAGGTCCCGCCCACCAATCTGGCCATCGCCGGACTCTATTTCATCCGTGAACAGGGTATCCTCTATGAGGCCATCGAAAAGATTGTTCGGGACAATATCCGCACCCGCGGCGAATATCAGCTCACCGATGCCATGAAGATCATGCTGCAGAACGGCGAAACATTCCGGGCTAAGCGCATCGCAGGCTGGTACGACTGCGGCAAGAAAGAGACCCTGCTCTCAACGTCCTCGGTGCTCCTGGACGGACAGAATCATATTCTGGGAAAAACAGAGAACTCAGTCCTGATCCCGCCCGTCTATATCGGGCCCGGGGCTGAAGTGAAGAGCTCCGTCCTCGGACCCAATGTCACCGTCTCAGCCGGATGCCGGGTGGAACGAAGCATTGCTGAGGACTGCATTTTCTATGAAAACAGCTCGATCAGTGATATAAACCTTAAAGAAAGCATCATCGGGGAAAACTCCGTTCTCCGTGGCAGCAGACAGGTCCTGGATCTGGGCGACCACAGCAGGCAGGAATGACATCGATCCATCAGTCAGGGGGACACACTCTGTGAAACAGAAAATAATCAGCAGACAGTTCAGCGCCTACCGCATCCTCGCCCTTCCATTGATGCTCTGGATGCTCTTCAGCGGTGCCTGCGACGGCCTGCTGCCCACCAAACTGGAGCCGCCCACCTGGAACACCACACTCAGTATACCCATCATCAATAAGAGCTACCCGCTCTCCGATCTCGCCGGAGGCAGCGACAGCCTGCTTCAGATGCAGGGAGACTCCCTCTATATCGAATTCAGTGACGAACTGCAGACCGTGACCCTCGGCCGGGAGAATTTCTTTGTCCCTGCAGGAACCGATCCCCTGACGATTCAGGAGGAACTGGCAGGTCTCAGTTTCGATACCCTCAGTCAGACACCGGATCCTATCCGCATACCCATCCCTGAAGACCTGATACAGCCCGATACGGCCAACCCCTTCAGCGGCGATTCCGTCATTTACAAAGTCCTCTGGAACGGACTCGCGGATACCCTTCAGCTGGACGACAGCACACAGCTGGATATTCCCCAGAGCAGCCGGGATGAGATCAGCAGTTTCTTCAGCGGCTATTCCATTGTCATCGATGAGAATTCGAGCTTCAGATCCTCCATCAACAACCGCAGCCCCGGCATTATCGAGGAATATCAGCTGGCCCTCATGTTCCGGCGCAGCGACGGCAGCAGCTATCTCCTTGCAGATCACCATATTTTTAATATCGGAGTCGGGGTCAGCTTTGTCGAAGAATTCGATCTCAGTGGAAAACGCATTGATAATCTGGATCTCTATATCATTACACGCCTGAAACTCAAGCAGACAGACTCTGACCTGCCGGCCAGCAGAGCAGATGCCAATGAGATCGTTCTGTCCACCTCCCTGAACATGACCATGAAGGAGGTCCGGGGTGTCCTCAATGAACGGAACATCGTCGACGAGCAGGACGGACGGCCCCTGCCTGCCACCAACGAAACACAGATCATCCGCGGCGTACTGGACATCGCCGATGCCGATACCAACCGCATCGGGATGAGTTTTGAAAACAATTTTCCCATGAGCATCAATCTGCGTCTGGAATTTCTGAATTTCTTCGATCCCCAGGGCGGAAACATGGTCATCGACACCCTCATCCCTTCTGCGGCCACCGTCGGCATCAACAGCAATCTGAACGGCTATACCCTCGCCTCTCTGAACGAGGGCAGGGTCATGGAACAGATCGCCTACCGGACAAAGGTCGACATTCCGGCCACCGGCGACACGGTGATCTTCCCCTTCGACGGCGAACCCATTGGAGATTTCGGTGCTGATATCCGCATCAATGACTTTCAGCTCGCATCCCTCCGCGGGATCTTCGGCCTCGATATGCCCAGCCCGCCTACTGCTGTCAATATCCCGCAGGGTATGACCGGAATAGGTATCGCAGAGCCGAAGATGACCCTCAACCTGGAAAACGGGATTTCTCTTCCCATCGAACTCAAGCTGCATCTCGTCGCCAAGAAACTGGACGACACACTCGGTATGCGGGTTGCACCGGTCCTGAATTTCCCCATCGCTCCGGATACATCCGCATCCACGTCTATCATCCTCGACCATGAAGGCATGCAGGTCTTCCATAATGGCATCGAGGATCCTGATCAGCAGTACTCGGATTATCCGAGTCTGGCCGATCTCATCAACCTCGGACCGGATTCCTTTATAGTAAATACGACGGCGGCTGTGCAGGGTGAAGGGTCTGTGGCAGCCGGCAGAAAGATCCGCGGATCCTACTCTGTTCTGGCGCTTCTCAAGATCTTTCCGGATACACAGGTCTTTATTCCTGAGAACAGGACATCCATTGAACCCTGGGACAGCAGTTTTGCTGAACAGGTTCTGACGACAGCAGTGGAAGGCCTCCTGAATGCCACCGTGATCTCGCGTTTCCCGTTGGGAGGCCGCCTCGGCATGCTGCTTAGTGACTCCACCGTCTTTCCGGAAAACCGGCTTCAGGAAAACCTGGACCGGGCCGGCGTGGACAGTATCGCCAATGACACACTCTACTTCACTGACGGGAAAACATCCTGGATCGACACTCTCTTCCGAGTTCATCTCCCCTCTCCGAGGCTGGATCCTCTGACAGGAGCGGCCTCGGAAACCGCTGACACCAGTTTTATTTCCACCATGGATTATCAGGCCATTCAGCGCCTGGCGGAAAATAAACGCCACTATACCGTTCCCAAGATCACACTCTACGGCACGGATCAGGCGGCCTGGATCCGCAGCAGCGATTTTGTCACGATCCGCGCCTTCCTTGGCTTCACCCTCCGCTCCGACGGCATATTCGGGTCATCAGACAGCGACAGCAGCAGCACGGAAGGAGGCAGCCGATGATCAAAGGGTATCGTCTCATCAGCACAGCCATCCTGCTCAGCGTCCTCTGCAGCCTTCATCTGCAGGCCCAGATCAAAACCGATGCCCGCGCTCTCGGGCTTGCGGGAGCCTACTCCACCATTTCCCGCGGTATGCATGCCGTAGGCTGGAACCCCGCAAATCTTGCCTTTCGCGATGAGGGTCACACCATGGTCAGCCTCGGTAAGATGTACTTCAAGGTGGATAACTCTACTCTGTCCATCAGCAATCTGAATAAATACAACGGAATCGATCTGGAAGAGCTGAATCCTTATACAAACCGCATTTATAAGGAGGAGTTTCTCGAACTCTTCCCGGATCAGGGAATGAACTTCTATGCACATGGAGATTTATCCCTGCCGCTGATGAGCTTTTCGAGGAATAATATTGCCTATACCAATGATGTGGCCTTCAGCGGGGACTTCAACATGCCGAATTCCCTCATCGAGATCATGTTCGTCGGCAACACTGTGGATAAAAACTATGATATGACCTTTGAAATGGAACTCCTGGCCCTGATGGCCCATCGTTTCAGTATCGCCTTCCCCCATGAATTCGGAAGCCTTGGATTCACAGTATCCTATCTGCAGGGTCTTACCTACCTCGGACTGGATCCGGACAGCAGTGACAGCTGGTTTGTCACCGATACCAGTATCGTCAAGGCCCACGGGGAATATGTGACCCGCCGCACCGTCGGTGGAAACGGTGTGGGACTGGATATCGGCTATACAACCCGGGAATTTGACGGTTGGCAGTTTTCCATGGCCGTCAACAATCTCTTCGCAAACATTGTCTGGAACAAGGAAACCTACACCTACAGGCTTCTCACAGATGTTCTGGGTGTGAACAGCAGTCCCCGGGCCGCCTACCGCCGGCACTGGTACGACATCTCTGAACTGAGACCGACGGATCTGCTGGATACCGGCGGTACTTCAGACAGCAGCGCAGCCGAAAGCGAGGGGATAGAACTCTTCAGCAGCGGCGACTCAGCCATCTCAGCGGCTGATGAAAGTTTCTCAGTGAAATACCCCGCCGTTTTCCGGGCCGGACTGCTGCGGCGCCTGAACGATGAGGTGACGCTGGTCCTGGATGTCAGCACAGGCTTTGAGGATCGTTTCTATGCCCTGCCGGTCTGGATCTGGAGCGGTGGTCTGGAGATCGTCCGTACCCCGGCCTTCCCCATCCGGGTGGGACTCGCCTTCGGCAGTGCGGGTTACCGGCGCATGGCCTACGGCTTTTCACTCCGGAAGTCCATTTTCTCCCTTGATTTCGGGATGGCATTCAACGGCGGCTTCACTGCCAGTTCTGCGAAAGGAGTTGAGATCGCCCTCGGGGGTCACCTGCGTTTTCAATGAGACCGCAGTCCCTTGCCCGATCAGTCCGTTCCTTCATCCCCGATTTTGACCTGTCCGGATCACATACTATGAATTGAACTCAGACACAGACGCGGATAAAAATAGAAAACTTTCAGAAAAGGAAAAAGTAATGACAGTTGAGATCAGAGGCTACGGTGATGACCTGACCGTCAACGGCATCCGAATCGGCGACCTGAGCCCTGCCGGACATGAGGAGATCGAAAAGGCAAAGGGCGGAAATAATTATCATCCCCTGGAGAATGTGGTCGTCTCTTCTGTGAAGGACAGCTCCACCCTCATCTGCAGGAAACCTGATCCTGAGGATGTGACACGCTATATCGAAAGTGAGCTCATCGACGGTCTCTGCTGCTACAGCGCAGTCAATCAGGGTCAGCTGAACAAAACCATCGTGGATGCAGTCATCCACCATCTGCAGAATGAGCATATCGCCACGGTACCGAGGTCGATACGCCACAAATATATGAGTGCCTTTCTGCTTGCAGTCACTGCTCTGACGGAAATGGACCGTGTCGTCCCGAAAGTGGCCGGTGTGGAGGCTCCTGAACTCATGTTCAAACTGTCCCGCCGCTGGGGCTACCGCGTGAAGGGTATTCCTGCGGATCAGGCTCTGGTGGTCGTGGCTGAGGAAAATTTTCACGGCCGGTCAATGTTTGCCGTCTCCGCGTCCACAGACCCTGAGGGCCGTGACGGTTTCGGCCCATTTCTTCCCGGTATCGAGAAGGTCCCCTTCAACGATCTGAAGGCACTGAGCGCGCTCTTTGAGGAAAAGGGCGAGCGCATTGCATCCTTTATTGTTGAGCCTATACAGGGGGAAGCCGGTGTGATCGTACCGGATCCTGATTATCTGCCCGGTGTACAGGACCTCTGCCGCCGGCACAACATCCTTTTCTGTGTGGATGAGGTTCAGACAGGTTTCGGACGAACGGGTGCAAACTTTGCACACATGCTCTACGGACTCAAGCCCGATCTTATGGCCTGCGGCAAAGCTGCCGGTGGTGGTATTGTCCCTGTGTCCTTTGTCGCCGGCAGAGACGAGGTCATCGGAGTGCTCACCCCCGGATCGGAAGGCAGCACCTTCGGAGGATATCCTCTCGGTGCCGTCACATCGGTCTTTGCCATCAAGGCTCTGGTCGATGAAAATCTGGCGGAACAGGCCCGTATTTCCGGTGAGCGGCTGATGAAACACTATCTGGACATACAGCGGGAATTCCCGGATAAGATCAGGGAAGTCAGGGGAAAGGGCCTTCTGACTGCATTTGAGATGTTCGATGCCCCCCATCTGGACGGACATCGGGTCAGTCTCAGTCTGCTGGACCGCGGTGTCTATGCAAAAGAGACACATCACAGCATCGTCCGGGTGGCACCGGCCCTCACGATCAGCGATCAGGGAATTGACACCCTCGCTGAGATGATCCGGCAGGTGGTCCGCAGTCTCTGATCTGCCTGCGCTGCTGCAGGGAATGAGGAGGAAGCGGCCCAGAGCCCATCCCGGAGAGCTCCGATCCTGACGAGAGAAGACAACAACATTCCTGAAAAGGAGAATACATGGCCATTGATTTACTGTCAGTACTGAACAATCTGGAATTGAAGGGCGAATGGACTGGTCTGCGGGAGCTTCGTGAACGCACTACCATGCGCTCCGCCAGAGACGGACAACCTGAGCTCAATGAAAGCGACATCACTCACGGTGTCATGGTGGAGGTTCTGCACAAAGGGCAGATCGGCTATGCCGCAAGCAATGAACTGAACCAGAAAGCCATACAAACCGCTGCAGACAAAGCCTTCGAGCAGGCGGAGATGATGAGCCGCTGGGCTGTCTATAAGTTTTCCCCGGAGATCAGACCCAAAGCTGTGGGAACATTCAGCTCCCCTTTTCTGAAGAATCCAGAAATCCTGAGCGCCGGCGATATCAATCACCTGCTGGTCGACGTCTGCCATGCACTGAAAGTGGATGACCGCATCATCAATACCAGCGCCACAGCCAGACTGGTGAACAGCTGGACCCGCTCGGTCAGCAGCAGCGGCAGTGATGTCTTCCAGGAATTCAATATCATTTCCACCGATTATTCAGCCACAGCCAAAGACGGCAGTGAGGTGCAGAAACGCAGTGACAATGGTTCCTTTGCCCGCAGCCATCAGGCCGGAGCCGAAGTCCTGGACCGGGACAGCATCCTGCTGAGGGCCCGTCGTGTCGGTGAACAGGCCGTTGAGCTGCTCAGTGCCGAAAACTGTCCCAGCGGCGCCATGGACCTGCTTCTCGCTCCCGACCAGATGCTTCTTCAGATCCATGAAAGTATCGGCCACCCTCTCGAACTGGACAGGATCCTCGGGGACGAGAGGAACTATGCCGGCTCCAGTTTTGTGAAACTCTCAGATTTCGGAAAACTACAGTACGGCAGCCCTCTGCTCAATATTACCTTCGATCCCAGAAGAAAAGGACAGATGGCCGATTACCTCTTTGATGATGCCGGCCTGCAGGCGGAACGTCAGTACATCATTCGCGACGGGCTTCTGCTCAGGGCGGAAGGCAGCACCGAAAGCATGGCCCGCTCGGGTATCGACGGTGTCGCTAATTTCCGTGCCAGCTCCTGGAATCGCGCCCCTATTGACCGTATGGCAAATCTGAATCTGGAGCCCGGAAGCAGCAGTTTTGAAGACATGGTCTCCTCTGTAGAGCAGGGCATCTTCATGGAAAGCAACCGCTCCTGGTCCATTGATGACTATCGGCGCAAGTTCCAGTTCGGCTGTGAATACGGCAAACTGATTGAAAACGGAAAATTCACCCGAACCGTGAAAAACCCGAATTATAAATCTGTTACAACCCGTTTCTGGAACTCGCTGAAGGCCGTGGGAGATGAATCCACCTTCGAAATGTACGGCACTCCCTGGTGTGGAAAAGGTGAACCGAATCAGATCATGCGCGTGGGTCACGCTTCACCGGCAGCCCTTTTCTCAGATATCGATGTCTTCGGCGGTGCGGAATGACCCTCGATACCACGAAAAGATGTCGCCTGCCACAGAACCTGCTCCAGGTTAACATTGGCTGTCTTTATTGGACAGGACACAATTTCTCAAGATCAGCGGAAGGATCGACTTATGCCCGTTAAAAAACATTTTGAGTTTCTGGCTGAGCATATTCTGAATCAACTCAGGCCCGGTGAAAAGGCAGGCCTTGAAGTGAGCGGTGAAGACAGTCAGTTCATGCGTTTCAACCATGGCCGCGTCAGACAGAGCGGAACAGTCAAGGACGCCTATCTGAAAGTGCAGCTGCTGGCAGATGGGAAAAAGGCCACCCTTGCCTTTCCCATGAGCGGACAGCGCGAGCAGGATCTGCAGGAGGCCGATGAGCAGCTGAAGGCGCTGCGCCTGGAATTGCAGACCCTTCCCCCTGACCCCTATGCCGTTGAGCCTGAGGCTTTCAGCAGCTCCGATATGCAGTTTAAAGGCAAACTCCCCGACAGAAACACGGTTGCGGACGAAATCCTGTCACCTGTGCAGGGCATTGACTTCACTGGTATCTACGCAGGCGGACCGGCTTTCAGAGGAATGATGAACAGTGAAGGGACCACACATTTCTTTTCAACAGAAACCTATACCCTGGATTATTCCATGATCACCGACGCAGAAAAAATGCTGAAGGGTATCTATGCAGGAAGCAACTGGAATACAGCCGATTATCAGAACAGCGTAAAAACGGCTGCTGACCGGCTCCAGATGCTGAAAAAACCAGGAAAAAAACTGGATCCAGGTAAATACAGGGTTTATCTGGCACCCCACGCTGTCAGTGATCTGCTCAATATGCTGAACTGGAACGGTATCAGTGAATCTTCCCTGCGTCAGGGCAGCAGTGCTCTCCGCCGCCTGAGGGAGGACGAACGCAGCCTCTCCCCCCTCCTGACAATACGGGAAAACTTCAATCTCGGCCTGATTCCCCCTTTCAATGAGTTGGGTCAGACTGCAGAGGAAACACTGACCCTCATCGACAGGGGTCGCTTCGAACAGAGTCTTGTCAGCAAGCGTACAGCCCTGGAATACGGGATCAGTGACAACGGAGCCGCCGCCGAAGAGGAAATGCGCTCACCGGAGATACTTCCCGGTCTTCTGAAGACCGATGATATCCTGACTGAACTCGGCACCGGCCTTTACCTCGGAAACCTTCACTATCTGAACTGGAGCGATCTGGACGGTGGACGCATCACCGGAATGACACGCTATGCCTGTTTCTGGGTAGAGCGGGGAGAGATCATCGCGCCCATTGAGAATATGCGCTTCGATGAGACCCTGTATCATTTCTTTGGNGACCGCCTGCTGGCATTGACCGAGAACACCGAGATCGTCCCGGCCACCGACACCTACTTCCGCCGCGAACTCGGCGGCGTCAAAGTCCCCGGTATGCTTGTCGACGGCTTTAATTTCAACCTTTGATTCAGACAGATATCCTGCGGCTGTCCCTGTCAGATCTTTGATTCGGACGGATACAGACGGGAAGGAGCAGCGTGATTTCAGACAGCGAACATAAAATACAGATCTTCTCTGAGACCGGTACCCTGCGCAGCGTCATACTGCACAGTCCCGGCCCGGAGGTTGAGAACATGACCCCGGAAACAGCCGAACGCGCACTCTATTCTGACATTCTCAGCCTTCCCACCGTGAGCCGGGAATACAGTGTGTTTCAGGCCCTGCTTCAGACATTCAGCCACACTCTTCAGGTTAAGGATCTGCTCACGGATATTCTGAGGGACGAGACAGTCAAATCCTCCCTCCTTCAAAAGATATGCAGCAATGAGGAGGCAGAATATATCCTGCCGGACCTCATGGATCAGGATGCTCCTCAGCTGGCCGTCAGCCTCATCGAGGGTGTGACAATGAGACAGGACAATCTCACACGTTTTCTCAGCAAGGAAAGGTATTCCCTGCGTCCACTGCATAATTTCTTCTTTACCCGGGATGCCGCTATTTCAGTTCGCAACCGTGTGATTATCGGCCAGATGGCCAATACTGTCAGGGAAAGGGAAGCCCTCATCATGGAGGCGGTCTTCCAGAATCATCCTCAACTCCGGGCACAAACCTTCAACCCGTCCCTGGTACACAGGGGAAAAGACAGCTTAAGCATCGAAGGCGGCGATATACTGGTTCCACGGCAGGATATCCTGATGATCGGAGTCGGCAGCAGAACCAGCAGCGTCGGTGTGGATTATATCCTTGAATGCATCAAACAGCAGCCGGAAGCCCGGCATATCATTATTCAGGAGCTTCCGGAAAAACCTGAGTCCTTTATCCACCTTGATATGTGCTTTACTTTCATCGACGAGCACACCGCCGTGGTCTATGAACCGCTGATTCTGAGACCCAACCGCTTTCAGACCGCACATATTCGCATTGAAAACGGCTCGGTCCGGCAGATAAGGACGGTTGAGAATATCCCTGCTATCCTGAAAGAACTCGGTATGGAAATTCGGCCTGTTCTTGTCGGCGGTTCGGGTGACAGCTGGATTCAGGAACGCGAACAATGGCACAGCGGTGCAAATTTCTTTGCCATCGGACCCGGAAGGGTCATCGGTTATGAACGGAATCATTACACCGTTCAGGAACTTGCAGATGCAGGCTACGAACCACTGAAAGCCGAAGATATCCTCAGCGCCAAGGTCAATCCTGAGGACTACAGGCACTTTGTGATCACTTTAGAGGGCAGCGAACTTGCCCGGGGCGGCGGCGGATGCCGCTGTATGACCATGCCGGTCTACCGGGACAGCTGAAACTCTTTCGAACAGGGTATATGCCCCGTACTGCAGGTCTCTTATGTATATTCGGCATTTTACCCGATACCTGAAGGATTCGTCGACAATGAAGAAACTTATCTTTTTTTCTGTATTTCTCATCGTATTCATTCCAGCGCAGGAGCTTCGGGGCAAATCGCCCCTGGACCATCACAGCTACGATATCTGGCAGCGGGTGAACAGCCGCAGTCTCAGCAATGACGGCTCGCTGGCGGCCTATTCGGCCTCAGCAGATGATCAGGATCCTGTTCTGGAGTTAATCCGCATTTCGACAGACGAAAGATTCTCTATGCCCCGCGGAGATTCTCTGAGCTTTTCCGAAAACAGCAGATTCGCCCTCTTTCTGAAGCGTCCACCGAAACAGACCCTGAAGATAGCAGAAAAGAAAAAAACAGATCCGCCGGCAGACACCCTGATTATTTTTGATGCTGAAGCCGACAGTTTTTTTTCTGAAGGCCCTGTTAAAAAGTATGCCCTGCCAAAGAAAAGTTCAGATATTCTGTCCTGGATTGCCCTGCTTCAGCCCGATAGCAGTTTGACTGACTCATTGAAACGACAGGCTCAGACTGAACTCTGTCTATTTGATCCTTTACGCGGAGACACACTGAGAGTCCCACATGTGCGTTCTGTCAGCCATTCAGAAGACGGCCGCTGGACTCTCTGGCTGACTCAGGAAGCGGACTCCTCTAAGGATGCCCTGGTTCTGTATGACAGGGAGGACAGGTCCAGAACGATTCTGGAGCAGCCCGCAGAGGAAATTCATCAGACAGCCTTCAGTGAACAGGGCGCACATCTGGCCTGGATCTCATCCCGTCTGGACAGCTCTGCCGGACATCAGCGCTGCAGGCTCTCCGTTCGCGATCTGAAAAAGAAACGCAGCAGTCAGCAGCTCAGCGACTACAGTGATGGCATCCCTTCTGGCCGATATATCAGCCGTCATGGAGATCTTCTCTTCAGCCGCGACGGCGAATCTCTCTATTTCGGAGTCAGTCCCCTCGTGCAGGATGACGATTTTCTGAAAGATCAGCAGGACAGCCTGGCCCTTGAGATCAATGTACAGGTCTGGCATTACAGGGACCCCTTCATGATGACTCAGCAGTTGAAGGATCGGACAAAGGAACTGAAACGCAGTGAGGAACTCCGTCTTGACCTGAAAAAGGACAGGATCGTCGTGCTGGGCTCCGCAGAGATGACACAGATCAATTACGCCCGGCACAGGACTGCACAGTATGCAGCAGGGATCGCAGGAAGATCCTATGCTGCCCGTATCAGCTGGGACTGGCCCCAATATTCCGACCTCTATCTTCTGGATCTCAGAAACGGTGACAGGACCCTCCTTGCAAAGGAGCTTCAGTATGAGGCCAAAGTCAGCCCCGGCGGCAGATATATTTACTGGTGGGATCGCCGCGACAGCAGCTGGCAGGCCTACGATACAAAGAAAAAGCAGCAGCTCTGTCTGAGTGCCTCTATCCCTGCCCCCCTCAGCAAGGAGCATCACGACTGGGCCTTCCTGCCCGATCCGGCAGGCGACCTGCACTGGGACAAAGATGACCGGACAGTCTACATTCCCGATACCCGTGATCTTTGGGCTGTGGATCCCCTGCGGCCGGAACGGCCTGAGAATATCACCGCTTCAGCCTCAGTGGAGAATCTGCGCTTCAGGATACAGCGGACAGACAGTGAAGAAGACTATGTGCAGCGTGACAAGGGCCTCCTCCTGCAGGCTTTCAATCCCGATAATAAGAACAGCGGGTATTATCTTCTGACCGGTGACAGCTCCCCTGCAGAAGTACTCATGTACGGTCCGAAACGTTTCCGGATCCTTCAGAAGGCTGAAAATGCACAGAGTATCCTCTTCACACGTGAGGATAGCCGGGAATTCCCTGACCTCCGCAGCGCTGACTTAGACATCAGGCCATCGGGCCAAACGCCCTCAATGCTTAGCGGAAATTCTGAAATCAGGTCCGATGCAGAATCCTTCATCAGCAGGCTGAAGAATGAAAAACGCCTGACCGAACTGAATCCACAGCAGTCTGATTATAACTGGCTCACTGCGGAACTGAGGAGCTGGTCCTCCCTCAGCGGTGAAACACTGCAGGGGATCCTCTACAAACCGGAAGACTTTGATCCCGACAGCAGCTATCCGCTGATTGTCTACTTCTATGAGCGAAATTCCGATAATCTTCACCGCCACAGTTATCCGGCAGCCCATCGCAGCATTATCAATTTCGCCTTTTATGCGTCCCGAGGCTATCTCATCTTTGTACCTGATATTTCCTATACAGTAGGTCACCCCGGCGCCTCCGCCTTCAATGCCGTCATGCCTGCGGTGACACAGCTTGCAGCTGAAGCCTGGGTCGACGAACAGAAAATGGCCCTGCAAGGTCACAGCTGGGGCGGATACCAGATCGCCTGGCTAATCACTCGTACCGACCGCTTTGCAGCCGCCGCCGCCGGTGCGCCTGTTTCAAACATGAGCTCTGCCTACGGCGGCATCCGCTGGGAAACCGGCCTCCTGCGACAGTTCCAGTATGAAAAGACTCAGAGCCGTATCGGTGCCTCACTCTGGGAAGAACAGAACCTGTATCTTGAGAATTCGCCTCTCTTCTATGCAGATCGCATCAGCACCCCCCTGCTCATTATGCATAATGACAAGGACGGACATGTGCCCTGGACTCAGGGGATAGAACTCTTTGCCGCCCTGCGCCGGCTGGAGAAACCCGTCTGGCTGATCAACTACAGCGGTGAGCCCCACTGGCCCCTGCCATTTGAAAAGAGAAGGGACTGGGCCCTGCGACTGCAGCAGTATTTTGACCATTTCCTGAAAGACAGTGCAGCCCCGGCCTGGATACAGAACGGCATCCCCGCCACCGAAGCGCAGAACACGCTGGGCTATTAATACGATCGCAAACCACAGCCGCTGCCTCTGCTCATATCCACAGCAGAAAAAAGCCTCGATCAATAGGAAAAAGGATAAAAACGACTGTCCAGAGTCCTAAAAGGGTATCAATCCGTCATGACACTCTGAACACAGCATAAATTCCCATGCACCATCGATATCCACCGGATGTCGAAATTCCAGGCTTTCGTTCAATGCCGCTGACTCCCAGTCGTCTGCTGTCCCCTGCCCCTGTATCGTGTGGCAAAGATCGCAGTCCCGGCGGATATAATCGCCCTCTGCGTCGGAATGTGTCCCATTGTGACAGCGGAAACACCCGTCACTCTCCATGTGTCCTATAAACGCCGGATAGGCATCCCAGCGGGCACCCATATAGGGAAAAACATTTTGATCGTAATACTCAAGCGCTGCATTCACACTCTCACTCAGCTGCTCTCCCTGTCCATTAAAAATGTCCGGATAATTTTCTTCGTAGTAAGACATGAAACCCTCACGGATCCCGCTGTGGGCACTTTCCCTGTCCGCGTATTCCTCTCCGCTCAGCCGCGTCAGTACGGTCTTGATCTCAGGAATTGAAGCATCCACCACACCGGCTGTCAACGCATCGTTAATGAACCGGGTCGGGGCTGTGTAACT
>JGI11705J14877_10000235_pt1 | contig 35140 bp, 29 predicted proteins | sample Etolaghawater15m_FD_14877 | JGI IMG/M metagenome (IMG submission 14877) | reverse complement strand
TTCTTTTCCGGAAGCTATTTCGGCTTTAGCATTCATTTTCAACTATCGGGTCCATTCCAATACCTTTTTTCAAGATAGGTTTTTATGGACTGCGTATCAGCACACACAAAAGCTGGCCTCACAAATTCTTCCGGTGGAATAACTTTGTACCGTCCGGGTTCTCTTAATACGGATTTCCATGCCTCGGACATAGTGTCACCTTTAAGCCCCGGAGAAGTAACCCTATTCCTGAGTTCAACGTTATCTTTCGGAATTACATGAATATGAATGTATTCATCACAACTGTATTCACCGGCCTGAATCATTTTCCATCCGAGCAATGTCTGCCTCATTAACTGGTAGAAAGGTTCGTAATAGAGTGCTTCATAACTTGTCGCTCTAATTGGACAATTTCCCTCATCCAATAACGTATTGTAAACATTGTACCTATCTGGGATATATTTGTTTTCTTCGCGGTACTCCTCCGTATATTTCCATTCAATCAATATTAGGACATTGGACCCTTCCTTTTTTCTTCCCACCATGATTGCGTCTACAGAAGTCGCATTCGCTCCTCGCGTATGCGATCGTTCACCCAGATGGTTTTCTTTCCCTATGGCCTCAAATTCCACATATCCGTTGTCAACTCTTACCGCCTCCTCGATTTTATCCGTCAGATTCTTCAAAACAGCCGTTGCTGCATCTTTTCTCTGCCGAAGGAAATACAGGTGATTGATACAGGCCACTTGCGAAGATAATAAATGTCCCGTTGGTTCATTTTTGTCTCCCATCCACCACGAAACGCGGTTGTCTTCAAAATATTGAATAGCATCATCCCTAACCCCAGCCCATAAATTGAGTGCTGGGTTCTGAAGAACGAAGTCTCTTTCTATTTTGGAAAACAGCCCTGCTCCAGGATCGCGAAACAAAGCTTCTCTGATCATTATGGCCTTTTTTCTCTCATTTTCACGATAGCTCATAAATCCTCCATATCTTCGCTAGGTAAACGCAACAACCCTTCCCGTTCGGCAAGGGATGCCATGACCTGCAGGCTGTCGCCCAGGATCATGCGGTTGGACCAGTTGGCTTCGTGCTGGTAAAATTCGGTTTTAGCCCCTTCGCTGGGAAGGCCGTTGAAATCGGAGAACAGGTCCAGTTGCTGCAACCGGCCGCTCTTTTCCATCTCACGGGTTTCCCGGGCCAGATCATCGATCAGAACCTTGGGATGGACCTTTTCCTGGATGTACAGGGGCGGCGCCTGAACAATCAGATCGGACCAGTCCTGTTCATCCTTTCCACGCCAGACGAGCTGCGGGTCCAGGTCCCGATTGCGGCGTTCATAGGCCACCCGGATGGGGTCTTTTTCATCATCCCGCATGATCGACTGGTATTCGGCCGTGGGGATGTTTTTGCGGGAAGCGTCTGTGTGTTTGATGGTTTCTACTGTTTTGGTGCTCTTTTTGGTTTTTTGGGGCATTTCTTTATCCAAGGTTCGCGTTTCAATTAATGTTTCACCCTGCCTCCGGCTATTGATCCCCATTCCAAACCCAGGTCTTCTGAGGGTTGTAACCGCCTGCCATTCTCAAACCGGGGTCTTAATATCCTGCCAAATGGGTCTGCCGCGCCATTCCGACGGAAAACCCATGACACGGGGATTTACATCCGAATGTTCTATTAAGAGAGCTTGGAGCCGTTGTTTCCAACTGTTCGGCCCCAGTTGGTCCATGAGATAGCCGAGCATCACAAGGGTGTTATAGATTCTGCGGCCATCGACCTCATTAAAATTCTGATGGAGCCTAGCCGGTTTCTTTCGGGGGAGTTTCCATAAGAACATGAATTCGCGATTCCAGATTCTGGCGTGATGTGCACAATGATTACGAACGATGGTCAGGTGATGCAGAAAGGAAGTCAGGTTTATTTCATCCATTCCGTAGGCTCGTGCGATTGCATTGCGATCCCGGCTTCTGCGGAGATTTGCGTACCATTTCGACAATTGGCCCAGCGTCATGACTTCACAAATTACCCAGACGGGGGGCAAAGCTTCATCATATTGATCAAAATGGCGAATGAAGATCTCTGAACTGCTGCGAACCGTATCCTTGAGGGCATTCACATTTTTGGCATGAGGCCATTTGGACTTAAAAAGGGTCCGATTCAGCAGTGCATGCGAACCATGTGAATGTGACAAATGATATGCCCACCGTGTACGGAGAGAGACCTCGATCCGTTCAATGGCATCCATGATGAGCAAACGCAATTTTCGGTCAAAAATGTAATGTTGAAGGACCATATCGAATTCAGTACCTGGCTTGAAACGATGGGTGGAATGGTCTTCTTCGAACGGCAGCCAGTAAGCCGCCAGCCGGTAATAATTGAGATGGGAAAGATAACGTTTGACGCGCGCTGGATCATGGATTCGCAAGCCGCGGGAAATGAGCAGTTCAACCTGTTCATCAAACGTTTTCGGGGGCTTATTGAATCGCATGGCAGGCCCCAGAAAAAGTAACCCCCAATGGTGCGCAGATCTTACGGGATGCGTTGGGGGTGTTGTTCAGATATTTCAAACTGAGTGTCATGAGTATATGCCTTTTAGAACAAAATTGCAAGCGCATTTTTCATTTGGTGAAGGAATCCACCGTCATTGCTTTTCAGAAGTCGGTATGCAACCCATTAATCGAAGCCTTTTTGGATACCGTCTTTTCGATCATTTTGTTAAACTCGGCCTCAACCTTCGCCTCAAAATCAGCTTCAATCTGATAGACCTCGGTAAACTCAGCAAAGGCCCAGCGGCCAAATTTTTCGAGATTGTTCACACCGGGAACCCAATAGGTATCCATGGTGGCCTTCTTTTCCCACGGTGTTCATGACCTCGCGAAGCAAGTCCTGGTCCGTAATGTTTTCGGCCTGCCGGCGGTCGCCGGTTCTTTCGATGATTTCCCGCCTGAAACGTTCGATTTCATCTGAGGCCATCTTTCGAAAGTTCTTATCCAATGCATCGCCGGATTCAAGTTGCCGGCTGTTGATCAGCAAAGTGGGTGGGCGACCCAGCGGGTCCCCATGCTCATTGAAATTTCGAAACAGCTCCAGACGGCCGTTTTCCAGCTGGGTTGAGCCGTCCTTGTTCTCGTGGAAAAAGCCGGAAATATAATCGTAGATCAGTTTGGACGTGGATGTGTTGTTGCAAACGATGATAAAGCAGGGCGGCACGGAAATACGCTCTTTTTGCCAAAGGGCATATGTTTTTGCATAATGGCCGTAAAGTGCTTCAAGGGCTGTCAATAGTTGAGGCGGCAGGTTCAATGGATTGAGTGAGCCCGTTTTGCCGCGCCCCTTTTTCGGCATTTTTTTCCCGATGAGTTCCCAGAGATTCCGATACATGGGCATCTCGGATCCTGGAATATTGTCCGCCACGGGCACTCGGGGAAGCTTGACGATACCACATTCGATGGCATCCATCAGTGAAAAATCGCTCATGGTCCAAGGAAACAAGGTCCCTTCGGCATATCCTGAGCCCCGAAGAAAAAAGGGTGTGGCCGACAGGTCAAAAATCCGGTTGATACCCAGTTTGCGGCTAACGATTTCAAGACCCGTAATCCAGAGTCGTGCGGCTTCGTTGTTCTTCTGGGCCTCCTTTTTGTCATCACCTTTCAAGCCCTTGACGTCATCCTCACCCGGTTTTTCCCGATAGCAATGGTGTCCTTCATCATTCATGACCATGAGGTTCTTCATGCCCATCAGGTCTGGCATCACCCTTTGTAGCATCTGGCCTTCGGTTTCAAGGGTGTTTAAGGCTTCACCGCGACCCTGAAGAAGGGATCGGCCCCCTTTTGAGAGTTCCAACCGTTCACGGCGTTTAAAGGCATGGTAGTTGGTGATCACGATTTTGGCCCGATCCAGATCGGCGAGCATATCGGTGGGTGTTCGACGATCTGTTGAGTCGGCTGACCGTCGTCGTCAAGTTCCCAATGACGGGCCGGGTATTCATAGGGGGAATTCAGGATGGGTTTTTCAAAGAATCGATTGTTCATGTCTGGTCTTTCTCTTCAGCGGCAATTTGCCTATTAGGGAAGCGGTTTCGCATCGCTCAAAATACAAAACCCCGCTTCCATTCGTTTTGGAATAACGGGGTTCTTTGTAGGATAAAAACCATTCTGAATCCTCTTTTCTTCATTGCATTGGAGAAGAAATTTGGCCCATGAATTGTTCACCCTGTTGAGTACACCTAAGCTACTTAATAAGTCAATATAAAATCATATGAATTGATTTCTTTCGGAGCGTCTTTTCCGACGGTTTTCCGGGCATTGAAGAGGCCTGCCGGCACGGCTTTCCGGCCACAGTGTCCATAGCGGAAATTCTCAAATTTAGGCGCTTTACTCGCTTTGGTACGGTTTTCGCTGTATTTGCTGTGCCGGTATCCTATATGGCAGACGGCGTCGGTCTGTTCGGGCTCATCAAAGATATGACGGTTGCCTATCTGAAAAGCGGCAGCATCTTCTGTGGACGAGACCTTTTTACTTTGAAAGCAGATAAATCCTCCCTAATCTTGACTTGCGCAGGTTATACGTGTACTATACGTGTAAAATTCTGAGAGGTTATATGCGATGCAGAAAAAACTTACGGTGACCATAGATGAAGAGGTCTATGTCGGTTTACGGGCTGTCATTGGGCCACGGAAAATCAGTCGTTTTATCGAGGATTTAGTTCGACCTCATGTTGTCAGAAAGAATTTGTACACCGAATATGAAAAGATGTCGGCTGACAAGGTCAGGGAATCAGAAGCCCTCGAGTGGGTCGAAGGAACATTTGGAGACGTGAATGATGAAGCGCGGTGAAGTTTGGTGGGTCAATTTTGAGCCTTCTCTCGGGGGTGAAATCCGCAAGAAGCGACCCGCTGTCGTTGTCAGTAATGACGCTGCCAATCGTTTCCTGAATAGAGTCCAGGTTGTGCCTCTGACGAGTAGTGTTGACAAACTTTACCCAAGCGAATCCTACGTAACATTTCGTGGGAAAAGGGCCAAAGCGATGGCCGACCAGCTTACTACGGTGAGTAAAAAGCGGTTCATCCATCAGGCAGGATCGATGACCTCCACTGAGATGGAGGGCATCGGCCAGGCGATAACGGTCCAGCTGGACCTCCAAGGCAGAACGAGTCTGCTGAGCTGATAGCGGCGTTCTTTTGCCTTTGAGAATTCCTGCCTTTATCGTAACTTTCAGCCTTTCAGTACTTTTCCTTCACAAACGCCAGCGATTCCTCGATGGCTTTAAGCGTCAATGCCAGGTCTTTTTCCGTGTGCCGATAACTGATATAGGCGTGGTGATAGGGTGAGAAGAAAAACCCTTTGCGGATGAGCTGGGTGTAAAAATCGGTTCGCTTCCCTTTGTAAGCGCCGGTTTCATCTTTCTTGAAGGTAATGTAGAACATGGGGGCGATGCCCGTCAATTCAGCGCCCACATCGTATTGGTCAAGCAACTTCTGGATATCCTTCATGAACCGCTCGCCCTTTTCCCATATGTTTTCAAGGACTTTATCCCGTTGTAGAATTTCAATGGTCTTTAGCGCCGCAATAAAAGCGTCACTGTTGGGGAAAAAGGTTGATGAAATAAAGAGCTTGTCAGCGGCGGCCATCATAATGTCCTTTTTACCCGTGACCACCGAAATGGGATAGCCGTTTGCCATGGCTTTACCCAGAACCGTCAGGTCAGGGGTGACACCATAATGTTTCTGAGCGCCGCCCATTGAAATTCTGAAACCGGTTCGAATTTCATCATAGACCAGTACGGCGCCGTATTTGTCGGCAATGTCTCTGGCGCCTTGAAGAAATCCAGGGGCCGGTATCTGCATCTCCTGGTGATTGGGGTGACCGAAAGGGGTCATGATGATGGCGGCGGTTTCTTCCCCGTGCTCCTTCATCAGCGTTTCCAGCTGATCGAGCCGGTTGTACCCAAATTCATAGACATCTTCATAGAATTTTCCAGGAATACCCCCTTTCATTTCCACGCACCAGTCGTGCCAGCCATGGTAACCGCAACGCATCACTTTGAGTTTTCCGGTGTGTGCCCGGGCAATGCGGACGCTGGCGGTGGTGGCATCGGAGCCGGTTTTAAGGAAGATGCTCATCTCGGAGCAGGGTACAATTTCGGTCAGTTTTTTGGCCAGATGGTTCTGAAATTTCTGGGTCAGGGTAAAGCAAAAACCCTTTTCCGATATCTGGCGGTAGACCGCTTCATCCACTTCTTCTTCCCGGTATCCCAGGATGATGGGGCCGTATCCGCACAGAAAATCGATAAACTCATTGCCGTCCACATCGGTGAGTCGGCACCCTTTGCCGGTTTCCAGGAAAATGGGGTATTCCCCTTTGATGAAATCCCCTGGTTTTCTGGCTCCCAAAACCCCTCCCGGCACCAGTTCCAATGCCTCTTCAAACAGTTCCAGGCTTTTTGTGATGTTCAGCTTTTCGGTCTCTTTCATAGGACAGTTCTCCTTGTTTATAACTCGGGCTCAAACATGGATGAGATGGTTTCCGTCTGATGAATCCTGGCACCTCTTCCCAGGAAAATGCTCAAGAATTTGTCCGGGTCAATGCACCCTTCGGGGGCCACGACCCCTTTGACGGTGACATCCCCCGCGTCCATCATCAGCGATGCAATAGAGGCGGGTAGACCCGTTCCCGGGGCCATGCGGCCTACCATGTCGGCGGTGTAGACAACCTTTTTGCCACCACGTTCACCCTTTACGATAACCTTCAAACCGGATGACTGGGGTCCGTTATCCCTTCCTTCGGGAATGGTTTTCCACAATTTGAGAGCCAAATCATAGGGGGTGACTTTAGTTCCATTGATATCGACGGGCTCCGTTCCCAGAAAGCCGGTGTCTTTTTGCTCTTTGATGAGCTCATCCACCCACAGCGGGATGAGGGCGCCCTTGATGATCACATTCTTGACCCCTTTGATATATTTGGGAAGGGTTAGCGGCTGCGGGTGCCCCACGTACCGCACATGGCAAGTGCCTAAAGGGTCGAGGAATTGTTCCGCCACTTCTCCGGTACCCCCCTCAACCGTCACCAGCTCACCATCGATATATTGCGGGATCTTCCCCAAAGTCATGTGAAGGCTGTGATCCCAGGCGGCGCCTGCCAGTTCGGCGATACTCACCACCCAGTAAAGGTAGATCTCATCGACGCGGTCCAGCCGATCCGCATACCATTTCACCAGCACATTGTTGGTGCCGGGGTCCGACCCCATCCCGGTGAGGACGGTAATGCCGGCATCTTTGGCCATTTTGTCGATTTCCGATTTGAAAAGGATTTCGGTTCCCTCATAATCGTCGCAAATATCAATATAGTTGACTTTGGCTGCAACTGCTGCTTTGGCAACCGGCACGGCGGTCTTGTAGAATGGCCCCGCCGTATTGATGACCACATTGACATTCTTAAAGGCATTAACCATTGCGTCATGATCATTGACGTCCATTTTGATGAGGGTTGTTTTTTCATTTTCGCGGAGTTTTTTTGAGAGTCTTTCCGGGTCCGGGTACAGGTCCGCCAAAATAACTTCTTCTACCTGTTGCTGTTTCACCAGGTCTCTTGCAACGCCCTGTCCCATTCCGCCGACGCCGCCGATGATCAATGCTTTCATATTTCTTCCTCCCGTATGTCTCAAAAAGAATGGAAAATCTGTTTTTAGCCCTGGGCCTTTTTCGCCCTGATGGCGGCGAGAATTTTATCCGGTGTCAGGGGAAAAGAATCCAGATGAACGCCGATGGCGTTGCTGACGGCTGCACTGTATCCTTGAGCAGCGGACATGGCAATGGACATGCCTGCTTCCTTGGCGCCGTAGGGCCCTTTGGGATCGATAGATTCCACGATGATATTGTTGATTTTGGGCATGTCGCAGCAAAGCGGCAGCTTATAATCCAGCATGGTGGGGTTGATGCACCTGCCATCGTCCCATTCATGGTACTCGGTGAGCATGCCGCCTTGTCCACCCATGGCAATGGAGCCTTCAAACTGACCCTCCAGCACCAGCGGGTTCAAAGCATAGCCCACATCCTGTGCCGCAGTCGCTTCCAGTACTTCAACCTGACCCGTATCGGGATTCACCTTGACTTCAACGATGGTGGTGCCGAATGAAAAGGCCTCGCACATCTGGCCATAGGGGTTTTTTACCCATTCCCGTTTCATGTCTACTTTGGGCCAGTAGCCGCCTTCCGCATTGACGGAGTTGAAGCTGAGAAGGCTGATGCGAACCACCTTTTTAATGGGGATGGATCTTTCCGGGTCGTCCTTGACGAAAATTTGGCGATTTTTTGCGACCAGTTCCTTAGGGTCTGCTTTTAAAGCCTTTGACGCCACCTCGAAGAGCTTTTTACGGCAGTTTTCGGCGGCAATTTTGACCGCGTGCCCGCCCACAAAGGTTGAGACCTGAGAGTAGCTTCCGGGGTCCGAGGATGTGGTTTCCGTGTCGGCATTGACCAGGTGAATGTCTTCGGGCAAAAGTCCCAGTTCTTCAGCGGCGATCTGGACCAGCATATTTTCATTGCCCTGTCCGTTGTCCACAACCCCGCTCATGACCGTGGCTTCACCATCTTCATTGAACTTGATAAAGGCCTGGGAACCGCCCCGTATGCCCATGGGAAATCCGGTCTGAACTGAATTGGTGCCGATGCCGATGCCATGGAAAGGGGGCAGCTTTCCCCATTTTTCCATAAAACCTGACTTTTCAACCGCTTTGTGAATGGTCTCGTCCATGGCGCAGGAGCCCACATGGCTTTTGGTGCTGGTGTAATCCCCCGGCTGCCGGGAATTTCTCAATCTCATCTCCACGGGGTCTATGCCCAGATGTTCTGCAATCATGTCCAGTTGGGTATCGACCCCACAGGCAAACCCCCTGCCGTGGGTTCGAATCATGCCCCTGATGGGCTTGTTGGTATAGACCCGGTAGCCGTTGTAACGGACGCTTCCCATTCGGTAGGCCTGTTCCATGGAAAGAAAGGGAACGCTGGTGGCAATGGGACCGGTGCTCGAATAGGCCCCGCCGTCCATATAGCAGGTGGTTTCACGGGCAATGACCCGGCCATCCGGGTCCACCCCTGTTTTATGGGTGGTGATCATGGCGTGTCCCTGACGGGTGGCGATGGTGTTTTCCTCACGGGTAAACGTGATCTTGACGGGCTTGCCGGTCTTTTTCGCCAGAAGCGCACAGATGTAATCGGCCGGGCAGATTTCAGACCGCCCTCCGAATGCACCACCGATGGCAATCTTTTTAATTTTGACCTTGTGCAATGGAATTTTGAATGAATTGGAGAGGGGCTTTGATTTCATGTGCGGCCCGCCATTGGGACACCAGACTTCAAGGCACTCTTCAGGGTCAAACCGCGCCACCACGGCATAGGGTTCGGCGTGAAAATAGGACTCTTCCGACGCTACAAAGGTATCTTCTCGAATGTAATGGGCTTTTTCAAAATTCTCATCCACGTTTCCCGTATCGATATTCACGTGAATGTTGACGTTGTTGGGATAATCTTCATGGATCAGTTCGGTTTTTGTGGCAAGGGCTTCCATGGGGTCAAATACGGCGGGCAATTCTTCGTATTCCACCTTGATGAGATCCAGTGCTCGAAGCGCCGTTTCTTCATCGATGGCCGCCACACCGGCCACCTCATCGCCGATGTATCGGGCTTTTTCCGTCTGAATAAACTGTTGATCCCGGGTATAGGGAAAAACACCCCACTTGACGCCTTCGGTATCTTTTCCCGTTACAACCGATTTTACGCCGGGAAGCGCTTCGGCTTTTGACGTGTCAATACTTAGAATGCGGGCATGGGCATAGGGGCTTCTTTTGATTTTTCCGACCAGCATGCCGGGCAGCTTCAGATCGGCCGCGTACTTGGCCTTTCCCATCACTTTGGCTCTGGAATCGACCCGCGGCATCCTTTTTCCGATTATGGTGTAATCAGACATTCCCTACTCCTTTGGCTTGCAATCGCAGCAATTTTCCTGAGGGTGTACTCCATGGGCTACCGCCTCGACAATTTTTGCATACCCGGTACACCGGCAGATATTTCCCGCAAGGGCTTTGCGGATGGTTTTCTCATCGGGCTTTGGATTTTCAGCCAGCAGAGCGTCCGCGCTCATGAGCATGCCGGGCGTACAGAAACCGCACTGGACGGCACCGTGATCAATAAAGGACTGCTGCAGCGTGGACAACTCATCTTCGCTGGCAAGGCCTTCCACGGTTTTGATTTCCGCCCCTCGGGCTTCCATGGCCAGTGTCAGGCAGGATCGAACCGGTTTTCCATCCATTTGAACGGTGCAGGAACCGCAAACCCCTTCTCCACAACTTTCTTTTGCCCCGGTCATATCGAGCTTTTCCCTCAGTACATCCAAAAGGGTCTCGTTGGGATAGATCTTGACCTCGTGGGGTTTGCCGTTGATATTCAGCGTTATTTCTATTCTTTCCATTTTAGAACTCCATTTTGCGCGGTTATCCGTTTGAATCCTTCACCGCCAGGGCCGCCTCTTTCAGCGCCTTTAGAACAATCATAGCGACCATTTCACACCGGTATTCGAGGGTTGACCCCACATTGTGAACGGCAAATGGGGTGGCATTGTCCCTGGATTTCTTTGCGGCTTTCTGAAATGCTTCCGTGTCGTCAAGGTTTTTGCCTTCCAATGAGGATGATTCCTGGGCCAGAAAAAGCGGGGCCCTGCCCATGGCACCCACAACAATGCGGGCTTTTTCTATTTGGCCTTTGTTAGCGTCAACGGGCTTCAACAAAACGCCTGCGCAGACAATGGGGTAATCAATGGCAGAGCGGTAGGCCAACCGCTGATAGTTGCTCTGAGCATTGTTTATTGGGATAACGATCTCTTTGAGCAGTTCATGGGATTCGATTGCATGGGGCATGATGCCGTCCGCGGTATAAAATTGATCGAGATCCACCGTTCTTTCCATTTCTTGACTGATCAGCACCAGTTTTGCACCCAGGGCCATGAGGGCTGTTGCGCCGTCCGACTGGCAGGTGGAGTTGCACCGGTCCGCGTTTTCTCTGGCGTAGCAGATTTTCCCGCCGTCCTTGTGGCAGGCCTGTCGGCCGGAACGGTAAAAATCAGACTGGTTGTAGTGGTGACACCGGTTGTCCTGAAGGATATTACCCCCGATAGTGCCTCTGTGATGCTGTATGGTGATGGCGCCGATCTTTTCGCAGGCCTCAAAAAGTGCCCGGGCTTTTTCCTGAATGGGTTTTGATGAAATGATGTCGGCAAGGCATGTCCCGGCCCCGATCCTGATGCCGTCATCTTCCTCTTTAATATAGGAAAGCCCCTTCAAGGATTTGAGGCTAATCAGGGCTTTCGGCTTTAAAAGCCCTTTTTTCATCCTTACCAGAAGATCGGTTCCCCCGGCCAGAATCTTTGCTTCGTCCCTGTGAGCGGCCAACAGTTCAAGAGCAGCTTCAAGATTTTGGGGTTCCAGATAATCAAATCTTGGTAGCAGCATTTTTTCTCTCCATAAATTTAAAAATAATCGTTCTGAACAAAGGTTCCGCTTGAAATCAGAGGACACAACGGAATTTTCGAAGGTCATGATTCAAGGATAATGTGTACTGTATACAGTATTGTGCTGTCAAGGACTTTAGATGGAAAATGCACCACTTTCGGCGCCAAAGTTGATGCCTTATGGCTGAATGCGGATTTTGTTCAATGAAGATGCCCGTATTGAACTCTTAAAGGGACGTATCCAGCCAGTTTAACTGCATGATTGCGCCTTGCCCCCTCTTTATATCTTGTGTGGCGCTTGGGACCTTTTTGTGGTATGTCAGTGAACTGCTGGAAACAAATGATTCAGTTTGATAAATTGAAGGATTTCGGGATGCACCCCGCTTTGGAAAATGACAACATGATTTTTGTGAATAGAAAAGATTGATAGTCTTAGAACTATATGCTGAGAAATAGCGAAATTATCTAAACTGAAGAGATCCGCTGATTTTTGTTAAACCCTATATTTAAAAGGAGGATTCAAAGATGAGCACTAAAATTTTGATTGCACCCATGCGTTACGTTCAGGGACCCGATGCGCTGAATCAGATTGGACAACACCTGGCGGGAATGGGTGTTTCCAATCCCCTCGTCATTGGCGGACCGACGGCCATCAGCGTTTGCCGGGAAACCATGGCCGGCAGCATGAATGAAAAAGGCATCGCTTTCGACTTTATTGAATTTGGGGGTGAATGTACCTTTGATGAGGTTCAGAGAGTCAAAGCGGCCTGTGTGGCGGGCTCTCACGATGCCATTATTGCCTGCGGCGGTGGAAAAGCTCTGGATACCGGGAGAACGGCAGCCGCCGGAAATGCGGTCAATGCAGGGGTTGTGCCCCCTGAAATCATGGAGAATATCGGCGCCAATGTTCCCATCATCCAGGTCCCAACCATCGCCGCAACGGATGCTCCGACGGCCAAGGTTTCGGTGATCTATAACGACAAGGGGGAATTTGAAACCTTCCTGGTTTTCAGGGCCAACCCGGAAATGGTTTTTGTGGACACGCAAATCATTGCCAACGCCCCGGCGGAAACACTGGTTTCCGGAATGGGCGATGCCCTTGCCACCTATTTTGAAGCGGCCATGTCCTACCAGACCGGTTCGCCGGTTCTGGCCGGAGGGCTCTCCACCAGAACGGCCCAGATGATGGCCCGCTTTGCCTTTGATACCCTGATGGAATACGGCTATCAGGCTCTGCTGGAGGCGGAAAACAATATCGCCGGTCAGGCCCTGGAAGCGGTGGTGGAGGCCAATATCCTTTTGAGTGGTCTCGGTTACGAAAGCGGTGGCCTGGCGGCAGCCCACGCCATCGCCCTGAGCTGGACCCGGGTCTACCACCTGTTTGAAGTCCATCCCACCCACGGCCAATTCGTGGCATTTTCCACCTTGGCCCAACTGATGATGGAAGGGAGAAACGCCGACTTCTTAGACGAAATATACGATTTCTGTGCCAGCATCGGGCTGCCCACGACACTCGAAGCACTCGGTTTAAGAAATGCGGAGAATGAGGCTATCCGGATGGTGGCGGAAGATGCGGCCAAAAATGTGCTCATCACTTCCATGCCCAGAGCGGCGAGTGCTCCGGATGCTGAGGGCAGATTCTACGATCCCAACGAGATATTTAATGCCCTAATGGCAGCGGATGCCTACGGAAGGCAGTTTGAATAAATGGGGATTTGAACAAGACCCAGAAAACCTCCGCTCTTGAGCGGAGGTTTTCTGGGTTTCAGCCCTTTTTCATAAATCCTGGATAAAGGGTTGAAGCAGGACTTCAAGGCTTGCCCTGAGTTTGTTCAACTGGGAAGCATCTTCCCCGGACAGGGGCTGTTTGTTGGGTCCCATATGAAATCCCCTCATTTCCATGACCGTCTTGAATCCCAGAGGGAATGGCATCGAGAACATGCCTCTGATGATCGGAAGGAGGGAGAACTGCAGCGCTTTGGCCTTATCATAATCCCCCGACAAGAAGCACTGGTAAATTTCAACCATGACCTCCGGCAGAATCCCTGCGGTTGCGGTCATACACCCCTTACCGCCCATTATCAGGCATGGCAGAAAGGTCTCTTCCCTGCCGGTCAAAAAATTCATCTCTCCTTCCTCAAGCCGAACACTGTCCATGAAATGAAGGAAATCCACCATGCTGCCGCTGCTGTCTTTCATGGCGACCACGTTGGCTTTTCGGGACAGCCTTTTTACCGTGTCATAGCCCAACGGCTGGGTGAAGAGAGGGATATTGTAAAGAATGACCGGAATATCCACGGCGTCAATGACGGTCTCAAAGTATTGTTCAATCATGGTTTGGGGGAGCGGGTAGAAATGAGGCGGTGGAATCACCACCCCGTCGCACCCCATCTCCATGGCTTTTTCAGCCAGGAAAATAGATTCCGCGGGATGCGCACTCCCCACACCCGGCGTGACCGCCACACGTCCTTGTGCCTGATCGTGCACGATTTCCATCAGGGTGACTTTTTCCTCGCGGGTCAGGTGGATATACTCGCCGGCTGAACTGACCGGAAAAAGCCCGTCCACGCCTTTTTCAATTTGAAAGTCCACCATTTTCCGGACTTCCGTTTCATGAATACGGCCCACTTTGTCAAAAGGCGTCAACATGGCCACAAAAACCCCCTCAGGTTTGAACATGGTTTTCTCCGTCCCGGCCGGTGCCGTTGTCATCAGACCCTCTCCTCAATCCAGTGCTCTATATCCCCCAGGACCTGATATTTTTCCTTTTCGTTTAGAATTTCGTGGAAGAACCCGTCGTAGATTTTGATGGATTTATCCTTGGAAGCGGTGTTTTCGTAGAGGTACTGAGATGACGCATGGTCCACAATCTGGTCGTTTCCGCCATGGAGAATGAGGCAGGGATATTCGTAGTTTTTCAGGTTTTCCTTCAGCCATGAAACCCCATCGAAAAATACGGTTTTGAGCAGTTTCAAGGTGGTTTCCTTCAACACCAGGGGGTCGTTTTCATAATCGGTCACCACCTGTTGATCCCTGCAGATGAGCTGGGAGAGGGAATTGGGAACGGTGGCTTCGGGCGTCTTTTCAAGATCCATCTCCTTTAGGGGATCAAAAATGGGCAATTCGATAATCACAGCCCCGGAAAAGATTTGCCCGGTGAGTTTGCCTGGATACTTCGAGCCATAACCAGCGGTTATGAAACCACCCATGCTGTGTCCCAGCATGAAGAGGGGTATCCCGGGGTTTTCTTCCCTGGCGCGATCCACAAAAAGGTCGGTATCGTCGATGAATTTGTGAAAATCATTTAGATACCCTCTTTTACCCCCTGAACGCCCGTGTCCCTGGTTGTCGAACCGGTAGACGCCATAACCCAGTTCGTTGAATTTTTGAACAACGTCATCATATCTCCCACAGTGTTCCGCCAGGCCGTGGACGAGGACGATGATTGCCTTTGGATTATCCGGAATGTCTGTTACGTGGAAAAGTTCGGTACCATCTGAAGTCACGATCATTTTTTCTTCATGCATTTTTGACTCCTGCGCCAGGGGGCATGCCCCTTCTCATTAATCTATTGACAATGATTGAATTCCCTGCGCTTTTTCTATCCTATTATGGGGCAAGAGGTCAATCGCCGAATTGGGGTTAGACGAATCCATTAAGCGGCGCCAAAAGCCAAACCCGGCCTGAATACTTCCGATTTCTCTGCTTGCATGACCCTTCGAATTTTTCCTATAATGCCGGCTCAAGATTGATCCCATCATTCAGGCTTTTAGAGGAAGTCATAGAGCAGGGGCCGACATTTGAAACAGAAGATCTTCGCCTACCTCCAGTTGATGCGCTTTCCCAACCTTTTTACATCCATTGCCGATGTACTGGCCGGTTACCTGATTGTCAAAGGTCTTAAAATCAGCATCCCTGAATTGCTGGCCCTTTGTATCTCGACCGCCTTTATCTATGGGGGTGGGTGCATCCTCAACGATGTTCGGGACCGGGAACGGGATTCCGTGGAGCGCCCCCAGCGGCCCATTCCTTCCGGGAGGGTGTCTGTGCCGGAAGCCTTCACATTGACCATTGTTTTTTTCGGCCTGGGGCTTGCTGCCGCTTTCTGGGTTGGAAAGGCCGTCTTTTTCGTCGCTTTCCTGCTGGTGTCTCTGGTGGTTTCCTACGATGTCGTCACCAAAGAGACGCCTTTTTGGGGGCCGATCAACATGGGCGCCTGCCGGGGCGCCAATTTGCTGCTTGGCATGAGCCTATCTTTTGACTGGCCAATGGCGGCTTTTCTGTTTCCCCTCTTGTCCTTTACCTATGTGTTTGCCCTTACAACCCTGAGCCATTTTGAGGTTGATGGTGGGCTGGGGGGAAAAGGTTGGGTCGTTTCGGGATGCCTTGCCATGGTGATTACTGTGCTTTTGATTTTGAGCCTGACCCACCAACTGGCTGTGGATGGCTTGATTTATATTGGACTTTTGGCGGCTTTTGCCGCTCCGCCGCTGATGGCAGGATTTTTGAGGCCATCCCCCCAGCGGGTGGGCAGGGCCGTAAAATTCCTCATACTGGGAATTCCCCTGCTGGATGCGGTCTATGTTTCGGGCATTCATGGGTGGGCCTGGGGGATTCCGGTTGCCTTGTGCGCACTGCCGTCAACAATCCTGGCACGCTATTTGTATGTGACATGAAAGAAGGATTACCATATTTTAAGTAAAAGGGAGATGCCGATGGATCACCAAACGCCTTTAAAACCGGTTTTGGGTTCTCCCAAAACGGCGGAAGAATTGCTGGAGCTCTATTTCCTGGACATGAGATCCGCCCTTTTGGAAACCGCTGCCGCACTGGACAGAATCCAACGGGCAGAAAAGGGGAATGACATCTTTAAAGATCCCCGGATTCAAAAACTGAACCAGGCATTTGAGATCCTCAAGAGCGGAGAACAGGGGAGGACGGAACAGTTCCTTCGCCTCCTTTCCGAGCCTGTGGAACTTTAGGGCAACGGCAAAAAATAAATACCCAATCTGGCTTGTCCTTTGGCCCGTCTACTGCGTTGCATTCGCCGGCACATATCCACAAATATGCACTGACGGATGCGCCTTGCATACGGACCAAAATACGGCGCGATCTTGCGCATTTATTTTTTGCCGAGGCCCTTAACCGAACTGCGGAGGTGTTCTAACCCATGAAAGTGATTGAGCCCCATATCCATATGATTGCCAGAACCACCCAGGACTACGAAAGAATGGTCCGGATGCATACGGTTGCCTGTTGCGAGCCTGCCTTTTGGGCGGGTTACGACCGGACCTCTTCCGCGGCATTTTTTGATTACTTCACCCACATTTCCCAGTTTGAGCCGACCCGGGCCGCACAATACCACATTGAACACTACTGCTGGATCTGCATCAATCCGAAAGAAGCGGATGATCTGGTGCTGTCACGGGAAGTCATCTCCTTTATCCCGGAATTCCTGGAGAAACCGACGGTGCTCGGGATTGGGGAAATCGGTCTCAACCGCAATACGGCAAACGAGATGACCATTTTTGAAGAACAGGTGGAACTGGCCCTGAAACATGATCAATTGATATGGATCCATACCCCGCACCTCAAAGACAAACTCAAAGGGACGAAAATGATGTTTGATTATTTAAAGGGTCACGGAGGGGTAAATCCAGAGCGCGTCTGTTTTGATCATTGTGAGGAACACACATTGAAAATGTTGCGGGATGAAGGGTTCTGGGCTGCCATGACCATCTATCCGGTCACCAAGAACTCCGCTGCCCGCGTGGTGGACGCATTGGAAATCTACGGCCTGGATCACATGCTGGTGGATGCCTCAGGCGACTGGGGCCCTTCCGACCCGGGCACCTTGCACGATGCCATTTTTGAAATGAGAAGAAGGGGGCACAGAGAAGACCACATGGAAACCGTTTTTTACAATAACCCCTGCTACTTTCTAGGTCAGTGCGAGAAATTTCAGCCGTCCCCCACCCTGCCCAAAGAAACGGCATGGGCCATTTCATGAAAAAGGCGATAATTTTGTCCCGATTTCAAACAATATACCGAAACCCTGAAACATCTCTTTGAGTCAATACTCCCCATGCAGAGAAAATTGCTGATTATTGCGGTGGCTGGCCTGTCCCGTGAATTTCAAATCTTGGGTTTGCACTCTCAAACCGCACAGAGTGTGTTCCCGGCGGTGACCTGCACGGTCCAGGGAAGTTTTCGAACGGCATCACCGCCTTCCAAACACGGTATGATTGCCAACGGCCGATTTTACCGGAAACTGGGCCGGGCCATGTTCTGGGAACAATCGGCCCGTCTGGTGGAAGGGACTAGAATCTGGAAAGACTTTCGTGACCATGGGAACCGCGTGGGCATGGTTTTCTGGCAGCAGAGCCTGGGTGAGACCGTTGATCTCATCCTTTCGCCCGCCCCTATCCACAAGCATCACGGGGGCATGATTCAAGACTGCTACAGCAAGCCTGCGCGACTTTACCCGTATCTCTGCAGTCAGCTTGGAAGGCCCTTTAAGCTGCAGCAGTACTGGGGGCCGCTGGCCTCGTGGAAAGCGGGGGAGTGGATTGTGGAGGCGGTTTCCGCGATTCTGGCAGAGCCGGATCTGGCCCCGGAATTATTTTTCAGTTACCTGCCGACTCTGGACTACGACCTTCAAAGAAAGGACCCGGAAAAAGGACCCGGTTTCACCAAAACATTTGAGATTGTGGAGAACCAGCTTCTCCGTCTCATGGAGGCTGCCGGATCAAACGACTATGACGTGCTGATTTTCGGCGATTATCACATTGCCCCTGTTTCGGGTGCGGTCTTTCCCAATCTGGCCCTTCAGAAAGCCGGGATCATGGCGGTGCGTCAGGTCCAAAAGATGGCATATCCCGATTTCTATGCCAGCCGCGCCTTTGCCGTGGCAGACCATGAAATCGCCCATGTCCACATTCAGGACAAAAATGATATTTCATCCGTGAAGACCCTGTTTGAAAACCTTCCCGGAATTTCAGCGGTGTTGGACAGGGAGGCTCAGGCAGCCGTTCATCTGGATCACCAAAACAGCGGTGAACTGGTTCTGGTGGCGGATGAGGGCAAATGGCTGGCCTACCCCTGGTGGACGGAAAAATTTGAGGCGCCCGATTTTGCAAGTCATGTGGACATCCACAACAAACCCGGTTATGATCCTTGCGAATTGTTTCTGGGCTGGCCCCCAGGTTCGGTGAGTCAGAACACGGGCCGTGTTCATGGTTCACACGGCAGGGTGGGACCTGGACGTGAAGTCACCTGGGTTTCCACCTTTGAAGTGCCGGGGCAGCCAAAAAATCTGATTGAACTATCAGCCGGGGTGCGCCATTGGCTGAATGAACGGTGACCGGTAATTTTATGACCCCTGACCCCTATGGAGCGAAGATAGAGACGCTAAATTTTCCGAACGAACGTTATGAGCAGCGGTTTTCGGTTCACTTTGATTATCCGGTATATTTTACCCGAGACATTTTTCATCCCGAAAATGACCTGCTTGAAACCGTATTGGTTCGCAGAGACGAGCTTCGGCAACACCGCGTAAAGGTTTTCGTGGATTCGGGCATCGTTACATCCAACAAGTATTATCCCCAGAAGGTCAGGGCCTATTTTGAAAGCCGCGCAGACCGGGTGAAACTGGAAGGGGAAATCGAGATTGTGCCGGGGGGGGCAAGGGCGAAAAGCGACTGGCAGCTGGCCCGCCATGTTATGGGTATTTTGGCCGAGAGCCATTTGTGCCGGCAGAGTTATGTCCTGGCCGTGGGCGGCGGCAGTGTCCTGGATATGGTGGGCCTGGCCGCCTCGCTGGTCCACCGGGGGGTTCGGCTGATCCGGGTGCCTTCGACGATTCTGGCACAAAACGATGCGGGTGTGGGTGTCAAGAACGGCATTGATGATCACGGCATGAAAAATTTTGCCGGAACTTTCAGCCCCCCGTTTGCGGTGTTGAACGATTTCGGGTTGCTGCGCACCCTTCCCGACAAACATTGGATCGGGGGCATTGCCGAAGCCTTCAAAGTTGCCATCATAAAGGACTCGGAGCTTTTTGATTTTCTTTTTCGAAACGCCGAAAAACTGTCCCTGCGGGATGATGCCGCCATTGAGACCACCATCAAGCGCTGCGCCATTCTTCATATGGACCACATTAAAAACAGCGGGGATCCCTTTGAATTCGGGTCGGCCCGGCCACTGGATTTCGGCCACTGGAGCGCCCACCGGCTGGAGATGTTGTCGGAACACCGGATTTCCCACGGCGAGGCCGTGGCCATGGGCATTGCCTTGGACACATGCTATGCGCACAGCATGAGCTTTTTGAGCAAACGAGAGCGAGATGATGTCATCGATGCCCTTGAAAGAACCGGTCTGCCGGTTTGGAGTGACGTCCTGACCTCAAAAACCAGCGATGGAAACCTGGAGATCCTGAAAGGGCTTGACGATTTCCAGGAGCACCTGGGAGGGGTGCTCAATGTGACGCTCCCCACGGCCATTGGCCATAAAACGGAAGTGCATGAGATGGAAATACCGATTATCCATGAGGTGATTGATTATCTAGAGCAGCGCTCCGCTCATTAGCGGTTTGTCGAAAAGGTTTTCATATTGATAATTTCCAAAAAACCGCCTCTTCATTTGACCTATTGCCTCAACGTTCATCCCGGAGAAACCTGGGAAGAGAATTTTGAAGCCATCAGAACCGTGGCCCTCAAGATCCGCAAACAGGTCGCTCCCAAAAGGCCTTTCGGCCTGGGTCTCCGTTTGGGGCGCCGGGCGGCCGAAAAACTTTCACATCCGCAAGTGTTACATCGGTTCAAGGCGTTCCTTGTGGCCAATGACCTTTATGTGTTTACCATCAACGGATTTCCCTATGGTGAATTTCACAGGCCCCCGGTGAAAAAACGCGTCTATTGGCCCGACTGGCGAAGTCCGAAGCGGCTCGCGTACACCCTTTTGCTGGGGGAAATTCTGTCGGGCCTTCTGCCGGAAGGGATTTACGGCAGCATCAGTACGGTGCCCGGATCCTACGGGGAATGGATCGTCACCCCGGATGACCGAACACAAATGATTCAAAACCTTATGGGCTGTGTGGCACATCTGGCACAAATCCACAAAAAGACCGGCAAAGAGATTCACGTGGGCCTTGAACCCGAACCGGACTGCTTTCTGGAGACCACCAAAGGGACCATCGATTTTTTTACACGGGAACTGCTGGTGAAAGGGCGCCATTTCCTCGCCGGTTTGATGGGAACCTCCGAACAGGAAGCCGGGGAATTGATCATTCGGCATCTGGGGGTTTGTTTTGATACCTGCCACATGTCGCTTCAATACGAGAATCTTGCGGAAAGTATCGCGCTGATTTCGGCAAATGGGATCCGCCTGTCGAAAATCCAGATCAGTGCCGCCCTGAAAGTCCCTTTTGTGAAGAAAAGCCTCAAACGCCTAGAAGATTTCTGTGATCCGGTGTATCTTCACCAGGTCAAAGGGTCCATCACCGGGGGGGATATCAGGTCCTGGGAGGACCTGCCCGATGCCCTGTCCGGCGTGGATGGTCTGAATCAGGGTTTTGATCAATGGCGGATTCATTTCCATGTGCCGCTCTACTTCAAAGGCGACCAGGAAGTGGGTTCCACCGGCAGCGATCTGAATGAGCGGTTTTTTCGTGCCGCCATTGCCTCCGGATGCGGGCATTTTGAAATCGAAACCTACACATTTAACGTGCTGCCTGAGCAGCTGAGAGGAAAAAGCCTGACAGAGAGCATTGCCGATGAATATGGATGGGTGTTGGAAAGAACCCAGAATACGGAATTTGGTAGACAGAATCATAAGGTTGACGCTTTCTTTGATCCTGAGCCTCTGACAGGTATTGATACATGCGGCACCGAAGTCTAATATACAGTTTGATGGTTCTTCTCTGCACGGGCACCGCCGTTTTTGTGGAGTGGGTCACCACTCCTTTACCCGCCACCCGAAAAATTCACGTGGAAGCATTTCGCTACGGGACGGAACCTTCTATCATCCGGGCCAACCGGGGCGACAATCTCATCATAACCTTTTCAACCCGCGATACGGGCCACAGCTTTTTCCTCCAGGATTACGGAATTGATGCCAAGATTACCCCCGCCAGCGAAACGGTGGAGGTCCGAGATCCCCTAACGCCCGAAACTCCGCCCCTGTACCAGTCAGAAGTTTTGTTGAAAGCCGGTCTCGGAGGGTTATGGGGTGGTCTGGTTTCCACCTCGAGATTTCGCTGCCATGTCTTTTGCGGGCCCATGCACGGGTTTGAACAGGGGGACCTGATTGTACGCCCCAACTTTTTGCTGACGGGAAGCCTTGGGCTCCTGCTGGCCATCGTTTTGATTGGATTTTTCAAAATCAAATGGGAAGCCGATGGGCCCTCACCCGTTTCAAAGCCCCCGGTGGATCTGAACAAACGGTTCAAGGTCCTCGACAGACTTTTGAAATGGAGGCCTTTTCAGTTTACCTTTACCTTGCCGGTGCTGGCCGGTCTCGTGGTCATCGTTCTTGCGGGCCTTTTCGGGACAAAAGTGGGTGGCCGCAATTTGGCCGTGATGCTCACGTGGATTATATGGATATCCCTGCTGGCCCTTGTCCTGGTCCCTTTGGGCGGGAGGATCTGGTGCACAATCTGTCCCCTGCCGGTGCTGGGTGAATATCTGCAGCGAGGGGCCACCATCGAAGTGCGGGGGGGTAGACGGGGGCGTTTCGGAAACCGGTTTTTCGGATTGTGCAGGCGGTGGCCAAAAGTTTTGGATGGTCCCTGGGTAAGACTGGGTGCGTTCCTTGTCATCGGTGCAATGAGCGCTTCCCTGGCTGCCCAGCCCAAATGGACTGCGGTGTTGCTGATGGCAATGGTGGCAGCCGCAATCTTGATGTCCCTGGTGTGGGAGCTTCGCGCCTTTTGCCGATATCTCTGTCCGGTGGCCGCGTTCATTTCCGCTTACAGCGCCCCGGCGCCCCTGATGGTTCGAAGGCGAAATCTCGACCTCTGCAGGCGCTGCAGGGAGAAGCCCTGTTTCGCGGGAAACGACAAGGGCTGGGCCTGCCCATACGGTCTGCTGGTTCCCCAGATGTCCCGAAATGGTGACTGCGGCATGTGTACGGAGTGTTTTAAGAGCTGCCCCAGCGATAATGTCTCCCTCGCCTGGCGAAAAAGCCCCTGGAAAGAATCCTTCAGGAACTACGGGGAAGCCTGGCAGGCCGTTGTCTTGTTGGTCCTGGCCATCGCCTACTCTGTAACCCTTCATTCCCCCTGGCCCTTCATGCGCAATATGGTTAACATTGTGGACAAAGCGTCTTTTCTTGAGTTCAGCCTTTTTTTCATTGTTCTCTGTGCCGTTTCACTGGGAATTGCGCCGCTGATTTTCTGGTTGATGTGTGCTTTGGGTTTGAAGCTTTCAGGTGAGGCGGCAGCAAAAGAGCCGGAGCATGGCCAGGGGCGCGGCATCTTCAATGCATCGGTGGGTATCCTATTTAGGAAAACCATGCCTTCCCTGCTGCCCTTGGGGCTGGCCTTGTGGGCGGTTTTCTTTGTTGAAACCATCATGGCCAACATGACGTTTATTCTGCTGAGCCTGTCCGATCCTTTCGGTTGGGGTTGGGATCTGCTGGGAACGGCGGGTATGCCGTGGATTCAGGTCTGGCCCAGCGGTATTCCCTGGATACAGGCCGCATTGATCCTGATGGGGATGACTCTCAGCTTGAAAAAGGCCTATGGACTGTGGCATAATGAAATTCGTAGAAAAAATAAGGCCTTAAAAGGGTTTGCGCCGACTGCACTTGTTCATATCCTACTGGCTGCGGGTATGTTGGTTTACCTGTCGCGTTATTGAAAGAAAAAGGAAGCTGATGCGAAAACACATGTCAAGATCAACCATGATTTCCCTGCTGGCATTATTGGCAATTGTCGTGGGGATACCCCTGTTGCTCGCAAAGCACGAAGCGGCCCGCACCGGACAAACGATAATGCAGTACCTTGAGAGGGTTGTGTCCAAGACCGGTGATAGAAACCTTCCGGAATCAATTGATGTTGTGCTGCCGGGAGAAAAAATCGATTTTCTCAAGCGTCAGTCCATCGGCGATCCCATGGGGGATGCAAAACCCTGGATTACCCATTTAAAAGTGGTGGACCTGGATCAGGACGGCCTGAAAGATATTGTGGTGTGCGATGCCAAGCGCAACCAGGTCTCCTTAATACACCAGCGCCCGAAAGGTACCTACACCGAAAAGGCCATCGGCGACACGGTGCGCGGGCCGGCCCACGTAACCCCTTTTGATGTGGACAAAGACGGCGATTTGGACCTTTTGATTGCCAAAATGGGGATGATATTCCCCAATAACGACAAAATCGGTTCTGTTGTGGTGCTCGAAAACAAGGGCGACGGCCGGTTTGAAAACCGGGTTCTGGCGGACGGTATCGCCCGGGTTACCGATGTGGAAGCCGGCGATCTGGACGGTGACGGTGACATTGACCTGGCCGTCGGGCAGTTCGGTTACGATGACGGTGAGATCCGCTGGATGGAAAACAAAGGGAACTGGGAGTTTAAAAGCCACAATCTGCTGAACCTTTCCGGGACCATTCACACCCCTGTCATTGATATCGACGGCGACGGCGACCTGGATATTGTGGCGCTGGTTTCTCAGGAGTGGGAGGAGATTTACGCTTTCATCAACGACGGCAAAGGGAAATTTGAGCCCAGAATGATTTACGGCTCAACCAATGAAGATTTTGGAAGCAGCGGCATCTCCATGGTGGACCTGGATCGGGACGGTGATCCGGATATCCTTTACACCAACGGTGATGCCTTTGATTACATTCCCCCCGGGCCACGCCCATGGCACGGCGTTCAGTGGCTTGAAAATAAAGGGAATTTGCAATTTGACTACCACAGAATCGGCGATTTTCCGGGGGCTTATTTTGCCAATGCCGTGGATGTGGACCGGGATGGAGATCTGGATGTGGCAGTGGTCAGCGCTTTTAACAAATGGAATGATCCCGCTGCCCAATCCATGATCTGGTTTGAAAACGACGGCAGGATGGGGTTTACACCCCGAGACCTTTCTTCATCACCCACCCATTTGCTGGTACTGGACGCCGCCGATATGGACGGGGACGGGTGGGTCGATTTTGTCACCGGCGGTATGCACGCTTACCCGCCCTTTGATCGAATGAGCCGGGTTTTGTTGTGGCAAAACCGCTGGCCGGACCGAAAAACCAGTGAAAAAGCAAGCCCATAAGGCGTCTATGGTCATCGGTTAGAAAACATGGCAAGGAAAAGTGTCCCAGAGAAACGGCCTTCTCCGTCTGTCTGGCATCGTCTCAAACGGTTTCGGGTGCCTGTGGCACTGGCTATCGTGGCGATCCTGATTGCTGTGGGGACAACCTTGTTCATGGAACGTTCACGGCGAAATGCCCTTCTAAAGCGCATCCCCGACCCGGAAAACCTCACCTTCAGCAATCCTGTTTTGACGGAAAAAATGCTCCGGTCCTATGGGTCGGTAAAGGCGGCCCTGGAGGACAGCGGTCCGGAGAGCCGATTCGGCCGAAGGGCGGGTGAACTGGGGAATCTCTATCAGGCGAATCACTTCTATGACCAGGCCGTTCCCTGTTACCGAACGGCTTTGGATTTCGATCCGGAAAATGCGCGGTGGTCTTACTGCCTGGCCTTTATTCAACAGGAAAAGGGCGAGAACGCCTCCGTTCAGGAACTTCTGCAAGAGGCCCTCGCCCTGGACCCCCGGTACGCGCCGGCCATCCTCAAACTGGCGGACAGTTATTTCAAGGGGGGAAAGATACACAAAGCCCAGACCGAATACCAGCGGCGGCTGAGGCTCCTCCCCGGCGACCCCTACGCGCTGCTGGGGCTGGCCCGCATCGCCATTGACGCGTCAGAATGGGAAAGCGCCGAAGGCTATCTCGCGGAGGCCGCCGGAAAAAACCCGGACTTTGGGCCTGCCCATCGCCTGCTGGCGGAAGTCTACGGCCATTTTGGCCGTATGAAAGAAATGAAAACGTCCCTAGACCGCGCCGCTCAGTGCACCCGGTTTCGCCCCGCACTCGACCCATGGGTCGATTCCCTTAATGAACTCTGTTTTGATGTGGAGCAGCTTCTGGTCCTGGGATCCAAAGCCATAACCGAGCTGGATATCGAAAAGGCTTCCCGGTTTTTTGGCCGCGCCAGGGACCTGAATCCGAAAGATCCACGGGTGCAGCTTGCTCTGGGCCGCCTCTGTTTCATGACCAGCCAGTTGAAAGAATCCCGGGAATTTTTCCAGAAGGCCGTTGCTCTGGACCCCAGAAGTGATGAGGCGTATTTCCAGCTGGGGGTTATTTCAAGACGCGAGGGCGATCTGCAAGGTGCCAGAGAAATGTTTGTGAGAGCCCTGGAATTTCACCCGGACAATGCAAACGTTCACAATAACCTGGGGGTGACCCTGCTGGAGATGGGTGATTTTAGCGGGGCTCAAAAGGCCCTTCAGAAAGCACTGGAGATTTATCCGGAACACCTCAACGCGCGGTACAACCTGGGCCTGGCCCTGTGGAGCCTGGGGGATACGGAGCNGGCAATCCAGGAATACCGCAACATCATGAATGTGAAGCCCAATTGGGCCATCGTCGCCAATTCCCTGGCCTGGGTGCTGGCCACGGACAATAATCCTGAAAACCGCAACGGCACTGAAGCCCTGCGGTGGGCACGGATCGCATGTGCGGGAGAGGGGCGCAACAATCCGGAATACCTGGATACCCTGGCCGCGGCCCATGCCGAGGCCGGCAACTTCCAGGCGGCGGCGGAAACCGCCAGGGAAGGCCTGAAACTGGCTCTTGGGGCATCAGATATGGAACTGGCGCAAGAGCTGAAACAGCGACTTTCGTTGTATGAAGCGGGAAGGGCTTTTACCGAAAAAAGATAAAAAACCTCTCTTCACAAGTCCGAAACTGGAGGTCATCCTGTTTTGATCGGTGCTTCTACCTTATTAGAATTTCCAGCGGCCTTTCAAGCAGGGACCTGACCCGCCCCAGAAAGACGGCGCTCTGAGCCCCATCGATGGCCCGATGGTCAAAGGTCAGACTGAGGCCCATGAAGCTTCTTTCTTCGATTTTATCCCCCGCCATTTGAAGTTGCTTCTCAACGGTACAGACACCCAGGATTCCCGCTTCAGGGGGATTCAAAATCGGTGTGAAAGCGAACAGGTCAAAGGTCCCCATGTTGCTCACCGTGAAGGTTCCGCCCGTGATTTCATCCGGTCCCAGTCTTCTGTCCCGCGCGCGGGCCGCCAGGTCCCGGGTCTTTCGGGCCATAGCCGTCAGTGAAAGCCCATCGGCCATTGGGATCACCGGCACGATGAGACCCTCTTCCAGGGCTACCGCCATGCCCAGGTTGATCTCCGGGTGATAGACAAGGTCATCCCCGTCCACGCTCACATTCATTTCCGGATGCTCGCGAAGGGCCATGGCGGTGGCTTTCATGGCAAAGTCGTTGATGGATGTCTGGTCCTCCATCATTTCGTTCAGCTGCTTTCGCAAGGCCAGCAGTTCGGTGACATCGGCCCGCATGTGCTGGGTGACGGGCGGGGCCTGAAGGTGGCTTTGAAGCATCCTCTGAGCAATGATCTTCCGCATCCCTTCCATCTTTTTTCGAACGGGTGCATCGTTGGCCGGAAGGGTGGTGTCGGCCTCAACGGCCGTGCCAAGCCTTGTCAAAACATCTTCTTTGGTAATTCGGCCACCGACACCGGTGCCGGTGAGGTTCGAAAGTGAAATGCCCTCGGCTTCGGCCATTTTCCTGGCCAGTGGGGTGGCGGAAACGGTTATGGTCTTTTCAACGTCCCTTGCCCTGATTTCCCCGTGCCGGCCCGTTGCCTCAACGGTACTCAGATCCATGCCTTTTTCGGCTGCGAGTCTTCTGGCAGAAGGGGTTGCGGGAACCCGAATTCCCTGCTCGGCGGATACCCTGAATTCCGGCGTGGTCGGTGCTTGAGGGGCGCTTTCCGGTGCCATGGGTCTTTCCTGGTGCGCTGTCGGCGCCTGATCATTTTCTCCAGGAGTCCATATTTCACCGGGCTCCCCAATATAGCCGATGATTTCGGTCACCGGTACCACGTCACCAGGATTTCTCAAGATTTTCAATAGAATACCCGAAGCCAGCGCTTCCACTTCCATGTTCACCTTGTCCGTTTCAACCTCCAGGATCGGTTCGCCTGTCTCCACCGTTTCGCCTTCAGTCTTCAGCCACCGGACGATTTTCCCTTCTTCCATGGACATCCCGAGTTTGGGCATGATGATTTCCGTTGCCAAATGAATCTCCTCTATGGAATCAATTGATTGACGGCCTGGGTGATGGTTTCTTCAGTGGGAACCGAGCATCTTTCCAATTCAATGCAATAGGGAATGGGAATATCCAGGCCCCCCAGTCTTTTGATGGGGGCATCCAGGTAGAAAAAGGCCTCGCTGTCTGCGATGACGGCTGCGATCTCTCCGCCCACGCCGCCCGTTTGTACGGCTTCGTGGACGATCAGTACTTTTCCGGTCTTTTTGACGGACGCGATGATGGTTTCCTGATCCAGTGGCAGCAAGGTCATCAAATCAATGACCTCAATGTCCGTGCCCTTTTCCGCCAGCGTCCCGGCCACATTGAGACAAAGGTCAACCATCCGGCCATAGGTGACGATGGTCATGTCCTTTCCCTTCCGTTTGATGTCCGCTTTTCCCAAGGAAAGCGTGTATTCTCCTTCGGGTACCGGCCCTTTCTTGCGGTAAAGAAGCTTCTGTTCAAAAAAAAGGACTGGATTGTCGTCCCGAATGGCCGTTATCAGAAGTCCCTTGGCATCATAGGGTGTTGAAGGGACCACCACCTTGAGCCCGGGGACATGGCAGAACCACGCTTCAGGGCTCTGGGAATGCTGGGCAGCGGCTCCGGTTCCGGAACCGGCCGGTGTCCGAATGACCATGGGCACTTTGGCCTGTCCTCCGAACTGGTAGCGCATCTTGGCAGCCTGGTTGACGATCTGATCAAAGGCCACCGCCGTAAAGTCGCTGAACATGATCTCTGCAATGGGACGCATACCGGTAGAGGCTGCGCCAACTGAAGCCCCCACAATGGCCGCTTCCGAGATGGGGGTCTCCCGAATCCGCTCTTCGCCGAATTCCTCAATCATTCCAAGGGATACCCCAAAGGCACCCCCGTAAAGGCCGATATCCTCACCCATGAGAAAGACCTGTTCGTCCCGTCTCATTTCCTGGCTCATGGCTTCTCGGATGGCCTCAGCGTAAGTGATTTCTCTCATGAACCCTTCTCTCCCTTCAGGCATATACATGTTCCATAATGGTTTCAACGGGGGGGTAGGGGCTGTTTTGGGCAAAACGGGTTGCCGCTTCGATGTCTTCCGCGGCCTTTGCGTCCAGCGCGTCCAAGTCTTCAGCCGTTAAAACCTTGTTTTTCAAGAGGTGGTTCCTCAGGTGCTTGATGGGGCATTTCTTCTTCCATTGTTCCACTTCTTCCCGGGACCGATAACGGGTAGCGTCGCTCTTGGAGTGCCCCATGATCCGGTAGGTTTCGGCAACGATCAGAATGGGTCCTTTGGACATGGCGTACTTCTTTGCCTTTTGGGTGGTTTCGTAAACCTCAAGGATGTTGTTTCCGTCAATCCGTTCGCCCTTCATGCCGTAGGATCTGGCCCTGATGGAGAGATCCTCGATGTTTACGTGCCGCTGGACCGACATGCTCATGCCATACTGGTTATTAACACAGAAGAAAATAATGGGGAGTTTCCAGATGGATGCCAGGTTCAGGGATTCGTGGAAGGTTCCCTGATTGGTTGCGGCGTCGCCCAGGAAGCAAAGGATCACCCGGTCCAGTCTTTTCATTCTGGTACTCAGGGCGGCCCCTACGGCGATGGGGATTCCGCCGCCAACAATGCCGTTGGCCCCCAGGTTCCCCACATCAAGGCCGGCAATGTGCATGCAGCCCCCTTTTCCCTGGCAGTAGCCGCTCTCCTTGCCCAGGAATTCCGCCATCATTCGGTCGATGTCCATCCCTTTTCCGATACTCTGTCCATGNCCCACGGTGGGTGGCGTAGATCAGGTCCTCTTTCTTGAGAGCGCAGGTGGCCCCCACGCCGGTGGCCTCCTCACCGATACAGAAATGAGCCGTTCCGTGAACCTGGCCCAGGGTGAAAAGTTCTGCGGCCTTTTCCTCGAATTTCCGGGTCTGCATCATCTTAAGATACATTTCTTTGAGCTTCTTCTTGCTGATCGCCAACGCGGCACCTCCTTGCCGTATGTCTTCTAAAACTGAAAAAAGGGTATGTGGAGAAAGTCCATATTTTCAGAGAAAAGGCAACACCTTTTTTTTATTTCATGATAACAGATTAAAAGGTATGCTCTCATCAGGAAAAGTAAAGGTGCAAAAGGGCAGGGCAAAGGGAATATTGCCCTACGGGGATTGAAAATGCATGAAAGAAAGCTCCTTCTTAACCATCAAACTATTTAGGAGTCCATTATGGCGGAAACGTATCTTACAGGGGTTGACATTGGAACATCAGGTGCCAAAGCGAGCATTTTTGACCTTAAGGGGAATGTGGTCGGTACCGCTCACAGGGGGTACCGCTGCGAATATCCGAAACCCAATTGGGTGGAACAGGACGCCCATCACATCGTAGAAAGCGGAATGGCGGCGGCTGGGGAAGCCCTGAATAATTCCGGAATTGACCCCGGAAGGGTGTCGGCCATCTCTTTTTCGACCCAGAGATGCTGTACCATCTGTATCGACCCCGCGGGGCAACTGCTCCGGCCGCTGATTTCCTGGCAGGATAACCGAACCGCAGTGGAGGTGAAGGAGATCCTTGAGTGGATTACCCTTGACCGATATTATGATCTTACCTGTATGCCTTTAAATACCACCTGGATGATTTCCAAGATTCTGTGGCTGCGAAAAAATGAGCCCCGGGTTTGGGAAAAAGCTTACAAGATTGTACAGCTTCAGGATTTCACCCTTCACGCCTGGGGGGCCGACGGCTATTACGATGATTTTTCAGACGCCGGTTTTTACGGGCTTTGGGACCCCTACGAAATGGGCTGGAACGATGAAATCATGGGCATGGCCGGCATCGACCGGGAGATGCTTCCCCTGCCGACCCCTTCGGGAACAAAGGTCGGGGGCGTATCCAGGGAAGTTGCCGAGAAAACCGGGTTTAAGGAAGGCACCCCTTTATGTGTCGGCGCCGGGGATCAAAACTGCGCGGCGGTGGGTGCCGGGGTTGTGGAAGACGGCCTTCTGTCCGTTTCCCTGGGCACCGCTGGTGCAACAGTGGTCTATCTGAACCAGCCCTTCAGGGATCCCCAGAGGATGGCCATGGTGACCAATCACGCCGACCAGGGCCGTTGGCAGTTGGAGGGCTATCAAGCCGCTGCCGGGAGCGTTTACCGGTGGTTTAAAAATGAAATGACCGGTCTGAACACTGCTCCGTCCAATGAGAAGGGAAAAGATGCCTACGAAATTCTGGATGAGTGGATTGCACAGGTTCCTGCGGGGGCAAAGGGGCTGGTTTTCCTGCCCTATCTGGCCAGCGCCGGCACGCCCCGGTGGAATTCCGAAGCCAGGGGTGTTTTGGCCGGGCTGACCCTGTCCCACGACAAAGGGTGCGTCGCCCGCAGTTTCATGGAAGGGATTTCCATGGAGGTCCGGGACATGATCGAAACCTTTCGCCGGGCGGGCATCGGCATCGACCATGTGCGGATTATGGGGGGGGCCACCAAATCACCGGTATGGAATCAATTGCAGGCGGATATCTACAACCGCCCCGTGCAGACCCTCAAAACCTCTGATGCTGCCGTATTTGGAGCCGCCATCTGCGGCGGGGTGGGAACCGGAATTTTCAAAGACATCAAAACAGGGGTGTCGGCGATGGTCTCAATTGACAAAGAATACAGGCCTAATGCTGAAAAAGTGAAGATTTATAATGAGCTTTATCAAACCTACTGCCTGGCCTATGAAGCGATGGATGAAAAAGGGGTCTTTAATGCCATCGCCGAAATGCAGAATCAATATTGAATTCTTAAAGTTTCACTGAATCTTTGCCCGAAGCAGCGAGAGATTCCCTTGATTGTCCCATTTATCTTCCATGGCAGAGCGATACTATGAATCGTGGAGTTGGGTAGTTTGAAATTGAAACTTTGATTTCAACCGCCGCAGTGGAGGGTGAAAATGGTGATAACATCATCATTTTCAAGAGGTGTGTCGAGCCATTTGAGATGTATGATGAACCGGCCGTTTTTGGTGACGGCCACGTTCGGTTTCAAGCGCAAGTCTGTATTGAAAAATGTATCTTCGGAACAGCCGGTTTCTTTGCAGAGGCGGTAAAGCAGATCGCGTACACTGATTTCGCCCTGTAATTCCAGCGGGTATGGATCCGGGAGTTTCAGAACCTCTTTGAATCTTCCCTTGAGTTCAACGTTTATTTTCAAAAGCTTTTCCTTCCAAGGAAAAACGGGCGGGCGGGAATGAACCCGCCGGCCCAATCGCAATAGGTTTTTTTATCAAATCAGGAACAGGCCAGAACGGCCTTTTTGACCAGTGCACGGGCTGCCTCAACAATGTAAGCGTTGTCGGCCAGCGGTTTGGCAGAAGCCACCGCCGCACTCCCCGCGGCTGTCGCGTTTTTTTCATTGATGGTTTTGCCGATGATTGCTGCTTCGGCCCCCAGTGCTCGATAAGGTTTCACATAAACGGCATTGAGGCAAATTCTGGCGGCGGAGACCTGTCCCTTAGCCATGGTAATCCTGGCGGCACAGTTCGCTATGGGAAAGTCGATGGACTTTCTTAGAGCGAACTTTAAATAGGCGCTTTTGGTGCCTTTCTCCGGCTCGGGGATATGAATTCCGGTGACCATTTCATCGGCTTCCAGTACCGTTGTCCGGGTTACTTCCACCTGGAAAAAATCTTCGGCCTTTACAGTCCGTTTGGAAGTCTTGATGACTGCATCCAGGGCAATGAGGGCAGGTGCCGTATCGCTTGGATGAACGGCGATGCACCCCTCATCCACGCTGCCCCCGAAGATGGAGTGATACCGGGTGTCCCCTTTGAGCGCGTAACACCGGCCGCCCCCTTTCCGAAGACAGGGAAAACGGTTCTCGGGATTCCGGTAATACCAGCAGCGAATGTCCTGGCAGATATTGCCGCCAAGGGTCCCCATCTCCCGAAGATGGGGCGAAGCTGTCCTTCTGGCGGCCTCGGACAGCGCAAAATACCTGGATCTGACAGTAGCATGGTGCGCAATGTCTTCCAGGATTGCCAGCGGTCCCACCTTTAAAAAACCATTCTCTTCCCGTATTTCATCGAGTCCGGGGATGGTTTTGATATTGATCAAAGCCTCGGGATAGGTGGGCAGGATGCGGTCCTTCATTTTGCCTAGGATATCCGTTCCGCCGGCAATCAGCGCGGCCTTTCCCTGATATCGGTTGAGGAGCGAAACGGCTTCTTCCATGTTTGATGCATTGAAATGAGCAAACGTTTTCATGCGCTTTCCCCCTATATTTTTCCCAGCGCTTTTAGAACTTTTTCCGGTGTTATCGGAAAATCGTAGATCCACTTTCCGATGGCGTTGTAAACGGCGGGCCCCAGCATTGCGGGAATGACCGTGGCAATGTCTTCGCCAATACCGGTAGCGCCATAAGGACCATAGCCCTGACGGGTTTCCACCAGGTGTGTGTCGATGGCCTGACAGTCTTCAATGGTGGCGATTTTATAGTCCAGAAGGTTGCCGTTCAGCATGACGCCGGTAACCGGATCATGGACGACCTCTTCAAAGAGGGCGCGTCCCACCCCCATATAGGTGCCCCCGTATTGCTGGCCAGCGCATGATTCCGGGTTGATCACTTTCCCAACGTCATTGACGTTGACCACTTTGGTGACCTCAATTTCCCCGGTTTCCGTGTCCACTTCCACCTCCATGAAATGCACCTGGCGGCAGAACTTGGGCCGAAACCCTTTGTAGCAGCCGATCTGGGCCTGGTAGGCGTGGGCAAAAAGAGGCGCACTGAAGGGGTGCCGTTCAGCACCATACAATTCATGAAAGGACAGGGGACCCGCCTCGGCGGATGGGCCTACCAGTTCGGCAACGGACATTTTTTTGGAAGGGTCTTTCTTTACAAAGATGATACTTTCCTTGATGTCCAGATCATCCGGTTTTAAGCCAGGGAAAAAGGGCGGATAGTCGCCTCTCTGAGTGACCGCTCTGGGGCTGGTGGCCGCTTCCAGGATTTTGGCTTTAAGGAGCCTGGCGCAATGCCGGGTGGCCCATCCGTTGACCCCTGTGTTGGTGGAGGAATCGGGGCACATGGGGAAAAACCCCGTATCCGTATGGGGACGGTAAAAGACGTCCTCCAGCCGCATGCCCAGCTCATTGGCGGCAATCTGGCAGTAACCGGTTTCGGCGTTGACCCCGTTGTCGCACCGCATTCCCAGAATGCTCACGGTGCCGTCATTTCGTTCCACCCGCATGGCGATTTCACCGGAGCCGCAGGAGTCATCCCATTCATGAGTCCAGGTAAAAGCGATCCCGTGCATTTTGCCGCTGGGCAGTTTCTTCGCGCCCGGTTTATGCCATTTGTTATCCCAGTCCGCGGCGGGCTTTCCCTTTTCAAGGCACTCTTTAAGGCTGTCCCTGGGTGTGAACCCCGCTGCCACTTTTTGCTCGGTCAGCCACGCCAAATCATGACCTTTGGCGCCGTCGTTGATGATGGCCACATCAATGGGGTCCATCCCCAGCTCCGCTGCCACCCGGTCAAAGACCAGGGTGAAACTCATTGTGTTTGGGAGTTGCTCACACCGCACAGCGGTGTTGGGCCCTTTGTTGACCTTTATGACTTTCCGGGGGGCATAAAGATTGGGGATTTTCGTGTTGTCCTCGAAGTGATTTCCGGGCCCAAACCCTTCCCACATGGGGTTGGACAAATGGGCCTTGGCCTGGACCGCCACGATGGTCCCGTCATTGTTGAATCCCACCTTGTAGTAATAGTTACCCTCATCCATGGAACCACCGTAAAAATCGCCTCTTCGGTCGAAGGTGTACTTTACCGGGTGGCCTGTCCGTTTCGCCATAACGGCGGCGCAGTAGAGAGGCCCCTGGTTCCAATGGAACTGGGTCCATCCCCCGAAGGTGGCGCCCTGATATGGCATGTGCATTTCCACCCGGTTCATGGGAACGTTTTCGTACCAGGAACTGATGGCCCGTTTGTTTTCATGGGGCCGCTGGTGTTTCAGCCAGAACTCCGGATAATCCCCGTTCCACCGTATGACCCCACAGGGTCTTTCTGGTGAAACATAGGTGTGGAGTCTTCTGGTGACCTGAAATTCCAAAACCCTGTCTGCTTCGGAAAAGCCCTTTTCAACATCCCCGTGCTCTTCTGCATGTTCCACTTCAATATTGTGCTCAGGATAATTTTCCGGATGGGCCAGGGAGGCACCCTCGGCAATGGCTTCCTCAACGTCCAGCAAAAAAGGGCGTTCTTCCCATTCAATTTTCAACAGCCGCAAGGCCTCTTCAGCAATATCCTCGGTGTCTGCCACCACGGCAACCCCCACCGGTTCACCTTCAAAATGGGCCACGTTGGGGATGGGCTTTTCAGCAGTGGGTCCATGGCC
>JGI11705J14877_10000234_pt1 | contig 35218 bp, 34 predicted proteins | sample Etolaghawater15m_FD_14877 | JGI IMG/M metagenome (IMG submission 14877) | reverse complement strand
TTCGCCGCGGTCGTAGCGCTGGATCCGGAGCGGGTTGTGGGCGTTCTCGAGATTGAGCTGCATGGCCGCATTCTAGCGTCAGCACGGCGGGCCCGGCATGGGATTTTTCCGCGGAAACGAATAGACTTACGCACTTTATTTCTACGGAATTCGCCGCAGGTCCACCGTGCAACCCAACGATCAGTTCCAGCGCATTCAGCGCCTACCCCCGTACGTTTTTGCCATCGTCAATGAACTCAAGGCGAAGGCGCGAGCGCGCGGTGAGGACATTATCGATTTTGGTATGGGTAACCCGGACCAGCCGACGCCGCAGCACATCGTCGACAAGCTGTGTGAGGCGGCGCAGCGTGGCGATACCCATCGCTATTCCATGTCCAAGGGGATTCCCCGTCTGCGTCGTGCGATCAGTACGTGGTACAAGAATCGTTACGACGTTGAAATTGACCCGGACAGCGAAGCGATTGTGACGATTGGCTCGAAAGAGGGCCTTGCGCATTTCGCGCTCGCGACCGTTGGCCCCGGCGATTCGGTGTTGGTGCCGAACCCAGCCTATCCGATCCATCCGTATGGCTTCATCATCGCCGGCGCCGATGTGCGTCATGTGCCCTTATTGCCGGGCGTGGATTTCTTTGCCGAGTTGGAAAAAGCGATTCGCGATTCCTGGCCAAAGCCCAAGTTCTTGGTATTGAACTTTCCGGGGAATCCGACCACGGATTGCGTTGAGTTGGATTTCTTTGAGCGTGTGATCGAGATTGCGCGTGAGCATGGCATCTGGGTCGTGCACGATCTGGCGTATGCCGACATTGCCTTTGATGGGTATGTTGCACCCTCGGTATTGCAGGTTCCGGGTGCGAAAGACATCGCGGTCGAATTCTTTACCTTGTCCAAGAGCTACAACATGCCGGGCTGGCGTGTGGGCTTCATGGTGGGCAATCCGACCTTGGTCGCTGCGTTATCGCGGATCAAGTCGTATCTGGATTACGGCATGTTTACTCCAATTCAGGTTGCGGCAATTGCCGCGCTTGAAGGCCCACAGGATTGTGTATCTGAGATCTCAGAAATGTATCGCGTGCGTCGCGATGTGCTCTGCCAAGGCTTGAACAGTATTGGTTGGTCGGTTACGCCGCCGAAGGCCACCATGTTCGTATGGGCGCCGATTCCAGAGCCGTATCGCGAGCTCGGTTCCCTCGAGTTCTCTAAGAAATTGTTGGCTGAGGCCAAGGTTGCGGTTTCCCCTGGTATTGGTTTTGGTGAATATGGGGACGGCTTTGTGCGCTTTGGCTTGATTGAAAATGAACATCGTACCCGTCAGGCGATTCGCGGCATTCGCGACATGTTCCGCCGTGATGGTTTGATGCAAATGGATAGTGACGTATGAATCCGGTGAAGGTTGGAATTTTGGGTTTGGGCACCGTTGGTTGCGGTGCGGTCAATGTATTGCGCCGCAATCTGGATGAGATTACCCGTCGTGCAGGGCGTGAGATTCAGGTCGTTGCAGCGGCGGTGCGTGATTTGCAGCGTGCGCGTGCCTGCGCCACCGACGGCATTCGTCTGACCGATGATCCGATGGTGGTCGCACAGGATCCAGAAGTTGAAATCGTTCTGGAACTAATGGGCGGCACTGGGCTGGCGCGTGAATGTGTGTTTGCGGCAGTGACCGCCGGCAAGCATGTGGTAACGGCGAACAAGGCCTTGATTGCGACCCATGGCAATGAGTTGTTCAAGTTGGCGCAAGACAAGGGTGTTGTGGTTGCGTTCGAGGCCGCTGTTGGTGGTGGTATTCCGATCATCAAGGCGATTCGTGAAGGGCTTTCTGCGAATCGGATTGAGTGGCTGGCGGGCATCATCAATGGTACCGGCAACTTTATTCTGACCGAGATGCGCGACAAGGGGCGCGCGTTTGAGGACGTATTGGCTGAAGCGCAGGCTTTGGGTTATGCCGAAGCCGATCCGACTTTCGATGTGGAGGGAATCGATGCGGCACATAAGCTGACCATTCTCGCTTCCATTGCATTTGGGATTCCGTTGCAATTTGAACGTGCCTACACCGAAGGCATTAGCAAGATTGCGCCAGAAGACGTGGCGTATGCCACTGAGCTTGGCTATCGCATCAAACATTTGGGCGTCGCACGTCGCACCGAGCAGGGTGTGGAGTTGCGTGTGCACCCAACCTTGATTCCGCAGCGTCGCCTGATTGCAAATGTCGATGGTGTGATGAACGCCGTCCTGGTGCGCGGTGATGCGGTTGGGCCGACTTTGTATTACGGCGCGGGCGCCGGTGATGAACCAACAGCGTCGGCGGTCTTGGCGGATACGGTGGACGTGGTGCGTGCCTTGACTTCAGATCCGAACAATCGGGTTCCGCATCTTGCGTTCCAGCCGGATGCGCTACAAGACTTGCCGATCCTTGATATCGAAGACATCGAAACCGCTTATTACCTTCGTCTGGAGGTCTTGGATAAGGCTGGTGTGCTCGCAGATGTAACCAGCATCTTGGCGGAACAGAACATCAGCATTGAGGCACTGATCCAGAAAGATGACCTCAGCGACGCGGATACGGTCCCGGTGATCCTGTTGACCCATTGCACACGTGAAGGTGCAATGAACCGCGCGATCGCGGCTATGGAGGCACTGAGTAGTGTGCAAGCGCCGCTCATGCGCATCCGTGTCGAAAGCCTGGCGTAATTTATTTTTGAATGGGCGATGCCCAAACTGATGAGAGTTTGACTGTGCGTTATACCGGATTGATTGAAAAGTATCGTAAGTATCTGCCGATTTCTGAATCGACCCCGATCATTAGTTTGGGTGAAGGCAATACACCACTAATTCACTTGCAGAACATTCCTGCCGCGCTCGGTTTGGATGCTAAGCTTTATGTGAAGTATGAAGGTTTGAATCCGACCGGTTCCTTCAAAGATCGCGGGATGTGTATGGCCGTGACCAAGGCGGTTGAAGAAGGTAGCAAGGCGATCATTTGTGCTTCGACCGGAAATACCTCGGCGGCGGCGGCGGCCTATGCTGCACGCGCAGGGATTACGGCCTTTGTGTTGATCCCGGATGGCAAGATTGCCATGGGCAAGTTGGCGCAGGCGATGATGCACGGCGCTGTTGTAATTCAGATTCAAGGCAACTTCGACGATGGTATGCGCTTGGTGAAGGAAGTTGCGGACCATGCACCTGTGACCATTGTGAATTCCATCAATCCGTATCGTCTGCAGGGGCAGAAGACGGCAGCTTTTGAAATCGTTGAAGAGCTCGGCGATGCGCCGGATTTTCATTGTTTGCCGGTTGGCAATGCGGGCAATATCACCGCGCATTGGATTGGCTACTGTGAACTGACCACCAAACCCGGCGAGCATGCGACCAACGCTTGTGCGTTCTGTGAGGGTGAATCTGGTTGTGCTTATGGCCAGGGCAAGAGCGGCAAGCGGCCGCAGATGGTGGGCTATCAGGCTGCAGGCTCGGCGCCGTTCATTCGTGGTGAGATGGTCGACAATCCAGAAACCATTGCCACTGCCATTCGTATTGGGCATCCACAGTCTTGGGACAAGGCTTGGAAGGTCATGGACGAATCCAAGGGCTGGTTTGATGAATGCACGGACGAAGAAATCTTAGTTGCGCAAAAATTGCTGGCGGAGAAAGAAGGCGTGTTCTGTGAACCTGCTTCTGCAACCTCCGTTGCGGGCGCTTTACGCGACCTACAGTCCGGCAAGATTCCGGCCGGTTCCAGCGTCGTTTGCACCCTGACCGGACATGGCCTGAAGGACCCAGACACTGCGATCAAGCAGTCGACGTGTCCGGTGATTACGGTTCCCGCCACCCTCGACGCGGTTCGCGAGGCCATCCTCGGCAACACGCGCGCGTAAGCGCAACGGAGCGTTCGTGCCGCACGCGGCCACGCTGTATCACCCCAACCTGTTTGCGCAGCTTCCGACTTTGCCGGAGGCGCTGAGGCAGCGTCTGGCCTGCGGTAATCTGTCTACTGAATTACCCATGGCCGCGATTCGTGCGCTAGCCGCGGGCGTGATCCTTCCGCCTGAGCATTACTTGCTTGCAGTCGATCTCATACATCTCTATCCCGATTTGAATCGCGTGCGCTTGGTCTTTCCAGATGGAATGGATGGCGTACATGCTGATGAGGCCCAGCGCTTGCTTGACTGTTGTCGTCCTGTCTTTGCCGCACAAAGCATGCAGTTGTTATTCGCACAGGGGCGGCATTGGTTGTTAAGTGTGCCAGCCTCGCACGCCGTTACAGACGCAACTACGGCAACGAGCTTTACGGATCCACAGCGTGCACAAGGAATGCCCTTGGATGAGGCGATGCCCAAGGGTGAGGTTGGTCGTTTGTGGCGGCAGTTGATCAGTGAGATTCAGATCGAACTGCATCATGCAGAAGTGAATCAACAGCGTATTCAAAAAGGACATATGACCTTGAATGGAGTGTGGTTGTGGGGATGGTCTACGCCAGCTGAATGTATGTCCCTTCAGGATCAGCATTTGAGTTGGATGAATGAGGCGCATGCACTTGAGCAGATTGAAGCGGAGATGCGTGATGCCGAAGTTTTGCGCTTGTGCTCCGACGCGGGAAGTTGGGTTTGGCAGAAAAAAGACGTTTGGAAGTTTTGGCGTCGCCGCCAAGCAAAGCGTGCGCCGTTTGTGATGGAGATCGAATGAAACGCCAAGTATGTCAGCGTGAGGTTCCTTCTCAGGCCGATGTGCTGGCTGGGTCGGTCCCCGTGCGTTTGGCTAAGATTTATGCTGCGCGCGGCATTCTGGATTCCACTGACTTAGATCTAAGCCTGCAGCGTTTGCCATCACCACAGGGTCTACGTGGCATGACGGAAGCAGTCGGCTTGCTAGTTGAAGCACTTGAACAAAAACAAAGCATCGTCATCGTTGCTGACTTTGATGCCGATGGCGCAACCAGCTGCGCACTGATGGTTTCGGCTCTGCAAGCGTTGGGTGCAGACGAGGTTCAATTTGTGGTGCCGGATCGTGCCCGCGATGGCTATGGCTTATCGCCCAACGTTGCGGAGGCCGCTGCTGCAACCCTGCAAGACCCACATGGCGCTTTGCTGATAACTGTCGATAACGGCATCTCTAGCCATGCGGGTGTGGCCCATGCGCAAGCGCTGGGGTTCAAGGTGTTGATTACCGATCATCATTTGCCAGGCGATACCGTACCTATGGCTGAGGCTTTGGTGAATCCGAATCAGTCGGGTGATAACTTTCCGAGCAAGGCCCTGGCTGGAGTTGGTGTGGCGTTTTACGTCTTGCTAGGCTTGCGCGCTGCATTGCGTGAGCGCGGATGGTTTTCCACCCATCCCGAACCGAATCTAGCCGATTGGTTGGATCTGGTGGCCTTGGGCACAGTTGCGGATTTGGTCCCGCTGGATCGCGTCAATCGCATTCTGGTGGCGCAAGGGATTGCGCGCATTCGGCGTGGTCAGGCACGTGCAGGGATTCGTGCATTGCTTGAGGTGGGTAAGCGCGATGCGGCACGCCTCGTGGCCAGTGATCTCGGCTTTACCGTCGGGCCGCGGATTAATGCGGCAGGCCGTCTAGACTCCATGCGCCTTGGGGTTGAATGCCTGCTTGCGGATAGTGAACAGGCAGCGCGTTGGCATGCGCAACAATTGGATCAGATCAATCATGAGCGACGTGGGGTGGAACAACGCATGCGCACGCAGGCGGAGGCGGCATTGCGCAAGCTGCATCTCGATGAGGACCTTCCCTGGGGCGTCAGTTTGTTTCAAGAAGACTGGCATGAGGGGGTGGTTGGACTCGTCGCTGGTCGTGTCAAAGAACAAATTCATCGCCCAGTGGTTGTGTTTGCTGAGGTTCAACCCGGATTACTGAAGGGCTCGGGGCGATCGATTCCTGGGCTGCACTTGCGCGATGCGTTGGCGACCTTGAATGCGCGGCATCCCGACATGATCGAGCGTTTTGGTGGGCATGCCATGGCTGCAGGTCTGACCTTGCCACGCGCACAGTTTGCTGGCTTTGCCAGCGCGTTTGATGCTGTGGTGCGGACACAGATGAATGCCACGGATCTAGAGGGCGTGGTATGGACGGATGGTGCGTTGGGCACCGTTGAGATGCATCTCGATCTGGCGCAGGCGCTGCGCGATGGTGGCCCCTGGGGCCAGGCTTTTCCTGAGCCGGTGTTTGCCGATGTGTTTCAGGTCAGCGAACGTCGTGTGGTCGGTGACCAGCACCTGCGCTGGCAGTTGACCCACCGCGAGGGCGGGCGATTTGAGGCCATCCACTTCAATCCGCCAGCCGAGCTACTGCAGGGGCCGGTCCCAACACAACTACAGGCAGCCTATCGTCTTGATGTGAATCATTGGCAGGGCCGCGACCGACTGCAGCTGTGCGTGGAATACGCCGAGCCGGTATAGTTGCGGGTTTTTCAGGGCCGCTCGTTTGGGGCGGTGACAACAGGCTTTTTGGATCACCACATCGCTATGGAAATCAACCGACTGCTCGCTGACATCACCGACCTCCAGGGCCGCCATCAGGCTCTGAGGGGGTATCTTTGACTACGCTGGTAAGAAGGATCAGCTGGATGAAATCATCCGCGAGCTCGAAGATCCTAATGTTTGGAATAATCCCGAGCGGGCACAAGAACTCGGTCGTGAGCGTTCGCGTCTAGAAGACGTGGTGCTGGTCTTGGACCAGCTGGGTGCGATGTTGGGGGATGCGGGTGAGCTGGCGGAGATGGCGGCTGAAGAAGGCGATCAGGCTACGGTGCACTCCATCGAAAGCGATGTAAGCCAAGCCGAACAGCAAATCGAAAACCTCGAATTCCGTCGTATGTTCTCGGGCGAGATGGATGCGGCCAATGCCTATCTCGATATTCAAGCGGGTTCCGGCGGCACCGAAGCACAGGATTGGGCCGACATACTGTTGCGCATGTACCTGCGTTGGGGTGATCGACGCGGCTTCAAGACCGAATTGATCGAAGTCTCCCCGGGGGAAGTCGCCGGTATTAAGAGTGCTTCGGTTCGTTTTGAAGGTGAATATGCGTTTGGCTGGCTTCGCACCGAGACCGGCGTGCATCGCCTGGTACGTAAATCGCCGTTCGATTCCGGTAATCGTCGCCATACCTCGTTCTCGTCGGTGTTTATTTATCCGGAGGTGGATGACAGCTTCGAGATTGATGTCAATCCAGCCGATTTGCGGATCGATACCTACCGTTCACAAGGTGCGGGCGGTCAGCACGTAAATACTACCGATTCCGCGGTGCGCATCACCCATGCTCCGAGTGGCATTGTGGTGGCTTGTCAGACCGAGCGTTCGCAGCATCAGAACAAGGCCAACGCTATGAATATGTTGCGCGCCAAGTTATATGAAATGGAGATGCAGAAGCGCAATGCAGAAAAGCAGGCGTTAGAAGACTCCAAATCTGACATTGGCTGGGGCAGTCAGATTCGTTCTTATGTGTTAGATCAGTCGCGCATTAAAGATTTGCGCACCGGTGTTGAAATCTCGAACACCCAAGGTGTGCTCGACGGCAATCTGGATCCGTTTATTCAAGAGAGCCTGAAGCAGGGCCTGTAGTTTTTATTGGAAAGCTTATGTCAGAAGAAAATATGGACACGGTTGCAGAGCGTGGCGATGCCGAAGAAAACAAGCTGATTGCCGAGCGTCGACGCAAGCTGGATGCCTTGCGCGAACAGGGTCAGGCCTTCCCGAATGATTTCCGTCGTGATGCCATGGCTGGCGAACTTCTGGCGGAATATGCAGAGAAGTCAGCTGAAGATCTTGAGGTCGAGCCGCGTCGAGTAGCGGTGGCGGGGCGCATGATGGCCAAGCGCATCATGGGTAAGGCAGCTTTCACCCATGTGCAAGACATGACCGGAAAGATTCAGTTATTCGTGCAGCGCGATGCCGTTGGCGAAGATGTCTATGCTGCATTTAAGGGTTGGGATATAGGCGACATCGTGGGTGGCGAAGGCACGTTGATGAAGACCAAGACCGGTGAATTATCGGTGCGGGTCGATGCGTTGCGCTTACTGACCAAGTCGGTGCGCCCATTGCCAGAGAAATTCCATGGTCTAACCGATACCGAACAGCGCTATCGTCAGCGCTATCTCGATCTGATCATGAACGAGGTCAGCTCTAAGGTTTTTCGTGTGCGCACCCAGGTGGTGCAGTTCATTCGTGATTACCTCAATGCGCGCAGCTTCCTCGAAGTCGAAACACCGATGATGCAGGCCATCCCGGGTGGTGCGACTGCGCGACCCTTTGCAACGCATCACAATGCGTTGGATATGCAATTGTTCTTGCGCATTGCCCCTGAGCTTTATCTCAAGCGCCTTGTGGTGGGTGGCTTTGAGCGGGTTTATGAGATTAACCGCAACTTCCGCAATGAAGGTCTATCAACGCGCCACAATCCAGAATTCACCATGCTCGAGTTCTATGAGGCCTATGAGGATTATCACCACCTGATGGATCTCACCGAGGATTTATTACGTAAACTCGCAGTGAAAGTGTTGGGAACAACGCAGGTAACCTACCAGGGTGACGCCTACGATTTCGGCAAGCCGTTTGTGCGCATGACGGTGAAAGATTCCATCCTGCACTTCAATCCGGAGCTAAGCGAATCGCAGATTAGCGATCCAACCCAAGCGCGCGAGGTGGCGAGGGGGCTGGGCATTCCGCTCAAGGATGGTTATGGCTTAGGCAAGGTGCAGATCGAGATCTTCGAGAAGACTGTCGAACATCGTCTCAAGGACCCGACCTTCATTACCGCCTACCCGGCTGAGGTTTCGCCCTTGGCGCGACGTAATGATGCGGACCCGTTTGTTACCGATCGTTTTGAGTTCTTCGTGGGTGGTCGCGAAATTGCGAATGGCTTTTCTGAGCTCAATGACTACGAAGATCAGGCCGAGCGTTTCCGTCAGCAAGTCGTAGAGAAAGAGGCGGGCGATGACGAAGCGATGCATTTCGATGCTGATTACGTTACTGCATTGGAGCATGGGATGCCGCCAACCGCTGGTGAGGGGATCGGGATTGATCGCTTAGTGATGTTGCTGACGGACTCACCTTCAATCCGAGATGTCTTACTGTTCCCGCACATGCGGCCACGCTAAACCGCACAGAAAATCCCCAAGAGTCTCCCGATGAAAATCGCCATCATTGGTGCAGGGATGGCGGGGCTAACGGCTGCGCGCGCTTTGTCGCAGCAGCATGAGGTTGTGGTTTTTGAAAAGTCGCGCGGGGTCGGCGGGCGTATTGCAACACGTCAGCATGAAGCCTTTTTCTTTGATCATGGCGCACAATTCTTTGCTGCGAAGACGCCTGTGTTTCGCGATTTTATTGCACCATATCTGGATACAGGCGTGGTTGCGATCTGGAAGGGGCACTTCCAAGAGCGCGATAAACACGGGGTCTTGAGCGAACGTGAATGGAGCGATGAGCCCGCGCATTACGTGGGGACGCCGAGTATGAATGCGTTTCCTAAGGCGCTTGCGCAGGGTCTAGCTGTTCGTCGAAATACACAGATTCAAGCTGTAGAGAAAACCCCTTCTGGCTGGTCGCTGTCTGTAGAGGGCGGCGAAAACCTTAGCGGTTATGATTGGCTCATCTCGGCGATTCCTGTTGCGCAGGTAAGCGCCTTGCTGCCAGGCGGTATGACGTTTTCATCCCTGCTCTCCAAAATTGAGATGCAGGCCTGTTATTCGCTCATGCTGGGCTTTGATGAGCCTATTTCGTTTGAGTTTGATGCGGCATTGATCCACGAAGCCGACATCAGTTGGGTTTCGGTGAACGCCTCAAAACCAGGGCGTAATGCCGATCCAACGCTATTAGTGCATTCAACCAATCGCTGGGCGGAAGCCAATGTCGATTTGCCGCGCGCACAGGTCATTGAGCATTTACTGCACGAAACTGCTATTCAGGCGGGAACGATCGTACATCAGGCAACGCATGTTGATGTGCAACGTTGGCTCTACGCCAATGCTGAGAAACGAGTTGATGCAGAACCCTGTTTTATTGATTTCGATCAGCGCATGACCGTATGCGGAGACTGGTGTATTCATGGCCGCATTGAGGCTGCCTTTTTGAGTGGGCACGCCGCTGCAGCTGCCATAGCCGGGTAAAACGCTATTTGGTAATGATCTCGGGCCCCATCGCAAGGGTGGGCAGCCACGTCGACAGCGCGGGTATGTAGGTGATAAGAATCAAGAACACAAACAACACCGCCACGAAAGGCATGGCGGCTTTGACCACACGTGCGAGGCTCATGCCTGTAATTCCGGATGTAACGAAGAGGTTCAGTCCAATCGGCGGGGTAATCATGCCGATTTCCATGTTCACCACCATGATGATGCCAAGATGAATCGGATCGATTCCAAGCTCCATCGCGATGGGGAAGACGACTGGCGCGACGATTAGAAGTAACCCGGATGGCTCCATGAACTGACCGCCGAGTAACAGCAAGATGTTCACGGCGATGAGGAAGGTGAACCAGTTAAAGCCAGCACCCAGCATCCATTCGGTAATCACTTGAGGGATGCGCTCCGCAGATAGGGTATGCGCAAAGATCAAGGCATTGGCGATGATGAACATCAGCATCACCGTAGTTTTGGTCGCGTCAAGGATCACGCTTTTGGTTTCACCTCCCGCAATGGCGGGCAGGAAGCTGCGGGACATTAGACTAAGGTTGCGCCCCCAAATGCTTAGACCTTTCCAAAGAAGATAGAGCATGAGGAGTGGGTTTGCGGTTCGGCCACGCCAGAACAAATAGATCGCCATCAGCACAATGGAAGTGATCCCTGTCCCTTGCAGGCGCAGGAGGAAGGCATCTCCCTGGCTTTTCCCTAGCGCGAAGAAGATGAGAATCAGTGCAACCATGAAAAAGCTGAGGCCATATACGCTTGCTTTGAAGCCAATTGCTGCGGCCGAGCTGTCGGTGTTGCGTATCCAGGGTTCGTTTTTGAATGGGCCCATGTCGCGATAGATGAAAACTGCAACAAAGGCGGAATAAACCGCGGCCGCCGCAGCCGCTTCCGTTGGCGTGAACACGCCGCCGTAGATTCCGCCCATGATGATGACGATTAAAAACAGTCCCCAGAAGGCATCCTTTGCGGCGGTGGCCAGCTCGCTTAGCCCTTTCCAAGGTTCTGAGCCTAGCTTCTTGTAGCGAGCTACCACATAGATCGCCAACATCAGCATCAGGCTGGCGAGAATGCCAGGAATGATGCCGGCGATGAACATACGCCCAACTGAGACATCGACAGCCGCGGCATAGACCACCATAACGATGGAAGGTGGAATCAGAATGCCGAGTGTGCCGGCATTAGCAATGACGCCAGAGGCAAATTCTTTGGTGTAGCCCACTTGCCGCATGCCGGCGATGGCAATGGTGCCAATGGCGACCACCGTGGCAGGAGAGGAGCCAGAGAGTGCGGCAAACATGGTGCATGCCAATACAGAGGCCATCGCCATGCCACCACGAAGATGGCCTACGCTGGCAATGGCGAAGCGAATCAGGCGTTTCGCGACGCCACCGGTCGACATAAAACTGGAGGCGAGAATGAAGAAGGGAATGGCAAGCAGGGTGTAATGCGTTCCCACTCCAAATAATGAGATCGCAATAGACGAGAGCGAGTCGTCGGTGAACAGAGCGATGAACAGAATCGATGAAAGTCCAAGCGAGAGACCGACGGGCGCGCCCACCAGTAGGAAGACGAATACCATGCCAAAGAGGAAGAGGGCTTCCATAGCTTAACGGGATTCGCTGGGTTCAACGCGATGTTCGTTGACCAAGTCTTCGCTCTCGTGTCCTGCGATCACCGCATCACGTTCATCACGATAAATCTCGATCATGGCTTGTAGGCTGCGAAAAGCGAGCAATGCTAGTCCAATTGGCAGGATTATCAGGACAAGCCAGCGCTGAACGCGCTCTTTGACGCCGAAGGTTTCCTGAATGAATTCGGGCCAGCGCAGCTCTTCTGTGCCGATGTTGATCTTGTACATCTTTGACCAGTACTCGATTGCGCCAGAGCGAGAATCGATGCCTACAGACTGGAGAACGCTAGCATCGAGCAAAACAAGGCCATAGATCAGGCCTGTGGCGGCACCCAAGATGGCCAGCCCTTTGGCGATGCTGCGTGGCACCAGCTTCAGAACAATATCGACCCCAAGGTGAGTGCTGCGACGAATGCCATAACTCATGCCTACCAAGATCAGCCAAGAGAACAACACCATGGTGAATTCCAGCGCAGCTGACCAGCCGGTATTGAAGAGATAGCGTGCAACGACCTGGCCAAAAGAAACCAGTGTCAGGAGCGCCATGAGTAGGATCAGTAGGTTGTCTTCAAGTTTTTCAACAGTTCGTGGCGACAGCCGCTCCCAGATAAAGAGTACAGCAATAAATCCAAACAGAAGTAGATGTGGCGTATAGCCAGTCATATAAATTTACGAGACACGACGAGGCAGCGCGGAGGCTGCTTCGTCGTCACTCCTGTTGACTTCGTTAGGATGCGTCAGCGTCACGAATGATGTCGGCACCAATTTGACCTTCAAACTGCTTCCAAACTGGCTTCATCGCGTTGATCCATTGCTGGCGCTGCGCAGGTGACAGGGTGCGAATCGTTCCGCCTGCATTGATGATGTTGGTGCGGTTGGCATTCTCTTTGTCTTTTACGGAGTTGTTGGCTTCCTGTGTAACATCGTTTGCGATCTTGATGAACTTGGTGCGGGTATCCGCGTCAAGGCTATTTAAGAAGTCTTTCGAAGTCATGAAGAGGTAGGCTAGCAGTTGATGATTNGTCTCCGTTGTGCCGTCTTGCACTTCAAAGAACTTCTTGGTGTAGATGTTGGACCAGGTGTTTTCCTGTCCATCCACAACGCCAGTTTGTAGTGCACCGTAGACTTCCTTGAAGGCCATCGGCTGGGGAGAGGCGCCCATCGCCGCAATCATGGCTTTAGCAACATCCGAGTTTTGTACACGGAACTTGAGTCCATTGGCATCCTTGGGAGTAAGCAGAGGTTTGTTGGCGGAGAAATGCTTCATGCCGGACATCCAGTAACCCAGTCCTACAAAGCCAACATCTTCCATGGCGTTCAGCAACTTTTGACCGGTTTTGGATTGGGTGAAGCGCATGGCAGCATCAATATCTTCGAAAATGAAGGGCAGGTCGAAGACACCATATTTCGGAGTGTATGAGCCGAATTTAGAGAGCGAGGGTGCAAGTAACTGAACATCTCCCAGAAGCAGCGCTTCGAGCTCTTTTGAGTCACCAAACAGACTGCTGCTTGGATATACCTGTACGCACATTACGCCATTGAGTTCAGCATTCACGCGCTCGGCGAACTTATTTGACGCCACCACTTTGGGATGTGTAGTGCCGCCGGTGACATGTGAGAGTTTTACGACTCGTTCGCCAGGGTCGCAGTTTGCGCTGGCGATGTTGGCGCTGAGTGCGAGCGCCAGTGATGATAAGACCATGGTTAGTTTCTTCATTGTGACGCTCCTCCAGGGTGGATTGAATCGCCTTTATCTACAAACTTGTGAGCCTTGTAAATAGGGCATGTGAATTCGTCGCTGTATCAGAGTTGGCTGCAATTCTGATGGACGGCGGCTAAGTCTTGCTCAGCCGTAACCATGTCGACAGTACGCTGTCGGGGTTCAGAGACAGGCTATCAATGCCTTGTTGCATCAGCCATGCGGCAAGCTCGGGGTGATCCGAGGGCGCCTGCCCACATATGCCGACATATTTTCCGGCTTTTTTGCAAGCGGCAATGGCTTCTGCGAGTAGTTTCATTACGGCTGGGTCGCGCTCATCAAAGCGATGAGCAACCAAGCCTGAATCACGGTCGACACCGAGCGTAAGCTGGGTCAAGTCATTGGATCCAATCGAGAAACCATCGAAATGCTCGAGGAATTGTTCTGCGAGCAAAACATTTGCAGGAATCTCGCACATCATGATGATCTTTACGCCTTCGCTGCGACGTAAGCCGTTGTCTGCAAGTAGCGCAACGACTTCGCGTGCCTCATCCAGCGTCCGTACGAACGGCACCATGACTTGCACGTTGTCGAGCCCCATGTCTTCGCGTACTGCCTTGAGCGCCTGACACTCAAGTGCAAACGAGCCAGCAAAGTCTTTGGATAAATAGCGACTGGCGCCACGGAAACCGAGCATGGGATTTTCTTCGGTAGGCTCGAAATTTTTCCCTCCAATGAGATGCGCATATTCATTAGATTTGAAATCCGAAAGGCGCACGATGACAGGATGCGGGGCAAAAGCAGCGGCGAGACTGCTAATGCCTTCGCGCAATTTTTCAACAAAGAATTCCGCCGGTGTGGCATAGCCACGGGTGCGCTCATCAATCGCGCTCTGCACATCTTCCGAAATCGCATCTGGCTCGAGTAATGCGCGTGGATGAATGCCAATGCTGTTGCTGATGATGAACTCAAGTCGTGCGAGCCCGATTCCGCGATGAGGTAGCCGAGCGAAATCGAAGGCGCGCTCGGGGTTGCCAACATTCATCATGATCCGAACCCCCGGCTCGGGGAGGTCGCCGATATCCGTTTCAATGTGTTGGAAGGCGAGTTTTCCAGCGTAGACGCGACCGGTTTCGCCTTCGGCACAGGAAACGGTCACCGTCTGGTCGTCTTCAAGACGATNGGTGGCGTCACCGCAGCCAACAATGGCNGGAATGCCCAGTTCGCGAGCGATGATTGCGGCATGGCAAGTGCGTCCACCACGGTTGGTGACGATGGCGGAGGCTTTTTTCATCACNGGTTCCCAGTCAGGATCGGTCATGTCGGTCACGAGCACATCGCCGGCCTGCACGCGTTGCATCTCACGCACGCTGGGAATNNTGCGTACTGGACCTTGACCAATACGTCCACCAATGGCGCGCCCTTCGACCAGAACTGCTCCTTCTTCTTCGAGTCTGTATTCTTCGATACAGAGTGCGGATTCCCGACTTCGCACGGTTTCTGGGCGCGCTTGCACGATATATAGCGCGCCGGTGTTGCCATCTTTCGCCCATTCAATATCCATGGGCTTCTGGTAATGCTGTTCGATGGCGATCGCCATTTCCGCCAAACGGCTTGCTTCGGCTTCGTCGACACAAAAGCGCTGTTGCTCAGCCTTGGTAGTCTCAATGACTTCTACTGGCGAGCCGCCGTCGCGGTTATCTCGATAGATCATGCGCAGTTTCTTGCTACCGAGTGTTTTACGTAGCAGAGCTCGCTTGTGCGAATGTACCGCTGGTTTGTAGATTAAGAACTCATCGGGATTGACCTGGCCTTGGACGATGGTTTCACCGAGCCCCCAGGCTCCTGTGATCAACACGGCGTCGCGAAAGCCTGATTCGGTATCGAGGGTGAAAATGACGCCACTTGCGCCGAGGTCACTGCGGACCATTTGTTGCACGCCAGCGGAAAGCGCAACGCTGTGATGATCAAAGCCTTGATGAACACGGTAGGCGATGGCGCGATCGTTATAGAGTGAGGCAAAGACATGTCGAATGCGTTCCAGTACTGCATCAATGCCGCGCACATTTAGATACGTTTCTTGTTGGCCGGCAAAGGATGCATCGGGCAGATCTTCTGCCGTCGCAGATGAGCGCACGGCACAGGACAAGCTGCCAGCGCTAATAGTTTCAAGGCGTTGGTGCGCATCGCGAATGGCTTGTTCAAGTTCGGCAGGCAGCGTTGCTTGTGCAACCCAGCTACGGATCTCAAGCCCAGTCTGTTCGAGCGCGGCGAGGTCTTCGATGTCGAGCGCATCAAGCTCTTGTTGAATTCGTGTCGTAAGCTGGTTGTGTTCGAGGAAAGCGCGAAACGCATGTGCAGTTGTTGCATAACCAAGGGGGACCTGGACGCCGAGTGGAGCCAGGTGCTGGATCATCTCGCCGAGCGAAGCGTTCTTACCGCCCACAATCTCAACGTCCTGCATGCCTGCATGCGCGAGATCGATCACCCATTCCTTTGCATGTTGTTCCATCCCGTCCTCGTGTGTTTGGTTTCTTGTTGTAACGACGCCGGTTTGCGGTTCGGCAGGGACTGGTTGATCATCCTGCAAACGGGATGACATTTCTACCATGCGGTGATTTACCGTTTCTCCTTTTTTATTTGTACTCAGGGCCTTCGCTATGACTAAGCGCGCGGTTTATTTTGTTTCGGATGGCACGGGCTTCACGGCGCGTGCGATGGGGCGCAGCCTGCTGAGTCAATTCTCGATCGAGTGGGAAGGGCATTTGCTGCCAGATTGTGCCGAGTCAGGGGTGTTGGAGAACTGCATCGCGAACTTCGCCAGCAATCCAAGTCAAGAGCTCCCAATTGTGTTCGCCACCCTAATTGATCCGGCGGCATTGCAGCGTCTACGCGAGGCCAATTGCATCCTGATCGACCTCATGGCGCAGCCCTTGCAGGAGCTTTCGGCAGCATTGCACCTGAATCGGCAGGCGCGGCGTGGGCATACCCATGGAATGGAGAACCTCGCCAACTACGATGAGCGGATGGATGCGGTGCAGTTTGCGCTCAATCTGGATGATGGCATGCGTCCTGATCGTTACGAGCAGGCCGACCTCGTGCTGACTGGGGTTTCTCGTGTCGGTAAAACGCCAACAGCCATGTACCTGGCGATTCAGTTTGGCTTGCGAGTGGCGAATGATCCATTGATCCCGGAGGATCTCGAGAGCGAGCGCTTACCGGAACGCTTGTTGCGGGTGCGAGAACGCGTTGTTGGGCTTACGATTGAGCCGCAGCGATTACAGGCGGTGCGCCAAGCGCGTCGCCCGGATAGTTCGTATGCGGCGTTGGAGACCTGTCAAAAAGAATTGCGTGCCGCAACGACGCAGTTCCAGCACGCTGGGATTCCGGTGTTTGACACCAGCCGCCACTCGATTGAGGAGTTGGCGGCAGCCATCTTGCACGTGCGCAACCCGCGTGGGGTCATTTAACGCGGCTACTTTATCCGCTCGACCTTGTCCGCCTGTGGGTCTGGCAGTGTGTAAGGCAGGCTGCCGACCTGTACGGGAATCGAGTGCGCATCGTCAAAGAAGATATCGCCACGCTCCGCCGCGGCGATTTCCAATACAGCAAGACCTTCCCATTCGTCATCGCCGTTGCGTTGCGCATCTACGATCTTGCCGGCGCCTTGTCCAGATTTACTGCCAGGCGAGTGCAGATCCATGCCCGGTAAAACCAGGTCATCGGTTTTAAAGAGGATAGGAAACATGCGCCGCTTCAGGGTGCCTAGGTATTGCATGCGGGCGACCACTTCTTGGCCGGGGTAACAACCCTTGGTGAAGCTGACGCCATTGAGTACTTCAAAGTTGAGCATTTGTGGCACGAACGCCTCTTGGGTTTCGCCACGCACCTGCGGTACGCCCGCGCGGATCTTGAGTAGGCGCCAAGCAAATGCGCCGACGGGGCGAGCTTGAACTTGCAGCTGGGTCCAGAGCTTTTGGGCATGGTCTGGATTGCAGAGAATCAAAAAGCGCGGCCGCTCACCAGAAAGGCGGATGATGCTGTAGTTGGGCTGCGTGACACAGGCATCGACCTCGCTTGGGATCTCATCAACCACACTGGCGAGTAGTTGATCGGCGCGGTTACCCGCCAATCCGAACTGCACCCAAGCGTCGCTATCATCCTCAACGGTTACCTTCGCACGTAGAACGAACATGCGTAGTCGCTTGAGCGTGCTTTCTGCCAGTTCCATCGGAAGGTGGAGGTAATAACGGTCGCCACGCTGAACGATGCGCATCGTGGCGAGGACGCGACCTTTGGCGCTGCACCACGCACTCCGCTGGCTATGCGTTTCGCTTACAGCGTGGATGTCATTGGTGAACTGACCCTGGAGGAAGCTTGCGGCCTCAGTGTCATGTACGCTGATCAGGGCGTTATGAGAGAGGTCGGCGATCACGAGGCCGTTGCGGACGAGATGAAGCTCATCCTGTGGCGCGCCGTAGTCGCGGACTCGGTAGGGCACGGCCGTATCAAACTCTGCGCCAACATCTTGCAGAAAGGCTTTCCAGTCTTTACGCATGGGAGATTCTCGGTAGAAAGTGGCTGTAAGGGAGTGTCTCCAGTCTGGGGTTCTTGCAGCAGAATCTCAAGCCCATCAGTCGTTTCAGATTCGCCCTACAGGATGCTTGAGCGGCGTGTGGTGACGATCTATGCTTGTGCAGTGGCAACCTCGACACATTCCTCCATGAAATCTGCAAAAGCGCCTTTGTATTTGCAGCTCTGGCGAATGCGTTTCCCGTCGACCGCGATTGCTTCCATTCTCCATCGTATTTCTGGGGTCATCCTGTTTCTAACCCTACCTTTGCTCGCGCTGTTGGTCAGTGACCTTCTGGTGGGTGAACGCATGGCTGCTTGGGCGACCCCGATGTGGCAGGCCCTGTGGCTGCTGCTGATTTGGGCGTGGACGCATCACATGGTTGCGGGCATCCGCTTGTTACTTGCTGACTTCCATTGGGCAATGGGTGCAGCGGCTGCGCGTATGAGTGCTTGGCTGGTGATCTTCATCTCACCGCTGATTGCGTTTGGGCTGTGGGTGGGGTTGTTCTGATGCGCTTATTTAGTGGCTTGCGCGCTTGGTTGTTGCAGCGCATCAGCGCCGTCTTCTTCTTGCTATTTGGCGCTTACCTTGCATCGAGCCTGCCTTGGCAGCAAGCGAGCGCCGCGTGGGTGGCGTGGTTCACCCCGAGTCATCGTTTGTTGGTTGTGGCGGCCGTGTGGTTCATTCTTGGGCATGCTTGGGTCGGCCTGCGTAATGTGTTGATGGATTATATTCATGCGCCTGCGCTGCGACTGACGCTGATGCTAGGGGTGGCTTCGGTGCTGCTGATTCAAGCCTTTTGGTGGGTGCAACTCATGGGAATCGCCGCATGAACGCAGCCGCTGTAGAAATTCGTCAGTTTGATGCGCTGATCCTTGGTGCGGGTGGTGCGGGCTTGCGCGCAGCCCTGCGCTTGGCCGAGACAGGTGCGCGAGTCGCAGTGGTGTCCAAGGTGTATCCGACGCGTTCGCATACGGTTGCAGCACAGGGCGGCATCAATGCGGCCTTAGCCAATGTAACACCTGATCACTGGCACTGGCATTTCTATGACACGGTCAAGGGCAGTGACTGGCTCGGCGATCAAGACGCGATTGAATACATGTGCCGTCAAGCTTCGCGCTTGGTGATTGAACTTGAGCATGCCGGTGTGCCCTTTTCACGTTTGGATGATGGGCGGATTTATCAGCGTGCGTTCGGCGGGCAAACCCAGAACTTTGGTGGTGAACAGGCGGCGCGCACGTGTGCGGCGGCGGATCGCACGGGTCATGCCATCCTGCATACCTTGTATCAGCAGAACCTCAAAGCACGAACGTTCTTTTTTGATGAAGTGTTTGCGCTGGACCTGCTTACCAATGAGCGGGGGCATGTGCAGGGCGCTAGCGTATTGTCGTTACAAACCGGGGAGCCCATGTTGTTGCAGGCACGCACAACACTGTTGGCAACCGGTGGCGTTGGGCAGATGTACCGTACCAATACCAACGCGCGTATCAACACCGGTGACGGTATGGCGATGGCATTGCGTGCGGGTATTCCGTTGCAAGACATGGAATTTATCCAATTCCATCCCACCGGCGTTGCCGGTAAGGGCATGTTGCTTTCTGAGAGCGCGCGCGGGGAAGGTGGATATTTGATGAACAGCGAAGGTGAGCGCTTCATGGAGCGTTATGCGCCGAAAGCTAAAGACCTTGCCAGTCGTGATGTGGTCAGTCGTGCGATTTATCAAGAGATCGCAGCAGGGCGGGGTTGCGGCCCAGACAAGGATCACGTCCTACTTAAGGTTGATCACTTGGGTGAAAAAGTAGTGGCCTCCCGGCTGCCCGCCATTCGCGAAAGCGCAAAGATTTTTGCTGGGGTAGATATGGCCAAGGCGCCCGTGCCCGTTTTCCCAACGGCGCACTACACCATGGGAGGCATCCCCACGAACTATCGAGGTCAAGTCGTAGTTCCTGCAGGTCATGGTGAAGAGCCGGTTCCGGGGTTGTATGCCGTGGGCGAGTGTGCCTGTGTCTCTGTCCATGGTGCAAATCGTTTGGGTGGAAACTCTTTGTTGGATTTGATTGTGTTTGGTCATGCCGCGGGCGAAGAAATGGCTGAGGCCTTGCGTGAGAGTGATCCGGCACAGCCGCTTACTGACGGGGCCCGTGAGCAGGGTTTGCGTCGTTATCAGCGTTGGGCGGAGACAAGTGAAGGAGGCGAGTCTATTCCGCAATTGCGTGCCGAATTGCAGCGCACCATGGAAAAACATTGTGGTGTCTATCGCGACGCGGAAACCTTGCAGGCTGGGATTGAAGCCGTGCAGGCTTTGCGTGCGCGTTACGATCAAGCGCGCCTTGAAGATGATTCCAAGGTATTCAATACCGCGCGGATCGAAGCGCTGGAATTAGGCAACCTCTTGGATTGTGCCTTGGCGACGATTCATTCGGCGGCTGCGCGGACGGAGAGTCGCGGCGCGCATAGTCGGGTGGATTATCCAGAGCGCGATGATCGCAACTGGCTGCGTCATACTCAGTTCTTTCTCAAAGATGCGAAGGTCGAGAGCAAGCCGGTGCGGTTGCGCCCCTTGAGCGTGGAATCAGTGCCGCCACAGGAGCGCGTGTACTGATGGCTGCGGAACTCACGCTCGAGGTGTATCGCTATTTGCCAGAGCAGGATGCCGCGCCGCGCATGCAGGCCTTTACGATCCCATCCGCAGTCGTGCGGAACGACTGGATGGTGCGAGATGCCTTGATCTGGGTTCAGGAACATCTGGATTCGACCTTGGCGTTTCGTCATTCCTGCGGTGAGGGTGTGTGTGGCTCAGATGGGTTGCATATCAATGGCCGCAATCAATTGGCTTGCATTACCCGAATTGCTGAACTGAAGTCTCCGATTAGTATTCGTCCGCTCCCCGGCATGCCGGTGGTGCGTGACTTGGTGGTGAACATGGAAGGTTTCTGGGCAGGATATCGTGAGGTGGAACCGTGGTTGCAAAGCTCCCATCCGCAAACCGAGCGTGAGCAGCGCCAGAGCCCCGAACAGCGCGAAGCGCTCGACGGTCTGTATGAATGCATTTTGTGTGGCTGTTGTACCGCAGCCTGTCCGTCCTGGTGGTGGAATCCAGATCAATACCCGGGTCCGGCAGCCCTACTAGCAGCAACACGGTTTGTCGCAGACTCGCGCGATGATCGAGCTATGGAGCGTTTGGATGCACTGGATGATCCAATGAAACTGTTTCGTTGCCACTCGATCATGTCCTGTACGCAAGTCTGTCCAAAGGGTCTCAATCCAGCGCGTGCGATTGGAGAGCTGCGCAGTCGTTTGCTTAAGGGCAAGTGAATTCCTTCAGTTCGATGGTCCGAGCGATGCCCATGGATGCTGCAACATCACGTGCTTTGGCTTGGCAATGTCGGCGCGGATTATTGGAGCTTGATCTCTTGTTCGAGCAAGTTCGTGAACAGCTTGAGCAACTCTCAGATCTGGAACAAATGCATGTTCTGCAGGCGCTTGGGTGCTTATTGCCACAGGCGGATCTCGATTTGCAGGCGTGGCTGATTCAGGGTGAAGCAGTCAGCGATGAAGACTTGCGTGAGCCGGTGCAGCGGTTGCGCAGTCTGCTGGGGATTGTCTAGTGCACTTTTTAAGGCTTCAGGATGGTGTCCTGCGCTTCTGGTGATGGATCTGGATAGTCGCGATTGAAGTGTAGGCCGCGGCTTTCTTTGCGTTCCAATGCGCAGCGGATGATCAGTTCGGCAACCAAAGTGAGGTTGCGCAGCTCAATCAAGTTGTGGGTTACGCGGAAGTGACCATAGTATTCTGCGATCTCTTGCTGCAATAACGCGACACGACGCTGTGCGCGCTCAAGGCGTTTGGTCGTGCGCACGATGCCAACGTAGTCCCACATGAAGCGGCGCAGTTCATCCCAGTTGTGCGAAACCACAACTTCTTCATCCGAATCGGTGACGCGGCTTTCGTCCCAAATCTTGAGCTCATGTGGTTGTTGCCACTGCGGGAGTGATTGCAGGATGTCTTGCGCTGCATTGCGGGCAAACACCAAGCATTCCAACAAGGAATTGCTGGCCATGCGGTTAGCGCCATGCAAACCCGTGTGCGCGGTTTCGCCAATGGCATAAAGTTGTGGTACATCCGTACGTCCATGTAGATCAGTAACACGCCGCCGCAGGTGTAGTGCGCTGCCGGCACGATTGGTATGGGTTCGTGACTGAGGTCGTAACCAAACTCGAGCACGCGCGCATACACCGTGGGGAAGTGTTCGCGCACAAACTCGGGGCCACGGAAGGAAATATCGAGCAGTAGGTGGTCGGCGCCAAGGCGCTTCATTTCATGATCGATGGCCCGCGCTACGATGTCGCGTGGCGCGAGTTCGCCGCGCCGGTCAAAGTGCTGCATGAAAGGTGTGCCATCGGGTAGCAACAAGCGACCCCCTTCGCCACGCACTGCTTCCGTAATCAAGAATGATTTGGCCTGTGGGTGATAGAGACAGGTGGGGTGGAATTGATTGAATTCCAGATTGGCGACCCGGCAGCCTGCGCGCCATGCCATTGCGATGCCATCCCCCGTCGCGAGATCTGGATTGCTGGTGTACAGATAAACCTTGCTGGCGCCACCCGTGGCGAGCGCGACGGCGCGCGCACTGAAGGTGCGCACTTGGTCGTTGCGGGCATCGAGCACATAGGCGCCTTGCACGGCATTGGGTGTGTCCTGCTGTCCGCCGCGATGGGTCGGTTTGCGTGCCGTGATCAGGTCGATTGCGATGTGATCTTCATAAAGATCAATGTTCGGATGCAGGCGCACTTGCTGGGCCAGGGTGAGCTCGACGGCCTGGCCGGTAGCGTCGGCAGCATGCACGATGCGGCGATGGCTATGGCCGCCCTCGCGGGTCAGGTGCAGGCGACCGTCATGGCCATCACGGGTAAACGCCACACCGCGTTCGACGAGTTCGGCAATCGCGGCCGGAGCTTGTTCGGCCACATGGCGGATGACATCTGGATGTCCGAGCCCAGACCCTGCATCGAGCGTATCAGCGACATGGGCCTCGACGGAGTCGTTTTCATCAAGAACTGCGGCAATGCCCCCTTGCGCATAATAGGTATTACCCTCATGCAGACTACGTTTGGACAGCACTGCGACGCGCGCATGCGGAGCAAGGTGCAGGGCAAGTAAAAGCCCAGCGGCACCGCTACCGATGATCAGGACGTCATGTTGCAGGGAATCTGCGGAGTTGTGAGGCATGGGCCGAGCGCGGTCGATCCGGTCTGGGAAGGGGTGGTTATATCTGGGAGAATTTTAGCTGAAGGTCAATTTCAGCAGGCGTTAGATTTTTCAGGTAAATTCCCAGTCGAAGCTTTGTTTGAAGATGGTTCAAATTCTGTGTTGAACCGCTGGAACTATACCACGCAGCCGGAGTCTGAAGCCTCATGCCAGAACTGCACGCCGTGACCGCATCACCCATTCCGAGCCCGGATGCCGAGCGCTTGCGCGCGGAGGAGGCGTTATTGGTGGCCAAGGCCCAGCAGGGCGATTCGCGTGCCTTTGATCTACTGGTGCGTCGCTACCAACATCGCGTAGCGGCCCTGGTGACTCGCTTTCTGCGTGACCCGGAAGAGGCCTTGGACGTCACCCAAGAAGCCTTTGTAAAAGCGTGGAAGGCCTTGCCGCGTTTTCGTGGCGACAGCGCCTTCTACACCTGGTTGTATCGCATCGCCGTGAATCTGGCCAAGAATGTGCTTGAACAGCGGACCCGTCGCCCGTTGTTGATGGCGAATGCGCCCTCGGCTGATGATGACGATTTGCCTGATCTCGAACCCAGCCACATCGATACCCCGGAACATGTTGCTTTGCGTGACGAGCTGCATGCGTCGGTCATCCAAGCTATGCGCGAGCTTCCCGATGAATTACGTACGGCTCTGCAGTTGCGTGAACTCCAAGGTATGAGCTACGAAGAAATCGCGATTGAAATGAACTGTCCGATTGGTACGGTTCGTTCCCGTATCTTCCGCGCGCGTGAGGCGGTTGATCGGGTTGTACAACCGTTCATGCGTAGCTAGCAGCTATACCGATTTGTCGCAGTAGTACCTCAGTATGACTTCACCGACTCGCTCTCAGCACTCGCCGTCTTCTGCGGACGTCGCAAGTCTTGCGCCCGATCCAGATTCGCCTCTGGGGCAGCGTCTGCGCTTATCCGCAGCGATGGATGGTGCGGTAACGCTCGCTGAGTTAGAACATGTGCTGGATGATGTTGAGCATGATCCAGCGCTTGCAGCTACGTGGTCGCGTTATCACCGTATTGGCGAGACGCTGCGGGCTGCACACAGTGCGGATGAGATTGACGTTGCATTTGATGCAGATTCGATTGCAGCGCGTGTCGCTGCAACAATCGGCAAGGATGCGGCGCAGCCTGCCAAGACCGAGCAGATGACTAGGAATCCTGTGAGCTGGGCGTTGGCGGCTTCGATCGTTTTGGCTGCGGTTGTGAGCGTGCTTGCTTGGCAAACGGTTGATTTGGCGCCTTCGAGTTCGGCAGAAGTGGCTGTGGTGGATCCCGCGCCGCGGATTGCGCGCACGCAAACCGCTTCAAACAATCTGCTGCCCCTTCCGCCGCAATCTGAGCGTATCCAACGTTATCTTGAGCAGCATCATGCGGGCCAGACGGCAGGCGCCGGAGCGATTCCGGGCATCTTGCCTTGGGTTCGTGTGGTTGGTTTCGATGCCGAGCGTCCATGACGCGATTCCGTGTCGTCCTTCTTTCGCTGAGCCTACTGAGCGCAAACGCGACGTTTGCGGCCGATCCGCAGCAATTGCTGGCACGTATGGGGCAAGCTGCGCAGCAACTCGATTTTGACGCCACCTTGGTCTATCGGATTGGAGAGCGGATGTTTCCCATGCGCTTGGAACATCGCGTCGCCGCGCAAGGGCAGCAAGAACGACTGGTGCGTCTAGACGGTGCCTTACGCATGGTGCAGCGTAATGGTGAAGCGGTGACCTGTTCATTGTCGGGTGCAGATGCGGAATACCGTTCACAAGCCTTGCAGCAAACTCTATTCAAACGCCTAGGCCAGGGTACGGCCATGAATGCCTATGCCTTGCGTTATCTTGGAGCAGAGCGTGTCTCTGATCGTCTCGCCCATGTTGTTGCGTTGGATCCCGGAAGTGCTGATCGATACGGCTTGCGTTTGTGGCTGGATCAGGAATCGGGCCTTTATCTTCGTGCTGCTTGGGTTGATGCCGAAGGCGAACGTCTAGAAGAAGTGCAATTGACCGAACTCAAGGTGTTTGGTGATCTCTCCGACCTTGCCGAGCAGGTGATGCCAACTTCGCCTTCAGGGGCGCAGGAGTTGCTGTCTCAGCACCCACAGCCGGCCTGGCTGCCACAGTGGCTCCCGCAAGGTTTTGAGGTTCTGCAAGTGCATGCCATGGACATGCCAAGCACTTCCGGAGTCGAGGGGCGAGTTTGGCATGTGCTCGCCGGTGATGGGATTGCCAGTCTGTCGATTGTGATTGAGCCGGCAGAAGCAGAGCCTATCGAGGGACGCTTTGCTTTAGGTGCGTTGCATATGCACAGTGACGTGATGGCAGGCAGCCTGCAGCGGGTCCTGATGGGTGAGTTGCCACCAGCAACCTTGGAACGAATCGCTGAATCCATGCAGCCGATTTCAGTCAGCCCTCTCAGTGCGCAGAATCCATCATGATTGAAGAGCAAGCTCGAGTGGTTGCCGTCCAAGGCGAGCGCGTTTGGGTGGAGGCGATCAAACAATCGGCCTGCGGCTCCTGTAGTGCGCGTGGCGGCTGTGGCACATCCGTTTTGGGCAAAGTTTTGGGCGTGAAGTCGGTGCGGGTTGAGGTCGATCCAGATCAGATTCGTAACCTTCGGTTAGACGAGCAAGTCTGGATTGCGATTGAAGAGGGCGAGTTGGTGCAGGGCACCCTTTGGTTGTATGGCCTGCCTTTGCTGTTCCTGCTTGGTGGCGCACTGCTCGGGACGTTGGTGGCACCGCAGTTCGGTATCCATCCCGATCTTGCGGCGGTACTTGCTGCTGGGCTTGGCTTGGGTGGCGCGCTTTTGTTGTTGCGTCGGCGCTTGCAGCCACGTGCCTTGCCGCGCATTTTACGCCGCGTGGCAGTTGATTATGTGCAGCTGAGCCCGCTGCAGTCTTAGTCCTAGCGCAGACACTGCTCAATGATTTTTTTGAATCTATCCAAATGGGGATCACACATGAAGTTGCCTAAGTCAATGCATACAATCTTGTTCGCGTTTCTTACTTTGTTGGCAATGATGAGTGTTTCGTCGCGGCCAGCGCTTGCGCATGGCATGAGTGGTCTACCGGACTTCACGCAGTTGGTCGAGACCGCGGGTCCAGCAGTCGTTCGCATTGATGCGGTACAGAAACGACAGATGAAGATTCCGCAGATTGGTATGCCAGATCTACCCGAGGGCGCGCCATTCCAAGACTTGCCGGACATGTTTCGCAAGTTTTTCGAACGCGAGCATGGCAATGGCAACGGCGGCACGCGCGAATTTGAGAGCCAGTCGCTCGGTGCGGGAACCATCATTTCTGCAGACGGTTACATCCTCACCAATCATCATGTGGTCGATGGCGCGGAGTCACTGAAGATCCATTTGTTCGATAAGCGCGAACTGGAAGCGAAGGTGATTGGCTCTGACCCTGAGTCCGATATTGCCCTGATCAAGATTGACGCTACTGAATTGCCAGTTGCAAAGATTGGCAAGTCTGCAGAGATCAAAGTAGGCGAATGGGTGTTGGCGATTGGATCGCCATTTGGTTTCGAGCGCTCCGCTACTGCGGGTATTGTGAGCGCTACGGGCCGTCATGTGCCGGGTGAAGAGGGTGCGTACAACTATGTGCGTTTCATTCAGACCGATGTTGCGATCAATCCGGGCAACTCGGGGGGTCCTCTGCTGAACCTCGATGGTGAAGTGGTGGGCATCAACTCGATGATTTACAGCAAGTCAGGCGGCTACATGGGGCTATCGTTTGCAGTGCCGATTGATGTGGCGATGGATGTTGTCCAGCAGTTGCGTAGCAACGGCAAGGTCACCCGTGGTTATCTTGGCGTGTTGATTCAGCCGGTAACGCGTGATCTTGCGGAGGCTTTTGGTATGGATCGTCCGCGCGGTGCCTTAGTCGCGCAGGTGATGGAGGATGCTGCCGCAGCACGCGCAGGTGTGCAGGTGGGTGATGTCATCTTGCGCTTCAACGGCCAAGAGGTCGCCAGTAACGATAGCTTGCCGCCGCTCGTCGGCCGCTCGCCGTTGGATCGTCCAGTAGCGATGGTGGTACTGCGCGATGGTAAGCAACTGACCCTGCANGTGCGTTTGGGTGAGCTCACTGCCGATGTGCGTGAAGCCATGCGCGGCAGCAGTCCGGTGCCGACCGACACCGCAGCCTTGGAGATCAAGCCGCTCGGGATCCAGGTGCGTGCGATTGATGAAGAAACCCGTGCGAACGGCAGCGGCCTACCCGTAACCGGTGGGGTTGAGATCGTGTCGATTGCCGAGGATGCGCAAGCTGCTCAGGTCCTGATGCCGGGAGATTACCTGCTTAACCTCAATGGCGATGCTGTACTGAGTCCGGCGCAGTTACAGGGGTTGGTTGCCGCGGCCGATTTGGATCGCCCACTGCGGTTGTATGTGCGTCGTGATGACTCCAACCTGTTTGTTGCCATGCGCCTCGCGCGATGAGCACTGCGCAGCCCCTCGCGCTGCAGGTGATGGTCCGGCAGGGCTGTCATCTGTGCGAGGAGCTGGTAGAGCGGTTGGCGCGGCATCCGCGTGCCGCTGAATTCACCATGGCGACGCTCGATGTTGATTCTCGGGCCGATTGGCAGGCGAAATATGGTCTGCGGGTGCCTGTGGTGCTGGCCGGAGAGGCCGAAATCTGCGAATATTTCCTCGATTTTGAACGGTTGGAGCAGGCCCTGAATCACTCCGGTGCCTGACTCACCGATTCTTCCTGTTTTGTTTGGCGCGCCACTGGCGCGCTTTTTTCATCATGCTGCGATGCAGCGGAACCTTTGATGTCCACCCAACTCGACCACATTCGTAATTTCTCCATCATCGCCCACATCGATCATGGCAAGTCGACTATTGCCGATCGTTTCATTCAATTGTGTGGCGGTCTGAGTGATCGTGAAATGGCGGCGCAGGTATTGGATTCGATGGATATTGAGCGTGAGCGTGGAATCACCATTAAGGCGCAGAGCGTTTCGTTGCATTACACCGCGCGCAATGGTGAGGATTATCAGCTCAACTTTATTGATACCCCGGGGCACGTCGACTTCAGTTATGAGGTGTCGCGGTCCTTGGCCGCCTGCGAAGGCGCGTTGTTGGTGGTGGATGCCGCCCAAGGGGTCGAGGCGCAGACTGTCGCGAACTGCTATACGGCGGTTGACCTTGGGCTTGAGGTCTTGCCGGTTCTGAACAAGATCGACCTGCCGGCTGCCGAGCCGGACCGAGTGATTCAAGAAATCGAAGACATCGTTGGGATTGAAGCCAAAGACGCGCCTCAGGTTAGCGCGAAAACGGGCATTGGGATTGAAGACTTGCTTGAGTATCTGGTTGCGAAGGTGCCGCCGCCGCAGGGCGATGCGCAAAAACCATTGCAGGCACTGATTATCGATTCCTGGTTCGACAACTACCTTGGCGTGGTGTCACTGATTCGCGTAGTGCAAGGACGGATTACTGCGAAGTCTAAGATTCGGGTGATCTCGACGGGTGCAGATTACCGGGTCGAGCAGGTGGGCATCTTTACACCTAAGCGCACGCCCTTGCAGGCCTTGGAAACGGGTGAGGTGGGCTATCTGGTTGCCGGGATTAAAGAGATCGACGGCGCGCCGGTTGGCGACACACTGACGACACCAGAGCAACCTGCAGACAAGGCCTTGCCGGGCTTCCGCGCGGTTCAGCCACAGGTGTTTGCTGGCATGTATACCGTTGATGCCGATGACTACGAAGATTTTCGTGAGGCGCTGGGTAAGCTGCGTCTGAACGATGCGGCGTTGGCGTATGAGCCCGAGGTTTCGGAGGCGCTGGGTTTTGGCTTCCGTATTGGCTTCCTCGGCATGCTGCACATGGAGATTGTGCAGGAGCGCTTGGAGCGTGAGTACAACCTTGATCTCGTCACGACCGCACCCACCGTTGTGTATGAACTGGCGATGACGGATGGCGTGATTACGCATCTTCAAAAGCCTTCCGACCTACCCGACACCAGCAAGATTGCCGAGATTCGTGAGCCGATTATTCGCACTACGATTCTTTGTCCGCAAGATTATGTAGGCAACGTCATTAGTCTCTGCGTTGAAAAGCGCGGTATGCAAAAAGACATGCTTTATCTCGGTCGGCAAGTGCAATTGGTGTATGAGTTGCCACTGGCCGAAGTAGTGGTTGATTTCTTCGACCGCCTCAAATCAGTTAGCCGTGGTTTTGCGTCGATGGACTATCAATTCTTGCGTTTCCAAGAAGCACGCTTGGTTAAGGTCGACATTTTGATCAATGGNGACAAGGTCGATGCACTTTCTGTGATTGTGCATCGCGATCAGGCGGAGTCGCGCGGGCGTGATCTGGCCGAGAAGATGAAAGAGATCATCCCGCGGCAAATGTTTGAGGTCGCGATTCAGGCTGCGATTGGCTCCAAGATCATTGCCCGCAGTACCGTAAAAGCCCTGCGCAAGAACGTGACCGCCAAGTGTTATGGGGGTGATGCGTCGCGCAAGCGCAAGCTGCTCGAGAAGCAGAAAGAAGGCAAGAAACGTATGAAGCGAGTCGGCAAGGTCGACATTCCACAGGAGGCGTTTATGGCGATTTTGTCCGTGGGCGCAGGCAAGAAGAGCTAAGCGGGGTAAGATTCGGCGATGGATACGGATTTCGAATTTTGGCTGACGCTGGCGGTGCTGGTCACGGGTACGCTGACGCTATTGGATCGCTTGTGGTTGCAAAAATCACGTGGCAGTAAAGCACGACCCACGATACTCGAATATGCGCGTTCGTTCTTTCCGGTATTGCTCGCCGTCTTGGTATTGCGCAGCTTCTTATTTGAGCCGTTCCGGATCCCCTCCAGCTCGATGCGCCCAACCTTGGTGGTGGGTGATTTCATCTTGGTCAACAAGTTCACTTGGGGCCTGCGTCTTCCGGTTACGCATCACAAAGTTATACCGCTTGGTCTGCCCGAGCGGGGTGATGTGATGGTGTTTCGTTTCCCGCAAGACCCTGGGGTTGATTTCATCAAGCGCGTGGTCGGTCTGCCCGGTGATGAAATCGAATACCGCAATCGCGTGTTGTACGTGAATGATAAAGAGATGGCGCAGGCGCCGCTCGGTGAGCATCTGTGGCGTAATGCCGAGTGCGAAACTATTCGCTCCGATCGTTTAACAGAAGATCTGGGCGATGGACGCAGTCATGAGATTTTGGTGATTCCACAGCGTGAGTCGCTGGAAGGACGCACGGTGGTGCCTGCGGGGCATTACTTTGTGTTGGGTGACAACCGTGACAACAGCCGTGACTCGCGTTACTGGGGCTTTGTTCCAGAACAGAACATTGTTGGTAAAGCCGTTGCAGTCTGGATGTCAGCTGAATTCAAGTGTGGCGGCGGTGTCGACTTTGGGCGGATTGGCGGCATCTGATTAACGCGAATGAGGGATCTGGAGCGCCTACAACGTGGACTCGAGTATGTCTTTCGTCGACTCGAGCTGTTGGAGCAGGCGCTGACGCATCGCAGTGTGGGGTCGCATAACAATGAGCGTCTTGAGTTCTTGGGCGATGCCGTACTGGGTGTCATCGTTGCGGAATCCCTCTATCAACGTTTCCCTAAAGCCGAAGAAGGTGTGCTCAGTCGTTTGCGCGCGCAAGTCGTGCGACGTGAGAGTCTGGCCGTGCTAGCGCGTGATTTGGATCTCGGCACACATCTGCAATTAGGCGAGGGCGAGCGCAAAAGTGGCGGCTGGCGGCGTGATTCCATTTTGGCGGATGCGATGGAAGCGGTGATCGGTGCGGTATATCTCGACTCGAATTTTGATACCGCACGCGCGTGGTTGTTGCAGCGACTGGCAGGTGCGCTTGAGCCTCTGGCNCCGGAAGAGGCAGTGAAAGATCCGAAAACCCGTTTGCAAGAATGGTTGCAAGGACGACAGTGGCCCTTGCCGAATTATGTGTTGTTGGAAGAGCATGGCGAAGCCCATGCGCGCCAGTTTCGGGTGGCGTGTCGGATCGAGTCACCTGAAGGCCTACGCTTCGAAACCCGTGGTGAAGCCGGTAGTCGCCGGCGCGCCGAACAAGTGGCTGCAGAAGCGGCGCTGGATGATTTGGAATCAGCATGAGCAACACGCAGCATTGTGGTCGTATCGCGATCGTGGGTCGTCCGAATGTCGGAAAGTCCACGTTGCTGAATGGATTGGTCGGACACAAAATCAGTATTACCGCGCCGAAGCCACAAACCACCCGCCATGCCATTCTCGGCATCCATACCGTGGGCGCGAATCAGTTTATTTATGTCGACACGCCCGGCCTACATCGCGAACAGACCAGTGCATTGAACCGGACCTTGAATCGCACTGCGCGCGCCAGTTTGAATGAAGTGGATGTGGTGTTGTTCTTGATCGAAGCTATGAACTGGCGGGATGAAGATCAGCAGGTATTGGATTTACTGCGTCATCTCACGATTCCGGTGCTGTTGTTGGTGAATAAGATTGATCGCATTCCGGACAAAGACGAGCTGTTGCCGTTCTTGGCAGAAGTAAGTCAGAAGCACGCTTTTGCCGCTGTGGTGCCGTTATCGGCACGTCGGCACAAAGACCACCAACGCTTAGAAGAGATCCTTGCGGATCAGTTGCCGCAAGCGCCGCATATTTTTTCTGAAGATGAGATTACCGATCGCAGCATGCGCTTTCTTGCTGCGGAACGTGTGCGTGAGAAGCTGACGCGTGCGCTGGAAAAAGAATTGCCGTATGCCTTAACGGTTGAAATTGAAAGCTATACCGAAGAGCCGGAGCGCGATGTGATTTCAGCGTTGATTTGGGTAGAGCGTGAAGGGCAAAAGAAGATTGTGATCGGCGAGGGTGGCAGCATGTTGCGCCGCGTTGGACAAGCTGCGCGCGAAGAACTGGTTGAGTTGTTGGGTAAGCGGGTGCACTTGCAGTTGTGGGTAAAGGTGCGCAAGGGCTGGTCCGATGATGAGCGTGCCCTGCTTAGTCTGGGTTTTGGTGATTCCTAGTCCGTGGGTGTTGCAGCTCAGCCGGCGTGGTTGTTGCATGCGCGTCCATTTCGCGAGCGCTCACGGATTGTTGAATTGTTCACTCAGGCGAATGGACGCATTGCGGCCGTAGCACACCTCAAGCGTGGCGAAGAGGGATTGCTGCAACCATTTCGGCCCTTGTTGGTGGGTTGGCGTGGACGCGGTGAGCTGCCAACCTTGAGTCAATGCGAAGCCGCTGCGCCGGCGTTTTCTTTGCAGGGGCGGCGTAATTGGTGTGGGTTGTATCTCAACGAGCTGTTACTGCGTCTGTTGCAGCGCGAGGATGCGCATCCTCAGTTGTTCGCCCATTACGGCCACGTGCTGACCGGATTGGTGGAGTCCGAAGCGGAGGCGATCTGGCTGCGGCGTTTTGAGCGCGAATTGTTGGATGCGCTGGGCTATGCCCTCAACCTTGAGGCGGATTGTGTGGGTGCCGCGATCGATCCAGAAGTCACCTATCGCTGGCGGGCGGGGCAAGGTTTTATGCCTAATTCGACGGCTTCGGAGTGGAACTTGCGCGGTCGATCTATTCAAATGCTGGCACGGGGTGAGGATGCTGATGATCCTTCAGTGCAGCGGGATCAGCGTACCTTGATGCGACAGGCGTTGGATGAGTTGCTGGAAGGGAAGCCGCTCAAGAGTCGTCAGCTGTTTCAGCCACGAATGCGCAACACGAAGGAATCTTGAAGAAAAGAGTCCTGACAGAAGAATCGTACATGGCGATCAATAACGAATGATGAATCACTCAACTCTGCTGCTGGGCGTGAATTTGGATCATGTCGCAACGCTGCGACAGGCGCGTCGTACACCTTATCCAGATATGCGCGATGCGGTGCGTATTGCTGAGGCCAATGGTGCGGACTCGATTACTTTGCATTTGCGCGAAGACCGCCGCCATATTCAGGATGACGATGTGTTTGGTCTGCACGGCTTGCTGAAAACGCGGATGAATCTGGAAATGGCGGTCACCGATGAGATGCTGACGATCGCTGCGCGGCTACAGCCGGCGGATTGTTGCCTCGTGCCCGAGCGTCGTGAAGAGCTGACCACCGAGGGTGGGCTGGATGTAGCGGGTAACATGAGCCGTTTACGCGATGCCTGCGCCCAATTGTCTGCGGCAGGCATTCGCGTTTCCCCCTTTATTGATCCTGATCCGAAACAGATTGAAGCGGTTGTGGAGGCGGGTGCGCCGGTGTGTGAGCTGCATACCGGGCGTTATGCCGATGCGCAGACTGAGGCCGAGGCGGATGCTGAGTTTGTGCGCATTGAAGCGGCAGCCAAGCTTGGCGCGGAATTGGGCCTGCAAGTGAATGCTGGCCACGGCCTGCATTACGAAAACGTTGCGCGGGTTGCTGCGATTCCACAATTGGTTGAGCTCAACATCGGGCATGCGATTGTCGCGCGCGCACTGTTTGTTGGGCTGGCAGAAGCTGTGCGTGAGATGAAACAAGCGATGTTGGATGCGCGAGCGTAGGCCGCATGATTGTTGGCATCGGTACAGATTTGGTTGAGGTGGTGCGGATGCAAGAGGCATTGTCGCGTCATGGTGAACGCCTCGCGACACGCATCCTGACCGCTGAAGAGTTGGATGAATTTCATCGCAGTGCCGCACAAGATCGATTCTTGTCGAAGCGCTTTGCGGCAAAAGAAGCCGCTGCGAAGGCCTTGGGCACCGGGTTTGCGGAAGGCCTTGGTTGGCACGATATCGCGGTGACGCATAATGCTTTGGGTCGGCCCGAGTTGCGATTCCAAGGCGCGGGACTGCGTTTGCTGCAGAAGCTTGGCGCCAACCGGAGTCATCTCACGATTGCAGATGAGCGTGGGCATGCCGTTGCCTTTGTGGTGCTAGAGCAAGAACCCGTTGCTGCGGCAACGATGATGCTGCGCTCAGCCCAAGCTGCGCAAGAACAACAATAAACAATAAGTTGATCACCACAGTACATAGACCCCCCCCGTTGCATGGAGCACACAATGGGACGCGCCCAATCTGACGTACATCCTCAATTTTTGACCATCGAGCAAACTGTCGGTAATACACCGCTGGTGCGGCTGCAGCGTTTAAGCGAAGGCTGCAAGGCGACGGTGTTGCTGAAACTCGAAGGCAACAACCCCGCCGGTTCGGTGAAAGATCGCCCTGCATTGAACATGATTGCCAAAGCTGAAGCGCGCGGTGAGATCCAGCCGGGCGACACCTTGATTGAAGCGACCAGCGGCAATACCGGTATCGCGCTGGCCATGGCCGCGGCCATGAAGGGCTATCGCATGGTGTTGGTGATGCCGGAGCATATGAGTGCGGAGCGGCGTGCGGTGATGCGTGCCTACGGTGCTGAGCTGGTGCTCACCCCGAAAGACGCGAGCATGGAAGGCGCGATTGATTGTGCCCGGGAAATGGAAGCGGCGGGCCAAGGCCGCATCCTCGATCAATTCTCCAATCCGGATAACCCGTTGGCGCATTACGAGTCCACGGGCCCGGAGATCTGGCGCGACACGGCCGGGCAGGTCACCCATTTTGTCTCCTCCATGGGCACCACTGGCACCATCATGGGGACTTCAATGTATCTGAAAGAGGTTGCGCCGCAGGTCGAAATTGTCGGCGTGCAGCCGCAAGAGGGTGCGGCCATTCCTGGGATTCGGCGTTGGCCGCAGGAATATTTGCCCAAGATTTATGACCCGAAGCGGATCGACCGGATTGTTGATGTAGGGCAGCAGGACGCGGAAGACACCATGCGCGCCTTGGCTGCGCGTGAAGGGATTTTCTGTGGGGTTTCCTCGGGGGGTGCGGCTGCGGTGGCACTGCAATTGGCGCGTGAGGTTGAGGGCGTGATTGTGGCAATTGCCTGCGATCGTGGCGATCGCTACCTTTCGACCGGGGTGTTCCCGGACCGCTAGCCAGCGTTGTGTGCCTCAAGGCATAAGCAGGTTTTATTGAAAATCGGCCCTTCGTAA